>Ga0114959_10000308_pt1 | contig 46513 bp, 48 predicted proteins | sample C_130625_EF_Meta_FD_87317 | JGI IMG/M metagenome (GOLD analysis project Ga0114959, IMG submission 87317) | Freshwater microbial communities from Lake Croche, Canada to study carbon cycling - C_130625_EF_MetaG | ecosystem: Environmental > Aquatic > Freshwater > Lake | place: Lake Croche, Canada... | reverse complement strand
GGCGGCGGACGAGGCGGCGGATTCTAATCCGTTTCGTCATTCAACAACAAACTTTGTAACGAGAGGGACAACTAACGATAATGTTCAAGCGATTCTTGGGTGGGCGGCAACTACGACTAGTTGCAGCGAGTAGTGCATTTTTCATGGTGCTTGCGTCAGCAATGGCGCAGGACCCAACTTCGGTCCGATTGGATCTGGATCTGAAAGATGCCGATATGTTGGCGGCAACGCGGATGCTGTTTCAGAGAACTGGGATTCAGTTCGTGATTGCTCCGTCTTCGAAGCAGTTCAACCGTATCACGTTGCGATTGTCGGATGTAACGGCTGACGAGGCGATCAAGTACGTCTGCACGGCAGCCGGGGCTTACTTCACCCGAGATGAGCTTGGCGTCTACACGATTAGTCTTGATCCTCCCGCACCAAAGGTCGAGCCGAAGGCTACGTTCAAGAAGCGAGAGTCGGTAACGCGAAAGATCACGATCAAGCAAGCCGATGGCGCTGACATTCTCGATCAGCTGAAGTACGGACAATCCGACCCGATGCGCGGTTGGAATCGCATGGATCTGATGAATCAGCTGAAGAGCAAAGGTCCGAACAGCCATTACGGCGGTGAGTTTAAGGTCCTCGGTCCTAACTCGAATCTCTTCGACATCACTTCCTCCAACCCGCGATCCGAATTGCCTACCAGCGTTCGAAACATCGCGGAGGGTTCCAACGACATTCAGCTTCCTGGTGATGTGGCCGATGCCGCACAACAGATTGGCGGTGGTCGCGGCGGCGGCGGTGGCGGAAGCTTCGGCGGCGGTGGCGGCGGTAGCCTCGGCGGCGGCGGTGGCGGCGGTCTCGGTGGAGGCGGCGGCCAGGGCGGAGGTGGCGGTGCCACGGCTAATCTGACTGCGGGTCAAGGCTTGGTACCGAACGGCATCTCCTTCATCAGCTACGATCCCAGCACCAATAGTTTGATCGTTGAGGCCGATGACGACGAAGCGGTTAACAAGCTTCGAGAAGCAATTGCCCTCTTTGATGTTGCTCCGCGACAGGTGCAGATCAAGGTCGAATTCATCTCGGTTGCCACTGGGTTGGACAAGAACCTCGGTTTCGAATTCCAGTTCCAACGTGGAAGCACGTTCGCTGGCGTCACTCCCGGTTCGTTCGCTCAGTCGGGCGCCGTCTACCTGAACTACGGTACGGGCAACCTCGCCTTGCGAATGCGAGCTGGTCTTAGCGAAAGCAATAGTAAGGTCGAAAGCGCTCCGCTGATTCGAACGCTGAACAACATGCCGGCCTCGGTGTTCAGTACCACCAGCCAGTCGGTGTTCATCCCCACGACGATCTTGACGAACGGCGGCGGTGGTGGAACCTCCTACCAGCTGCAGCAGATTACGGCGGGAACCACGCTTGCGGTTTCGCCTCGAATCAACCAGGACGACACCGTCACGGTATTCCTTTCGCCTCAGGTGGGAGGATTCCAAGGCTTCTCGTCCAGTCCGGATGGAAGTCAGGTATCGCCGAACCAGTTCTCGCAGGGCGTCTTCGTAGTCGCTCGAGTGAAGAACAACGAAACGATTGTTCTCGGTGGACTCACGTCCAAGAACGATAGCTTCACGGTGAACAAGGTGCCAATCTTGGCGGATCTGCCGATCTTCGGCCAGTTCTTCCGAAGCACCACTCGAAACTCGAGCACTTCTGAACTGTTGATCTTCGTGACTCCGAGCATCATCCCGGATGATGCGAATACCGGAAGCAGCAACCCTCAGTAACTCGGCAAATGCCGATCGCACGGGCGGGACATCAGATGTTCCGCCCGTTTTTATATATGACGAAAGCCTGGATTTTAGTAGGAATGATGGGGTCCGGTAAATCTACGGTCGGTAAAGCCGTGGCCGAGGCATCTGGGCGCGAATTCATTGACACTGATGTCCTATTGCAGAATCGGTTTGGGCGCACGATTCCCCAAATCTTCTCTCTCTACGGCGAAGAGACTTTTCGAGCCCACGAAACGAGCGTGTTGAAGTCAGTTTCGTGCGCAAACTGCGTCTTGAGCACAGGCGGCGGAATCGTCACGCGGCTTGAAAACTGGACAGAGATGAAGCGACTTGGCATCGTTGCCTACCTTCATGCCGATTGGAAAACCCTGGCGGAGCGCCTTGAGCAAAGCAAGCGAAAGCGACCATTGCTAGACCGAACCGACTGGAAGGAAGAACTTGAACGATTGATGAACGAGCGAGAGCCGCAATACCGCCAAGCTGACTTTGTGATCGAGGTGGACCAGCAGGACATTAATGTGGCAGCCCAACGGGTGATCGATGAGTTCCAGCAACGGGAGGCCGTATGAGTCAGTCTGTTTGCGTTTTTACGGAGTTGGGGTCATACACGGTCGATCTGTTGGAGTGGAAAGATGTCCTCAATTTGTTGCCGGAAGATCGAATCATCATTTCAGATGCGACCGTGGCAGCCATCGCGAAGAGTCAAGGGATCAACGTGGACATCACATTCCCGGCGGGTGAGGCATCTAAAAATATCGAGCAGTACTTACAGTTACTAGATCGCATTGCCGAAAAGCACCTATCGCGAAAGACGACCGTGGTCGCGGTGGGCGGTGGTGTCACCGGTGATCTCGCCGGATTTGCCGCCGCCACTTACATGCGGGGTTTGCCATTCATCCAGGTCCCCACGACGTTACTGGCGATGGTGGATTCGTCGGTTGGAGGCAAAGTTGGCGTCGATTTGGCGGCAGGAAAGAACCTGGTGGGGGCGTTCTATTCCCCCAAGCAGGTGATTATTCCGATAGATGCTCTCGCCAGTCTTCCTCCCCGACAGATCGCGGCGGGTATGGCCGAAGTGTGGAAGTACGCATTCATCATGAGCCGCGACTTCCTGGATGAGCTAGATCAGCTTCCGGTGCGGTCTGGTGCCGATATTCCGGCACGCTTGGTTCACCGGTGCGTGGATTTTAAGCGTCAAGTGGTCGAAAATGACTATCGAGAGACCAGCGGTCTGCGAGCGACGCTGAACTTTGGGCACACAATCGGACACGCGATCGAAAAGGTGCTTGAATATCAGGAGCTGCTCCACGGAGAAGCCATTTCGATTGGAATGTATCTGGAAACGCAACTGGCAGAGCGGATCGGATTTGCGGCACCGGGGCTTGCCTCGGAAGTCGGCGAACGACTTTCTCGCCAAGGCCTGCCGCTGACTCATCCCGTGCTCCAAAGCGCCGACTTGCTAGTAGAAGCCATGCGCGGGGACAAGAAGAGCACCGGCCGTAAATTGGCATTCAGCCTAATTCCCGAATTGGGAGCGTGTAGACTCGTACCCGACGTTGCAGAAAGTGACGTTCGGTCGGTTTTGCAGTAATGAAACTCGCGAGGATGCTTTTGGTCCTGGTCGCCAGCCTCTTATTAGGCGGGGGATTTGTTGCGAGTCAGTTAGCCTCATTGCGCGGTGATTCTTATTCATATGCCCAGCGGATGGATGCGGCTCCCATCCGCTACCTTGCGCTTGCGCTGTTGGTCGCGGCCGTCGCCTTGAGCTTCGTGCCGGAAAAGGAGGATCCCTCCGAGTGATTGGAACCCTACTCGGAAATCGGTACGAGGTCTCGACCCTTATTGCCGACGGACCGATTTTTGCTACCTACGCTTCCCGCGATGTCACCCAGGGTCGCGAAGTTTCGTTGCGTATTCTGCAAGCTCCGTTAGATCGGGAAATCACCTTCTTTAAGGCGTTAGAAGTGGCGGTTGAAAAATACCGCTCGGTGCAGAGCCCGAACTTAGAGCCAATCTGGCGCGCGGCTACGGAAAATGGGGTCAGCTACCTCGTCGGAGACTTGACGAAGGGGCCCAGCCTTGCCGAGCGCATCCGAAGGTTGGCCCCGTTTTCGGTGCCGGTGAGTGTCGCCAGTGGCATTAGTCTGTGCACCGCGCTCGATTCTCTCCACCGGGCGGGCCTGGCGCACGGCGATGTATCGGCCCAAAACGTGGTGGTACTGGCCAATGGAGATCTGAAGCTCCAAATGGCCGGTATTTGGGAAGCCTACGGAGCGAGCGATAAAGCGGGCGGTATGGTGCTGCCATCCATGGCCCCGTACTTGGCGGCCGAGGTGGGGGAGGGTGGATATCCATCTCCGCAGAGCGATGTATACGCGGTCGGCGTCATTCTCTATGAACTTCTCGTGGGACGTCCGCCGTTCCAAGGGGAAACGGTCACCGCGACCGCATTCCGTCACCGAGACCAGCCCATCCCGAGCGTTCGGACGCAAAATCCGTCCGTTCCCATTGTTCTCGACGAGATTATCGCCAAATGCCTAGCGAAGGACCCAGCCGATCGCTACGACAGTGCCGGAGATTTAGGCGCGGATCTTAAGATGTTGCAGGAGGCGCTGCGGTTTGGGAAAACGCTCACCTGGCCGTTACGCGCGGCATCCGGCGCGGTCCGTAGACGCACTGAGCCCGGACCCGTGGCGCCGCGAATGGGGGCCCTTCGGAAAGATGACGACGAGGAAAGTGGCGTTCGCCGCCGAGCCGAGCGGGATGTGCCGGTTTGGATGATGGTGGTGCTGGCGTTTCTGGGAGCGGTCTTGCTTACCCTTCTGGGAATGTGGCTCTTCGGAAATTTGAACCGACCCAAGACGGTAAAGGTGCCGAACTTGGCTCGGTTGACGCTGCCGGAAGGACGGTCAATGCTCGAAAAGCTGCACCTCGAATTGAGGGTATCGGCGCGCGAGCCAAACGATAAGATCGAGGCCAACCGAATTTTGGATGTCGAGCCAGCCGCGGGACAGGAGGTTCGGGAGGGTAGTCGCGTCTACGTCACGCTCAGTACCGGAAGTCGGTACGCCGATGTACCAGACTTGGCGGGCGATACGGTGGACAAAGCCCGCACCATCCTGGAAGGGTTGGGGATGGAGGCAGACCCCGAAACCACGGATCGCTCTAGCCCCACGGTGCCGTATGGATCGGTGGTTGAAACCATTCCGCCCGCCAAGAGCCGGGTGGAAAGGACGACTCGCATCCGGTTGGTGGTGAGTTCCGGACCGCCCGCAAACGGAGGCGATGCCGACACCGCGTACGATTACCGGCTAACCATACAGCTCTCCGATCTTAAGGCGCCGTCCCGCGTAAAGTTGGAAATGACCGACTCCCGCGGCACCCGTACCGTGTTTGAGGATCAGAAGCAGCCGAACGACACCATTCAACTCACCGCGCGCGGTTACGGCAAAAAAGCCTCGTTCCGAATTTACTACGGAGACGAGTTCATCAAGGAGTTTGACCAATCGGCCCAGTAGGGAGATGAGTATGAAGCTGCAGCTTGCCCCGAGTGTCCTATCGTTTGACCTGACGAGTTTGTCCATCAGCGTGCCCCAGTTGGTGCGAGGTGGGGCCGATATCATTCATCTCGATGTGATGGATGGTAACTGGGTGCCGCCGATCACATTTGGCGATGCGCTCGCGCGGAGCATGCGCCGCCATACCGATTGCTTTTTGGAAGCGCACCTAATGGTCGCCAATCCCGAATCGCAGTTCGAAGCGTTCGCAAAAAGCGGATGCAATCGCATTCTGTTTCATATCGAGGGGTGTAATCATCCGCACCGATTGGTTGAGGGTCTGCGTCGACTTAATGTCGGCGCGGGCATCGTCATCAATCCGGGGACCCCGGTGAGTGCGATTAGTGAGCTCGTGCCGCTGGTCGACATGGTCCTCGTGATGACGGTTGACCCGGGATGGGGAGGGCAGCCAATGGTCCGATCCGCGCTGAATAAGGTCACGGAACTTCGAGCGCTGCGTCCGGATCTTGAGATCGAAGTGGACGGGGGCGTTGATCGAGAAACGATCGTGGACGCCAAGCGAGCCGGCGCGAATGTGTTTGTGGTTGGAAGCTACTTGGCGAATCAGACTGATTACGAGGCTGCCGCTCGAAACTTTAAAGCTCGAATGGAGGAAGCGTGAAGCTACTGAAAATATTAACGGGGACGGGTTTCGGAATTTGCCTTGTGCTCATGGTCACGTGGCCATGGACAATCGGGAAGATTCCCCCGAAAGGGTCTCCGAAGTCCGAATATCGCGCCTTCCAAACCCGCACGAAAATCGTCATCGGCGGAATCACCGTGGCGTTCTTTGCCTCCGCCATTGGATCGGCTCTAATCATGCGAAAGGCGAAAGACGAATTCCGTCAGCTGAGCTCGGAAAATCTACGGCTACTGATCGAAGGCGCCACGGAAGATATCCGAAAGAAGCACGAATCCAAAAAAGATGAGCCCGCCAGTTAAAGGGCTTTCCGATCGCCAGTGGATGCGACGGGCGATCCGGTTGAGTGAACGGGGATTTCCGGCTCCCAATCCGCCGGTTGGCTGCGTATTGGTAAAGGACGGCCAGTGGATCGCCGATGGATACCCCACATTTGCCGGTGGTCCTCACGCGGAAGCGGTGGCGCTCGCCGCGGCAGGGGAGGCTGCCCGGGGAGCTACGGCTTACGTAACACTGGAGCCCTGCAACCACACGGGACGAACGCCTCCGTGTAGCCGGGCGTTGATTCAGGCCGGCGTTCGTCGGGTGGTCATCGCGGTGAAGGATCCGAATCCCAACGCGGCGGGAGGAGCGGACCATATCCGAAGTGCCGGTATCGAAGTGGAAATTGGCCTCGAATCGGAATTGGCCGAGCGATCGATGGCCCCGTTTTTGTTTGCGATGCGAAATCGCCGGCCCTACGTGGTGGTGAAGGCGGCGTTTGGTATGGATGCGCGAATTTCCCTCCCTTCCGGCGAGAGCCAGTGGATCACGGGACCGTCGGCGCGTCGGGCGGGGCACGTCCTGAGGGCGAGACTGGGAGCCGTACTGGTCGGTTGGCGCACTGTCGCCGCCGACAATCCGCGTCTCACCGCGCGGGTAACCGGGGTCGTGAATCAGCCCGTGCGGGTGGTACTAGATCCTCGAAATCAGCTCACGGGACAAGAATCGGTTTTTAATGCCGAAGCGCCCACTCGCCATGTGACGGGGCCGATTATTTTGCCGGACGTGCTTTCCCAGCTGTTTGAGGACGGGGTGACCGGGTTGCTAGTGGGAGGCGGGAGTCTCACCATCTCATCATTTTTTAAAGCGGGGCTAGTAGACCGAGTGGAGGCCTTTCTGGCTCCCAAAATCCTGGGGGATGGTCCCGCGTGGGTTTCCGGACTTGGGATCTCCTCGCTGGCCGAGGCCGTGCAACTCGGCGAGTTCCAAATTCGCCGCCGGGGTCAGGACCTTCAAATCGGGGCGGATATCCTGCCGGGAAACTAGAGCTTAGAAAACCACTCGTGAAGCCGATAATCTTCGGTGAGCTCAGGATGAAACGATGTCCCGAGGCGAACGCCCTGACGAACGGCCACCACTTGCTCCCGGTAGCGTGAGAGCACTTCAACTCCATCGCCAACCCGGGTCACGATGGGAGCGCGAATGAATACTCCGGTTACGCCTTCGGAAAGCCCAACGAATTCAACGTGGTCCTCAAAACTATGCACCTGTGGTCCGAACGCATTGCGGCGAACCGTGATGTCAAGGAGGTTCAGGGTGAATTGTTCTCGGTCCTCGATCTCCGCCGCCAGCATGATCATTCCCATACAGGTCCCCCAGAACGGCATGCCGGCTTTGGCTCTTTCGATCAGGGCGTCCCCAAGTCCAAACCGCTGCATGAGTTTTCCAACGGTGGTGCTTTCACCCCCGGGAATGATGATCCGATCGATCCCAGCAAGGGCTTCCGGTGTGCGTACTTCCTTGGCCGAAACTCCGATCTGACCGAGCGAATGAAGATGTTTTTCGAAATCCCCCTGGATGGAAATCACTCCGACGTTCGGCACGCCCTAAGTTTACTGGACCCAGGCGTACTACACTATTAGGAGGAATGGGCATGATTGAAGGTGGAAGGAGCGTGGTGATGCAGGAGTCTGCGGCATTGGCGCGCATGGCCAGCGGCCTGGGGCTCTCCTTCCAAACTGCTGCCGAGTGGATTTTGGGGGCCGCGGGTCGCGTGATTACCTGTGGCGTTGGTAAATCCGGACATATGGCGCGAAAAGCTGCCGGAACTTTTAGTAGCACCGGGACACCCAGCTTCTTTCTGCACGCCTCGGAGGCGGTCCATGGCGACCTTGGCATGGTGACTCCGGCCGATATTGTTCTGTTGTATAGCCAAAGTGGCGAGACGGATGAGGTCGTGCGACTGTTTCCGAGTATTCGCGATCTGGGAGCCAAAACAATCCTCATCACCGGGCGCGAGACAAGCTCCGGGGCCTGGGAGGCAGACTTGGTACTCAACACCGGGGTGACGGAAGAGGCGTGTCCTCACAATCTCGCCCCGACCACCAGCGCGATCGCTATGTCGGCCATGAGCGATGCCCTGGCGGTGGCGGTGATGGAGGCCAGAGGATTCTCGCGGGACGACTTCGCCCGGTTCCATCCTTCGGGAGCGCTCGGCAAACGGCTGTTGCTGCGGGTCTCGGATGTGATGCGACCGGTTGGCGAGATTGCCGTAGTGGCACCGGACACCGATGTTTTGGCGGTTATCCGGGAGATGACGCGGGCTTCGGTGGGAGTCGCGTGCGTCGTGGAGAATGGTGCCTATCGGGGCCTGATCAGCGAGGGCGATCTCCGGCGACACCTCCTGGCGCATACCGAAAAGCTAACGGGGACTGCCAGCGACATGGTCAATCCGGGTGCGGCAACCACGGTGAGAGATTTGCTGGCGGTAGAAGCATTGGAGGCATTTCAAAACCACCCCAAGAAGATCGGCGAGATGCCGGTGGTGGCGGATGGGGTGCTCCTGGGCTTGCTGGTCCTGAAGGATCTTCTTCGCGCCGGAATCGTGTGATGACGCCGTCATTGGTCCGGGAAAGGTACCATACCGCCCATGCTGTTCGGGAGGCGTGACAAGCGGGACGCGTTTGAACGCCAGGCGGAAAGGGTATTTCCGTCCATCTATGGAACGGCTCTGCGCCTTTGTCGCTCTCGCGAGGAGGCCGAAGATCTCGTGCAAGAAGCGATGGTGCGGGCTTACGAAGCCTACGATCGCTTTGACGGCTCCAATTTCAAAGCTTGGATCCTTCGGATCGTCACGAATCTGTATATCAACCGCTACCGGCAACGCCAGCGTGGTCCCCAGCTTGGCAGTTTGGACGATGAGAACGCTTCCGAACCGGTGGGCTTGGAAGGGGAGATCCCGGATCGGCTGCTCTTTGATGAGGCGCTGGGCACGGAAGTGGAGGCGGCCTTGGCCCGCGTTCCCGATGATTTCCGCACGGCCGTTTTGCTGAGTGATATCGAAGGATTGAGTTACCAGGAGATCGCCGATGCTACGCAGGTTCCAATTGGCACCGTTCGCAGCCGAATTGCACGGGGAAGGGCCCTACTGCGAAAGGAACTGGAAACTTATGCGCTGAAAGAAGGGTTAATAAAAGCATCGGATCTTGATCCCGGATAAATCGTCATGAAACCCACGCTTGAAGACCTGCACTCCCTTGCCGACGGAGAATTATCTGCCGCGGAATCTCAAGTAGTGATTCATGAACTGAGTCTGGATGCCGATCTAACCGCTGAGTATCAGCGGGTGCTGCGGCTGAAGAAATTTGTCAGCCAGCACGCCGAAGTTTATAAAGCGGAGGATGCTTGGAAAGTCTCGGTGGCGCGGCTCAAGGAAATCGACCGCACTCGGCGCGTGGACAGTTTCGTAACCCGAAATGCCTGGGGTCTTTGCGGCGTCATTTTTGCCAGCCTAGTGGTGGGCGGAATGCTGCAACGAAACAGTGCGTCCAATGTTTCTGGCAATGAAGTAGCGCGGATGATGTCCTCGTTCACCGCGGAACGCAGCTCGACGGCTTTCACGCCGGACGAGCGAAAGTACGTTCAGGGACTTTTTAATCAGGCCGACAAATCGGTCAATACCATCACGTTGGAGCGCTTCTACGTGGGTAGTAATGACGATGGACGGCGGATGCGACGCTATTTCTTGCGGGATGGAGGCGGACGCATGGTCCTGGACGTAGTGGAAGGCGTGCGGAGCATTGAAGGAATGACCGTTCACGGCGAGGATCCGCGCTACAAGTCAGGAAATATGGGTCAGGCCACCACAATCGCGTGGGTGAAAGACGGGTCGGCGTTGCTGTTAACGGCCGAACGAGATCCATCGTCCCTCGTCGAGATTGCTAAGCGGATCTGCCCCGGCGACGAATAAGCCCAAGGCTCCTTACGCGGCGACGGATGCCGCGGCCATTAAGAACGCTTCCGGGTAATTGAGCTCGGCGAGCACGAGTAGCTCCGGTCTCATTTCGGCCAGCGAGAGGATTCCCGCGGCATAGTCCCCGTTTCCATATCGTCTCAGCGCCTCGTTAAATCGCGCATCGTTCGTGGCGTTCCCCATCTCGATCAAGGCCGTGTCGCGGGCGACGGCGGGTTTCAGCATGAGCTGGTACGTCAGTTTCTCCACGCCAAGAAGCCTTGCGGCGCCGAGCAGGGCACGTTTGCGGCCAACTTCATTTACGGCTTCGGTAGCGCAACGGAGGATAAGGGGAATATCGCCGGGGTCGCCGCTGGTGCTGAGAGCATAGGCGAGTTCGGGGGCTGATTCATCGATCGATTGCGATAGGCGGCGACGAATCGCTTCTGCGGCGGGGAACTCCATCTCGCTGATTGCCTCGGCCGCGGCGATCCGGACGCTCGGGTGAGGATCTTCGATGGCGTTGATAATCACTCGATCGGCCATTCGGGCATCGGCGCTGCGCAGAGCCTGCAGCGCCGCTCGCCGTAAGTCAATATCGTCAGACTCGACGGCGCGTTCGAGAGCGCTTACGGCGAGAACGGGATTTCCGGTGCGACCGGAGACACGTCCAATAGCGCGGGCGGCCGCTCGACGCAAATTGGAGCGAGGGGAAGATAGCAGCGTAACGAGTACCGGAATGGATGCTTCCCGACCAATCGAGCCCAGGGCTTGTACCGATTCCTCCTCGGCTAAATCCGGATGATCCGTCAATAGTTCAGCGAGAGCGTCGGCCGCACGAGGATCCGACAATTGGCCAAGGGTAGCGGCCGCCTGCCGTCTCACGCGCGGAGAAGGGTCTTGGAGAGCCTGGATTACGGCATCCGCGGCGATATTCAGTTTGCGGTGCCCCAGTTGCTGCAGGGCCGACTCTCGCGCTTCGGCGTCGCCTTCCATTCCGCGCAAAGATTTCATGCCTCGCGGAGAAATCCGGCGGATGTCGCGGAATGTGGTGCGAAACCGTGCGGCTCCGGTTTCCCGGACTCCCGCCAAAAGGCCAACACTAGCAAATCGGAGAATCAAGCTGGTGGTGAAGACGATCTTGTACGCAATCTCGGGGTGAAAGTGGGTTCGCAGAACAGCCATGGAAGCCGCCCCGAGCAGAGGCGCCACCCCGCCCATCACCGCCATCACGGTCAGGCCGGCGCCCAGATAATTGGCCCGATCGGCGGTGGGAGCGGTGGCGAGGACGAGGTTGAACTGACACAGGGCAACCCCGGCCCATCCAACGCCCATCAGCACATGGGAAGTGAGTAGCAAAATGGTATTAGGTACCTCACGGCCGGGGAAGCAAGAGAGCCAGGCAATGGGGTTGGTGGCAACCAACAGTAGCGCTAGGGTGAGCACCGGCTTGTTCCCGTATTTATCGCTCAGAAAGCCCCACAGAGGAGCGGAGACGACGTTTCCGACCGCCATGGAGACTGCGAGGCCCTGCAAAACCTTAAAATTCAGATCAAGTGACTCACGCCCGAACGCGGTGAACAGGTTTCCAGGTCCGGCCTGGGCAATAATGGCGAACGCCAGAAAAATCAGCACCTGCCGGAATGCGCGATCGGCGAAGGGAACTCGAATCGAGCGGAGCCCCTCTTTGATCGGAGTTCTAATGGGCGCCACCCTCGGAATGTCATTCATCCTCAGGTAGAAAAACATGCTTACCGCGGCACAAATCACGCCGAGGGCGAATACCACGGCAAAGCCTTGCGAATCGAGTTTTCGACCGCGAAAGGCATCGAGGACGGCACCGCCGACAATACCGACGACCGCCCCGGTAATGGCTCCGATGGCATTGCGGCGGGAGAAATACCAACCACGAGAGTTTTCGGGAATGATCTCGGCCATCCAGTCGTTGTAAATCGGCTGGACGATCGAGATAGCCGCGGCAGATATGAAAATCAGTACGGCCATCACGGCCAGACGAAAATCATTGGGCCACGCCACCAACGGAAGCATCACCAACGGCACGTAGCAGGCGCGCCAAATAATGCCGCCCGGGGTGATGAATCGTTTGTAACTCCCGTAGCCGCGTCCCCAAATGGCACCGGGGATTTGTAGAATTCCGGCGAGGCTGGGAATGGCACTCAGGACGCCAATCCACAAATCGCTACCGCCAAGTAGCTGGACGAAGCCGACCAAAAACGCGCCGGTGGTGAGGGTGACAAACGAAACGGCGATCGCGGCGTCGATGTTCGCCGTCCGCAAAGTTCGGAGGTTGTCCAGCCGATTCCCCGTCACGATAGAAAGTATGGATGCGTTTTCGTTCCGAAGTCTCGTATATGGCTTTATGGTGCTCATATCAACGGCCTTAGCCATGGGAATGATTAACTTTTTTCAAACGCCAGACTTCACCTCCACCGACCTAAAGGACGGTTTTCTTCGAATCGAGACGAACGCCTATGTCATCGAAGTTCCAAAGGGATGGTCGGTACAGCGAGAGACGCCGTGGGGCGCACGCGAGATTACGGGCGGACCCGGTGAGTTTTCCGCGATGACCGGTCGCGGGGCGGGCAAGCAAGGCTGGGATCAGCTCTATCGCACTTCGCTGTTCTTCGTGATGCGGGCAGAAGGAAATTCAGGAGCAAAAGCCACGCCGTACAAGATTGTGAAAACCAAGCAAGGCTACGACGCGATGAGCTTTAGCGTGGTGGATAAGGATGGCTTCGCCAAATCCCGGTATATGATTCTGAAGGCGGCTGACGATGATATCTTGGCCCTCAGCGTAAAAGTGCCAAACGCAAAGGCCGAGAAAGATCTGGTGAAGACATTTGACCGGATGGTGGTCACGGCAAAGCTGAAGTCCGCCAAAGCGGGAAACTAGCTCATCGCCGATACGAGCCACAGGCGCTCACGGTCAATCTCTCGCTCCGTGCTTAGAACGTACGATATCGGGTGATTGACCACATTCGTGCCTTCAACTCCCGCCATTTCGCCCCGATAGCCGCTGAGTAGCCGGTTTGCGGCCATGGCACCGAGTCGCAATGCGAGAACTCGGTCGGCCTGGGTGGGAGATCCACCGCGCTGCATGTGACCCAGCACGACAGCGCGCGTTTCGAAGCCGGTTTGGGCGTGGATGTCATCGCTAATGTCTTGGGCCTTGCCGGCGCCTTCGGCAACGATGATGATCGAACTTCGCTTGCCTTTTTGCGAGGCTTCCCGAAGTGATTCGCAGATGAGCTTCATGTTGTGCTCCTCCTCCGGAATAATCACCGCCTCTGCGCCACCGGCAATGCCGGCTTCGAGGGCAATAAACCCATTGCGACGGCCCATGACTTCAATGACAAAGACGCGTTCATGAGAGTAAGCCGTGTCGCGGACTCGGTCAATCGCTTCGACAGCGGTGTTCACCGCTGTGTCGAAACCGATGGAAAAGTCAGTGCCGGCGATGTCGTTATCAATCGATCCTGGAACGCCGGTTACGGGGAAGTCGAACTCTTCATGGAGTTTGAGTGCACCGGTGAGTGAACCATCGCCGCCAATGACAACCAGGCCTTCACACCCGATCGCGTGGAGGTTCTCCACGGCGGTCTGGCGTCCTTCCAATGTCATAAAGCGCTTCGAACGGGCGGTTCGCAGAATGGTGCCACCCCGGTCGATAATGCCGCCAACCGAAGTGGAGGTAAGGGGACGGCCCTCATTATTAATGATCCCCTCGTAGCCGTGGTCAAATCCGATTACTTCGGCCCCACGTTTTAGCGAGGCACGCACGACGGCCCGCAGGGCCGCATTCATGCCCGGCGCGTCGCCTCCACTTGTAATGACGCCAATCCGATTCAACGCTCCATTATGGCGTACCTACCGCGACACCGCCGACGGCGCTATGTCCCTTCTTGGCGTAATTACATGGATCGTGATGAATCGCCGCATAATGTGTTAATGATAAGAAATCGCCCGGTTGCGGAGTTTGCGCAACCAGTACCGGCGATCTTTCCTGAGGATTCCATCGCTCGCGCGGCGAGAGCGATGCGCGAACACGATATCAGTCTGGTCCCGGTGGTGAAAGACGGACGGCTTGTAGGGGCATTTGGTGGCGTCGAACTGGCCCGTGCCCTGGGGGACGACGTGGATTTATCCAGCCCGGTCGCCGACTTCTTGGTGCCCGCGCCATTCATTCGTCGGTTTGACTCCACGATTCAATGCCTGCGGATGTTTGACGAGTCTGCGGTGCCAATCCTGATGGTTGTGGATGCATCCGACGTCCTATGCGGGATGGTTACGCCCGCAATGTTGGCGAGCGATTCTCGAGAGCCGATCCGCCCATCCTCGGTAGGCGGCATGGCGACCCCCTTTGGCGTCTACCTAACAACGGGGATGGTTTCGGGGGGCGTCTCCAAGTGGGCGCTCATGGCAACGGGATCAGTGATGTTTTCGCTGCTTTTTCTTGGCAGCCTGGCTGGAAACTGGGTGGATCAGCATTTCATCCAGAACAATCTCACCCGCATTCCGGCCGGCATTGCCGACGCCATCGTCACCGGGGTTTCACTATCCATATTTCTCCTCGGTCTCCGGGTGATTCCGCTAGCCGGAACCCACGCGGCCGAGCATCAAGTGGTGCACGCAATCGAACGGGGTGAAGAGCTTCGGCCTGAGATCGTGCGGCGGATGCCTCGGGTCCACCCTCGATGCGGCACCAACCTGGCGGCGGCTTCCATGCTGTTCCTCGGGATAGCCGGATCCGATTGGGGCTTTGATTTTGAAACTCGCTTCTTGGTGGGAGCGGTGACTACATTTTTGCTATGGCGACCCCTAGGTAATACCTTGCAGCAATTTGTGACAACCCGTCCTGCTACCGTGGCCCAACTAGAATCTGGGATTCGCAGCGGGAATGACCTGCTGGAGAAGTTTTCTCGGGCCCAGGAGGTGACTCCGAATGTGTTCGCCCGTATCTGGAATTCGGGACTCTTGCACGTGATTGCGGGAAGTTCACTCACGTATTTGGTCGTTTGGAGCATCGCCAAACTGACTGGCTGGGACATTCCGCTCTAGGGACCTACGGCAATTTCCGCTGGGGATGGTTGGCCAGCAGGTACCATCAGGGGAAATGCTCGTCTTATACAACATCTTCTTGGGATTGGGATTGTTGGCCGCCGTCCTGTTTACGTTGCTGGTTCTACTGACCGGAAAGGGCGACGCGATGTCGGGCGGAGGCAACGTTCGAACCACGTTCAAGGGTAAGGCGAGCTTTGACGACCAGATGTCGCGCGCTACATTCATTTTGGGCGTTGGTTTCATGGTCCTCATGGTTGCCATCGACGTCCTCAGCCGCTACGCCATCAAGTAATTTAAAAAGTCTCTCGGCCCACGGGGCAGAGAGACTTTTTTGTGTCTGGTGAAAGCGGGTTAGGCTTTCTTGGGAGTTGGGATGCTCGGTGCCTTTGCGTACTTAGCCGGGTTCGCCTTGAACTCAGCCGGGCAGCCGCCGCAGCAGAAGAAGTATCGTCGACCCTTGTAATCGGCAAACATCTTGGTCTTCGTTGCGTTCTCAATATTGACCTTGTGGCTTGGCATTACGGCGCAAGCAAGCTCTTTGGGAGCGGTGGTCGGAGCCGGCTTGGTCTGAGCTCCGGCAAACGCAGTCAGCATTACGCCGGCCATCATCATCGATAAAGTCTTTTTCATGGTATCTCCTAATAAATCGAAGGTCGCACCAATCGATTACATTCGATTATATCAACGTCGGGAAGGTTAACATTTGATCCGAATTCTTCATACAAATGACCTTCATGGTCAACTTCTTGGAGCAAAACTCGCAAAACTTCAGGAATTGCGGGGGGAAGCCGATTTGTTTTTTGACTCCGGGGATGCAATTAAGACCGGAAACCTTGGCATTCCTTTGCGGCCCGAAGCCGTTTGGGGTCACTTTTCGGACCTTCGCTGTACCGTGAGTACGCTCGGAAATCGAGAATCCCACGTGCTGGAGTACGGACTGAAGGCCAAATTGATGGGGGCTAATCATCCACTGGTATGCGGAAACTGGACTGATCGAGACGGGAAATTGGTTTTTCCTGGCACCTTTGAAACCACCGTAAACTCGGTGAGAATCGGCGTCATTGCGGCGATGGTGCCAATCGTAACGTCACGAATGCGCACCCAGGCCGCCAGCGCATATCTCTGGCGCCCCCCATTAGAGACATTACGGGAAGACGCAGCGAGATTACGACCCCATGTAGATCTGCTCATCGCGCTCACGCACATTGGGCACCGATCCGACTTGGAATTGGCTCAGAACAATCCCGGGATCGATGTGATCTTGGGCGGACACAGCCACACCGTGATCCAAACGCCCGAGCGGTACGGCTCAACCTACCTTTGCCAGGGCGGCAGTCACGGACGCTACGCGGGGGTCTATCGGTGGGATGGCTCGCTCAGCGGCGGTCTAGTGAGCCTCACCTGAGGACGGTTGGCATTTCGGTGACCGTGAGCGTATCTTCAGTGATCGCGACGGTCGAATTATCCAACCGAGTCGATTGAGTGAACCGGGGAAGACGCCGGCGCGGGAGGGCGATCGAAGCGTCGCGACTGGAATTTGCCCAAACAACCTTGGCCGTTGGAGAATTGGTGCTTGTGCCCTTGAAATTGAGAACGCTGATTTCAGGCAGGGGATGCTCAATCTTCCCCACCGGACGGAATCCCGAAAGCTGCCTCCGCAACGTTTCGGTAGCCGTGAACGAAAGCCGGGGCCGCCATTCGCCCTTGGTCGTTACGAGCCCGCTGGATGCGTACTGGGTGCGATCGTTCACATTATGGTCGCGGAACATGTACTGCATCGCCCGATCCACCCCGGCGGCAGCGGCGATCAGGTAGGTTCGGCTGATCCAGGCGGCTTGGATCCATTCCGCCGACCGAGTGCCAAGAGCCGGAGCCCTCTGGATGGACTTGGGATTCACGTCGTAGCCAAACTCGGAGAGCCAAACCTCACACTTCGGTGCGTGTTGATCACGCCATTTCACCAAATCCGACAATCGGCTATTCAGATCACTCGCTTCGGGGGAGACTCCGACCGTGCCCAGCCCTTCGCCGTTCTTGGCATCGTTGCAGTACGTGTGGACATTGATGACATCGAACGGGAGCGAGCCGCCGCGGTGGGCAACGCTCCACTGACGCAAGCCTTCAATGAACGGAATATTCACGCCAACGAGCCCGCCCATCACAAGCTTCATGGTGGGATCGGCCGATTTCACGCCAAAACTGGGTCCCATTCGTCCCTGATCTCCATCGTAATCGGCGCTGCACATCGCGGCGAACTGATCGGGGGAAAATTCGGCTAGTTTCCCACGCCAATTCTTGTTCGGCTCGTTCCAATTCTCCACGTACTGAATCAGGCCCAAGCCAGATTTCTTCGGTTGATCCGCCCCTAGCCTTAGTGTGGTGAGCGGCACCGCGCGCCGGCCATATCGGGCAGCAAATTGGAATAGGTAATCGGCATGTGCGGCGTACGATGACGGCAGCGTTGGATCGGCGTTCGCCGCGACGGGGCGGTCCTCGCTGCCGGGAGTCAGCCACCGCGGAGATTCCATTAGGCATGGCACCACCGTTACCCCACGCTTCGCCAGCGCGCCGTAGTACTGATCAAAGAACCATCCGTTCCCGCCGGCGGCATCGCTGGGTTCCCATCGCATCCGGTTTTTCGGATAGGGAACGTAACTGGCCGCTCCATCTCCCGCGTCCCAAGCCCAGAGGTGGTATTCCCGCAAGGTGCCCGAAACCGCGCTCAGCTTGTCAACGGGATCGTCAATGAACCCATTGGTACCGATCATCTGATCCATGGTCGGTCTCGCCGCAACCATGATCGCCGCAAGTAAGGCTATCACGAAGTTGGTATGCTTCTATTGACGCATCATGGTACCGATGCCGTGATCGGTAAATACTTCAGTGAGCAAGGAATTGAGAGTGGCGCCGTTGATTAGGTGGACCGCGGTGACGCCACCGTTTACCGCTTCGGTGGCGGCTTCCAGCTTTGGAATCATGCCCTCGGACGCGCGACCATCCTGGATCATCGCTCGGGCTTGCTCGCGGGTCAGCTCCGAGATACGGGTGGAAGGATCCTTCGCATTCTCCATCACCCCATCGGTGTCTGTGAGCAAAATGAGCTTAGAAGCTCCGACGGCGACGGCAATCGCCGCGGCTGCGCTATCCGCATTCACGTTCAAGGGGTGATGATCGTGATCGTTCGCGACGCTACACACCACCGGGATCACGCCGGTGGCGATAATCTGCTCAAGAATTCGCGGATTGACCTTTTCGACTTGACCGGTGCGGCCCAGTGCATCCGAGATGGGGCGACCGACGAGGAGATCGTCGTCGCGACCGCTCAGGCCGATGGCACTACCGCTCAATCGCTGAATCTCCCCCACCAAATTTTTGTTCGACTTTAGGAGGGCCATCTCCACGACTTCCATGGTTTCCTCATCGGTCACCCGGAGTCCGGAGAGTGTCCGTTTGGGAATGTCCAGCCGTTTCAGCCAGTGGTCAATTTCCGGCCCACCTCCGTGGACCAAAACGCACCGAATCCCGACCAGACCCAACAGCAGGACGTTTCGAAGAACGCCTTCCACCACCGACGGGTCGCGCATCGCACTCCCCCCGTACTTGACTACAAAAGTCTGTCCCCGAAACTCTTGGATATAAGGAAGGGCCTGATTAAGGACGCGGGCCAGAGTTTCGGGTTCGGTAATCATCGGTTGGACCCCTGAAACGTACCTAATTTCTGCCCGCGGGCGAGAGTGCTACTTTCGAACCTGAATCTTGACCGCCTCGAGAGAACCGTTTGTTGCGAGGTCCTTCGTGAATCGAAGGCGCGCCGACACTCGGAATTCTGGATGTCCGGGGACGGTGATGACGGGAAGCGAACTGTAACCCGCGCCGGCATCCTCTACGGTCACTTGCGGAGCCTTTCCTTTCACCACGCTGACGCGAATTTGCGCATCTCGATGCTGCCAGAGTGCCCCGGTTTCGGGCCGGTAACGGTAATAGTTGGAAACCTCGTCCAGTCGATCATTCCGCACGCCATATGGCCCCAGCGTCGTTAAGAGCGCCTCCTTATTTCGGTCAACCTGGCGAGGATCGGGAGCCTCTCCGCCGGGAGCGGGACGAACATGGCTAAACGCCTCGCGGAACACGGTTTCCGGCACCCCCAGGGCATTAGCGATCAGAATCACCGGGCGACCGTTGTCCACGGGATTGGTGTCATGTCCGCCAGAAACCTGGGCGGTAATGTTCGATTTCGTGCCGAGGAGGACCCCGACGGCCGCGGTTGTTGCCACGACAGGAAGGGCCACGCAAAACGTTCGGGTGAGATTCATATTCTTCTTGGTCCCGACCAGGGACCACCTGAATCTCATTATCCAACCGGAGGCGTGAGGAACTTATGAGGCAGGGACGACGCGGGCAATGCTGCCCGCCTGCCATTCCACGCGGCCATCGCAAAGAAAGTGATGCTTAATCTCGCCGGTGGAAATCGGTTCCGTGACGGTTTCGCACGGGATGTCGATCTCTACTCGGTGAGCGAGAGTTTCGTCTCCGTTCACCAGTACCCGCCAACAACGCCCTTCCGGATCGTCATTGAATTTCGTATTGAAGCGGATGAGGATTCGGTCTGCCACCCCGTCAGTTTATTCAATCTGGGGTAGCTGAAAATCCCGCTTAATCCGCGGCGTCGAAGGCGGCCTGAAGCACGGAGATTTCGAGCTTCGTCATTTTCATCATCGCCGCGAACGCTCGACCGGCCGCTTCGTGGTCAGGCGAGCCCAGCATCTCCATCATCGCGATGGGCACGATTTGCCAAGACACTCCGAACTGGTCGACCAACCAGCCACACGCTTCGTATTTACCGCCCTCGCCCAGCCGTTCCCAGAAATAATCCACCTCATCCTGGTTGTCGCAGTCCACCATCAGCGAGATCGCCGGATTAATCTCGAACATCGGACCGCCGTCGAACGCCATGAACTTTCGCCCCTTCAACTCGAACGCGGCGATGGTGCCGTTGTCGCCGGGCACCTCGTTCACGTAAGGCAAAGTGGAGTCCTTAAAGACTTCGGTGTAGAAGCGGGCGGCGGCAGCCGCTTTACCGTTGAACCATAAAAATGGGGTGATCGAGCTCATGGGGCATTTCCGGTCGGGAGGCAGGAGAACACGGACCACTGCCATTCTCTTTACGGAGCATAGCGTCTTGCGGTGGGTTGTTGAAGAGCCCGCGCCAAATTGCCAGCCAATTTCCTGGGCGCTCCACCGATTTGGTGTTCGCGTGGAATACTCAGACCGTGCCGGAGCTACTTCATACATCAATCTTTGGACTACCGCCCGCCAGAATCGGGAAAGTACGGGAAGTCTACGATCTCGGCGATGAGGTTCTGATTGTAGCAACGGACCGCATCTCTGCTTTCGATGCGGTGATGGCAAACGGTATCCCGGATAAAGGGATGATTCTCACCCAGATGAGTGCCTTCTGGTTTGCCAAACTGGCTGATATCTGTCCGCACCACGTGATTTCTGTGTCGGATTCGGATGTCCAGGCGCGATGCCCGCAACCCCAGCCGGAAATCTATGGCCGGACGACGGTGGCGAAGAAGGCAAAGACCATTCCGGTGGAATGCGTCGCTCGCGGCTACATTACGGGCAGCCTATTCAAGCAGTATCGGAAAGAAGGCGGCAAGATTTTGGGGCTTGATCTGCCCGAGGGATTACAAGACGGTGACCGACTACCAGAACCGATCTTTACCCCTGCCACCAAGGCCGAGGAAGGTCACGACGAGAATATAAGTTTTGCGTCGGTGGTGGACCAACTCGGTTCGGAAACGGCGGACTATCTAAAGAGTAAGACGCTGGAGATTTATGCCCGAGCGTCGCAGCATGCCGAGTCCTGCGGGATCATCCTTGCGGACACCAAGTTTGAGTTTGGCGAGCATCCCGACGGGATACTGTGGATCGACGAAGCGTTAACGCCCGATTCCAGCCGCTATTGGCCCGCAGACACCTACGCTCCCGGTCAGGCCCAGCCCAGTTACGACAAGCAGTTCGTCCGGGATTATCTGGAAACGTCGGGGTGGGACAAGAATCCGCCGGGGCCAATGTTGCCAGATTTGGTAGTGGCGAATACCCGCGCCAAATACGTGGAGGCATTCACGCGCCTCACTGGCCGATCCTTTTAGACCTCGCTTAAAAGATTGTAGGACGGTGTTTTAGCGTAAAATTTGGGGCCATGGCAACCCCTTTGAAAGTCCTGGTTTGGGACGAATATCCGGCCCACGCTCCGAAAGAGATTTATCCCGATGGCATCCGCGGTGCGGTGGCAAAGGGTCTTCAAGAACTGGATCTTGCTGGCGAACTTGACGTCACGGCGATCGGTCTGGACGAGCCAGATCAGGGCCTTCCGCTGGATTTGCTGGCTTCGGCAGATGTTTTGCTGTGGTGGGGCCATGCCCGACACGGAGAGGTGAAAGATGAACTGGCAGAAGAGATCGCGAAGCACGTTCGCACCCGCGGCCTCGGTTTGGTGGTGCTGCATAGCGGTCACTACAGCAAACCATTCCAGAAGACTCTCAGCACCACCGGTCACCTGAAGGGTGGATGGCGAGAAGCCGATCCGGCGGACACCGAAGAGGTCACCGTGTGCGCCCCGCGTCACCCGATCGCGCAGGGAGTCTCGGACTTTGTGCTGGATAAGGAAGAGATGTACGGCGCTCCGTTCGACGTCCCTCCCGCGGAAACCCTGGTGTTCCAGAGCCACTTCCCACTGGGTGGTGAGTACTTCCCCTGCGGTATCACCTGGACCGTCGGTGAAGGGATTGATCCCGAATTCACCTCCGGCCCCGGCGGCGGAAAGGGTCAGGGCGACGGTAAGGGACGCGTATTCTACTTCCGCCCCGGTCACGAAGCCTTCGATACCTATTACAAAGATCCGATCAAACAGATCATTTACAACGGTACTCGTTGGGTCGGAAGACTCATTTAGTACTTATTATTTAGTACTATATCTACGTGCCTGCTTGGGCACGTAGATACCCATGGCCAAGTCCGAACACCACATTCTTTTCATTCTCGATCGCAGCGGTTCCATGGAGCCTCGGCGAGCCGATGTCATTGGCGGCTTCAACCAATTCATTCAGCAACTGCGCGACGACCAGCATGCCGAAATGGAGACCTTCGTTTCGCTGGTGCAGTTCGACGACACGTCCGAGACCATCTTCTCCCGGTTACCGATTGCTGAGGTTCGCCCGATTACCAACCGAACCTACCGTCCGCGCGGTTCCACGGCGTTGCTGGATACGGTTTATGAGAGTGTCACCGCGTATCGAGCCAGCATCGGTCAGGGCGCATTCGGCAATACGAAACTGTCCGAAGCTCCCGCCGTGCAGGTTGTCGTCTTCACCGACGGCGCCGAAAATGCCTCGCGGCTTTACCGTGCCGACCAAGTAGCGCAACTTCTGGCCGAGTGCGAAGCCCTCGGCAACTGGACCTTTGTTTACATCGGGGCCCACTCCGATGCCTGGGCGGAGGCGCAAGTGACCGGCCATAAGCGAGGAAATACTCGCCAATTCTTAGCCGAAGAAGTCGGCGACGCTCTCGAAACCGTCAGCGAGCGCACCAAGATCTTCCGGAAGGCCTACGCCGAGGACGCAACCTACAAGCAGACCGAAGAGTTCTTCAACGGAGAACCCGAGCCGGTCAAACGGTAACTATTTAAGGAACCGATTGAGGGTGGTCCGAACTTCGGCCATCCTCTGTTCCTTCGTTACGTAATCGTGCGGATGGGCCTCTTCGGCGGAGTTGCCGTACACGCACCCTTCAATATGCTGCCCCAACACAACCACCCCAAACTGATCGAGGGCCGCGCGTAATGCCGATACCTGCGTGAGAATGTCCACGCAGTAGCGCTCTTCCTCAATCATTTTTTGCAATCCCGACACTTGTCCCGCTATCCGGGCCAATCGGCGGTTGGCGTCTTCGTGGAAGGTCTTTTCTTCGGCCATCCTGATAATTTACTTGGCTTTGGGCGGAAGTGCTCCTTTGGCCGCGAATCTAGAAGGTATACCTATACCCCCCAGGGGTTAAAATGAAAGCACGAGCGTTCACTCTCATCGAACTGTTAGTCGTCATCGCCATCATCGCGATTTTGGCGGCCATCCTTTTCCCAGTGTTTGCCCAGGCAAAGCTGGCGGCCAAAAAGACGGCCGACCTTTCGAACCAAAAGCAGATCATCACCTGCATGATGCTGTACGCCAACGACAATGACGACCGAACGGCGAAGACTCATCACGACCTTGAAGCCGGCGAAACGATCGCTGATCTCTACACCTGGTACCAACCCTTGTTTCCTTACGTGAAGAGCCGAGATGTCTTCCGTAATCCGGCCGTGAGCGATACTCCCACCCTGTTTCCCAATCCCGTCACATTGGCGGATTGGAATACCTACCGCACCGACTACCTGATCAACGGGTTCTTCGCCCACGGAGCAAGTCTCGGGCTGATGTCGCAACCGGCCAACCAAATCATCATCGCCAATCGTCACGATGGAATTGCCTTCTTTGATTACCACCCGTGGGCGACGGCTCCCGATGGCAACTGGGAGCGCGGATTCCTAAGCGGCTCGGGATACCAGATCGGCGATGTCACCACCGACACCCAGATCGCCGATCCGAAGAATATTGGTCGATTTAGCGGTGGCGACAACTACGCGTTTGTTGATGGTCACGCCAAGTACTTCAAGTTCAACGCGACTTTGAGCAGTGCGCTCGCTCCCAACGATGTGGCGAACGTTGGTATGCACAATATCGACAATCTTCCCTCAAACGAATAGTTTTTGGGGATGATCGAGACGGCGAGAGCGTTATAGAAACTTGAAAATGTCTTCAGGAAACTCTGCCCCGTCTCGATCATGGTTCCGCCAGAATGCGACTGTCCTCGTCGGCTTAGTCTCGTTCATGGTGGTGATTTCGGCGACCGCCCTTCTCATGGACTCCACCGCCAAGCCACTCCCCGGCCCCGGACAAGGCAGTACCCAACCGGGTCACGAAGGTCACGACCACCCGTAACGCGCCTCGCGGCAAGTTACGCGAGCGGGGGGCACTGGGAAAGGTGCCGGTAAACTCAATAAATGATCCCCACGGAGTTTCGTCTTTACGACACGCTTGAGAACCGGCTTAAGCCGCTGGAACTCGGCGAACCAAATCATCTTCGGTTTTACTCCTGCGGTCCGACGGTTTACTCCTACGCCCACATCGGAAACTTCCGAAGTTTCCTAACCGCCGACCTGGTGGTGCGGACGGCGCGTGCCCTCGGCTGGCGGGTGACGTGGGTGACGAACATCACCGATGTGGGGCACCTGACGCAAGACGATATGGCGGATGCGGGCGGCGAAGACAAGATGGAGCGCGCCCTGAAAAGCAAAGAGGGCGAGCGCTTTGCCAACGTGTGGGATCTGGCCGAGTATTACGAGGATGCCTATAAGGAAGATTGGCGCCGACTGAACCTCTCCGAGCCAGAAGTTCGACCGCGAGCCACCCAGCACGTCCGCGAGCAGATTCTGGCTGCCCAAGAGCTGATTGATAAGGGCTTTGCCTACGAAACTCCGACCGGCGTGTATTTCAGTGTCGCCAGTTTTCCCGAGTACGGCAAGTTGAGCGGAAACACCCAAGAGAACCTGAAGAAGAACGTCCGTGAAGAGCTGGTGGTGGACGATAACAAGCGCGACCCCGCCGATTTTGCCGTCTGGAAGAAGGACGATAAGCACCTAATGCAGTGGTATTCGCCGTTCGATTGGGGCTTCCCCGGTTGGCACATTGAGTGCTCCGTCATGGCTCGTCAGTACCTTGGCGACACCATCGACCTCCACAGCGGCGGAGAGGACAACATCTTCCCGCACCACGAGTGCGAGATCGCCCAGAGCGAAGCGCTGACCGGCAAAAAATTCAGTCGCCAGTGGATCCACACCCGATTCCTACAGGTGAACGGCGAAAAGATGTCCAAAAGTCTGGGCAACTTCTACACCGTTCGGGGCCTCCTGGAGAAAGGAGCCGATCCGCTCGCAATCCGCTGGACCCTACTCACTGGGCACTACAATAAGCAGCTCAATTTCACCGACCAAGGGTTGGAAGACGCGGGCCGCCACGTGGATCGCTTGCGAAAAGCATGGGACCTGGCGGAAGTGGCTGCCGGCGACGGTTCGGATACCCTCGGCGCCGAGCTTCAATTGCTTTATAGCGAAGCGCTGGCGGCGATGGCGAACGATTTGAACACCTCGGTCGCCCTTGCCAAATCGCTGGAGGGCGCGCGCGCGATTCTGCGGGAAGGGGAAGGCATGAACGCGGCCTCCGGTCAATCGGCGACCCGGTTCCTCACCCAGATCAACGATCTTTTGGGCATCGTGCGCCACGAGCAGGACGTGGTAATCGCCGAGCCGAAGAAATCGGCAGTGGTTGAGACGAGAATTCTGGCCCTCATCGAGGAACGCAATCAGGCCAAAAAAACCAAAGATTTTTCTAGGGCCGACGCGATCCGACAGCAGCTAGCGGATGAAGGAATTGAACTGAGAGACACCCCCGGCGGCACGGAATGGTCGGCGAAATAGCCGCCCGAATGGGCACTTCCTGACCATTTATTCTGACGGGGGCTCTGTCCCAAGCCAGTTTCCCCGGGTACCCTTGCCCTCGCATGGAACCGGTACGAATCGGAGTTGTCGGCGTCGGCAACATTAGCGGCATTTACTTCGACAACCTGAAAAAACTGGAAGGCGTGGAGGTAGTCGCCGTTGCCGATCTGGACGTAGCGCGAGCCGAAGCGGTTGCGTCGGAGCGGGGAATCGCCCGCGCCCTCAGCACGGATGCTCTCCTCTCGGACAGTGAAGTGGAGTTTGTTCTCAATCTCACCATCCCGGCCGCCCACGGTCCGGTGGCGCTGCAGGCGATCGCCAACGGCAAGCACGTTTATAACGAAAAGCCGCTTTCCGTCAGTCGTGCCGAAGCCCAACAGGTCATCGAAGCCGCCACCGCCAAGGGACTCCGCGTGGGCTGCGCCCCCGATACCTTCCTCGGAGCCGGTTTGCAGACCGCCCGCAAGAGCATTGATGCCGGCGACATCGGCGAGCCGATCGGCGCGCAGGCCCGAATGATTGGTCATGGCCCCGAAGCCTGGCATCCGAATCCCGACTTTTTCTACAAGAACGGCGGCGGCCCCATGCTGGATATGGGTCCGTACTACGTGACCGCCCTGGTCCACCTGCTGGGACCGGTTGCCCGCGTGAGCGGTTCTGCCCGCATCTCGCAGAAGCGACGCCCGATTGTGGCCACCAACGAAGGCTTCTACGGTCAGGCTCGCAACGCGGGATTGGAAAAGGGAAGTTACGAGATTGAAGTGGAGACTCCCACCCACTATGCGGGAGTATTGGACTTCGCCGGTGGAGCGATTGGCGAGCTCACGATGAGCTTTGATGTTTGGCACAGCAAGCACGATTGGGAGCACCCGATCATCATCTTTGGCACCGAAGGCTCGATGCTGGTTCCCGACCCGAATAACTTTGGCGGTACGGTGCTGGTACGCAAGGCGCAAGATTCCGACTGGCACGAAGTTCCGGTGACCCACGGCAACGCCGAGAATTCACGCGGAGTCGGCGTGCAGGATATGGCTTTGGCGATTCGCAACGGCGGCGCCCACCGAGTTTCGGGAGCACTAGCCTTCCACGTGCTGGATGTCATGCTCAGCGTGCGCGAAGCTGGCGAGCAGGGGCTCTACAAGACCCTGACCAGCGGCGTCGAGCGACCGGCACCTTTGTAGTTCCCAGCGTCAAATTCAAGCCGTCAAATTTCGGCCCGGTGCGATTCTGCATCGGGCCGTTTGTCTTTCTAAAACATCGAGCCACGTCTGCATCAAACGATCAAAGGAAAGGTGGAAAGACAAGTTGAGCGCCAAGAGTCTAATCGGATTGCGATCACCTATGAGACAGCCACGGGCGTTGGTTTCGTAGACGGTTCACTATATTCACTTCCTACCAATAATCACCCTGGGGCACGCAGGTCTTGCCCTATATAGTGGCGTTTATCCCCAAGATCTTCGCCTTCCCGGCGGTCGGAGACAAAGTGACCTCCGTTGACCTGATGAAGGACTGCATTACCGGCACTCTTCACTGGCGTATCGGGCGGCATCTCCAGCAATTCCACCAGTGATGCCGTTTATATGCCTAAATGGCGTTCTAGCACCGGGCCGATCGCCGGATCGGCCCAACCATCACAGACCTTCCTCCGAAATCAGCCACGCCAAGGTCGCCATCGACAATGCGCCGAGTTCCAACTCTCGCGGATGCACCTTATCCAAGGTGTCTTTATCGGAGTGATGATAGTCGAAGTACCGCTGACTCTCGGGCTCCAGGCCGAACAGCACCGCTCCGATCTTGGCCAGCGGGCCAACGTCCGCACCGCCGCCGCCTGGCTTTAGCCGCTCAATTTCAAAGGTGGATAGAGTCGGGACCCAGTGGTCCAACCGTTTTAACCGCTTATAGTCGGTAGTGAATGCCCGGGGCGCAAATCCCCCCGAATCCGATTCAATGGCGGCCACGCACTTTTCCCCCGATTTCTTGGCGGACTCAAAGTAGGCTTCGGCGCCAGTTCCGCTGATCTCCTCGTTCATGAACAGCACCACCCGGATGGTTCGCTTGGGCCGAAAACCGGAATCTTTGAGAACACTGAGGGCTTCCAGGGCGTGGACGACTCCGGCGCCATCATCATGTGCCCCGGTGCCTTTGTCCCAACTGTCTAAGTGGCCGCCCATCACGATCACCTCCGTCGGAAACTCCGATCCCACGATCTCTCCCACCACACTGGCCGAAGGAACATCGGGGAGCGTCTGGCAACTCAACTTGAGATTCACCGAAACCGGGCCGTTCTTAAGCGCCGCACTCAGCTTGTTGGCGGCGACGATGCTCAGGGCGGCGCAGGGGATGCCCGGTTCACGAGTGGTGCCGGTGTGGGGCACGTCGTCTTCGGCCGCCGTCAGAGAGCGGGTAATCGCCGCAATCGCCCCCACCTTCGCCGCCGCCGCGGGACCGGCGAACCGTTGGTCGCCCGCGATGCCGTAGGGCGCAAACCCGGAGACCGTGGTTTTCTCAAACGGGCGATTATAGAAAATGATCTTGCCCTTGGCGCGATCGCCGAGGGCGGCGACTTCTTTAAGGGTTTGGACTTCAATCACCTCGCCGGTGACGCCTTCCGCCGGCGTGCCGGGACTGGTGCCGAGCGCACAAACCGTCAGCGGAAACGATCCATACTTGTCGGTCGCCACCAGGGTTTCCGTGTTTCCCCGCACCCAATGGGGAACCATGCAAGGCACCAGGCGCACGTTCTGGAAACCGAGTCGGGTCATGGTCGCTTGCCCCCAAGCCACGGCTTTTTCCGCCCCCGCGCTTCCGCTCAGCCGCGGACCGACGTCCGTCGTGAGCTCTTTCAAAAGGGAGAAGGCACCCAGGCGGGACAGACCCGTCACCCGGACTTTATCCGTAAAATCCGAGTACCGATCGGCACCGAAGCCGACGCTCACCAAGGCCAGAGCCATGAAACCGGAAACAATCCGCATGGCGAGCATTCTATCCCGAGTTGGCGTTAGTCGTAGGTAGGCACACCGATCGGCACTCCACCTTGCGCAATCGAAAGTTGCGACGCTAAGCCGACCGCTGTCCAGCGGAGCGATGTCACTACGTCGATGTCCGGCTCCCGGTCGGCCAAAATCGCCTCCGCAAAGATTCGGGATGAGTGGAAATCGCCGCCCATGTGGCCTGAAACTCCGGCCGCTGACCGGTACTTGGCGTAATCTGCCGGCAAATGCCGTTCCACGTACGGGGCAAATGATTCCCACTGGCGCGGTTCGTCGTTCCAACTCACGGATTTGTTTTCCCCGAGCCAGATGCGGGAGGCTACCGAGCCGCCCCGTCCCGATTCGTACGTGCCGTGAATGCCCTGCAGGCTGTAGAAAGTCATGCCGGGAGCGTTGGACATCATGTCCAGCCGCAGCTTGATCAACCGGCCTTTCTCGGTTTTCACCAAGGTGATCGTGGAATCTTCGTGAGGATGGCGCGGGTCGGTGCGCACGCCCGTGCCCAGGCAGGAGACGGTGGCGGGGCGATCCTCGGGGTCGTAGGCATTGAACCACTGCATCACCGGCCCGAGTTCGTGGGTGCAATAGGTGTTCCCGTTGATGCCCACTTGCCACTTGGCTCGCCAGGTGGGCGTTCCGTCGGGATTGAAGTGGAGAAACCGGACGTCGTGGATGTATTCGCCTTCGCCGAAGTAAGGCTCGCCAAACAGTCCTTCCCGCACCATCTCACGTACGGCCACGTTTTCGGGAAAGTAACAGTAATTTTCGCTCATCATGTACCGACGCCCAGACCGTCGGACGACCGCGAGGAGCTCGTCGCACTCCGAGAAGCGAACGGCAGCTGTCACTTCGCTGAGCACGTGTTTCCCCGCATCCAGCGCCTCGATTGCCTGGGAAACATGAAGCTGCATCGGCGTTCCGATCACCACCGCATCGACGTGCGGCAGCATCGCCGACATTTCCGTGAAGGTGCTTCCGATGCCGTGCGCTTGGGCTTCTGCCTCGGCGGTCGGCTGGTGAGCATCGCACATGGCCACCACTTCCACCCCCGGCACGGCGCGAAAACCGGCAATCGCGGCCGCCCCGCGTTTTCCGACAATACCGACCCTAAGCCTTGTCAATCGCGTCCTCCAGCATCAACTGGTACTGGACCACGTCCAGCCAACGGTCGAACTTGTAGCCCACCTCACGGAAGTGGGCGACCTTGGTAAATCCGAGCCGCTCGTGCAGTCCGACGCTAGCCGTTTGCTCTGCGGTGATTCCGGCAATGATGGAGTGGTAGCCCAATCCTCGGGCGGTTTCCTGGACCCGCTGCATTAATGCCAAACCGATGCCGCGCCGGTGGTACGTACTCGCGATATAGATCGAACTTTCCACCGTAAATCGGTAGCCGCCGCGAACTTGGTAGCGGGACAGACTGGCCCAACCCGCCACCTCGCCGTCGACCTCCGCCACAAACACGGGATGCTGCGGCCCGTGCTGAGCGAACCACGCCTCGCGATCCGCCAGCGATTCCTCCACCAATGCGAACGAAGCGGTGGAAGTGCGCACCGCTTCGTTATAGATCTCACTGATGCGTGGGCAATCTTGGAGGGTGGCTTCTCGGATCATCGCTTAGATTGGAGCAGTTCGAAAAACGTGCCGAATGGCACGTCGCCGTCGAAGTACACGTACTGACCTTCGCCCATGTCGCCGCGATGGACCGGGTCCACGCCGTGCTCGGCCAACGCGCTGGTGGCGGCGTCCATGTCTTCGGTCCAAAACGCCAGGTGGTGGAACCGCTCGCCGTTCTTATCCAGTCCCTCGAACCAGGCCGTTTCGTTGCCGATCGGTTCGATGAGTTCCAGTTGCACGCCGCCCAGGTCGAAAAAGGCTAGCTTGCACTGCCCGACGCTGGGTTTACCCCGGTAGATCTGGTTGACCTTGTCGCCCGGTTCGGTGACGATGATATTGGGAATCGATTGCCCCAGCAAGGCCGCCCACCGCGCCATCGCTGGTTCAATCTCTTTCACCACAAACGCCACCTGAGCCAATTTAGTATTCGCAAGCGAAGCCATACGCGTATCTTACTGCTGCCGTGATTGCCTGCGGAGGTTGCGAGAATCAACCTCCCAATCTGGTGATCGGAACGAACCATAATAGTTTTATGCCGATCCGCGTCGGGATTTTGTCCTGTGCCCATATGCACACCTATGGCTTTGTCGCCACCATTCGCCACCGGTCCGATACCGAAGTGGTGGGGATTTGGGACCCGGAGGCCGAGCGGGGGCAGGCGTTTGCCGAGAAGAACCAGACAAAGTATTTCGCCGACCGGGCCGAACTGCTCGCCCAGGTGGATGCGGTCCTGATCGGTAGCCCGAACAAGCTCCACGCCGACGATATCGCGGCGGCCGCGGCCGCGAACGTTCACATCCTTTGCGAGAAGCCGATTGCGACGACGCCCGAGGAAGCGGCGCAGATTCGCGGAGCGATTTCGGGCAAGGATCGGGTGTTCATGACCGCCTTCCCCTGCCGGTACTCGCCAAGCTACGACAAGCTCAAGGCCAGCATCGATAAGATCGCCCCGGTCAAGGCGTTGATGACGACGAACCGGGGATCGTGTCCGTGGGGATGGTTCACCGAGCCCGAGTTGAGCGGCGGCGGCGCCATGATAGACCATACTGTGCACGTGGCCGACCTTATGATGGATCTGCTGGGTGAGGCGCCCAGCCAGGTTCACGCGCAGGTGGGCAACGGGATGTACCAAAAGGATTGGGAAGACATCGCCATGCTGACGCTGGACTTTCCTTCGGGAATCTTTGCGACGCTCGATTCCTCATGGTCGCGCCCTGACGGTTACAAGACCTGGGGCGATGTCACCATGACCGTGGTTGGCGAAAACGGTGTGATTGAGATGGATATGTTCGGGCAAGAGATCCATCGGTACTCCAAAGCGGGGCACACCGTCGCCGGATACGGCTCCAACATGGACGCGCTGATGACGGAAGAGTTTTTGAATGCCATCAAAGAGAACCGAACCGCCAAGACGTCGATGGAAGATGGGTTGAAAGCCGCCGAAGTAGCGATGGCGGCGTATGCCAGTCTCGAAAAGTAACTGGAATCAGGACCGAACGGGGTAGGGCAGTAAACTCTGGTTATGCCCGAACCTGTACCGGTATTGAAGGAAGAGCTGCCGCCGCTGAATCCGCTCCAGCGCTCGTTGCTTTCCAATGAGGTGGCGGAGTACATCCGGACCGTTTACGATCCGGAACTGCCGGTCAATGTGTACGATCTCGGGCTGATTTACGATATTCAGGTTCAAGAAAATCGCGACGTGCACATTTTGATGACGCTCACTTCACCCAGCTGCCCCGTTGCGGGAACGTTGCCGGGAGAAGTCCAAGGGGCCGCCCGTCAAACGCCGGGGGTTCGGAATGTCAGCCTTGAGCTCACCTGGGATCCACCCTTCACTGTCGACCGGATCCCCGAAGAGATTCGGCTGCAACTCGGGTTAATGTAGCCCGCACACGACGTGTGCGGTAAATCACTCAATGCTGCGCTTCTAGTTCATCCTCAGGGATTAGCCAGCAGTATGGCCAGTCCACCAGACCAGCCTTTCTTGGATTTTCCAAGATGTACTGTCGAAACTTAAAGTAAGAGACTTCGCTGCGCACGATGTGATCCCAACTTTCGCTCTGCCACAACCGACCCCTTCGACCAACCATCGGATTGATCCGAAACGCCATCGCATGTTTCCAGCGGTAACACAGGTCTTCCACCAAGAGCCCAGGGAAGATTTCCACGAGAACATGCACATGGTTCGGCATGATCACGTAGGCATGAAGTCGGTAATCCGATCCTCGCGTCAACTCCTCAACACAGATATCTGCCGCGCGGGGATCTCGCAACACGCAACTCCCAAACCCTCGATCCAGCTCCTTTTCAGATATCGGACGAATTTTTCGTCTGATATCCTGAATCTCAGACTCGCCAAGCGGACGGCCGAGTTGTTGCGCCTCGCGGTCCATCGCCGATTGCGTGTCGTCACGTAATCGGCGGAGAGTGACCTGCGGAAGTGAATCTTTCTGACGCCACGTCACTAAGTGGGTTCCCTTAACCGAAGTCCAATGGGGGAGATTTCTTCCGCTTCGTTTTATTATGTCGTCCACGGTTTGACCTGAACTATGACCGCTACATTCAGGGGGTTGCCACTCACGTCGTGAGTGGGCTACCTTTCTAACCGTACAGCGGACCGAAGTGGGCGCAGGCGCGGTAGTCGGCTCCAACCGGATCGAGTCCCGAACCGAAGCGGTGCCACGTGGTGGGTCGGAACAATGCTTCGTCGTCCAAATTGTGGAGGTCCACCGGAATGCGGAGCATGGCTGCCAGCGTCACCAGGTCGCCCCCAATGTGACCGATCGAAATCGCACCGTGGTTAGCGCCCCAGTGCGACATCAGGTCGTAGGCACTGCGGAAAGCACCCTGCCCGGTGAGTCGCGGCACGAACCACGTGGTCGGCCAACTGGGGTTTGTCCGTTCGTCCAGCGCCTGATGGACCGCTTCCGGCAACTCGATGGTGTGGCCCTCGGCAATCTGCAGCACCGGCCCCAATCCGGCAACTTGGTTGATGCGGAACATGGTGACCGGATGTCCGCCCGTGGTGGTGAAATCGGTAGACCATCCACCGCCGGGGAAGTATTCGCTAATGCTGGGGCACCACTCGGTGGCGGCCATGCTGGCGGAGGCGTCCTCGGCGGTGATCTCGGTCCACGGCTTTAGCGCGTGTCCAGTCCAGTCCAGCGCACTGGGGCCCGAGTTGATGAGGTGAAGGAATCCCTCTTCGGGACGCCATCCGGTGATACGTTCCACCGCATCGGGGGACCAGTAGGTGCGCACGTCGCTAAACAACTGCGCCGTGCCCGTAAGCAGGTGGCCAAACAGCATCGAGGCGCCGTTAAGCGCGTCGTTTTCCGTGGCAACCACGAATGGCTGGCGGATCCCGTTCCAGTCGAACGACGAACACAGAATCGCCTCGAGAAAGTCGCCGTTCGGGAAGTAGTCGGTCCACTGTCGCTGACCCTGGAAGCCACCGGCAATGGCGTTATGCCCCAGCGCCTGTTCCGGGAATTTCTCGGCAAGGTTCGGGTTGCCAACCATCAGGTCCCGCGCGATGAGGGCCATTTTGACGCACATCTCCCACTCTTCGTCCAGATGCTCCCGGGTGCGGGTCTTTTCGGCGCTGTTCCAGTCTTTACCTTCCTTAAGCTTGGTTTTCACCCACGCCAGCGCACGCTCGTACTCTTCGTGATCGTAAATCCCATTTTGAATGCGACCCAGAAACTCCGACATGTCCACCGATTCGGACCGCATACCGAGGAATCGGGCAAAGAACGAAGGGTCCACAATGCTGCCCGCGATCCCCATGGACGTGCCGCCCATCGCGAGATACGAAGTTCCCTTCATCTCTGCCACCGCCAGACCGGCACGGGCAAACCGCAGCAATTTCTCGGCGACGTCATCCGGAATCTGACTATCGCCCAGATCCTTCACATCCTGACCGTAGATTCCGAAGCATGGAATACCCGCCTGACTGTGTCCCGCCAAGGCGGCGGCCAGATAAACCGCTCCTGGGCGGTCGGTGCCGTTGAAGCCCCAAATCGCCTTTGGAATTGAACTGTCGGTATCGATGGTCTCGGATCCGTAGCACCAGCAAGGGGTCACCGTAAGGCTGACTCCAACGTTCTCCCGACGAAATTTTGCCGCAGAATCGGCTGCTTCCGCCGCTCCGCCGATGCAGCGATCGGCGATGACTACTTCAACCGGAAGTCCGCACGCATGCCGTAAGTTTGCGATTAGGAAGGCGGCCACGTTCTCGGCCATTCCCATGGTCACGTCCTCCAGCGACTCCCTAACTCCACCGTAACGGCCATCGATGGTGGGACGAATGCCAATTTTCGGCAATGGGTTTCGCAGGCGATTGACGGGCGGGTTGATGGGCATAGATTCGGGAGCCGCAGTGCTCATGACCGGGCAGTTTATTCCTATTCGCACCGGAAGGTAAAGCGCACGGCGCGATCCCAGGTAAACCCGACGCATGATGGTCGCGATCGCCCTCGCCTTCGGCTGGCATGCATTAGCAAATGGAGAACGCGGCTATCCAGTAACGATGGAGTTAAAAGGCCAAGAGATCGCGGACCTACCCGCGAGATTACGCAATGAAGCGCGACGACCGCTTACCGTGAAACTCTTGGGAACGGCGTACCTTGCCGCACCGATGACGTTGGGTGATGAAGCCAGTGGCGTCACCATTGAAGGCGATGCCGTCATAAGCGGCGGAGTCAAACTGTCAAGTTGGACCCGCACCGAATTTGAAGGGCAACCCGCCTGGTCCAGTCCCTTACCGTTTTCTCCCACTACATTGCGACAGGTCTTCGTTGGGAAAGGCGAAGACCGGTTCCATCAAACCCGTTTTCCTGGCGGCATCTCATTTTTCCGATTCGCCGGTTTTGCGGACCCCGCCGACCAGGCAGTAGATTGGATGACCCCTCAGAGCCAGATGCTCTACGCACCGAAAAGCATCGATCCAAATTGGCGAAATCTTGCCGATGTGGAGCTTGTCGTTCATCACTACTGGGTTACTTCGCGACTCAAAATCAAGTCTCTAGACACTGAGAAAAGCCGGGTCACCTTTGATCGAAAGTCAGTTTTCAAGCTTAGCGATGATGGCTACGGGGGCGGGGCGAAGCCGGCGGTATTTAGTGTCGAAAACGTGGCGGAATTGTTTGGTCAGGCGAATGCGTTCTACTACGATCGGTCTTCCCAACTGCTCTTCTTGCCAATCCCCGCCAAGGATGCCGTCGTTCCCAAACTTTCTCAGATCCTAACGGTTACGGGAGCCCAAAACTTCTCGATTCGGGGCGTCAAGTTCGCCCACACCGAGGTCGATCTTGGACCGACCGTCAGCGGCGATATTCAGGCCGGTTTCACCGTTCCGGCGGCAGTCAACTTCGTCAACTGCCGATCTGTAAAACTACAGAACTGTGGGTTCCAACACCTCGGTGGTTGGGGGGTAGAGGTCTCGGGCGATAAGTCTCGTCAGATAACGGTGTCAAGATGCGACTTCCGCGACCTTGGCGCGGGATCCGTAAAACTCGGAAACAACACCTTAGGCAACACCATCGCGGACAATGAAATCGCGCAGGGCGGACGAATTTTCCCTTCCGCGTGTGGGATCTGGGGTGGCCAAAGCGGCGAGAATCGCATCGAACACAACCGAATCCGGGATTTTTACTACACGGGTATCTCCCTCGGCTGGGATTGGGGATTTGCCGATACTGCCGCGAAAAACAATGTCATCGCCAACAACGATATCCAAGATATCGGCCAGGGCGCCCTCAGTGATATGGGTGGAATCTACGTCCTTGGTAAGCAGCCAGGTAGCGTCATCTCCGGAAATCGAATCCGAAACGTAAACGCTCGTGGCTACGGTGGCTGGGGCATATATCTTGATGAAGGCTCAACGGGGTGGACGGTAGAACGAAATCTCGTGAGTGACACCAAGACCGGAGGCTTCCATATCCACTACGGTGGAAATAACGTCATCCGAAGCAATGTATTCATCGGCGCCGCTTCGGACGCTCAGTTAATTCGAGTCCGCGATGATAAGCAGGGGCCGATTACCTTCGAAAGTAACGTAGTCGTTTCGCTAGACGCCGAAGTTCCAATCGTCGGTCCCAATTGGCTAAAGCGAGACGTAACCATGAAGAATAACGTGTACTGGTCGCCCGCTAAGGATCATCCGATTCCGGCGGGGGATGACGGGACCGGCATCTGGCTAGATCCAAGGTTGGATGCGAATGGTCTTCCGACGAACCCAGAACTCGCCAAGCGCGGATTTCGCCCAATCGATCTGCGGCAGCTCGGTCCTCGACGCTAAACAGGACTAATCAGCGCCCACAAATCTCGCCATTCCTGCTGTTGTTCCATTTCCAGATCGCTGACATCCCCGACCGCTAGCCGTCTCGTGAGTGAATCGTCCGTGCCGGCGCGACGGTGCCAATAGAGCGCGTTCGAGAAATCTCCCTCCCGCCGGTGGATCACGGCGTGCCACCCGGCCGTGGCGGACTCGTCAATCTGGCAAATGTCGTGCGCCCGTTCCCAGTCGCCAACATACAGCCATAATCCCGCCTGAGCCCTGGGATGATTGGGTAGGGAATCGACCGCAGCCTGCGCCAACGCCAAAATATCCGGGTCATTGGTGGCAACCATCAATGGTGCCGGAACCCGTCGGAAAAGTGCTTCGATGGCGGGATTCATGCCCGCAGTTTAGCCCGGAAACCCACCCAGATCCCTACCGCGATGCCACCCATCAGGGAAAACTTCGCGGGGATCCGCAGTCCCAGTCCCAGCAAAAATATCAGCGCCGCGAAGGCGAATCCGAGTCGGATTCGCCTCATGGTGAGCGCCGACATCAGGCCAACTTTGTGAACAGTCGAGCCTCGATGGCCGCCTGGATCGACGGTTCGGAAATCTTCTCGAAGACCTCCGCCGCAAACGCGTAAACCAACAGAGCTTCGGCTTCCTTCTTGGGGATGCCTCGCGCGCGCAGATAGAACAGGGCATCTTCCCGCAACTGACCGACGGTGGCCCCGTGGGTGCATTTCACGTCGTCGGCGAAGATCTCCAGTTGCGGTTTGGTGTCCAGTTCGGCGGTCGGCGACAGCAGCAGGCCCTGATTGGTCTGCTTGGCATCGGTTTTCTGCGCGTCTTGGTAAACGAAAATCTTGCCGTTGAACACGCCGTGCGCGTGATCGTCCAGGATCGTTTTGTAGACCTCAAAGCTTTGGCAATGCGGAACGGCGTGGTCGATCCGCGTATGATTGTCGATACGTTGTTCGCCGCGACCGACGCTGGCTCCGTTCAGCCAGGTCTCGGCATTTGATCCGCCGACCCACACCGTAGCATCCAGACGGGCCACTGCCGATCCAAACTGGGCAACCACACTGTTGAAGACGGAATTCTCCGATTGGTGAACCGCAAGATTTCCGATATGAACAGCCACGTCGGTCTCGTCTTGATAGCGAACATGCTCTAGCTGCGCGCCGGCTCCCAGGACTACCTCGGTTACGGGATTGGTGAAATACTGACCCGTCTGGCCGACGTGACTTTCTAAAATGACCGCTTCGGCATGCTCTTCCAACACCACCAAAACGCGCGGATGAATCGCGATGGGCGAAACCGACGCGTCCGAGACGAACTGAAGATGAATCGGACGAACCACCTTGGTGTTCTTAGGAACGTAAACAAAGGCCCCGTCCTGAAGAAATGCCGTATTCAGCGCGATGAAGCGATCGTCGTTCGTGGTTCCCAATTTTTGGGAGGTGGTGGCAACTTTGCCAAGCCACTTCTCGAATGTCTCGGGCATCGCCAAAAACGCATCCTCAAACGGAAGTACAAAGACTCCGTCGGGCAAAAGATCGTCGGTCGAAACTTCGGGAGCAAACTGACCATTGATGAACGTGAGCGTAATCGCGTCAATCTCACCCAGCGTGAGTTTTGCCACTTGCTGACGGTCTAGGGTGGCGCCGTGAGCTGGAGCCATTTTCCACTCGGTCAGCTGGTGAAGAGGGAGGTACTTGAACTCCTCGTCTCGGGTGGTCGGGACACCAACCGTCTCAAACTCGTGGAAACCTCGTTCTCGCGCCGATTGTAGCCAAGCCGGGCCCGTGACCTCAAGCAGAGGTTTGAGGTCCGCAAAGTGAGACGCAAAGGGTGAACTCTCCATGAGGATCGAAGCCATCCCAGCGGGGTCAAGCGGCAACGGCGAGTTCCCCTTCGATGCGGCTATATCCGTCGGCCTCAAGCTCAAGCGCCAACTCGGGGCCGCCACTCTTTACGATCTTTCCGCCGATCAGTACGTGCACAAAGTCTGGTCGGATGTAGTCGAGCAGGCGCTGGTAGTGGGTGATCACTAATACCGATCGCTCTGGGCTGCGCAGGCTGTTGACGCCGTGGCTCACCACCTTCAATGCATCAATATCCAGTCCGGAATCGGTCTCGTCCAAAACGCACAACTTCGGCTCGAGAACGGCCATTTGGAAAATCTCATTGCGCTTCTTTTCGCCGCCCGAAAAACCTTCGTTTACGCTCCGAGAAAGCAGGGAAGACGGAAGCTCCATCATTTCCACCTTGCTCTTAATGTGCTTAGTGAACTCGCTCATGGTGAGCTCGGGCAGACCACGATGCTTTCGAACGTTGTTCAATGCGGTCCGCAGGAAATAGGTATTCGTGACGCCGGGGATTTCCACGGGGTACTGAAAAGCGAGGAAAAGCCCTTCAGCGGCCCGCTCTTCCGGGTCCAATTCCAGCAAATCTTGCCCTTCAAATTCCACCGATCCTTCGGTTACTTCGTAATCTGCCTTTCCGGCGAGAATCGATGCCAAGGTGGATTTTCCGGATCCGTTCGGTCCCATGATGGCATGGACTTCGCCGGGATTAATCTGAAGATTAACGCCTTTCAGGATGGATTTTTCGTCAATTTTGGCGTGAAGATTGGTTATGGTAAGCATTAGGAATAGAGGTTCTCACCCGATAGTAAACCCGGAATGTTGACAAGAAAGTCAAGATTCGGCGAACTCCCCGGAGGGACGCTAAGGGTTACAATGGTACGACGTGAACCGTGATATTGCCGAATTAGCCGAGGCGATCGAAGCCGCCCGGGGTGGAGACCGCTGGCGTACCGTGACGGTATTGACGCCAAGCCAGGTGTGCGGTTTGCAAACGCGTCGTCAATTGGTTCGTTCGCGGGGAGCGTTAGCGAATGTGCAGTGGCGAACGCCCACCGATCTTCTCGCGGCGGGCAAAATCCCCCCGTCCCAAAACGTTCAAATTGCGACGGCTTGGCGAAACATTCAGGAGCCCTTCGCGGAATGGCTGGGTTATCTGGATAACGCGGAGATATTGACTCGAGCATTCTCCGCGATGCAGAGATTACTGGCCGAGCCGGAGATGCCAACCGACATCGATGAGCGCGTGCGCTTGGCTTTCCAGGGATTCTGCGATGACCTCCCGGGCTTGGTGCGTCCCGGGCAAAATCCGCTCCCAGTTCCGCCCGGGACGGTGTCTTTTCGGATGGATCCCGATGATCGCCGGATTGCCACGGCACCTGGCAATATCACTGACTCTGAATCAATCCCGTCGGTTTCTGCGGTCGAAGCTCACGATACGTTTGACGAAATTTCGCTGGCGCTTCGGGCGGTCCGCGAAGCCCTCCTGGACGGAGTTCCTGCCTATCGATGCGGCATCATCGTCCCGGATCGCGCTTTCTACGGTCGACTGACCCTAGAAATGGCCGGCCGCGCCGGCTTGATATTGAACGGAATGGATCTTCTTCCCGCCGTATCGCCGGAAGGGAGGGCTCTGCGAAAACGTCTGCCGCTTGTCGAACCCTCCAGTTGGGCCGCTCTCATCGCCGGACTCACCGAAGAAGAGGATCTAAGTCAGCCGGTACGAGATCGGCTGCGGGACTGGGAGGAGTTGCATGAACTCGATGTTCCGCCCGCCGCACCGCTCGTAAAGGTCCTGCTCACCAACCTGCTGAATTCAAAGCTGCCCGGTGGTAATCAGTTTGGCGACGGAATTTTCGTTTCGACCTTAGCCGGCATGGAGGGACTGGACTTTGAGCGATTGTTTGTGATCGGCTTTACCGATCGGAATTTTCCGCGCCGAGAGACCGGCAATCCGCTCCTGCCGCGTAGCTTACGGCGAAACGAAGATCGCCAGATGGAGAAAGCCTTTGATCGGTTGGCAAATCGCTGCGGCCAAACGGTCGTCTTCTACTCCCGTGGCGACCGAAAGACGGGTCAGCCGGCATTCGCGTCACCTTGGCTGAGTCCGCGATTATCCACCCCGGTGCAGATAGTCGCTTCCCGAACGGCTCTGCTTCAAAAGGAGGCTCCGCTCACTCGGGAGGAACTCATGATCGCGCAAAGTAGCCATCGAGGACCGAGTAGTCCTTCCGAGAATCTGATGTCTCGTAGTTTCCATCGGCTGCCGAGCGAAGGATTGGTTTCGGTGCCGCCGAGCGAGCTATTTCCGGCCGCGGGCTGGTCTCCTAGTCGGCTGGAAAGCTACCTCGCGTGCAGCCGCCGATACTATTACGAACGATCTCTCAAGCTGCCAGATTTGCGACCGGATGAAGTGGGACTGCCCCCGACCCTGCGGGGTGAAATTGCTCACCGGTTACTTCAGGAGCTGTTTCAAAACAATATTCAGTCCCTCTCCGACCCGGATTTTCGGTGGGACGAACTCCACAAAGCTGAGATCAGAATGGCGATTGAAGATCACCGGTATGGTGAGCTCATTGGTGAAAGCGTCGGGCATCGGCGGGACGCTCGGCAATTGGCGGACGAAATTGGTCGTCTCCTCGACCGCGATTCAGATTCTCGCGCCGACGGCCGGTGGGTACCCGCCCAGTTTGAAAAGAGCTTTTCCCTAGAGATTGAGGGAATCCCGGTGCGGGGACGGATTGATCGAATTGACACCGCAAGTGGTAACGCGAAACGGGTGATCGACTACAAGTCCGGAAAAGTGGATAAGTTTTCCGAAAAGAAAGAGCCCACGAACGGTGGTCGCCGGCTCCAGTGGATGATCTACGCAGAAGCTGCCGATCCGGGCAGTACCGTCGAAGCAACCTACATGTCGCTGCGGGGTGGTAATGATGCCTCGATCCTGTACGGTGATGACCAAAGAAAGCAGCTGTACGCCTGGGTTCGCATCGCGGGGCGGATGGCGGATGAGGGCCTCATCCCATTACGTCCGGGAGTCGAATGCCGAACTTGTCCCTTCACGGCGATTTGTCCCGCCGACCGAGTTGCGATAGCCGCCCAACAACGGGAAGAGGCCACCTCGGCCTACCGCGATTTTCTCGAGCAATGTAACGATGCGGGTAGCGATACCGACGGAGAGGATAATGACGAATAGACCCCCCGATTTTGATGTTCGTGACCGGGTGATCTCCTCCCCATTGGTGTCCACGTTGCTAGAGGCCGGTGCCGGCTCGGGCAAAACCGAAACGATGGTCCGCCGATTAGTGCAGGCGGTGGAGCAAGGCGTTGACCTGCGCGAGATCGTCGCCGTGACCTTCACCCGAAAGGCAGCGGGGGAAATGCGGGAGCGTTTTCAGCGCCGCCTCATTGAAAGTGAGAATCCAACCGTCCAAGGCGCGGCTACCCGTATTTCGGAAGCAAGGATTGGAACGATCGACTCGCTGGTTCAGCAGATTATTGAAGACCACGGCTTGCGCGCCGGGCTTCCGACGGCGTTTCGGGTTGTTGATGACTCTTTCCTGAATTCCCAATTACGGTTAGCCATCGAGAACGAAATTCCCGATTGGCTGGCTGATCCGGAGTTAGAGCCTGCATGGGTGGCGCTCGGCGAGGGACACGATCGGTTTTCGGCCCAGGTGAACCGACTCACAAAGATTGCGTCGATTGTCGCCAAGAATCCCGATGCTTCGATTCCCGCTGCCGAATGGGATTCCTTCCTGAGTAATTGGCTCACCGAATTGGATGCAATTGAAGCGATGCCGCTGGATCCCAAGTTGGCAAATGTGGTGCTACCGGCCCTGGAACGGACCCGGACGCAAGTTCGGGAAGGACTCTACGGCGACATAAATTTCCCCCCGATGAAGACGCTTGGGAACATGGCTCATCGGCACGAGATCAAGCGAGTCTTTTCGCTGTTTACGGAGGGATGGCGCTATCCGATTCTGTATCCGCTTGGCACCCGTGCGGCCAATGTCGGGCGGGCAACGGCGGCAACGTTGCGCCGACAGGGCTTGCTCACGTTCGATTCCGCGTTGGCGGTAGCTGCCGACCTGATGACCATTCCGGAGATTCGCCAGCAGATGGCCCAAGAAACGCGGATTTTGATGGTGGATGAGATGCAGGACACGTCGCCCGATCAGTTAGCGCTTCTCCTGAACTTCATGGAGGCCGGGGTGGCGGTTTTCACCGTCGGGGATCCCAAGCAGGCCATCTACCGTTTTCGTGGTGCAGATCTGAAGGCATACCGGGATCTGCGAGACCAAGCCGAGCGGATAGGGCTGCAACTTGAAAGTCTTTCTGCCAATTTTCGATCCTCTCCTGTGGTGCTCGATTTCGTTACCGAGGTGACCGACCGCCACCTGGGCTGGGCGGATTACCAGCCGATGTTTCCGACCCAGGAAGAGTCGGACCTTGATGCTGCATTCGTTTTTGGTGGCTATGCAGAGCCGGGAGAGAAGCACGGTCGGCGAGAAATGGAGCAGGCTGCGGCGATTGCGGCGTCGATGCCGGAGCCGCTCTCGGGAGCGGGAACCGCGATATTGGTGGCGAGTAGGACAAATCTAAACGAGTTGTTGGATTGCCTGCGCCTCCGCGGAATTCCGTGCCGCGTGGAAGGCTCCCGAAACCTAGTGGAATCTCCCGAGGTGGCGGGAATCATTGCAATTTTGAGGGCTAGCGTCAGTGTGACCGCACCAGAGAAGCGGTTCTGGCGGGCCGCCGCGCTGCGTTCTCCCGCGTTTGGCTGCCAAGAGGCAGACTTGCCCGAGGCGATCGAGCGGTATGCCCCCCTGGATACGGTTTTAGAGAAGATTCAGGGTGCATCGGCAAGCGATGCCATACAGACAATTATCGATCTGACGGGCATAGAATCGGTGGCGATGTATGCGGCTCGGCCCGCCCAAACCTGGAACCGATTGCATTGGCTCCGGGCGGGTGCGCTCCAGCTAAGTGTGGATGGTCGCGATGAAATTGCCGACCTATTGCAGGCTATTTCTGACGGTGAAATTGGGGATGGCGCCGAAGCTCCCGTACCGGAGGAGGATGAGAATGCGCTCCGAATCATGACGGTTCACGCCAGCAAGGGATTGGAATTTCCCGCCGTCATTGCCTGCGGTTTTGGGGCGAGTCGCCGATTTACTTCACCCGAATGGTTTATCGACGGCGACGAGTTGTTGCTGAAACTCGGCCCGGGAGCGGCGGCCCCCGGATATGCCGACCTGGAAGCTGTCGCCCGAATTGAAGAGAAGCACGAACGCGATCGATTGATCTACGTGGCCATGACGCGGGCAGAGAACCTGGTCGCACTGAGCGGGTGGCGTAGGAGTAAACAAAAGCCGGCGGCCGGTGAATTGTGCCAAGACGTTTCCCAATTGCAACAGGAAATTGACGAAACCTTCGCCCCGATTGAAGAATTTTTCCGTCCGCAGTTGAATCAAGACGAGACTTGCCTCGATGCGATCAAGACAGTGGATTTCGTAGAGCCAAGAACAACCCCAACTAGGCTCGCGCGGGAGTCGCTGGTGCCGGGCGGTAGCCAGGGGTCAGATGACTTTGACCGGGATGAGCCGCAGGAATCGGAGATTCAGGCCGACGACCCGGGAACGGTCCCATCATTTCCGGCCAGTAAAGCTGGAACGGCCTTTGGCCTTGCGGTCCACCGCGTCTTGGAACAATCCGATCTGACCATTGTTTCTCCGAGTGATGCGGACGCCATTGCCGCCGCGCTAAGGGTAAGCGGCGAAGAAGTTTTGCGATTCGCGGAGGCTGCCTTGAGTACGGAACCCATCCGGCGGGCATCGGTCGCGGTGGAAAAGCTGCGAGAGGCGTACCTGGGTATCCAGCGCGACGGAGTTCTACTCGAGGGCATCCTCGACCTCGTCTTCCGAAATGCGGATGGAACCGTCGAGGTAGTGGACTACAAGACGGATCGCGTGGCGGACAGTGCGGCTGCGGAAGCGAAGATGCAGGCTGGCTACCGTGAACAGGGCTTAGCGTACGCGGAGCTTGTGGAATCTGCCTTGGGCCAGCGGCCGGCCCATGTCTGGTTTATATTCGTCCGGTCCGATCCCGTCGCGGTGATTGATGCGTTGGCATGAGATTAACAAATTGACAGTTACCGGGGACGAATCTCAGAACATACCGGGTGGCCCCCGGCGTCCTATAAAATGTCCAGCGTCCGCGCGCTAGTCATCTGGTCAACCGCCGCCCCATTGCCATGAAACCCTCTAACGGCTCTCCTATGAAACCGCCACCGAACGGAATGGGGGCTCCAAACCCGTTTGCCCCGGATGCGGCCCAGGCCCGTCGCCGCCAGACGGTGGCTTGGATACTCGGTAGCGTGCTCTGCATCGTTGCCGCATGGATTGGTCTCTCTGCCGCTGGAGTACTGAAGATGTCTCGCTCCACACCGGCTAACGGAGCGTTGGAGGCTCGCGGTGTGGTGCCCAACACCGTCCTGGAGAAACCCGCAACGGCTCCGACACCGGTCCTTGAGAAAGCGGCGGAGCGCCCCGAAATGCCCGCCGACGTTGAGGCCTGGCTGAAGCATCTCCAGGAAACCGAGCGACGAAAGGTCGAGCTGAGCGGAAATCAGACGGCCGAACTGACCGTTTTTATGCAGAAAAGCTCGGTTCTCGGTGCCGGAATGGGATTGATGGATCCTTACGATCAATCGGAAGGAGCAAACGGTGACAAGGAACCTAGCAGCTACACCAAGGGGAAAATCTTAGACCTCCGCCCGCAGTGGGACGAATTGATTACGTTCTTCAATTCGGTGCCCCCCCCAGAAGAATGTCGCCCGTTGGCGGATGATTACTCCCGCGCGCTCGATGAAATCCCCGGCATGATGGGCGATCTTGGCGAAATGCTAAACGGAGTTGCCAACGATCCGCAAAAGGCTCTGGAGCAGGCGAAAAAGATGCAAAACGGAAGCTACAGCGGCATTGACCGTTACTTTGCCCGGACAGACCAGAAGCTGGGCGAAATTTGCTCCAAGTACCAGAAAGCAAAATGGTTCAATATCGCTTCGGATGTCGCCGCCGGCGGAATGCTCAGCAAGCAAATGATGGGTGGTCTCGGAGCTCCGGGCGGCCTAACCGGCGGAAGCCCCTAGTACCGACCGGAAGGCTTTTGATGAAAAAGTGCCGGCAAGATTCGATCTTGCCGGCACTTTTGTCGTTCAGTTCAACTCGGGTGCCCCTCGAGATAGCGGGCATACCAGCTGCTCCGCTTTGCTAGCTGTTGTTGAGCCACCTTCCGATCTAGCTCGGGCTCGTTTTGGACGAGCCAGGATTCCAGAACGCGAGACGGCTTCGTTGCCTTCGAATTTCGGTGCAGCACTTGTTTGTAAACCATATTTGGCTTCCTTGCCTGATATTCGTACGATTTCGGGTTGCGAAAGGTACCACCTTTTCTTTCCCTGGTATCACTACAGGGCGAAATTCTTCAAATAATGTCAGTTAAATTGAACTCCGCGGTATTTTTTGCGTCAAACAAGCGTTATTGTCCCGCTTTGATAGCAGGTAATTTTGCTGGTTTCGCCATGATCATGCCCCACCTATTTTCGCCTGAGGAAGATGTCTTAGGGTTTTGTTAACGTACGGGCACCATACTATAAGGTGATGTTGATGCCAGTTCACTTTGATAAGCCTCGCCAGGGGAGTGATTTCTCCTCGGGGGCTGGGGATTTGATCGGAGGGGGTGGTCGCATCGAGGCGATGATCTTAGGAAATACCGTCAAAGAAGCTGGGCATAGATTGAGGCAGATCGCGAGTTCTGCATTTACCGAAGGAGATTGTTAAAATGGTTCAGCTGGATGAGAGGGGTTTAAAACCGGGGTCGGAACGGAAGAATTCATCAGGAGT
>Ga0114959_10000305_pt1 | contig 46667 bp, 41 predicted proteins | sample C_130625_EF_Meta_FD_87317 | JGI IMG/M metagenome (GOLD analysis project Ga0114959, IMG submission 87317) | Freshwater microbial communities from Lake Croche, Canada to study carbon cycling - C_130625_EF_MetaG | ecosystem: Environmental > Aquatic > Freshwater > Lake | place: Lake Croche, Canada... | reverse complement strand
GCTACACTTGTTGTTGCTGACGCTACACTTGTTGTTGCTGACGCTACACTGGTTGTTGCGGCGGCTACACTGGTTGTTGCGGCGGCTACACTTGTCGTAGAAGGCGCTACACTTGTTGTTGCAGGTGCTGTTGTAGATGACATTTGAAGTTTATGTATATATTTTTTGTTTCTTTATCGCTGAACACATGCATATACCGTTGTTTGATTTCCCGATTGATTCGATGCATATGTAAGTAAGCAGTCTCCTCCTAGTTTATTACACATTGTTTTATTCGTTTCCTTGTCGGGGTCACATAGTTTCAAGTCTTTCAATTGTGGCAGTGCCAAATCCTTAGAATGCTCTTTTGCTGGATCAACTTGACCCGGAAGAGTAAACGTTTCTGTACACACCAATTCACCCTGTGTGGTGTAAAGACACGAAGACATCTTTACTATACTTCATGAGAAACTCTTATTGAAGGCCCATCTTCCGCATCGTCTCTGGTTTGATTTCAGGAATCTCTTCCAACCCGGCCGATATTATAAAATCACCACACATCTCCATGATGTCGTCTTTCTTCATCTTCAAGAAATTCTTTTTAGACGCATACGATCCTAACATAGATCTATAAGCGCTTTGGGCTGTTTTCCGCATATCCCGATTCTTATTCTGAGACAAGTTCTCGATAACGTCTATCAGAGCACTCGCACGTCTAACAGCCGAGTCCGATGTAGCTCCATGAGTTATCTTAGAATTTGATTTAGATTCAGAAATAGGCATTTTCATGTCGCGTAAGTGCTGAAGCATCGCCTTTTCTTTGGTGCTTAGAATCATGAGCGCCTGTCCTGATTTTCCGGCGCGACCCGTTCTTCCTACGCGATGTTCGTACTGGCTCACATCTGTAAACCCAACCTGAATTACCAGCGTCACATCCGGGAAATCAATGCCTCGGGCAATCACGTCAGAAGCGAACAAAATGTGACCCGGCTTGGCTGCAAACTTGGCCGCAGTCTGCGTACGTTGATTCTGAGATAAATCGCTATGCATCTCTAGCACAGGCATACCTGATTGCCGAAAAAGCTCGGCCATAAACTTCGTCATACCCACATTCACAAAAAAACAAATAATCCGGAACCCGGGTTCAAGAATCTTGTATCGTAAAACACGATGTAAATGAGCGATTACGTGTTTAGTTGGAACACATAGGTATTCCTGGCTGATACGCGTATGCGATGCGTTATCACTGCCACTAGTCACATCGATCGTTTTTGCATTACCCTTCATTATCGCATTCGCAATATCTTGCACTCCTTTTGGTACCGTTGCCGTAAATAATAGTGTCTGTTTGGTCTTTGGTAAATATTTTGATATAAACTCAATGTCCTTTTGAAATCCTCCATCTAATAAACGATCACACTCATCGAGTACCAACACCTCGACGTTTCGTAACCGATCTGCAAATCCCGGAAAGTTTTTAATATGATCTTGTAATCGTCCCGGAGTCGCTACAAGAATATCACAGGGAAGAGTATTTAAGGCGCGTTTTTGCTTTTTCATATCTTCCCCACCGATCACGAGCTGGACTCCTATATTCATGTGGGTCAACAGCTTATTAGCTTCGTGTCTCGTTTGATCGGCCAGTTCTCGAGAAGGAGATAGAACAAGGGCTCTGATGTTTTTAGAAGAAACCGATGACAGCAAACGATCTGCTATCGGTATCAAAAAAGATAGAGTCTTCCCGCTTCCCGTTTTTGCTTTCGCAAATACATCCAGACCTTGTAGCGAAAAAGGCAGCGTCGCCGCCTGAACCTCTGACATTTCCGCGTACTTAAAGACTTCTCTCAAGGACCTTTGTACAGGAGCTGAAATAGGCAGATCTATAAATCGTTTCATTTACTTACTAGGAATGTTATTTAACATAGCGGCACTTGAATAGCTTCATCCATAAACCGTTTTACATTATACATCCATACTCTCTCTGTATTTCGAAAAGCCTCTATCAGACCTTTTTTCTGCCAGGAATGCAATGTACAATTATGAACTTCTAATATAGCGCATGCTTCATTTGCTGGAACAAAATCCTCTGTCAAATAGAGTTTTGCAGTCGATGGCTGCATTATACTATGAATAATTCGCGCCTTTCCTTGCCGAGGAACCTTCACTTTTTTCTCTTTGTCTGCGTAATGTTTATCGTGCTCACAGTCTTTACTTTTAGAAGGTCTTCCTCTTCGACGAACTACCTGTGAGTTCGGCTCAACGTTCAACATGTCGGGTGTTTCTCCAACATGAATGTGATTATATTGTTCATATCCTTGGACTTCTCGACCCATATCTTTTTAAGAAAACGTTATCTACACTACCTCTAGAGAGATTCCTTTAAGTAGTTTAGTTAGAGTAGTAAAAATAAAATGTGCTTGTAAATAAAAGTTAAGATGCCTTCTTCTGATTTCTCTGGATCTTTCTATGGTGATTCCAAACCCATGTCTGCTGCTCAGCTCTCTGCCTACAACCAGGAAGTGGCCAACGGCTTACAATCTGTGGGTGGTAAGAAGAAGGCTCCTCGAGTGTCTCGTCTCGAAGACCTGACTAAAAAGGATCTGATTGCTCGTGCAGTCAAACTGAACATTCCTTTTACCGGAAAAACTAACGCCCAGCTCATCTCGGCCATCCGCCAAAAGCGTGGACAGTAAATGCCAATACCTTATAATTGTGCTTTAGAAGACTGCTTCTGTTGTTTTTGTTTCTGTTGTTTCGATGAACATAAAAAGGCGTAACAGCCTTTCGATACAATCATCGTATCTTCAGCAGCAGCTTTGATAGCTGCAATATTCAACCGTCCTTGCGATGCGTCAAAGACAGCGTCGATGATATCGCCGATAATGTTGTGTTGTACCATGATTTCGAGCATCTTGAGGGTATCTTCGGGAATCAGGTCGTCGGCTGTTCCGGCGATCCCATCAGCTCCTTTGGCCAATTGCTCGAGGGCCGCAATAACGCATTCTTTTCGCTGAGGTCCAGATAATTGAACCATATTCGAAACGAGCTCCATCCCTTTCTGGAGGATTTCCATCGCCGATAAATTTTTCTTGAGAGCACATTCGACCAGCTGCTTGGCAAGGTCTTCCGATGCAGCGAGCATACCTATGTCCGCCATTATTTATATACAATCTACATTTTTCATGTTTGCCGTCACTTTTACATGGTGCATCTATAGCATAGACTGCACGACCATGGCAAGTGTTGTTCCTGTCAGGCCACCTGCATATAAAGCACCATAGGCAATAACGCGAGGAATAGATTCGATTAGTTTTCGTTTAGCATAGGGATACACCAAGTTTCCTATACACGTTATTATTCTCTTTTTGTATTTTTGTTGATGTAGTTCTAAGGGCGCTTGCGATTCTATTCTTATAAATTCTGTACCGTCGGGCTCGTTTTCCACTAGGGCCCACTCATCCGACGTATCCGACGTTTGCGGGAGATTCTCTGTCTCAGCCATCTAGTCTGCTGTGACATTTTTCTTTTACAATCTAGATTTTCACCGACATTTTATCGCTGTAACTATCACAAAATCCACCCGTAAGTACAAATATGGTTGTTATACTATCAATTAGTTTGCGATCTAGGCGGTGAAAAAAGGATTTTATCTCAACACTCTTTTTTCATTCGTTTACTTGCAATCCACACCAATCCAACAAAATAGTCTATCATGCCGTTACATGCATTTATACCATGGTATCGTCCTCTCAGTAAAATAGGTCACAATGATGCATTAGCTGTAGACTCGGAACTAGATATAATTGTAAATGACATACAAGTTTCATTATTGCAAAAGGAGTCCACTCAAAACCACACAGATATATGCCTCACACCTCCTCAAGAAAGTCATAAAGGAGACTCGCCTGAAGATGTTGTCGAAGAATTGTATATCACGCCAACATTTTCTAAGAAATCGAAATGGCTCGCTGTATTTGGAACAGCATTATATGTTATCATGATGTATATTGCATACACGGTTTTCTACTTTGTCTAAAAAAACAAATGCTGCAAACTTCTTTTACTGTTACACGATCTTACAATAGCACGGTAGTCGTGTTCGATTACACGGTTCGCATACGCGGGTGGTGTATTTTGTTTGATCCATATCACTTAGTAATTCAAAAATACAATCCGCACCAGATATGTATGTCGACGAAACAACAAGGTGAGCCGTATTAGGAATACTTGATTTATTTTGAATAAGATCTTCCTTTGTTATGATTATGATCACTTTTGCAAATGGAGCACACTCGGATGCTATATTCTTCCATTTGTCAACATTCTTCATGTCGTCTATAGTTGTGCACAACAGAAATGCATATACATCACTAAAAACATGTGACAGAATGTTCTTTGTTGTCTCAAAGTTTGTTGCCCCCATATCATATATTTCCATGTCTTTGTATACAAAAAAGTTGTATCCCATCGTGGGATCATAAAATGACTGAAACCTTAGCTCAAAAAAGCGAATACACATCGCAGTTTTACCCGTTCCAGGATCTCCTATTATGACGATTTTACGCATTCGTCTACTAGACCAAAATAAAATTTACACTCTGTTTTCTTACAGGTTCGAATGATGTATATATTTAGACATAGGGTGTTCCTTAAGTAATGTCACTATATCGTGTTGATTGTATCGTGTAGCCCATTGTAAAGGCGTATACCCTTCCAGAGTAGTGAATAATATTCGAGGATACGTATCAAGATATTTGATAACGAAAGCGGTATATCCTTGCCGTATCGCTTCGTAGAAGAATACCTTCATCATACTACTATGCTTTAAGGAAATTCTGTTTTCAAAAATCGTGTGATAGCTGTCTGTACATCCAATATAGTAGGAGTTTGCAATTCAATAAATTCTTCTACTCCATAATTTTCGAAATTCTGTACTACCCTTGGTGTTGTCGATCCTCTGGGAGTAGTTGTTGTTGTCGATCCTCTGGGAGTAGTTGTTGTTGTCGCTACTCTGGGAGTAGTTGTTGTTGTCGATACTCTGGGAGTATTTGTAACTATTATAGCAGCTGTTGTTGATACTCTAGTAGTCGTAGTGGCAGATAGAGGAGCCGTTGTAGACACTCTGGGAGTCGTATTTGTTAATGCAGCTGCATTCGGAGTTGGGATGTATTTATCAACAACGTATATCATATTATTAGTATCGGTTGTTGTTTTCTTAGAAGGATCGTTACGAACGAATAATAAGTGTATTTTTTGTTTCGAATCATCAACATTCTTGATGTCGCATACATTTGGATCAGATGTTGTGTCTGTCCGATCATCTATGTAATAGATCTTGAAATCAGAATGAGATGTATCATACAGTCCTTGATAAATTGTTACATTTCCATTCTTTGTAGATATAGACGTATTTGTTGTTATATTATCCCTGTTGTTCGTCGATGATTGATCAAGATAAATGGCATTCATACTTTGGATATTGCCAATACTTTCTTTAAGCTCTCCGTATAATCCACTGGAACCAGTACCATAAGCATCCGTCGTAAGTTTGGTCAATATATCCTTATTCTTTTTATCTCTATCAAGTGATTTCGAGTTTATACAATCCCAAACTGAATATGGTAACATAATATAGATAGATAACTTGACTTTTATTATAGGACTATTGTCAGTTCGTTCTACCATTGTGGCGGTACTTTCAGGTGGTGTTGAAAAGGTTTTACTAATTTTTTTATTTTCTGTCAAAAATGCTTGAGTACTGAAATCATAGAATTGCTCTTTAGAAGACCTCAATAAGTAAATAAACCATAAGCATAGTACAATGACCAATGCAGGTACAAAGATCTTTACATAATCATTCATTTAATATGTAACTATAAAAAAAAAGATAATAGCCTGCCTTGTTCTTTATTTCTGGGATAAACTGTATAAGATCATTGCAGCCTCTTGTTCCTCTGATATGGACTCAGTATTGGATGAGTTATTTTGCGAGTAGGATTCTGAAGATGACAGTATCATCTTATTTGTGATTCCATCTTTCATATACAGTTTACAATGTTCGTCACACTGCATCAAATACGATATAGTCTCTTGAATCATTTTATGTTCTGGTTGGCTGATAATGTTTTTATCCTCGATAGGCATGGATAGGATAGTCTTCGATAAATTAGTCATGTAAAAATGAGCAGCCTCGTAAAAATGAACAGATGTTCGAGTATATTTTTTATTCATATACCCATAGGCATAATTCAAATAATATACACAATATCTGGCTTTCCATAAAACAACAGGAAGGTGCATCCATGTGTTGGGGCATTCATAAGTAGGGTACTTGTATTGACAAGTAGTGTACTTGTCTTCACAAGTAGTGTACTTGTATTGACAAGTAGGGTACTTGTCTTCACAAGTAGTGTACTTGTCTTCACAAGTAGTGTACTTGTCTTCCGATGTGTCTTCCGATGATTGCATGATAGTTGTAATCAGACTACGACGCAAAAGATAAAAAGAAATAAATCCGTTTTTTCAGAGACATTTTTGACTAAGCAAAGCGGAGTTCGTGAGGATCCTGTAGTTTTTGACTTTTGTTGCAATTAACATGTTTTTTACAACAAGAGCCATAGATGGCACTCGGCAAACAACACAGTAAGAACGGAATTTTCACCGGAAAGCAGAGACACGTACATAAGGCAGTACAACATATATCCTGCTGATCGTCATAAACACAATATTCTGTAATCACGATATCCTTTAGATCACTAAGAGATTCGGCACACAGAGGCGGTGGTTTAGACATGGTGGATTGTTTATAGTTGAAAGAAAAGATATGAATCAAATTTTTCCAGTCTCCTAGAATAGATCGTAAATTGTGTTTTTACATTTAGAAAAAGAAACAAGTGTCTTTCTTGTTTTTGTGTTTTTTTATTTTTTTGGGTTAGTTTTCTTGTTTTTTGAGTGTTATGTTTGTTTGCACGACTTATGACTAAATCGCGTCTTATTTAGGGTTTGAATTGTTCTTTTAAGCCTTGGGAGCAGCCTTCTTCTTGCTCTCCTTGGCTTCAACCTTCTCCTCCTTGACCGCGGGAGCTGCAGCAGCCGCGTTCTTCTTAGAAGCGTTCTGCTCGTTCCACTTGTTGGCGACGAGCTTCATCAGTTCCTTGTTGTTCATCTCCTTGTTCTGGGCGCGGAGGAGAGGGAGCTGCTCCTTGACGTAGAGATTGTAAGGGCTGGCGAGGCGAGGCTTGCGAGGAGTCTTCGACTTGGGAGCGACGGGGAGAGCAGGGCTGTTATCGGTGAAAACCTGATTGAGACGAGCGCGCTGATCATCCGACAACTCGGGGAGAGCGGCAAGGAGCGCCTCCTGAAGAGCCTTGGTGTGAGCGACGAGGCCCTTGACGTGAGCGAGGTTGACTTGGTGTGAAGAGTCCATGTGTTTGTGTTATGATGGATGTTAGTGAAATAGCTTTAAGTGGCTTTCTATGAGAGGATTTTCACTAACTCATCAAATCCGTTTTTTCTTCGCTGTGTGATTCTGAGTGGTTTTGTACCTCCGATAATTTTAACTTTTCTGGTAATGTATCGATATTTTGTCGATATTATTCAAAACAATACGAGACGCTGGTTTTATGACAGATCAGCGAGTAAATAGAATGGTGTAATCAGGACTCCGGTAATGTATTGTTCGTATAGATCCAAGTCGGTTTGTTTCATGTCCATCACGACTACGTATCCCAACAAGATCAGAGTAATGCTGATGCATAGATCGACGAAGACATATTGGACGAGCGTCGAGTCAGAACCAGCGACATACCCGAGAATGAGGGTCAGGACCGCTGTCAAGACGAGATCGTACAGGTAGATGGTCCATGCGGGTTTGTGGGTGTTGGAGAATAGCGGATCGTTGGTTTGGGCTTGCTCACGTTCCAGGATCTGGTCGCGGATGGCCTGACTGTGGTGATTGTAGAGGGCAACACGTGCGGCTTTCGTTAAGTACATCGGGAGGTCGTAACGATAGAGATGCTGGAGGATAGGATTGGGAACTTCGGGGGAGACTACGATGGGGAGTGGCTCGGCGGGTGATGGAGATGAGGGTTGGATGATAGGAACTATTTCAGTTGAAAGTGTTTCATTATTTTGATTTATAGTAGCCATATCTATAGGACGTGTACTCGTATTTAAGAATACTTCATTATTTCCTCCAGATTGTGATTGTTTTTGTATAATACTTTGAGTATATTTTTGTCCCATGCTTTCATCTTCTATACATGGAACAATAGGTATATTATATTTAATGATTTCATCTATAAACTCAACTGTGCCTATAATACTTAAGGAGTTTACAGCACGAATGCTGTCTATGAACTCTAACACGTGACTAGGTTTTAGAGATGATGTTGGAATTTTAGTACTTTCGTCTACTTCAACTTTTACTGGATCCGCGCTTATATTTATGGCTTCATAAATAGTCTCTTTTTGTTCTTCTATAATGTCAATAAATCCTCCTATCTTTTCTTGTGTTGCTTTATCTAAATTGATTATTTGAGTGTAAACTCGGTTTGTGGCTGTAAATACTTTTTTAAGAATGTCTGTGTATTTCAAAACAATGTCTGCATCTGTCTTAATTAAGGATACTTTGTTAGGATCAGTAACAGGGTTATAGCAATATATTTTATAAAATTTAAGAAACTCGTTATATATGTCTATAATTGTTTCATTTTCATTTTCTTTTGTCTGAATATTGATGAATGGTAAGTTAGGATTATTCGGATCGTTTTTATCTTTTAAATTGATTGCTCCTACAATAACCGTATTTAATTTTATACTATTTTCAGACTTATTCTGTGGGTTTATTAATGTTTTGATAGTGTTTACTAGTTTGCTCATCCAGTTTGAATTATATCCATTATCGGAAACGATCGATGAATTAGAGTAGTTTTTCAAACATTCGTGAGTGAAGAATGGATAATTTCCAAATATATTAGATTTACCTGTAGACAATTTTAATAAGTCAAATATCCCTCTTCTGAAATACTTCAATTCGTTATTGATAAATATCCCTTCGGTTACTCGTTCTTCGCAACCTTTCTGTATTGTTTCTACCTGTTGTTTATAGTCCTCCAACTTTTTTAAAAGGTTTTGTAATTGTTCTTTGACATATGGTTCAGTTATTACTGTTTTACCATCATTTAATTGATATTGGGTTTTTGTCGGATTTGTCTCATTTCTGTTTATTACCAATGTTTTGTTGATATATGGTAAGGTCATTTTAAATATGTTTATATGGTCTGGTTCCACATATTTAAGATGGTATTCTTCAAGCACCTTGAAGTCATGAGCCATTATTTTTACTAATGATAAAGTTGGTCTTATGAAGTTTTTACCCGGTAAGTTGAAATTCTTTGTACCATTAAAATGTATCTCGTCCTGAGTAAATCCTTTGAATTGGTTGAATATGTCCTTCCTGAAGTTATTGCTATCTGATAAATGTAAAGGTGCATGATATTTGTTTGATTTTTTCATATATGGAAAAAATGGGAAATATATATCGGCAGTATTGCTAATATTTATTACTACTTCCTGTTTTGTATTTTTTTCCTTACGAATCCAGCCTTTCTTTACTAAAAATGGTAGAATTAAAAAATTGTTAATGTATTTTTGGTACTCTGTTATATAATCCGTAAATCCATTGTAACTTGGTTTTCCCTTCTTCGTATATTTTAATGCGCCTTTTATAATTTGTATTTCATTAGACGAAAATGTTTTACCCAAAGATTCTTTACTATTGAAATACTTGTATATTTCAATTGATTCTTTTACTGCATCAGTAAAATCTTCATCTTCTTTATATTCATACCTCTCTTTTTCTGTTTCTTTTAATGAATTTTCATAGTTCAATATTGGATATAGATCTTTATAAAAAAATTTCGTTGTTTGTGTTTGGGTGGGTGTTGTGGTCTTTTGTTTTTCTTGAGGATTATTCAATTGTTTCCAATTACTTTCTATTTCGGAAAAGATTTTATTAATCGTGGTCATATCTGATACATTCATGAGATCCGAATCAGGAAATTTAATTAATTCTTCTTTAGCATAATATGTTCTTGTCTCACCTTGCTTTATCAATTTAGAAAATGATTCCATAGTCGTATAGTCGTTGCATAAAAACTTATTTTCTACACCTGCTAAATCTGCTATGAGGATGTATTGTTCATTCTGTTTATCCTTCAGTCTAAACTTTAATGATATAAGAACATGACTTCGAGAACTGTTTATATTATTCGTAGTTGGTGATACTTTGCGATTTGTTTCTATAACATTTAAACATTCGTTTTCCAACGTTTGGTTCTCATTACTTTTGTAACCATCACCATTCTTTGTGAAAGTAGCAGTTTTTTCTATTTTAACAGGTTCAGCTTTGTATGTATTGTTTTCTCCTTGAACTCTTTTGTCATAATATTCATACGAACTAAATATAATCTGTTGACAATTTAGTTTTCCTAATATTTCTAATAAAATCCCATTTTCTCCGACTTCTCCATTTTTATGTTTTTCTTTGTAATCATCTGTTTTTTTGTACTCTTCAGAGTATGTTCTGTAAACTAATGTGGATGTTTTACCTGAACCACTAACACCAATTCCAAACATCAATACATTTTCACCATTCTGAATTTTCCTTAAAATACTTGTATTCTTTACGATATCATTGATTCCTTGGTTGGGTGTAAATATGTGTGTAAATGGCCCAAATATATATGGTGTCGATGGAGTATCGTTTTTTTGGATCTTAAATGCTGTATTCGTAATATTCTGATCGAGATTTACATTTTGCAATACATTTATATTATGAGTCAATTCTTTTGTTTTATCATCACATCGAACACGAATAATAGACGTTATTGAATCTGACTGTTCAGTAGTATCTAGTGGCTTATAATTGGCGCTTGGAAAGTTCATCGCCTTTTCTGTTGAATGTGACAAATATGTACCGAAATTTACAAAAGCTGGTTCTAAAACTTTCCAATGATAATAATGGTTAATTATTTTCATATAAATGTTTATCAAATTCAATTCTATATTTTGAAAAGAGTACAAGATTTTATTCATACTTATGCAAAAATCTAAGAAGTATTGAATAAATACATATTTTCTGTTATCATTTTCTTTGTCTTCTTTATTGTTATCTTTTATGATTTGTTTATTTATAAAATCGTGATCAGTTTCGTCAATTTTATTTATTAGTAATGTTATAGCGTCACTAGTCAATGTAGCATTTTTGAATTCTTCCAAGTTCTCATATATATCTGTTACATCCCAATACGAACTGAGAATAAGAAGACTGTATATATTTTGACCACCACCCATATATGCGACGTTTTTTAGAAATGGTGCTATAAACTTTAGAATTACACTTTTATCTAGAGACATCATCATCACATAGTGTTCTTTGTAAATTATCTTTTCGATATCTTTATTCCATTCAAATACAAATTTAAATAACTTTTTGAGTTCTTCTTTAAAGTTTGCTTTATTCACTGTTATTGGTATTTGTGGTGTCTTTGTAAGGACTTGTGTTTTTTGATCGGTTACAGGTGTTGTTGTTTTACTAGGTTCTATAGATAAATATTCTACTGTTGTTAATTTATTGTCTTCACATAACTTTTTTGACTTCTCAATCAAACTAATATAGCTATACTGTTTTCTATCGTTTATTTTTTTTGATGTTTCATTTAACATTTCTGATATTCTTTTGGCAATATTGATTTTGTTAATGTCGTCAGAATCTAAATTATTCGTGGTTGTATTTACAATTCCTTCTACGTAATTGGAAATTGTTTTAGTTATATCAGATATATTCGTATATTTGTTATTGTCCTCTTTCAATTTTTTCAGTTCAGCATTCAAACGTTGTATTTCTTCCTCTTTATGCTTAATGTCTTGTGCCGCTTTTTCTATATTAAGTTTATGTTGTAAAGACAAATCTTTATTTTCATCCTCTTTCTTTTTCAACTGTGAATTCAATTCTTCAATAGCACTCTTTTCTTTTGCGATTCGTGTTTCATTGTCTTTTTGAATATCTTTTAATTTTTTCTCAAAGACAGCTTTATTTTCTGTTTCTTTTGTATCTGAAATCATTTTAAGATTACTTATTTCTTGGTTTGCCGTTGCAAGTAACTTTTCATATTCTTCCAAACTATTCTGAACCTGCTTAAACTCTCCCTCTTTTTGAGATAAATCCTTGTTCAATGCATCGTATTTTGTCTTTTGTGCTGTTAGTTCAGCAATGCTATTGTTCAATAGTTGTTGTTTTTCTTGTAGTGCTGTATTTGCGGCCGTAATATCCTTATCCCTAATTTTCGTCAACTCGCTAGTTGTTGAAGTTAATTTCTTTTCAGCTTCATCAAGTTTTTGTTGTAAACTTTCTTTTTCAGCTTCTAACGCTTTAATACTTGCTGTTAACGCCTCTTTTTCCGTTGCTGAACTTGCTGCAGTACTGGCTTGTTCTACTTTTAAATTTTGCAATTCTCTTTCTAATTCAGACATCTTTGTTTGTAAACCAGATACTTCTTGATTATTTCCTTCTTGTATCTTCTTAATTTCTTCTGTTTGGTTGTTTATCTTTGTTTCCAATTTTTCGACCTCTGATTTAATTGTTTTTAATTCTGACTGGTGTTTTGCTATTTCACTGTTAAGTACTGATTTCTCTGATTCCAACTGGTCTGTCGCTTTTTTTAGAGCATCAGCATGATCTGATTTCTCATTAAGTAATTTTTGTATGTCTGACACGCTTTTATCTTTAAGTTTTTCTAAACTTTGTTTTTCTTGTTCTAGAGCAGATAACAGTACTTCTTTTGCGTTTACCTCCCTATTTAATTTCTCTCTATCTTGCTCGTTTTGAGCTATTTGTTTATTTTTTTCATCCAATGTCTCTCGGAGTCTTTTGTTTTCTTTTTGTTTATCATTCAGTGTGTTTTCAAGTTCAGCAGTTCTTAAGCCCAATTTATATAATGTAAATAAATCGGTACCCCATGTTGCTGGTACAGTTGGTTCTGTAATTGGTTCTGTGTTTCCTCCTTTTAGATTTGTTGGATGAGAATTCATATAATTTTGTAAACTACTTTCTAATTCATTAATTATAGTTTTGACTTTATTTTTAGTATTTTCATTTGTTTTTTCATCGTTTGTTATCGAATTTAATGCCTCTGTAAATGTATTGTAATGATATTGTTGAATTGAATGAACATCATTGTCTGTTACAGGTTCTGTAAGGTTTTCAAGTTTTGTTTTTGTTGTTTCTTTTATGTCGTTTAACTTCTTAATGTATTCATTTTTGTTTTCAATTACTACACTCTCATCAGTGAGATTACGTATAAATATGTTGTATAATTCATTATTTTGCTTTATAATAGATTGTGCATTTGTTTTGTTTCTATCACTCATTACTTTTATTTCGTTTTGTTTAATACTCTTTTTTGCTGTTGATATATCTTGTATATATTGTTTAATCTTTTCATCTCCTATGTTTGTCGAAAGCAATATTTTTATTTTGTCTATACTGTCATTAATAATAGCTATATTATCATTTAATTCTTCTACCGTTTTTGTTTCAAATTTGGAATTTACATTGTATGTATTCAGATCTTGTTTAGTCTTTTCAGCAATATTAATAAATTGATCTCTTTCAACATTCAACAGTTTTAAAAGAAGATTAATTGATGGTTTAGTGTTGTTTGCAATTTTATCTTCTTCTAAGCTTGATATTATTGAATTAATTTGATCGTCTTCTTGTTTATCGCTTTCTTTCTTGCCTTCTATCACGTTTTTGAATTGATACATAAATTGAAACATGATGTCTTTAATTTTGTCGATCATCTCTTGACATGATTGTATGCATTGTAATCCCCCTTGTGCTGCATTCAGATATTTTCTTTCTGTTAAAGATGTTTTCGCCTCATCTAATATTCCAGTATTGGTTTTTATCATTTCGTCTACATTAGAAAAAACGTCGACTTGTGTGTTATCTATTTTTTTAACTTCATCAATAAATGAGGTAACATCACCGAAATATTTTTCAGCGCTATTTACTATTTTAGTAGCTAACTCGTTTTGTTTCTTTTCCTCCGTAGTACTTGCTCTTATCGTTTCAATATCTGTTTTTACATTATCTATATCTTCTTGTTTCTTTTTAATGCCTTTAATTTTATTCAATAATTTATTAATTAATTCGATGTTAGCTTTTGCTTTAACTACTGCTTCTGTTGTCATCCTGGCTTCTTCAACAGCTCTCTCCTCCTCCTCTTTCTTTTTCTTTATTTCATCTTCTTTTTCTTTTTTCTTTGCTTCTTCTGCTTTCCGTTCAACGTCTCCGATACTGTCTAACTTTTGTTGTGGGGTAATGTCTGGATTCGGTTTACCAGAAGGTAGTGGCATTCCTGGAATAATCGGATTCGATGGTTGAGGGGCTGGCACATTGACAGGCGACGGAGCAGACAATCCTTTGTTATTAGCTTCATTGGATTCGGGTGCATTAGATGCTGGTTTTCTTTCGGATTCTTCTTTTCTGTTTTCAATCTCTATTTTCTTGGTTAAATACGCCATACCCTCCTTGCTGTACACGCCTTTCGTAAAGTCACTGAATCCTTTCGCCATCTCGGTCATATCAAATGTCGACGCATCCTTTTTAGCAGATTCTAATAGTTGTAATTGTTGCTCTTTACTCATATACTGAGAGCAGACCCATAACAGAGACCCAAAAAATACCATGCCGGTACCCGCTAGAATACTCACAATTTGGGTCATGTATCTGTTATACTTATCGCATTTTATTTTTAGCCGGTTGAACACAATCAAATCTACTCATAGTATAATAAATGAACCCAAATGATATTAAAAAACGAGGGAAGACATTCAGTCAATCTTCGCAACATCGTATTGCAGAGTCCGTACTCAACAAAGTGTCTCTGAAAAACATATCCGAGAACCCGGATGCTCCCATATCGCGTATCTTCAAGTACGCACTCGATCCGGCCAAGATCCCCGTTAATGACCAGAAATACAGCGGCCGCTGTTGGATCTTCTCTTTTACCAACATGCTTCGACGCAAAATGATCAAGCATTACAACCTAGATCCGGGCTTCAACTTCTCTCACAAGTATATCACGTTTTTCGATAAGCTAGAGAAGATGAATGCGCTGTTTGAAGTCATGTACTTTTACGCCCAGAAAGATCAAACGGATTCCCTCGATATACTGCATCTCCGAGACAGTTACATGGGTGACGGAGGCACCTGGCATTATTTCGTCAATATCGTCAACAAGTACGGTATTGTACCTAGCGAAGCCTACCCGGAAAACCATTCGTCCAATGCTACGGATGAACTCAACGAAATACTAAACCAGTTTGTGGATTCACATATCACACAAGTCGCGGCGACGAAAACTCGGGCATCTTTCGAAGCGCTCAAAAAGAAGGCAATGGAAAAAGCGATCAACACGCTGATGGCTTTCCTCGGTGTTCCTCCCACAGAACTTGTGTGGAAATACGTGGATTCCAAAGGCAAGATCCACGAGCCCCATCAGAAACCGTGTTCGCCTCTTGCCTTTTACGAACGCTATGTCAAACCCGTTGTCAATGTCGACGATTTCGTCGTGCTGATCAACGATCCGCGAAATCCTTATCATCGATTGTACTCAGTTGAACTCATGCATAATGTGCTTCCCGAACATCCAGAGATGTCGTTAGACCGCTATCCGACCAATCGCTATCTGAATGTTCCATCGGATGTCATGCGAGATGTTCTTCTGAAGTCGATCCGCAGTAACATGCCGGTGCCTTTCGCAGCCGATGTGACGCTCTTCATGCGCTCGAATGGATCTCGCATGGATCTCGATGTACGTTACGATGACCTGTTGGGTTATAGCATCGTGCATCCTAAAAAAGAGTTGTATGAGAACCATATCTCGGCTCCAAATCACGCCATGCTTTTTATTGGTGCAAATGGACCCACGGGAGAGTGGCAAGTGGAGAATTCCTGGGGAGTGGCAAACACAAAATATCCGTATTTGACCATGTCTGATTCGTGGTTTGAGCATTATGTAGGCGAAATCATCGTCCATAAGAAATACATGACGAAAGCACTCCGAGACGAATACCGGGCTCTCCATAAAAAAGCTGACTATACGTATCTTCCTTTCTGGGATATCTTCGGCACTCTTGCTTTCAGTTCAAGCTAAAGAGTAATGTACTCTTGCTTTCAGTTCAAGCTAAAGAGTAATGTACTCTTGAGAACGTATAATTTGTGAAGTAAAATAAATACACTTCCGTATGCGGTGCTCGTCTCTTCGAGTATCCTCAAAGCCACCAGTAGGTCATGACAAAGTATGCTACCCGACTTCTGCGAAAGTATTCCATTCACCAGATGCCGACATCCGCCTAGATGTGTATGGTCTGAAGCCATTGAAAACGGTCTTTTATTTTGGTGCAAAGCCCTCATCCTCTAAACAAAAAATGCTGCAAATCAAAACCGCTTCACAGGTATATGACCGTACTACAAATTGCGGAGTTGCGCGCACCGACGCAAAGGGACATGCAGTTTTTTATATCCAGTGTCCGCAAATATATTATAATGAAAGCACGCAGCGAATTCATACACGCCATATTCATGTCACATATGCGCTTGATGCAGAAAAAGAAGATAACAAGGTGAGATGGTCCCACACCGCCTTCACCACAATCCCTCTGTTCATCGAACTGACTAAGAAACAATTCCTAGCTGCCGTCAAACAACACACTCATCTCATTATTGATACTCTACCCGCCCATATTCACGATATGAAGTCCATCCCGGGTTCTATCTCTATGCCGGTTGACGAAGTTTCCAGCTGGTCCGAAGAGACGCTAAAAAAGAAAATTCTTGATTCATATTCTTATTTAATAGGAATTAAATCGGGAAATAAAAAAGAGTGGAAACATACCCCACTCATTCTATACGACCTGAACAAAGAATCTCAATGTCGATTGTGGGTCAAAGAATGGCTAGAGACGCATGGAATGATGAACGTATGGTCGTTTCCAGATGGCGGGAAATTAGAACCCTAAATAGAAAGACTTGTACACAAAGGAAATTTCGTCTTTGAGATAAGAACTGAAAAGCAGGAAGACTAAACCAAATGTGGCTGCACTGCCCAGTTCCTTGACCTTCTTGTGCTGGAAACCTTCATAACCGTTCAGAGGGAAGGGAATGAGTTCTACTAAATTGCGTATAACATAAACGAGAACGCCATAGCACCATAAGTGAAGTAATACTTGAAGAAGAATTACCCATTGAGGCTTCTTTTTTGCTTCTTCGACATCGAATTTGCCCATGACCTTATCTACCAAAATGGCCATCCCGAGACCAATGCTGAAATAGATCACCGTAATATAGCCGATATCGAGTATTTTGATGCTTCGCATTAAAACGTCATTCGCAACAGTCTGTTGTGGTGCTGCAGGAGTTGCAGCAACAGGTACCGCAACGGGTGCAGCAACAGGTGCAAGAGAAAGTGCTTTAGCAGGTGATTTTGCCAACATTAAAGCAGGTAACGGGGCCGCAGACATTGTATGTTTTAATTTATCAAAGAAAATTAGTTCGAACTTTCTGGTTTTTGACACGGTTTTCATGTTCAAGAACTTGTTTCTCTAGCCTCAAACGATTTTGTTCGATAATATCTTTCAATCCCAACATGCGCATATCTGGTTCTTTGTGTTTATCTTCTTCATTTACATCTGAATTATACTCGTACTCTAGGGGTCTCCGCATGTTGTTGGGTGCTGATGCTGCGGGAATTCCTTGTTTATTTTTATTTAGATTTTCGTGTATTGTTTCGACATACTCTGATTTTTCCGAATCACTGAGCACAGCCGCTAACATTCCACCCAGTCCCAATAGTCCTACTAAAACATAAGGAGCCATTTCATCCATGGGTCTCTATCTCTGTTGTATAGAAAGAGAAAGAGAAAGAAAAAAGTCTTCCAAAAGTAGTTATGACTTCTGTTCGTCGAACATTTTTCATTTGTCTGACTTTTGTATTAGCAATATGGCTTTTAATCAGGTTAATTCGGCCTGTTGAACCTTTAGAACCTTTAGAACCTGATTCAACCACCACCAAATCTGACTTGGAAGAAGTACGTTTCTTCAACAAAGATGACATTATAAGCGTCTCAAATTCCTCTAATCCGGTATTACTGAAGTCGTGTCTTCGTAAGTCGGATATTAAAAAGGAACTAAAACTCAGTTGGAAAGATCAATTTACGAATTAAGGAGGCATTATTCCGGTCGATATAAATCCACCGCAATTCATTAAAATAGATTGGGTGACATCATGACTCGATAGCATTGGTGTATCCTCTTCCTGTTTTGGTGTAGGTTCGTTTTTCTGTATAGGATGGTCAGATACAGATGAAGGTGAGGATGAGGGTGGAAGGGGAGCTGGAGGCATAGGGGGCGGCGCAGACACGTGCAATTCTTGTACGGCTTGTTGCAACACAATACCACCCTTCAGCTTTGAAAGCGCAGTTTGCACCTGAACTTTGGCATCGACGATGCGTTCTTCGATGCAAGGTCCGTTTGCTCCCATATGAGGTCGAATTAGTTGACGAATGAAATCTCCATTGTAATTGAAACGATTCTGATAGACACCATTGTATGTCTTCAAGAACATGTGCAGGGTCCCCAGTGTTTGATACATCCGGAAAATATGTTCAAGGATGGTCTGGTCTTGAACATAGAATCCGTTGGCATGGATGCTCCACGGTACTACCGCTTTATAGAGGATTTCCTCTGATAAAATAGACTCGTAGTAATCTCTCCAAATCCGAATGACATGTGAAGAAAATCGATTATGAACGTTCATGAAAAACACGCCGGCATTGATATCATACAGCGCATCGGAAGATCCTTTGCAGAAAATGAATCCCATCTGAGAATTATTTTCCTCGAAGATGATTTCTTCTAGTCGAACATCCGGATTATACACAAAACAATCTGCGTCCAAATAAACAACCCAATCCACTTCCTTTTTCTCACACTCTTCCTCCATCAGATAAATGCGATTGAACGTCGCATTCCATGGATGAAACCCGCGTTTGATACCCACATAGGGTTTATAGTCATAGCCCCACTTAGCGCAATACGCTTCGTTGACTTCACGGGTCACGTCCATCAGTTCTTTGTATCCTGATGTGTGATCTGCAGTTTGGATAATTCTGATCTTCATTTATTTAATTAAAAGACAGATAAAAACGACTATTTTATAAGCGCGAAATTAACTACATAAAGAAACATATCATTAATGATGATAGATGAGATGATACACGCATTCGGTAAAGAAAACGTTTCGTTTATCCCTTTATCTACATGGACAGAATGGGTTGGAAGTGTCAAAACACGAAAGGACATATTATCGCTAATATCAAATTTGGTAAAGATGATTTACTTTAATCCACAACACCCGGAAAATAAATGTATTCGGATTAACAAACCATCATCTCAAGCTTTTCCAGAGATGTTTTCTATGATATGGACTGGTCGAGAGTGGAAAGAAAAAAAGACGTATGATATCATTATTGGTATGGGCTATTATGCCTATACACTTTTGCGCGATCGTTTTGATGGGATTCCGCCGCCAATTCCGGTCACTGTAACCGGCAACAGATCCCGATCTTCTAGTATTGAAGATATTCCTGAACCAGTATGGCCTGCAAAGGTTCAAACAATATGGAACACCTATATAGACAAAATTGAAAATTACCACAAGACTACAACCAACGAATTGTATAATATCGTTTGGGAGGTTATCGAAATAAATTAATCATAGTTTATCAAATTGATGAAAAGATTTAGCACGTCCGTATAATACATTACACTTGCATCGACCACATTATCTACTCCTCCGCTCATAATCACATTAGTATCGTATACAACATATAAAGACATCAGCGGAACCATGATAAATCGAATAATTCGTGTCACTCCTTCTGTTGGGTATATTAAATCAACGATGCAAACGATGAGAACCCCTAAAAGAATGCCGGATAAGATAAATCCCAATAAAGACAAATCTACGCCCATACTGGATAGAGCAATGCCCACGAGAAGCATAGACACAAATATAGCCAGAACACTCATTAATGCCGACTCGATGATTTTCTGAGGGACATTTCGCAGCGTTGACAACATAAAACCAATCAATATGGAATAACACGTAAAGAAGAACAGTTTAATCGTGGTTGATTCAATGAATAATGTGGGTATGAGGAATAAAATAGCGAGAAGACCAAATGCCCATGCATATGGGGTGACTTCTGCACCAAAAACAGGGTGTTCTCTAATGAAATAGAACAATGCAAACGTAATGCAAAGCTGGACAATCATAAGACCGATGGCTTGTGCCATGAATCCCCCACGTCGTTTGAGTAAACTCGATGCCATTTTCTATATGGCGATGTTTTTTACCAGCCATGCACAAACAATACAAATACATATCACGAAAAGAGCATTCCATGTTAACATTGTTCTGCCAATCAACGCTTCATATGCAATAAATAGGGCTTCTAATTGATATGACATTGCACCAATAGTCACATCACTGGTTACCGATCCATGCATGCGCATACACCCATACGTAAAAATCCAATATGCGAACATACGTCGTGCTTGCGGTTCTAATGACCTAAACATCGATAAATGACACATATCTAAATACGGAATCATGTGTAATAGAGACATTGCGCATAGTACATCGTAAAATCCGTTAATAAATAGAAACTGAAGCAGCATGTCTACAAACACATGTTGTTATACAGAACTCGTTCTTATATCATTACAAACATGTCATACGGATTGTTTTGTCAGAAAGATGATAGATGTCGCATGATATTGTGAGTTACATTCCAATACAGCCTCGTGGAGATGCCGATGTTCTTACGAAAGAGGAAAGTGTAAAGTATTTTCAGAGCGATTTTGATGAATTTCCAGATTATCCTGATCCAGATCCCATATGTACACATACGACTTACAATAAACCGAAGATCGAGACAACGTTATCAGAGCCGATTACACCTACGCATGGAGATGTCACCGAATTTGAAACCACGCAGCTTACTGATGATGTTTTATTTAACAAACATAAACCCTATCTGGAACTATACAAAGCTAATGAAGAGTTTTGGGGTCTTGGCATAGAGAACGAAACCTATCTTCAGTTCGATAAGCCATATATGATGAGTCGTGCTGATTTGTTGTCCAAACATAAAGACGAGAGGTATAGTGTTAATTATTTTAAAGACTACAAGCCGGGTGTCTTTAAAGCCGCTTTATGTGAATGGGAAGACGGATCACCATGGCACACTTTGCCTGTGTTAGTGAATTCACATACATTTCAAAAAAATGATAGATTTGGTCAGCCCATTACCCTGTACAAAAAAGGGAGTCCGGCTAATCCGCGTTTCTCGGGAGAAACCCTCTTTGAATGGATGTGTAAAAACGATCCTTGGTTCGCTGCAGAATTTGAAAGAGCGTATATCTTCGATGGAGATACAATCGAGTTTGTTACACAACACTTTTATAAAGCCAAGATATCGTCTGTTATAGATGAGTTGTTGAATACAAAGGACGAATTTATCAGTCGTTTACATACCATTTTCGAACAAGACGAAATATACAAAGACAAGGGTCATATACAATTATGTCGCGCTAATCATGCATTTGCTACATTTGTGACAAACTATGGAAACCTCGGAATATTCAATAACATGACCTACCATATCAATATTACTTTGCCTACTCTTTTAGATGAACATGCACGAATACGATATCCAGATCTGTTTTTAAAACAGCATCAAAATGCGATTCGATGGATGCAGTGGATCGTCCCGTTGTGGATCGCGGAATATGGTTCAGGTGATATACTCGCACCCTATGCTATTCTGACAAACGCTTCTCAGAGAGCAGCTTTATCAAGGTATATTGGGGTGGGGAGCTATGATACACGGACTATGACCACCGGCAAGATATTAAACCAGGAGTTTTCTGCTCATCCTTATCATGATATTCCGTATTGGTGGTATCATCGTTATTATGAAGTGTGTGATTACGTGAAAAAGGATACGATAGGATGTGATTTCAATTTCAATAAGCACATCAATCACGGAATCGAGCTGCGTGTATTAGACTGGTTTCCCGAAGACAGACTACCTGTAGTAATGCGTATGATCGTTTTATTGATGGATCACTCGCTCTCGTATGTCTCGGAAAACCCGGTTGAATGCGAGAGCTGGAACGATATGGTGTTAGACATCATGCTTCATGGGAGAGATGCGCGGATTCCGGTTGGAATGATACGCGAATATGGTAACCTATTCAGGATTGAATTTGATACAAAAACCAATACACCTAAGCGTGTATTGAATAAGATCGCCGCGGCCGTAGAAAGATACGTTGAATGTCAACAAGGTGTATGTGCTCAAAAGATGTTGTAATCGCCTTTACAGGTTAGCATCATGATAGCGAATACAAGGAAACACAACATGACTAGAAAAGCGAATTGTCGCTTCTTTAAGAAATACTTTTTCTCCATATCTGTAGTAAATCCATATATCCCAATGAGGAGTGCAGTTGTAAGAAGTGACGGAGATGTTTCACATGATGTATAGTAATCTCCGTAGAAGACCCATGCTAAGATAAAGGGGGCTATATGCATTACAATATCCGTTATTAACAGACTATTATTCTCTAGGACGATTTGTTTTTCTCCATCAGGTGTATCAACATTGATGACATACTTTTTGGCTCCAAAGAACCTAATATACATGGATACAATACTGACTACAAAACTAGAAAACAGCAGGTGAACAGATGTATTGGTGATAGGATGAAGAATAACCAAGAGAAAGTTGATCGTGGCTAAAAAGGTCAGCGAACTGCGGAGTGTTTCGACCGGATATTTTGACGCGATGTCCATCTAATTACATTATGCACATATTTTGATCTGCAAAAAATGGAAATGACTTAAAGATCTTCGTCTGCAAGAAAGAGAGAAGAAGACATCAAGACAAAGACAATGGAAGTTATAACTGAAGTACCTACGGAAAACGAGTCACTGGAAAAAGAAGAAGAAGAAGAAAAAGAAAACGAATCAGAAATTGTTACATCGAATAAGAGCATCCGAGCTGTATTACCTCCTGGAAAATACTACTTTGGAGATCCCTATCATGCGCTCGATGACTTTACTTACAATCGCGTTTTTAATCATCTATACAGCCCAGGTCTATTGACCGACTCAACCACAAACCTTCAATATGTGGTTCAACCTATCATGGACGGATATCATCGAGGTACCGATCGCCACGTTTATCATATCGAGTCCACATCACTCGGCCTCCTTCCTGTGGGTTTATGCAAATCGGACTTATCTGACATAGAAGGATGTCGTATTTTCGAAAGTAGTAGTTCGATCATTGTCAATGCACAGAGAGGTTTATTTACTATCATGTCTGAAGATGTTGCTATTGCGATTCATGCTGGATGGAATGAATGTTTCGAGACTTACACAGATAGTGATTCTGAAGAGGATCCAGACGATGAACTAAATCATGAGGAACTCAAACACAAAAACACAAACAAAAACACAAAAGATGATTACATGTCAGAAGAAGAAGAGGACTATATGTCAGAAGAAGATCCTGATTATAATCTTTATGAGTCTGATTGTGATGATTATGATCGAGAATATGATTATTAATCTACAGTTTCACAACTACCATTCTTGCATACAGAACCGTTGGTGCATGAGCTATTACAGCTATCGTTGGTGAGACTTGATTGTTTCTGCCCAGGTAGCACTATTCTCCCTCCATCGAATGATTCTTTTTCATTCAAACATTGCAAGTCTCCGAAAACGTTATAATGGCAATTCTTTTGATAACCATGTTGAAGGTGTTGAACCCAGCCGTGTTTTTCTCTGACACTTATTTCGTGTTCGGTACTCGGAAGAGGAAAGCCACGAGACGACCTTTCTTTCCAGAAAGATGTTTTGGCATCTTGGTTTATAAACTTGGGTTGATCAAAACCTTCAATAGAAAGCTCCTGCATATTCGGACTCGCACCCTTTTGTGCGATCTCCATGTGCATTTGTTTTTGCATTCCATGACTCGTTGCTGTAGGCCCATGAGAAGGAGAAGCCGATTTTGTCATCTCGGGAAAACCCATCGGAGGACGGTGGGAAGCTGTAGGCCCATGAGAAGGAGAAGCCGATTGTGTCATCGCAGGAAAACCCATCGGAGGACGGTGGGAAGCTGTAGGTGCAGCAGTGTTTCTCTGATCTTTTAGGAACATCGGATACATTGTCTGTAAACCGGGTTTTTGCGTTGATTTCTGTTGTGCTCCTGGCTTGGGACAAATGAGTTCACCTGTTATAGAGTAAACGCAGTTTTTGGACAAGGGAATATCTTCTACTACGGGACCATTGTATTCTTGACGTAATTGAGATTCAGACGATGCTTCAATTCCGTTGATTCGACCAAATAATCGTTGATCCCATTGGTCTGTTGATCCGTGTTTCGGAATAGGCGTACCTTTCATTTTTACTTATTATATAGTAATAAAAGAATGGATCGTCAGCAAACTGCAACTCTCAAACTGTCACAATCTGTAGTTGAAAATATGTCTTTAAATAACACATGCAATGGACTTCCTATGGTATACAACGCACTAGGAGAGATGGAATGCACTACGTTTAACTTTCCTGTTCAATATCGAGGTCAGGTACTAACCAGTAATAAAGAACACGCCCTTGATAGAAGCTGTTCCAATATGACGATGGGCGTAGAAGGAGTTCATGCATCTTTTTATTCATTTGCGCCTTCTATGGTCAGTACAAATCGGGATTCAGGGATTATTGGATCCACCAACTGTAAATGCGGTGCATCTTGTGCAGGTGGATCAAGCTGTACCAACTGTGCAAATAATTTCAATTGTCAAGTAAATAAAGCCGATTTACCCAAATATTAAAATTAGTATACAAACGTGGGTGTTGACAAAAAATCCACCTTAGATAGAAAACATACCATCATGCACGATACCATATCTCATATGTTATCCGTCCGTGTTGTGCAAGGATGTCTAGCCGATGTTGCTGCCTTGCAATTGACTCCTGATGTTATTCATTCGACGGATGTTGTGAAGAAAGCATGTGAACTTGTAGAGAACTTTGTTAATGAAGCACGTCTTCGGAAAAAGTGTGTTCTTGCTGCCCTGAACATCATAGCGTATGACTCCGAACTGCCCTCAGAAACCCGGGCGGCAATTGCGAGTTTAATCGAACCGCGTGTTGGTCCTATGATCGATGCTCTACTCCCATAAAAATGGACTTAAAGTTATAATGCTTTTTATTGATATATCAAAAAGATGTTTCGTTTCCGACGTACAATTTCCGATGCACCCGTTCCTTCTAAAGCTCACGAAGATGATGCTGGATTTGACTTGTCGCTGATTCAAAAAGTAAAAGAAGTGAACGGAGTATCCTTTTATGACACAGGAATCGCTGTAGCACCACCTGAGGGACATCATTTTGAGTTGGTTGGCCGAAGTTCTATTTCCAAAACCGGTTATATGCTCGCTAATAATATCGGCATTATTGATTCGGGATATCGTGGATCAATTCTAGTAGCTCTTGCTAAAGTCCGAGTGGATGCTCCCGATCTCGAACTGCCTGTACGCCTCGTGCAGCTAATTCCTCGTAAGACGATCAACATTCAAGGGATTGAAGTTGATAATTTAGATGATACTGAACGAGGAGATGGTGGGTTTGGTAGCAGTGGTCGTTAAATTGTATTCCGTTCGAGCCTTTCTTTTTGGCGTTATTCTGAATCTCATATTTAGAAAGACCAATGCCTATGATAGACACCATCCAACGCAACTCATTGTCTTATCGTAAACTAGAGTTTTTTTGGAACGAAACGAATCTGCATATCGTGTAAAGTTAAACGTGAAAAAAGAATCCTTTGTATATTAGAGGTATGCCACCAAAACGTGTTAACAAAAAAGCTAGAAATTTACTCAGCGATATGAATCAGACTTTGGACATACTTGAAGACAATCAACAGAGTATCTCTGGAATTCTAAATGCTCCGGAAATTATCGGAGAAGTTGCCCATCAAGTAAGTAATCCGATGAATGCAGCCAACGAGGTTCTTCAAAAGCAACTCGATAAAGGTGCAACAGAAGTCGGTAATGCTTTGTTGAACAATCCAGCTGCTAAAGAAGTAGGTAAAAGCATAGACCAACTAGAAAACAAATTAGCTGAAGAAAAAGGAAAAGCCGAAGAAAAAGTGTTAAAAGAGGCATTGGCTCATATTCCGAGCAATCCAATAGGAAACGCTTTGAAATTTGCAGTGTCGAATGCTGCAACGGGTCAGGGAGCCATATCAGGTATGATTGCAATGGTTAAACAAATTATTATATATGTCATCACCATGATTCCCACTTTCATACTCATGTTTTCAGCTGCAAGCTTCATTTCTATGTATTTAGTATGGTTTTTTGTTATTGCTTATATCGTATATTATCTTTATAGCAACGGCTATCCAAGACCATTCTGGTTAAGCAGAACTCTTAATATGCAAACACTAGATGAATATATTAATAATACAACAGCGGGTGCTTTAGCTGACTATGCCACTGGTATTACTCTAGTTAATTACCTGAAAGCGAGAGGACCTTATAACAAACAAATATTTGGAGTGGATGCGGCTACATTAGATGACTGTCTAGATACCGTAAATGATGCCATTCATTTACATCACGGAAAAAATACGGCACATGATGCTATTATTGCCTATGTCAAATCACATGGAGTATCACCAAAAGACTACAAAAAAATGCGAGATCTGTTCCAGGCTTCAATGGATGATCAAGATCCGGTACTCATCGGATTTTTAAACGCCAATGCAGGAGAATTTGCCAGCGATCTCCAAAAGATGGAAGTACAAGGACTCTTCAATTTTATCGACTATGCTAGTTATGAAAGTGGGAATCCAACAAAGGATATGACCCTCCAAAAATTCGGCCTGTATGCGGATATAAACGGGATTCCTTTGGGAACTATTTTTGCAAATATAAGTGATTCTAAGGTGGTGTCAGCTTTATCAACGAATCCGGCTCAACTACAAAAGGAGTCTGAAAATCGGAACTCTCGAATTCTCAAATTAATATCAAAATTAAGAGACATTACCACGTCGATTGTGGCTAAAATAGGCAGCATGGAAGACTATAATCAACACATCATTGAACAAGGTCTTCCCTTATTTGAACAAAGTCCTACTAATACGACCCATGTTCTGCCAGTTCACGAAGATGATCATCCTAAATTGAAAATATACGCAGAATTGTACAAACACGATATGCGTATATTGAGCTTTAAGGCTATGCTGGATTTATCAGAAGCTGAACTTGATATAATCCAGACTAAATGGTATTATGATCTAGAGAATCTCCTTCTTACTAAATATGATAATGGAGACGGCAATCTTATTATATTGAGTAGTTCAGACCGCGATGAATATCTGAACGTGATCAACGATGTGATGTCATTACAACGATACCCTTTTTATAAGAATGCGATAGATTGTGCTTTGTTCTTAGTACTCTATTGGAATTATGGATATCCGAACGACTTTGTTAGTAATTTACAGACATTAAGCTCGATGGATTTGTCTATTAATCAGCTATATCTATATCATCGTTATAGTGATCAGATACAAGGATATCGAGATTGGAGAGCAGTGAAAGGATCCAACGTATGGAACGCCTACTTCAATAAATTATTTATGCCGAGTACAGAACTTTACATTTATAAAAACATTGTGAAAGAAGCCTTTTATGATTTCTTGGATATGCCACTTATATACGCAAAGGCAACCGATCAATGGAATTATTTATACAAATACCTATCGAATCCGAACATCTATATGCCTGGGGAAAATTTTGACAACCCAGATCTTCCTCCGTCTCCATGGGGTGTACACCTTGATGGTCGTGAATCAGAGCCTTATGTAACCGTCGTTCCAGGAAGGAAATCAGATAAAGAAGAGGTTGAGACTGAGAAGAAAGATGAGAAAAAAGAAAAAGAGAAAGAGACTGAGAAAGAGACTGAGAAAACAGAAAAAGAGAAAGAAAAAGAAAAAGAGAAAGAAAAGACAGAAACTAAACCAAAAAGCCAAGAAACTAAAAAAATAGAAACGTTTGGAAATATTCCGATGAAAAGTATTCGGTTTAATGCTCCATACACTGACTCGGATTCAAGCGATAGTTCTGATTCTGGATCTGACTCTGAATCAGATAGTGATTCAGATGATGGTGAAGGCGAAGGCAAAGGCAAAGGCGAAGGCGAAGGCAAAGGCAAAGGCGAAGGCGAAGTACACCATAAAGACATCAAGTACGAAGGTTTCTTGGGTGCCATTCTGAATCCTATCATATCTCCTTTAAAAAGCATCTTTGGTCCTCTCGGTATTATTGGTGATGTGTTTAGCGGGATAGCCAATCTGATGACTCATATCGTTGATCTCGTCATGGGTCTTGTGACAATTGTGATGAAGGTTGTCAATAGCATATCGAATCCGATTATGTTTATCCAGTCAATTGTTGGTCTAATCGTTTATTGTATCATGTTAATTGTCTTAGTATTCTTGTCAATTCCGATTGTTGTACCTCTTGGTGTCTTCGTGATGATGGTGATCATTATTGCGATGCATGTACCCTCGTTCATATTCGCGAGTATTATCAATCTGGTCATGTTTGTTGCCATCGTAGGATTAGGATTCATATTCAGTATAATTGATATGACATACACAGATGGTGCTTTAGTCAGGGGCTTTTACACGTATATGGTTGCATGTGAAAACGACCCTCGTAGCTGGTACTTGCAACCCGGATACCAGAACGACAACAAATACGATAATTTCATGGGATTATGTTCTACTCCATGCGCCGCTAATTATACACCCTCTTTCGGAGGATGGTTCTGTCTCCGACAGCCGGGATACATCCCACCGTTCTGTGCTCATGCTGCCATCATGAGTATTGCGAGTGATTCGCCAACAGGTTCACCTCTGTCGTTGTCAAACTCTCTACCTAAAGATTTTGGCACCATGACAAAACCAGAGAAACAAAAAATCATTCAAGAAATGATGACTCAAAAGAAAGAATATTATGCATCGTGTCAAACTAATATGAAGCCATTTGATCCAATTGTAAAAAATATATGCAGCCACGCGGATTTTGTCGGAGGAGGAATGAACCAGTCCGACCTTAAATCATTGTGTAACCTCACGTTCTGCCGTAATGGTAGAACAGAACCATTCTGCTATAGGTATTACAGTAGTAAATCGACTAGCAAATCAACATCCGTTATCGGAAACAAATACAATATTCTAGTTCAGTGTTTGATCTACATTACTATATTTGTATCTTTTACCGCTATACTGTATTACTTCTTGTCTTCCCGCGTGCTTTTGTCGGGTCGTAAAGATGTCATGTTTGTTGATGCATCCGATGATTTGCCCGCTTTACCAAGCTCGGGAACAGAAACAGGTAATCCGAAATAGTTTCGGACAAATTCTTTCAAAGAATCCATATGTCGAATGATATCATTCTGATTTAAAACTTCCTTTAATACCGCGAATTGCTGACTAGGCAATATGTCTTTTTTCGAAAGTGATTTATACATATCACGAATACGTGCTTTCAAAATATCATGATACTCGAATCCAGTATACAAATCTTCCTGTAATAAAGAATCCGTTTTGCTACTATCCGCCATATCCCTGTACTTTTTTAGATGTTCGACTACTTCTAACGAATCAGGCTCCCTAGAAAGAATCTTCGTATACACCTTCTTCATAGAAGCCATGTATGACTCCGTTTCTTTGTAAAGAGCTGTGACTTTCTCCGTTATTGAACCAGATTTAATATCGATTCGAGCTTGTTGAATACAATTAAATACGTATTCTAAATCTTGTGTTTCAAGTTTACAACGATACAATTCCAAATAAATCTCTTGAATTCGCTTGCACATTTCGGTTTTATAAAGAGGCGTTTTAACTAACTCCGTTATAATATCCGTTTGGTATCCATCTGTATCAACCAGATAAATGTATTTTTGGAAATACACAGATTCTGATAACTCTGCATCTAAGTATTGCTTGTACAGATTTTTAACAGTCGTGTAATTCACTGTATGTGCGCTTTTCAATTTTTGAATCCAAGTAGTGTCTTCCAGTTTGTTTTTGATTGTGTCTGATAAAGGCATATACTTCAAGTATTCATACACCGATATGTCTCTCTCAAATACGTTATTAAAATTCTTGATGAATTCGAAATTTGCTTGATTACGAAATACGTTTTGATTACGCACAATGACTTCTACTGTTTCCTCGCTACTCATCATTATATCGAGGATCTTCTCAACTTCTTTCGAAGTCGGACGAACCCCATGTAACACACGCCATTTTTCTTGAATCAACTGCAATATATTGTTCCCTCGAGCATTCGGAAGGCGATTAGCAAGAATATCCTCGTTAAGTTGTTCGAGAGAATATGAATCCTCTATTTTTAATTTTTCTAAATATGATTCCAGGATAGAATCGGGAATAACTTCTTGATTTACGATCTGATATAATCTGGAAATCATGTCAGTGTACTTGGCGTTAAACAAGTGATGCTCTTTGATGTAATGCAACATGTGCTTCTTGCAGATAGGTTCTTTATCCGTGTTCCGCATTTTTTGAATTGTTAGCTGAATGAATTGATTAAACAACTCTTCCGTATAAGAAGAACGGTCAATCCATACATCCCATAAATGGATAAAGTCGGTTCGCAAATAATCATGATATTCACGACAGTTGAGAATATGATTTTGAAAATGGACTACGGATGGTGATCCACTTTGTGTCTGCATCCATTGGATGTAAAACGGCATGTGCAATTTACCGTCATTCGGCTGAAAAAAACGCACATACAGTTCAGAAAATTGAGTCACGTCGTTCATCCTGTAGAATATTAGACGTGTTTATTCCTTAAATGATTAAGTCATGTATGGATACATAAAAGTACTCCTGGTTGTATTGCTGTCACACATTAAAGGTCCCCCCAAAACTCCTGTAATATCTACAGCCTGTTTGCCATTTCTTCCTTCAATGATGTTGAACTGAATGTACTCACCCTTGTACATTGTTTTAAAACTGCTGTTTAAAGGTTTCAGTCCAGAATGATGGACGAAAATATCTGTCCCCTTTAGCTTGCCAGAACAGACTCGAATAAAACCATAGCCTAATTTATTGTTAAACCACTTGCAATGTCCAATATACTCTCCATAGGGGGGTTCGTGGTGTACTTCAACAATAAGTGATTCTGGAGTTGCGTCAATATTATCAGGAGACACGTTATTGGCTGGCGAAGACGGCGCAGATCGGACAAATGGATCCATAGTAAGGGTAAGGTTATAAACTATATACGTCTAAAAGCCTTAAATATTTGTATCTTTATTTTGCAATGGAAGACCAGTTTATATTTTGGGTTGTTCTTGTCATCGTTCTCTTTATTGTATACATATTGTCCCGAGACACACTCGTAGTTTCAGATGACTTTCGAATCCTGCAAACCAAGATCTCAGACTTCCATTTCTTGCTTTTGAAAGAACGGTGTCCTATCGTTATAGAGGATGGTGTGAGTGATGTCCATCTGCTGCTTGGATCGTGCTTTTCCTATATGTATATGTGGTGGTCTGACCTTTCGTCAACAGCTCTATGGAAGAAATCCATGTCAAAGTATATCGTTGTACACAACTCGAATAAAACAGAAGATACATCTGTATGGCTCGCCCACCCAAAGGAATCTAGTTCAGGAACATGGAAATCATCGTCTTGTGCTTATCTCGTAGACCTCGATATAGCATCGCATGAAAAAAGAAAATATGTGGAGATTGTCCTACATCCATTACAAAGCGTTATCATCCCCTGTCATTGGATGTGGAGGACACCCGACAAAGACAGTGTGTCCGAGTTGGAAATCAACGACATTATCTATTGGATGACCGCCTGCGTATCACGTGTTATGTGATGATCATTTCTTCGGAGTTTTCTTGGTCGTCTTCTTGACATCTTCCGGCAGCTTCTCTATCATAAAGTCCATGCGAACTTTGACTTCCCCGTTATCTTCATTAAACGAAGTGGGGTACAATACCGGACGAAACTGATAATCGATGTTCTTTTCAATTTGCGAAACCGCGTTGTTGTTAAAGTCGCTGATTACACGATTTTGGGTTTTTTCTCTTAGGAAAGGCAGGTTTAGGCCCTCTTTCGATGCACGATCGATAAACGAGACTAAATCCTTTTTAGAGATAGTCTGCAGTTTCAGATTTACATCGGCTGTTCCGGGTACAACCAACTGAAGTAGATCCCGGTCCTTCAGATTCTTCTTTTTACCTAGGCTCGCAAAACACTGTAGCTTGCGGTTATAGTTTTGTAAGTAGTAGATGTAACTCCAGAGAACCGATTTCGTAATACGATGGATTTGTTTTTCTTTGATCGCTCCAGTAGCATCTATACCATCTAGCATCATAAGAGAACCCAGCGCACAATGTACCGAACTAAGATTTTTCTTGAAATCGAGAATAGTCATATATTTTTACTTTTGGTTGAGATTTGTTTCTTTCTGCCCTCAATGACAATTACTTTAATTTCATCACGACGAACGACTTGTTCTCTTTCTCTTTCTCTTTCTCTTTCTTTTCCTCTCTCTCCCTCTCTCGCTCCCTCTCGTTGTATATGTCTCTGCATCTGCATCGGTCTATCTGCTGCATTACTATATCGAGGGACGTAATCCGATTCTTTATCTCGATAGTTATGTGAAATTGCTTTTACATCTGGTTTTGACATGGTCGGTTCTTGGTAATGTTCTGTTCGAGAACGAAAGGGTGCCGACATTTCCGGTACTGCGTACATGTATGATAGCCTGTCGTCCGGATCTTCTGCGACTGCCGAGGAGGGTTTGTCCAGTCTTTGTTCTCTATTTCGGCCATATTCTTCTGTGTCTATGTCAAATTCTTCGTCTTCATACTGTTCTCTACTTGTATGTTTCTCTCTATCTTTATGTTTCTCTTTATCTTTATGTTTGGGTGTTTCCATTTGTCTTTCTACGTGTGGTTTAGCTAGTACTATCTGTGTGTTTGTACTATTCGTTTCTTCTATACTGGGTATGTCACATACACTCCATCCCATAATCCACTCCAAAAGAATAAGACGATGTGGGCGATTGGGTTTTGTCATCCTAAACATGCATAATTCTTCGTAGACACCAATCATCTTTATGGAACAGCCCCATTTTGCTCGAGCAAGACACCATATGGCTTTCAATACATCTTGCTTATCATTCTTCAATCCATTATTTTTTTCACAGTCTTCAATTAATGCAGCTAAATAATCCTGAATCATTTCCTGATGATGACCCGTCTGCAGTATCAAAGACCAGACCCATGGTCTCGCTGATTTGTTAAACGTCTTTCTAACCCATTTTATGAGATCAGGGTCTGTTTCTTCTAATATATAGTCAGGTGGCATATCGGGTTTTGGTGTAAGTCCGCCGGCATATCCCGCTGCAGGAGACATGGGCAATTCACTTATTTTAAGTATGATGTCTAGTAATTTTCTGTCAGTTAAGAGTCGCGGATTTTTAGTCATTTCTACGAGTTCTATTGCAATTTCGTGAAATCCTCCTTGACAAAAATGCTGACACCATGTTGTAATGATCGCACTAAGAATAGATCCCCATCCGTGTTGGGCTCTAAGTTCAACTAAGCATTGTTGAATCGTATCTTCGTTTCCAGAAAAAATAGCAACTTTGAAAGTATCCCACATTCAATTAGCTGATTATAGTGCACACATTTTGATTGAACAGAACTCTGCACAAAAAAGAATAGATTCCTTTACTTAACTGCTGCATGTCTTGCAGCCGGGCTTCCATTTGCACCCAACTGCTTCTTGTGTTACCTCGTCATCTTCCTCCTTTTTGATGTCGATCAAAGGAGAAGGTGGCTGAACCATTTCTTTTTCTTTTTCTCTAACTGGTGAGGTTCGAACCACAGTAATATTCGATTTTGATCGTCGTGGATCGATAGTGAATTGCTGAGTAGTTGCTTTAGGCTTAGTACGCAGATAATACATCCCGGTCTTCAGTCCTTTCTTCCAGGCATAGAAATGCATGCTCGTGATCCGCTTGTTATCAGGACTTTCCACGAACAGGTTCATACTCTGAGATTGACAAATGTAAGCTCCTCTGTCTGCAGCCATATCGATGATCGTCTTTTGTTTTATCTCCCACACGGTCTTGTAGCGAGCTTGAATTTCTACCGGTATCTCTTCGATTCCCTGGATGCTACCCTCGCTAATCATAATCCGTTCTTTCAACTGCGGATTCCACAATCCGAGAGCGATGAGATCCTGCATCAAGTATTTATTCACCACAATGAATTCTCCTGCCATCGTCTTTCGTTTATACAAGTTGGATGTAAATGGCTCGAAAGCTTCGTTGAAGCCCATGATCTGGCTAGTCGAGGCAGTCGGCATAGGTGCGAGCAAGAGACTATTACGGAGTCCATAACGATGGATATCCTGTTTGAGAGCGGCCCAGTCATAGCGTTTAGAGGTTGTCGAATCAGAGTGAGGTGCCACATTCCACAAATCAAATTGCAAGAGGCCTTGGTGTGCAGGAGATCCTTTGAAACTGCTATAAGCACCACGATACTCGGTCAGAGTGCGTTCACACGGCTTGAGGGCAAGATGATCGGCAATTTCTTTGATCCTCGTCAACGTGATCCCTTCAGAATCCAGTTCTTCCAAAAGGGCTTCTCGTTTTTTGGCAATTTCCATCGACTGCTCGAGACTGGCATGATACATCGTCTCAAATATACGAATATTGAGATCTGCGGCCTCCGGGCTGTCGAAAGGCAGTTTGAGGAGGGCGAATGTATCCGCCAGTCCTTGCACACCGATTCCAATAGGTCGATGACGCAAGTTGGATGTTTCCGCTATGTTGACCGGATACAAATTCCCATCGATAATCTTGTTCAAGTTCTTGGTAGCGATCTTGACCACTTCGTGCAATTTCTCAAAATCGAATCGAAGTGTTCCATCGAGAGACGGGACCAAATACGTCGGCAAGCAAATACTCGCCAGGTTGCAAACCGCAATCTCTTCGGGATCCGTGTATTCGGCGATCTCCGAACACAAGTTACTCGATTTGATCGTACCCAGATTTTTCTGATTTGTCTTCAAGTTGACGGCATCCTTATAAAGCATATAGGGAGTTCCCGTCTCGATTTGAGATTGAACAATACGGAGCCAAAGGTCTTGCGCATTGATCTGCTTACGGTACATCCCTTTGGCCTCATAGGATTCGTACATCGTTTGAAAGGCATCACCGTAAGCGTCGGAAAGACCTCGACATTCATCGGGACACATGAGAGACCATTTCCCGCCCGCTTCGACGCGCTGCATGAAGAGGTCCGGAATCCACATGGCATAAAAGAGGTCACGAGCTCTCTCCTCTTCTGAGCCGTGATTTTTTTTGAGGTCCAAGAAAGGTTCGATATCAGCATGCCATGGTTCCAAGTAGATTGCAATAGAACCAGCACGACGACCCGCTTGATCAATGTGACGAGCTGTCGAGTTGAATACACGAAGCATCGGAATAATCCCATTGGATGTACCGTTTGTGCCTCGGATGACGGACCCTTTTGCGCGAATATTGTGAATATGCACTCCGATTCCTCCCGCGTATTTGGAGATCATGGCACAATCGCCGATCGTCTTGTACATTCCCTCGACCGAATCATCGTGCATAGCAACGAGGAAGCAGGAGCTGTTCTGGGGCATACGGGTTCCGGCATTGAACAGCGTCGGAGTGGCATGGGTGAAATATTTCATAGACAATGCATCGTAAGTCAATAAAGCCTCGCGAATATCGGATCCATGAATTCCGATAGCCACCCGCATCCACATGTGTTGAGGACGCTCAGTGACGACTCCATTGATGCGTGTCAGGTAGCTCTTTTCGAGAGTCTTGAAACCGAAGAAGTCGAAAGCAAAGTCACGTGAATACTCGATGTACGCATTTAGCTTCCCTTTATGAGTCATGACCGTATTGTAGAGGGCCTCGCTCACAAGAGGATTCTGTTTATCATGGATGTCAGTATTGTTATAGAGAAGTTGGATTGTCTCCGAAAAAGAGGGAGATGTATTTTTATGGTGATTGCTGATAATGATACGAGAAGCCATGCCACCATAATCAGGATGTTCCACAATCAGAGAACTGCATAATTGCGCGGCAAATTCATCGAGCTCGCTGGTTTTCACTCCGTCGTAAATACGAGCGCAGACTTTCTGAGCAATTTCATGAACAGGAATATTCAAGACCGGTTGAATTTGGGCCATCTTGGAAATGCGAGTTAATACTTTGTCAAATGATACTGATTCATAGGATCCATCTCTCTTAAGGACACGCATTCTAGGTATGTAAAATACGTGATCTATCTTTAAGCCCTTTTTTTGGCCGGTATGGGGTTAATGAAAACGAAAGGGACTTAAAGGATTTCGAATACATAGAGGTATCAGAGGTGTGCCCTCTCATCAAAAGCCATGATAGCCTAGTGGTCGAAGGCGACGGACTTAAGATCCGTTGAGGAAACTCCACGTGGGTTCGAATCCCACTCATGGTACATTCGCTAGTTTAGCCAAGCGGTCGAAGGCGACGGACTCAAGATCCGTCGAGGAAACTCCACGTGGGTTCGAATCCCACAGCTAGCAAAAGAATAATTTTTATTCAGATCAATACGAATTGACGATATTGATAACGCGTTCTAATGAGTAGGAGATAGTTATTCTGGCATAATTTCTTTGAACACATCACGAATCATCTCGTCTGAGTCTCCATTGAAGTATTCTGTTCCGTACTCCGTGCATTGCGTGTACTTGTTTTTGAATTTATCAATTAATGATCTTTCAACGTTGACGCAGTCTTTACATGCTAACAATAGAAGCAATAAACTACCTTTAGGATATTGTTTATAACGGCTCAGATTTTCCTGTGTTGATCTTCCAAGTTTATATACCGTCTCTCCGCGGATCTTAAATTCACGAACATACACCAGATATATGTATTCACATACTGCAATTACTTTCAAACTGACGGAAGAAGCTTGATTTTCAATAGAATTTAGTAGTTCTACATGTGTTATCTGTTGTATTGTAGGCTTTTGTACTGATGCTGGAATAGGTCGATATATACGAACATCGAGTACAATTTGTTTGATTTCTTCGGTCAATTCTATTTGTTGTACTATAGGTGAGCATGTTCCTTTCATCATATAGAAATGACGTTTGATTGTTCCTTTTAATCGGGCACTGTATCCACATCGAGGACATGTGTATGGACATCCTTTTCTTCGTGCCATATTTTACACGAAAACACACATCTATTCAAAATCCGTTTTTTGCATGATATATCATACTTTTTACGTTACGAAGTCTTTACCCCATGAATATATCCGCTATCTGTTTATAGTCATCGCTAACCAGAGAATGTCCTGAATCCATCAAGAAAACGTTTTGAATCCCCGCTTCTTGGAGCTGTTCAAGGATGCGGGGATTCTCTTTGATGGATACCAGTGTATCATTGTCTCCCCATACCATCGTAATCTTGAAATAGGGAGCAATTTGGATCAAGTCATTAAGACATAAATAATTCCATATCGGTCGTTTACCATACGATACTTTCATATGTCGCGCCAATACTTCATACCCTTCTCCTTCTGGATTAAATAAAGCAATGGTATGAAACCAATCGAGTGGATTCGCGTTTATATTGAACCAACGTATACAATGCCATATTTGACTCGGGCTTTTTTTCATCAGTTTCTCAGGAAAGCTATAGGTAATCAACCAGCCCCAAAACCAATCGTACGCACTCATCTTAGGTGTCAATCCAGGCGTAGAGATCAATACTATTTTAGTCTCTTTCTCGAATACAGGTGCGTGTCTTTTTATCTTGATAGATTGAATTGTCAGGTAAGCGCCCAATGAATGTGCCAATACATCAAGACGGGAGGAACTTCTCTGTCGAAGATAACAGTAGACTTCAGCAATGACTTGCGCATAATACTCGTGCATTGCATCTATCTTTAAGAATCTCGCAGGTGAATCGCTGATTCCCCATCCCGGCAAATCAACTATATAAATATCACTATGTGTTTTCATGGTTTTAGCGAGATTCAAATAGCACATAGAATAGCTCCCGGTACCAGGAATGCATAGCAGGTTTCTATTAAACATAACGTGGGGATTTTGTACATGCAATACATGTACTCGTTTTTGTATAGGTAAATCAATCCAGATACTTTCGATAGATATACCTTGATCAGACCGGACATATTCGACGCATTCTTTCAGGTATTTCAGTATCTCCCTTCTCGATGTACCTGGGACCTGAATCTCGTATAAGATAGATAATCCATAGGATGCAAGTGATAACCAACTAAATATCCATAGAACAATGAACACACATAGAAAATACATTCTTTATGGTAAATAGTTCGTTCTTTGGACTTAAATAAAACACGCTGACTTAAAGGACAATACAAGATGTATTTATAAAAATGGAACAAACCGCATTAGTTACTGGGGGAGCCGGATTCGTCGGCAAGTATTTCTGCAAACGCCTAGTCGACCTAGGATATCACACATTATGTGTTGATAACTTGATGTCAGAAGGAGCACGAGTACCGTCTGCTTGGCCTGAGTTTCAACGTTGTGAGGTCGATTTTCGACACCAAGATTGTCGTGATTTCTTCGATGATCCCGCGAATAAAAGGGAGTATGCTCTCATCATTCACTTGGCCGCCGTTGTAGGAGGTCGCGCGACCATCGAAAACGCTCCTCTTGAAGTGTCTCAGGATCTCTCCATCGATGCGGCATTCTTCAATTGGCTCACAAAGCTTCCCGTTAAACCCAAGAAAGTGATCTACTTCAGTTCGAGTGCCGTGTATCCAATCGACTTGCAAACTATTGAGAAACATGGTATTCTAGCTGAAAACATGCTTTCTTTTTCGAATACAATGATTGGCATTCCCGACATGACGTACGGTTGGGCCAAGATGACAGGCGAATATCTATCTAAAATGGCTCATGATGTATATGGAATTGACATCGTATGTTATCGTCCCTTTTCCGGGTACTCGGAGACACAAAACGAGGTATATCCTTTTATTGGAATCCTGAAACGTGTTCTTAGACGTGAAGCGGAAATCGATATATGGAGTAATAGCGTTCGTGACTTTATCCACATGGATGATGTAGTCGATTGTGTCTTTCGCACAATGAACCATATCAACGATGGATCTGCGATGAATATTGGCACCGGCAGACCGACATCGTTTTCTGAACTGGCCCAAATTATGATGACAGAAGCTGATCATCATGTCGCTGTTCATATATGCAATGATAAGCCGGCTGGCGTATTTTACCGAGTTGCCGATACAACAAAAGTAGAACAGATGGGATGGAAGTCAACTATAACAGTTGAAGAAGGGGTGCGACGTGCTGTGCTATATCTGCGTCAAGACGAGACCGAAAAATAAATATAAGAAGAATAATGCTTCGTCGTCGAAAACTAAGATCATTGAATAATATTCGCCAAACAAATGATGACGTACAACCTTCCCAAAATCCTGCCGAATCACTCCTTCCTGTCAAAAAAATCGTAGACGGATCACCTGTCAAACTTAAATCAGTAAACCGTGAAGAGCTCAAACATAAAACCGTTCTGGTCTTTGGGTTGGTGAAAAACATATCTCCGCATTATGATAATCTAGTGTATTTTCTGAATCAGGTGAAAACAATCTTCGGAAAGACATGTTTCTTTTATTTAACCAATAACAATTATGATAACACGTTTCAATTAATGAATAATATGGCTTTGAAAGATAGCAATATTAAGGGAATTGTTATCAATGATGAGACTATAACCACGTCGGAAAACAATGCTCCCGGAAACCGCGTAGCGAAACTCGCACAATACCGAAACATGTGTTTCACTGATGCTAAAAATGCGTTTGGTTCTAACTTCGACTATGTGTTACAAGTCGATACAGATTTAATAGACAAAGTTCACGCTGATCAAATTGTGTCATGCTTTCAACTAGATGAAGACTTTGATGCCATTTGCAGTAATGGGTTATTTAAAAATTCCAGTTATCACTATGACCTATTTGCACTCCGCCTTTTAGAAGATCCGTATAACATAGAGGAATTATATCCAGAATTCTCCACTTACTACGGATCATCAAGTAGTTGGATAAACAGACTCTGCATTTTCGAACAATGGACGAAAGTGAAGGCAGCGTGGGGTGGGATGATGTTGTATCCTGGTCGCGTCTTGAACTTGGACAAACTGTATGATGAGGCAATTCCGTTGAACGAATGCGAACATATTTCGATGTGTAAAAAATTCAAGAACATCTATGTCAATCCTTCATGGACCTATCAACAAGATCATGAAACGGAAGGGACCGTCTATGGCGGACCCATGCGTTATGTTCCACGCGATGCGGGGTTCTTCTCTGTATTCAACTTCTACATCGGTCTTCTAACAATGGCTAAACGTGTATACCCCTATTGGAATTTCGATATGTTCAAGAAATATAATGGGGATCAAAATCCTCGACATTTTGCGTACTTTAATCGTGACATTACAAATAGCTGGTTCGAGTTCTTCGAAAAGGTGGAACATTTCAAAGATGACGACACGATCGGTGATTTCCCTATTACCAACGGTATCGAGGCACCAAAAGAATTCCGAATCCCCAACGACTCCAAGGCGCTTTATCGTGACCAAGAGGCATTTAACACATGGCGTAAAGAAACACACAAAGTTTTCAAAAAATATATCAAATTAGCTCCCGCATTAAAAGAGCGCGTAGATCATATTACTACAAACCACTTTAAGAAGGGAAATATGATTGGCATACATTATCGTCATCCGAGTCATTGTTGTGAACAGGGGATTGTGATGTTGCGAGACTATTTCAAAGAGGTCGATAGCATTCTAAAAGAAAACCCGGATGCGAACATATTCCTAGCGACCGACACAGATGTCGGCGTGTTTGCGTTTCAACAGAAATATGGTTCAAAAGTCGGCTATATACGTGAGTCTTCACGCACATCGTTAGACAACCTGCTTGAGTGGGCCTACGCGCGCGGAGTATCCGCGGCAGACGAAGTCGGATTTATTGACAACAAAGGTTATGATATTCACAATGAAGTCGCTGATAAAAGCGCGGGAGGAGATCCAAAATTCGGAAAAGATGTTATAGTCGACGTATATTGTTTGGCAAACTGTAATTGGTTTGTTCATACTGTGTCGAATTTATCCTTGGCGGTAAGTTATATAAATCCAGATGTTAAAATGATCTTATTGGCTAATTAGACATTATCTGAAAAAGCGAATTCGTTTAAGTCTCGAGTTGCTGTTTTCGTCGTAAAATCAAACACCGGTTTAGGTTCTTGTTTCTTAGTTGATTTTCCTTTTTTAGATGAAGTCGAACAATCAATAGACTCTATTTCTTTTTGGTACAAACTGAAATCAGCCTTATACGCCTGAATACGTTTCCAGAACGTGTCCAATTCCATGTAGATATCCTCCATGAAGCTTCTATTTCGGAAGATACGTTTGCATATGTATTTGTCTACGTAATAGAATACAAGCTTGTACTCCGTATCTAATGATGACAATTCGGATTCAATCCAGCCCACTGTCTGTTGGTATGTCATACCTAGAGGGCCATAAATATACCGAAAGTTGTCTATTGTAGGAATCTCGATAATGACCCCCTTTTCCTGTCGAGATCTCGTAAGATTCTCCGTATAGGGATCACAGTCTTCTTGGAATTCTTGGATAGAATCATACTCTTTGAATTGACATTCAACGTAGTCGCATTCTTCCATGTTGCATACATCGAGCTGTCCCTGGATTTGATAGTAGTATTGTTCGGGGATTTCTCCCGTAATTTTATCCACGATTACACGTCTATAAGGACATTTAATCTCAAGCATGACTCCTAACTCACTGATGCCATCCGGGGAGGCACCCACGTGGGAAATAGTAGGATGCGGAATCAGACCGAATTCAAACACTTCCACTTGATTTCGCCGCTTATAAATCTCAGTGACTACCGGTTCATATTGTGTCCCCCATTTGAGAGGCGCTAAAGTGGGATTAAAATGTTCTTGTCTGTATCCGCATTTTTTTATGATCACATCTTCGGGTTTCCCGAATTTTCCCACCCCCAGACATTGTCCTATGTCGCTGGCCGTAATAAGGGTTTTACGCGTATCGTACCATATAGGCGTACGTTGTTCGATTCGAGGGACGGCTTTTACTTTTTCTATACGCGTCTGATAATCACGGATCCTTGTGATACGTTCTTTCACGCATGCAGCTGTCACCGGCACATCACATACGGCATTCGCTAAATGTGCTATATCCTGAATCATTTGATCGGTTAAGGCATTCTTTAATGCACCTCGACACACGATCAATTTATCAAGAATCGATTCCTTTGACATAGTCTTCCTTTTCTCTTTCTCTTTACGTACTAAATACAATAGGAAGTCTTTAAGTCCTTTTTTACCAACGTGGTTTGCGTCGAAACATTGACTGAGAAAAAGACATAAGGCTTAATTAAGAAGCTTCTTCTAACTATGTGCGGAATCTATGCAGTTCTCGGAAACAATGCGATATCAGTGACTGATACCGGATTTCACGCTTTAGCTGCACGTGGTCCTGATAGTCATGTACTCAAAAAATATGGATCAGTGATAATGGGGTTTCATCGTCTTCGCGTCAATGATTTATCGGATTCGGGAGACCAACCGATGTCTCATTCTGATGGACTCCATCTCATCTGCAATGGGGAGATTTATAATCATAAAGAAATCCAAACCCAAAACCAGCTCGTGGTTTCTTCGCAAAGTGATTGCGCGGTTATTCTTCCTTTGTATGCACGTATGCATGAGCACTCCTCTTCGGATTTGCATGCTTTCATTAATACACTAGATGGAGAATTCGCTTTTGTAGTATACGACGAAGTAAAATCAGTGCTCATTGCTGTACGAGATCCATATGGAGTACGCCCTTTGTTCTATGGTCGCACGTCTGATGGCGGCTGGGCTTGGGCTAGTGAATTGAAAGGAATCCACGATATCTGCACTGATGTTACTCCTTTTAAACCAGGCCATGTGATGACGGTAGATACACGAACCTTGAAATTGGTGTCTTATGAAACATACGATGCGGATTTATATCCCAGTTATGATCCTGATGTGGTAAACCAATACGATGAAGAAAAGGCGTGTACTACGATTCGTCAGTTAGTAACCGATGCCGTCAAGAAACGTGTCCTTGTTTCTGATCGCCCGGTATGTTCTCTCTTGTCCGGAGGTCTCGACAGCAGTTTAGTAGCGGCCCTCGCCGCTTCCGTCTGCCCCCCTGGTAAGCTTCATACGTTTTCTATTGGCATGCCCGGTTCGACGGATCTCAAATATGCGGCTCAAGTCGCCCAGCACATCGGGAGCACACACACCACTATTACGTTGTCAGAAGATGACTTCCTCGACGCTATTCCCGAGACAATTCGTATCATCGAGAGTTATGATACCACTAGTGTGAGAGCGAGTGTGGGTAACTATTTGGTTTCTGCGTACATCGCTCGGCACAGCGACAACAAAGTCGTATTAAATGGTGATTATAGCGACGAAGTCTGTGGAGGCTACAAATATATGGGTCTGGCACCTGATTATACTACGTTTGCGGCAGAATGCGAACGCCTGGTTCGCGATATTTATCTCTTTGATAGCCTCCGCAGCGATCGCACCATCTGTAGTCAGGGACTCGAAGCACGTACCCCTTTCTCTGACAAAGCGTTTGTCAAATACTATTTGAGCTTGCCAGCGGAAATGCGTATTGCGACGGCTGTGAGAATGGAGAAATATTTACTGCGTAAAGCCTTTGATTGTACGGGGTTGTTGCCAGAATCGGTCTTATGGCGGCGCAAAGAGGCTTTCAGTGATGGTGTCAGCTCCCCGGAAAACTCGTGGCACAAAATCCTACAAGCACATATCGAGAAACAAGTATCTGATGCGGATTTCGAAAACAGAGCGACACGCTTCCCTTTTAATACACCTCAACTCAAAGAGACCTATTACTATCGTACTCTATTTGAACGATATTACCCTGGTCGAGAAAGCGTGATTCCCTATTATTGGCTTCCACGGTTCTGTGGTGATTTAAAGGACCCTTCTGCAAGGGAGATAAAATCAGACTAAAAAATCAGTTGTTTTTCTAATTCGACAAGCTCGAGGTCAAGATACCCATCTTGGCTACACGGCCGAATGTCGATACACCAGCAGTCACATTATACTTGACGAACTCGAGTTCATCCTTGTCGTTGATGCGGAAACCGTACGACACAGTGTCATTGTTGGATTTCACGCAGGTAATGCGCATGGAACCACCCATGGCTTCCCAGTAACTTTCCGCGAGAACGTTCGAGCTGTTGAGCGATGCAGTACCGTTGGTACCATAGTTCCACAAGAGGGACTTTTGGTATTGGACAGCGTTAGCACCCGACATGGACAATCCGGACGAGGGAACACCAAATACTTGGATACCAGTGGCGCTGTTAGTGGAAAGACCATCAACTTGAACAGGGTAATTCGAGTTGAAGTAGTTGGAACCACCGGCATCATGAGCAAGGATGATGATCTTGTCTTCAACAGTGATATTGGTGGAGTTCACAGTATTCAGGGTACCGAGCACTTCGAGGTTACCATTGATGACAGTCAAACCGGCATCGATCGTCAACGTACCAACGCCATTGGCATCAGATTGGATCAAAGGAACAGTCAAGGTCTTGCCGGTGGACACAATCACATTTCCGTTAAAGGTATTCACTTGGCCGTTGGCAGTCAAGTTGTTGGTCAAGGTGGTAGTACCGGTGACGACCAAGTTAGAGCCAACAGTGAGATTGTTGTTAACAGTCATAGCACCATTGAAGACGGCATTCGAGTTGAAAGTCGAGGTGGCATTGAAAGTCGAAGGAGCTGCCGTAGACAAAGTCATGGCATTGCCAACATTGACGGCATTGGAGAAGTTGGCAATACCCATAACGTTGAGGTTGCTGCCAGTGTTGATCACATTGGAGAAGTTGGCAATGCCCATAACGTTGAGGTTGCTGCCAGTGTTGATCACGTTGGAGAAGTTCGCGGTACCCATGACATTCAAGGTGCTGCCAGTGCTGACTACATTGGAGAAGTTGGCAATACCCATAACATTGAGGTTGCTGCCAGTGTTGATCACGTTGGAGAAGTTGGCTGCACCCATGACATTCAAAGTGCTTCCAGTGCTAACCACATTGGAGAAGTTAGCAATACCCATTACCATGAGGTTGCTGCCGGTGTTGATCACGTTGGAGAAGTTGGCCACACCCATCACATTCAAGGTGCTTCCAGTGCTGACCACGTTGGAGAAGTTGGCAATACCCATAACGTTAAGGTTGCTGCCAGTGTTGATCACATTCGAGAAGTTAGCCACACCCATGACGTTCAGGTTGGACCCGAGGTTGAGGACATTCGAGTAGTTGGCAATGCCCATCACGTTCAGGTTGGATCCGATGTTAAAGATGTTGGAGTAGTTAGCAATGCCCATCACATTCACGTTGCTGGCAACGTTGAGGACATTGGAGTAATTGGCAATGCCCATCACGTTGAGGTTGCTGGCAATGTTGAACACGTTGGAGTAGTTGGCAATGCCCATCACATTCACGTTGCTGGCCACGTTCAGGACGTTGGAGTAGTTGGCAATGCCCATGACATTCACGTTGCTGGCCACGTTGAGGACATTCGAGTAGTTAGCAATGCCCATCACATTCAGGTTGCTGCCGAGGTTGAGAATGTTAGAGTAGTTGGCCACACCCATCACATTCAAGTTGGATCCGATGTTGAAGATGTTGGAGTAGTTGGCAATGCCCATGACATTCACATTGCTGGCCACGTTCAAGACGTTGGAGTAGTTAGCAATGCCCATGACGTTCACATTGCTGGCAACATTGAGGACGTTGGAGTAATTGGCAATACCCATGACGTTCAGGTTGCTGGCAATGTTGAACACATTGGAGTAGTTGGCAATGCCCATCACATTCACGTTGCTGGCCACGTTGAGGACGTTGGAGTAGTTGGCAATACCCATCACGTTGAGGTTGCTGGCAATGTTGAACACATTCGAGTAGTTGGCAATGCCCATCACATTCACGTTGCTAGCAACGTTGAGGACATTGGAGTAGTTCGCAATGCCCATCACGTTCAGGTTGGACCCGAGGTTGAGAATGTTAGAGTAGTTGGCCACACCCATCACATTCAGGTTAGAGCCGATGTTGAAGATGTTAGAGTAGTTCGCAATGCCCATGACGTTGACGTTGCTGGCCACGTTGAGGACGTTGGAGTAGTTGGCAATACCCATCACGTTGAGGTTGCTGGCAATGTTGAACACATTCGAGTAG
>Ga0114959_10000302_pt1 | contig 46878 bp, 56 predicted proteins | sample C_130625_EF_Meta_FD_87317 | JGI IMG/M metagenome (GOLD analysis project Ga0114959, IMG submission 87317) | Freshwater microbial communities from Lake Croche, Canada to study carbon cycling - C_130625_EF_MetaG | ecosystem: Environmental > Aquatic > Freshwater > Lake | place: Lake Croche, Canada... | reverse complement strand
CTCAACCAGAGTAGTTTGCAATCCACGTGGTTACGCAAACTATGAAGATCGTGCTGACAAGTTTCAGTTAAAGTTTGTAGAAGTATAATTTATTGTTGTATGAAGCAACGAGAACCGTGTCTTGGACGGGGGTGCGAATCCCCCCACCTCCACCATAAGGATTTTTATGTTTGATGAATGGCATTGGGTTTATCTATGGGGCATATTAATTTGGATAAATTATATGTTCTGTCTCATAAAAAGTCTTTATGATGGGGGTGACTAGTTTCGACAGGGCAAGTAGTAGCAGAGTGGACAACACATCAGAGCAGATGTTAAAACTAAACAAAAGTAAACGCAAACGACTCACAGTTCGCATTAGCAGCTTAAACACTGCTTAGGGTTTTTGGTAGGTTTCCTCGTAACAGAATAACCTACCGCTTTACTAACGGATAAATAATTATGGCAAATAAAAACACAAGCCTTTTTGACCCTAAACTGCTAGATCTTGAAGGTGGTACAAATCACTTTTGCAAATCAGCTGCAAAATTGTATGAATTTTACCTAAGTGGTGACATTGGTTCACCTGAAGAATATATTGAATGGTTTGATGTTATTCGTAATGCCACATCCAGTGATACTATTCGCATCTACATTAACAGTGCAGGCGGAGATCTTTATACAACTCTACAATTTTTGCGTGTAATGGGCGAAACTCAAGCCGAAATAATTACCAGTGTAGAAGGCGCTTGCATGAGTGCTGCTACTATGATATTTTTAAGCGGACACGTTCATGAAGTAACACCGCACTCACTATTTATGTTTCACAACTACAGTGCAGGAACATTTGGCAAAGGCGGAGAAATGTATGACCAAGTACAATTTGAACGCCGTTGGTCAGAAAACTTTATGGTAGAAGTGTACAAAGATTTTCTAACTGAAGACGAAATCAAATCTATGTTGAACAACAAAGACATTTGGTTAAGTTCTGAGGAAGTAATAAGCCGACTAGAAGTAATCTACAAAAAACTAGAAGCTAAAAGAAATGATGTTGTGGCGTCTGTGGACTAAGGCCTTAGGTGACAAATCAGGCAGTACAAATCGTGAAGCAGATTATATTGCACTAATTCGTACTGCAATAGTATTGCTTAGTATAATAGCTAACATAGTTATTATACTAGGCGTAATCAGACATTGGTGAACACATGGCTATTAGTTTTAAAAGTATAAAATCAACCAACTTAGGTATGTTGGATAAAATCACAACAGGCAAACTACAAGGTTGCCGAGTGTGTGATGTTATACCAGATCACTATGAATACCTAATCTGGGCAGAAAAATCTGGATTACTAAAGTTTAATACAGAAACAACAAAGTTTATACAGCAACAGGCAGGTTATGTTGAAAAACAACGTCACTATGACGAAGAAGTCAAGCCTTGGCTAGACGAAGACATTCCATTTTAATTATCATCCCTATCATCTAGCGGCCAAGGATAGCAGGTTTTCAGCCTGTTCACGTGGGTTCGAATCCCGCTAGGGATGCCAAAATTTGCGGGTAAGCCTAAGGTAGGACGCCAGCCTTCCAAGCTGCGCTGAGTGGAGTTCGATTCTCCCTACCCGCTCCACTTAAGGATATGCTATGAAAAAAGAAATTGCTGATTATATTAATGCGGTAGATAGTTTTATTAAAAGCATTAAAATAAAAACAGGTGATAGTGTTAGTTGGTCTAGCAGCGGAGGTTCTGCGCGTGGCAAAATAACAAAAATAATTACCAGTGGCAGTGAAAATATTCCTGGCAGTAGTTTTAAAATTACAGGTACTCCTGAAGACCCAGGTGCTCTTATTCGTGTATACAGACCTGATGCTGATGGCAAGTATAAACCCACAGATACTATTGTTGGACACAAAGTCAGCAGTCTTAATAAAATTGCAGACTTATAGTCAGTTCCTATGTGACTTTAAAAAAGGCCGCGACAACGCCAACGGTTTAGCGTAAGGTAACAGTTGGATTTGCATCCTTAGCTCAGCGGTAGAGCAGTGCTTTTACACGGCAAAGGTCGGCGGTTCGAACCCGTCAGGATGTACCAAGATAGCCTATCAGATAGAACAGAAGATAAAACACATGAATTTTTTAGGAATACATACTGGTACACATGATTCTAATTTTACCTTTACAAGCGGTAAAAATATAAGGTATTTTAAATCTGAAAGATTTAAACAGATAAAACATCACGCTTACTACGGTATTACTACTGAATTACTAAATGATTTAAAAAATTTTGGTATAGATATAAACAAACTAGACGCTGTAGCAATATCAGGTCAGTTTAATTTGACAGATGCCGAAGAAAAACAATATCACTTATTAAAACAAACAGTATTTAACTGCGCTACTTACAGCGTAAATCACCATTATAGTCACGCATTAAGTTGTTTTCCTTTAGAAAATTATAATTTAGTTACTAAAAAATTTGTATTAGATGGAGCTGGTGTAAGCTCCTCTTCTGAAAAGCAGGATTACGAAACTATTTCAGTTTTTGATAATCAGGGAATTGTATTAAAAAAATATAGATTACCAGAAGTAATGTCTTTAGGTAGGGCGCTTAGAATTCTTGGGCAACATTGGAATCTAGAGGGCCATAGAACCGACCATGCGGGCAAGTTAATGGCATATCAGTCATATGGAAAAATTGACCTCTGTCTTATAAAGCAACTTGAAAATCTAAATATAACACAAATAGAAAAATTATTTTCAAATCCCCCAACAGAACCCTGTCACGATTGGTTAAGAAATAGGCATTTTATTAGTGAAAAAATAATTAATGACTTTTTTAAGTATTTAGCTTTAAATAGTGAATATATTTCTTACTCAGGTGGAGTAGCACATAATATACTAATTAACTCTCAGTTAAAACAGTGGAATAATAATATTGTTATTCCACCTCATTGTGGAGACGACGGAATATCATTAGGTCTAGTAGAGTTACTAAGACAAATATATCAACAAGAACCTTTTATTAATACTGGATTTCCTTACTGGCAACAAGATGAAGTTAAAGAGCTGCCATCAAAAACAGTAATTAAAAAAGCAGCAGAAATGATTGCTAATGGTAAAATAATTGGTTGGTGCCAGGGTAAAGGTGAAATAGGTGCAAGAGCTTTAGGCAATCGCTCTATATTAATGAGAGCAGATCTGGTAGATGGAAAAGACATAATAAATACTAAAGTAAAACATCGAGAACACTATAGGCCTTTTGGGTGCAGCATTCTATTAGAAGATACAAATAAACACATGGACTGTAATTTTTATAGCCCATATATGTTATACAGTGTTAATGTATCTGATTCATCTCTTAAATCTATAACTCACGTAGACGGAACCACTAGGCCTCAAACAGTAGTAGATGGGTTGTTTTCAGAACTATTACTTGAAGTAAAAAAATTAACAGGTTCTTCTATAGTTTTAAATACTTCACTAAATGTTAATGGATTTCCAATAGCTACACCAGAATATGCTATAAATCTTAAACATAAACTAGATGGATTATTTATAGGCAATAGTTATATTTAATTAAGTACTAATATATGGCTTTAAAGTGTTCACGGACGCACGCCACACTGTCACTGTGGAAGAGTGGGGATCGTTACCCCCTAAAGCCGCCAATATCTCTCTAAAGTGTTATCAGGTTGCATCCGCGGTTTGGGGCCGTGTGGTCTTGGTTCAAATCCAAGTAGGGAGACCAGTTTGTTTTGGCGTGGCCATGTTGTAATGGTAGCAACCTAGACTGTGACTCTGGTAGTATGGGTTCGAAACCCATTGGTCACCCCAAAGCAAATTAAGTCTCGTAAGTGTTATGGTAGCACATTAGTCTCCAAAACTAAGGGCGGCGGTTCGACTCCGTCACGGGATACCAAATTTAAACTTGAAGTTTTTTTAAAAAAATTTTATAATATATTCTTTAAGGAAAAATATGGCTAAAGCATATACAAAAGAATTTTTAGTTGACGCTTTCTTGTCTAGATATGTGTGTTTGGGATCGGTTGTGCTTGCTTCAATGCGAGTAATGGCTGAAAACCACTACGATAGTGTAGGCAAAGAAAAGTTTCGCACAAGTGCTTCGCTAGATGCAGAAGCAATTAAAAAGTATGTCGCAGAGTATGGAAGTGGTCTATCCGTCTAGTCTCATAAGCTAGAAATCGCAGGTTCGAATCCTGCCTCTGCTACCAAATTGGAGAATGAGAAGCATTGGCGACTTCAGCAGACTGTAAATCTGTAGCCCCCAGGGGCAACGGGGTTCGAATCCCTGATTCTCCACCAAGTATATCTCGCCTTAGTATAATGGATAATACATTGGGCTTCTACCCTACGAATGTGGGTTCGATTCCTGCAGGCGAGACCAATAATATATGAATAATGAAAATTTAGTTTATCGCCTAAGAAAACGTGCTGAAATTCGCAGGCAAATACCAACACGAAAATCTGTGCAAGAAAATGCACCTGATAGAATTGCAGACTTGTTAGAAGAAGCTGCTAATATAATAGAATTGTTGGAGAGTGGGCAGGATGGTAATGCAACAGATTGCTAATCTGTCATCCAGAAATGGGTGAGTGGGTTCGACTCCCACACTCTCCGCCAATTATTGCCACGTAGCTCAGAGGCAGAGCAATCGGTTGATAACCGATAGGCCGACATTTCGAAATTGTCCGTGGCAACCAAACGCGCGCTGATAGCTCAGTTGGTCAGAGCAGGCGACTCATAATCGCTTGGTCGGGGGTTCAAGTCCCTCTCGGCGTACCACTCAACCCAGCTACCTAGCTGGGTTTTTTGATTCAAAAAAATAATCTTGAACTTTTATGCTAATTTTAGTATAATATAATCTTTCCATAACCAACCAACCAAAGGAAACAAATGAAATACTATTTCGGACAAGTAGACAGTGATGATGTAGACAATTACGGAGACGAAGGTCTTTTTGAGTATGCTGGTGACCAGTACTACAGTTCAGTTGAATTTAATGGAGAAGATGACTTTGTTATTTCTGATTCAGTGGGTCGTAGCATCCCTATGTCAGTTAATCACATTGGTTTACTTATTCAAGTTTTAGAAGGAATAAGAGATTCAATTGAAACCATTGAAAATGGTAAAGCAGAACAAGAAGCAGTCGAAGACGAAGACAATATTACTGTATTTGAGTGGTAATCCCTAGTGAAAAAAACAGTTACAGAAACAAAAGTAAATACTCAATATCAGCCAACTAGACTAAATAAGTTGAAAAAGCTTCTTGAAGATAATCCTAATAATAAACAACTTCAAGAAGCTGTAACTAAAATTGCAACAACTTTGCCTGAGGGCAAGGTTGATTTTAGTATTGCGGCTCGTGTAAATTGGAAACCTTAATGACTATATTTGAATGGTATTTATTAATTGCCTTAACAACTTCGATTTATAGTATGTTTGATGTGTATATTCCAGTAATGCAAACAGCTAAAAGTAATTCAGTAAATAATGTGTTAACCAATAACTTTTTTCTGAGTTGTTTTATATTTTTTTGCATTACCATGATTATTACACCTTTTATTATTGCTCCACTGTTAATTCCTAGTATGAACGCTAGGTTTCGTGAGAGTTTGTTAAACAACATAAGCCAAGAGTAAAAATTTAAATTTGAATATTGTGTTATTGTATTGTATAATATATCTTTATTCAAAGGAAAACATCAATGAAAATTAAAGAATTTACTTATACCAAGCCAAATGGCGATGTATCTCAACGTACTATAGTAGAGTTGGTCACTCCTACTGAACACATTGAAGGTATTGATATTAGTGAATTGAGCATGGACTCTTACGCAGAGTTTGTTCAACAACTGAGTGAACTTGAAAAAGAAATCTATAACAAGCGTACAGAGTTGTACAATCAATTTGACCTCAAACATAATTACAGAAGGTTTGTACCTAGTCGTATGACCAATGTAGTAACCGACTACGAATAAGGAAATAAAATGGCATCAGCATGGACCGATGAATTGAAAGCGTCTGTTATTGAAAAATACGAGGGCGCAGAACCAACACCAGAAACATCAACAGAAATTATCAAAGATATTGCAGAAGAAATCGAAATGTCTCCTAACGGAGTTCGTATGGTTCTTGTGCAAGCAGGTGTTTATGTTAAAAAAGAAGCAGGTACTTCTAGTACTAAAACATCAACAAAGAAAGACGGCGACAAGCCAGCTCGTGTTAGCAAAGAAGATTCAATTGCAGCATTGCGTACAGCATTGATTGACGCTAACAAACCCGTTGATGAAGATATTTTGTCTAAATTAACAGGTAAAGCAGCAGTTTACTTTTTAAGCGTACTCTAATTATTTAAGGCGGCTTTGTGCCGCCTTTTTTATTTCAAGGACTAAAATGGCAACTAAAAAACGAAGCGAATTAGAACAAGAATTGATGACTGACGCTAATATTTTGCGAGTTATTGGATTGCTTGAGCCTAAAGATACTGCTACAAAACCTATTACTAAAAAAGATGCTTGCCAAATTTTAGGCATGGCATATAATACTACACGTCTTGCTACAATTATAGAAGAATTTAAACAAAAACGTGAACGTGATCAAAAACGCAGAGCAGAACTGCGGGGTAAACCAGCCACTAAAGACGAAATTTGCTATATTATTCAAGAGTATTTAGAAGGTAAACCAATTGACTCTATTTCAAAGTCAACTTATCGTGGTACAACATTTATTAAATCAATTTTAGAAGATCACGCTGTACCAATTCGTGTGCCTGGGCATACTTACTTTAACCCTCAACTGATTCCAGATGGAGCTGTTCGTGACAGATTTCAAATTGGTGAAGTAGTTTATTCAGCACGATATGATTCTACTGCTCGTATTGATGCAGAACAAAAAACCGATAAACATGGGTATGTTTATCGTGTATGGCTGCTTGCTGACAACTGGAAACAAAGTGCCTATCAAGAAGCCACAGAACTTGCCTCGCTGCAACATTTGCGTGAAATTGGAGTACGTATATAATGGATGAAAATATTCACTATAACAAAACCATTGATGAAAACATGGACAAAGGCTTTCAGGTTCGATTAGTAGTCAATGAATTTAAAAACGTAGAATATATTCAGCTACGCAAGTATTTTTTAACCTATGAGGGTGATTGGCAAGCTAGTCGTGAAGGTATTTCAATCCCAGCAACTATTGAGAACATCTATGGATTATTAGACGGCCTTCTTGACATCTGCGCCAAAGCAGAAGGCGATGATATTATCAGACACTATGCTGCTAAAATATTGATTGAAGAAAATTAAACTTGTTTTGTTTATTTAATAATGGTATAATATTCTTTTAAAGAAAGGAATAATCATGAAACCAACAATAGCAGTTTTTATTCACGATCCTTGGTGCGAGACCGATTGCGGCTTAGCAATGGCAGATTATTTTAAAAAGTATTTTACTGTAAAAATCATAGACTTAGATCACATAAACTCAGAGTTTCTAAACACAGTAGATGTGTTAGCACTTCCTGGTGGCATGGGCGATGCGGATGATTTTCACAATGTTTTTAGTTCTGCACAAATTAAAACTGTGCAAGACTGGGTATCTAATGGCGGTAAATACTTAGGCATTTGCATGGGTGCTTACTGGGCTGGCCCAAACTACTTTAATTTGGTTGTAGATTTAGAGGTTGAGCAGTATATTGCACAACCAACCGCAGATATTACAACTGATGAACCAACATTTGCTAACATAACTTGGAATAATGTTCCATACAATATGTACTTCTATGATGGTTGTGCTATTTTAGGTAATGATATGGAAGTTGTAGCTGAGTATGCAAATGGTGATGCTATGGCTGCTATTCAGGAAAATGTAGGCATGATAGGTTGTCATCCTGAAAGTGCAGAGTGGTGGTTTACTAGTGTTGATATGGATGCCTCACTGTTTGACCCACAACATGGTGAATTAATGTGTAATTTTGTACAAAGGTTAATAAACAAATGACCAAGATTGAACAGTTTTTAGATTCCGCTTCAAAAGCTTATTATGCTGGTAGTCCTATTATTAGTGATGAACAGTTTGATAAGTTAGCGGATTCTATTGGCTATAATAAAGTAGGCTCAAAGCAGCATGAAAACAAGGAAAAACACTTATACCCAATGTACAGTCTTCAAAAATACTACGAAGACGAGGGAGTAAAACCGCTTGAAGGCATCAAAGATTTATCTTATAGTGTTAAACTTGATGGTGCTGCGGTTAGTTTACTTTACATAGATGGGCATTTAACCCGAGCACTAACTCGTGGCGATGGCACAGAAGGTCAGCTTATCACAGATAAGCTATTAGCCACTAAATTAGTGCCACTTGAAATCCCCTATAAGGGAGTAATCCAAATTACTGGAGAAATAGTAGCACCGATTAATATTGAAAATAGTCGTAACTATGCTGCTGGTTCACTAAATTTAAAAGATTTAAACGAATTTAAAACTCGTGCTCTTAGCTTTTTTGCCTATGGTGTTCAACCATGCCTACGCGATACTTTTGACCAAGACATGGCAGAATTAAAATCTTATGGTTTTGGTGTAATCAAGGAAAATGATTTAGATAAAATATTTCCTTGTGATGGTATTGTATTTCGTGTAAATAATAATAAACAATTTTACGAACTAGGATACACAGCCAAACACCCAAAAGGTGCTTTTGCTAAAAAGGAAAGAGCTGCTCATGTAGAAACTAAACTATTAGATGTTGAGTGGCAAGTAGGAAAAAGCGGAAAAGTAACCCCAGTTGCAATCTTAGAACCAGTTTATATTGGTGATGCACTTGTAAGTAGAGCTACACTAAACAACCCAGGTTTTATAGAATCACTAGACCTTCGTATAGGTGACACAGTTGCAGTGATTAGGTCTGGAGAAATTATTCCTTGTATTTTACATAAAGTAGATGCTTAAGGCATAAGAAATTTTGACTTGTTAAATGTTCCTAAAATCAGTATAATATATATTCAAATTGATGAGAAACCATGAAAATTGAAATACCTGTAAACTGTCCTTGCTGTTCGTATACACTTGAGATGATTAACGATCAACTCTTTTGTAGAAACACGGCTTGTGATGCACAGCTTACCAAAAAAGTTGAGCATTTCTGCAAGACTTTGGGTATCAAAGGCATGGGTGCTAAAACTATTGACAAATTAGGTTTGGCTGATATTACAGAGATTTTTTACTTAGATGAAGATCAAGTATCTAGTGCTCTGTCAAGTAAAGTATTAGCCACAAAATTAATCAATGAAATAGAAAAAGCCAAACAAGTTGATTTAGCCACAATTATTACATCATTTTCTATACCATTAGTAGGCAATACTGCCTCTAAAAAGATTTGTGCAGCCATCAATAATATTGATGAAATTACCTATGACAAATGTCGTGAGGCAGGTTTAGGCGATAAAGTTTCACAAAATCTAGTATCATGGTTAGAATCTGAGTTTCTAGAAGTAAGAGAATTCCTACCCTTCTCTTTTACTTCAGTAAAAGTCCAATTACAGAGTGGCGGAAAGTCCGTCTGTATTACTGGAAAACTATCTTCTTATAAGACAAAATCAGAAGCCTACAAAGCATTAGAAGAGGCAGGTTTCAAAGTTACGGAAACAGTAACGAAATCTACTGATTATCTTGTTGATGAAGATAGTAAGGGAAGCGCAAAACGTAAAAAAGCCGATGAACTCGGTATTACAATTATCCAAAACCTAAACACTTTCTTGAAAGAAAAACAAAAATGACAGAAAAAGCTAAAAAATGGAGTGACGACGCCGTTGACCAAATGTTGAAAATCGTTAATGGTGAAAGTCCCGTATCAGTTGGCAAAGTTGAAACCGTTGCAGAAATCCTTGGTTTTACAACACGATCAGTTGCCAGCAAATTGCGTCAAATGGACTTTGAAGTTGCTTCTATGGCTAAAGAAAAAACCAGCACATTTACAGCTGAAGAAGGCGAAGCTCTTGCCAAGTATGTAAAAGCTCACGCAGGCGAACTTACATACAAAGACATTGCCAGTAATTTTGCAAATGGACAATTCTCCGCAAAAGAAATCCAAGGCAAACTATTGGCTTTGGAATTGACTGGTTCAGTTAAGCCAGCCGAAAAAGTTGAAGCAGCTCGTAGCTATACAGAAGCTGAAGAAACTACATTTATCAAAATGGCTGAAAGCGGTGCTTACATTGAAGAAATCGCTGCTAAACTTGGTAAGGAAATTGCCAGTGTTCGTGGTAAAGCACTCAGTTTGACACGCAAAGGTCAAATCAGCAAGATTCCCGCACAACGTGAATCACACGCTAAAGAGTCAGTTGATCCAGTAGCCGCACTAGGCTCTGCAATTACAACTATGACTGTTGCTGAGATCGCTAAAGCTGTTGATAAAACAGAACGTGGTCTTCGTACTTTGCTTACCCGTCGTGGTATCAAAGTTGTAGACTATGATGGCGCTGCCAAAAAAGCTAAAGCAGAAGCTAAAGCCGCTGCTTAATATAGTTTAAACCATGTAGCCCAAGAGTCTATAATAACTCTTGGGCTTTTTACTTTGGAGATCAGTAAGTGAAAGTAAAAATTACATACCACGATAACGAGTCGTTTACTGTTGAAGAAGTAGTAAAACAAGCAGTCCATAATTATGGTAAAATGGCGCAAGTAGAAGTAATGCCTGAGTCAACAATGGCATACGATTACTTGTACTTTGGATTGCAACAGTTAATTACTCATGAGCAGTTGAGTATGCTTTTTGATAAAGATCCTACATATCAAAAAGAATTAAAAAAATTAAGAGAGCAAGTTCTTTATAAAGTAACTGAAATTATAGATCAAGTCATTATTGATAATGAAGCTAAGGTAAGTTAATATGGATGTTTCAGCCGTTGTTCTAAATAAGCTACTTAGCGAGCAAAGCCTAGATATATGGGCAAAGCTAAAGCTTGTGTTTTTAGACCCGGCCTACTCAAGCATATATTCGATTGTTAATAAGCATTACGAGAAGTACAATAAACTTCCTAGCTTTGATGATCTTGAGCTTACCCTTAGAGAAGGTCCGTCAGCAAAAACACTGGCAACTTTAAAGTTAACAGAAGTTCCAGAAGTATCAGCAGAAATAGCGTTAGACGCTCTCATAGACCACTATACTCAAAACGAAACAATAAAATTATTAGATAAATTTGTAGATAAGTTACCACTCTACGACTCTAATGAAATCAAAGAAAATTTATCTTCAATTGCACTAACTATTGAAGAAAAAACGCATACTAGTGAAAAAGTATTCACTATGTCAGATATGCTATTATTTCAACACCCCGAGGACCTTGCCAAAGAACGTGTGTTTTTGGGTCTTAACAATACTTTTGATGCAGTATTGGGTGGTGTTGCACGTCAAGAATTAATACTAATAGGCGGTAAGCGTGGTTCTGGTAAATCTATTACCAGTTCAAATATTTTTGTTAATCAATATGAGATGGGCAACAGTTGCCTGTACTTTAGTATTGAAATGACTGCGCAAGAAACAAACCAAAGAAACTTGGCTATCTTGGCCAACGTTGACTTACAAAATTTAAAACAAAATAAACTAACAGATGACGAAGTACTACGAATAGTAAAAGCCAGAGCAGGAATGTTTGAAAGCGCAGATGAATTAGTTTCCGATTATCTGCGCCATCGAGACAGATTTAAGTTTGAAGAAACATTAGTTAGAAACTTTGCTCTTAAACCAGAAAATCAGATGGTTATTGTTGATGACAGAGACTTAACTCTTGGAAATATTGACTTACACATAGGCAAAATGAAAGCTAGATTTGGAGATAAACTAGCGGTTGTAGTAGTAGATTATATAAATCAAATTAAAATTGAAGGTAGTTCACAGTATGATTGGCAACCACAAATTGAAGTGTCCAAAAAGCTTAAAAATCTTGCACGCAAATACGAAGTGGTCGTGGTCTCACCATATCAAATTGATGCTAGCGGTGAAGCTCGCTTTGCAAAAGGACTACTTGATGCCGCAGACATTGCACTTGTTATGGAAGCCCATGATAAAGATCAACAAGCAATATCCTTTGAAACCACTAAAATTCGTGGTGGCAAAGAAATGGCCTTTACCTGTCCCATTAATTGGGATACCTTACGCATCTCGCCACAGTCTCTTGACAAACCTGCAAGTAAAGAAATTATTAAAAAAGCTGGATCGTCTAAAAAGTCAACAGACTCCGTAAAAGATGAACAATCCAGTGACTTACCTTGGAACGCATAATGAGTGATCCAGTACTAGAACTAATACAAAAGAATAACTTAGCTTTTACAGTGAGTGGCCGAGACTACCTAATTGGTTGTTTAAATCCAGAACATCCAGATAGTAATCCTAGTTTTCGTGTAGATAGGATTAGTGGTGTAGCACACTGTTTTGCTTGTGGATTTAAAACTAACATATTTAAATATTATGGAGTTTTTACTAATCCTGTACCAATCAAGATAGCAAAACTAAAAGAAAAACTACAGGAAATAAAAGCGTATTCAGGCAACTTAGAAATACCTTCAGGCGCTACTCCCTATACTAAACCTTTTAGAGGAATATCTGTAAAAACACTACAACACTTTAATGCTTTCTACACACATCAAGTTGAAAAACTAGTAGACAGAATTATATTTCCAATTACAGATGTAACTGGTAGAACCGTAGTTTATGTTGGTAGACATACCTTAAGTAATGGTAATCCAAGGTATCTTAATTACCCTAGTGGTGTTCAGATTCCGCTATTTCCTGCACAATTACCCTCAGCTGGAAAAAGTTTAGTAATTGTAGAAGGCATATTTGATATGCTTAACTTGTACGATAAAGGTTTAACAAATGTAACTTGTGCCTTTGGTACTAACACACTACAAAATAACACAGTACAAAAACTACTGCCGTTTAAGGCTCAGGGCGTAACACACATCTATCTTATGTTTGATGGTGATGAAGCTGGAGAAAAAGCAATGTTTACTCTAAAACCCATAATAGAAGAATGTGGTTTTATAGTTGAAAATATTGTACTACCTGATGGCAGTGACCCTGGTGAACTATCTGAAGAAGATGTAAAATCCACCATAGAATATATTAAAAAATAAACTTGAATTGTTAGCCCAAATACGCTATAATAAAGTATTACAAGGAAAATTATGACAAAAATTGCACTCATTGATAAAGCACCCAATAAAACTAGATATTCAGAGTATTTTGAGTTTGAGTTTGACCACTATCATATGTCAAGCAAACCCATAACAAAACTGTTGAAAAAAGACGTAGATCTTGAAGTAGACTTAAGCGAGTACAATTTTGTTATCTTGGTAGGGTCAGAAGCTGCCAAAGAGTACGCTAAAATTACGTCGGTAACAAACATGGCTGGACAGCTTGTTAATGATAAATTTATTGCTATTTCAAATCCCAGTATGCTGTCGTTTAAACCTGAAGGTAAGCCAGACTTTCAACGTGCTTGTGATAGAATTCACAAGTACATTAAAGGCGATATTAAACCTACAGTTAGCGGAGATTATTCTGGTATTAATAGTACCAAGGAAGCCAAAGCTTATTTAGAAGAAATTATTGCTAATGCAAGTGGTTATGTGGCTTGGGACACAGAAACAACAGCACTTTATCCCAGAGATGGTTATGTTTTAGGTGTATCTTTAACCTACAAAACTCATCAAGGCAGATATATCTCCACAGATTGCCTTGATGAAGAGTGCATGGAGTTGCTGAACACTATTGCTCGTGATTTTATAACTGTGTTTCACAACATGAAATTTGACTACAAGATGATTAAGTATCATCTTGGAATTGAGTTTGATCGTAGCAGAGTTCATGACACTATGTTGTTACACTACGTACTTGATGAAAATGATACACACGGCTTAAAGCCACTAGCACTTAAGTACACAGATTATGGTGACTATGACAGTGAACTAGATTCTTTTAAAAAGGATTATTGTAACACGCACGGTATGCTACAAGATGACTTTAGCTATGACTTGATTCCTTTTGACATTATTTCACAATACGCTAGTATTGATACTGCTGTTACTTTTGACTTGTTTAACAAGTTTTGGCCTATTGTACAAAAGAATGACAAATTTAGATCAGTATATGAAAATTTACTAGTTAAAGGCACACTATTCTTAATGGACATGGAAGAAGTAGGTATTCCTATTAGCCGTGAACGCATGGAAGCTGCAAACACTTACTTAAATGAAAAGATTCAAGAAGCAAAAGAAACTATTTATACCTTTGATGAAGTAAAACAGTTTGAGCAAGACCAAGGCAAAATCTTTAACCCTAACTCTGTACTTCAACTAAGAACAATCTTATTTGACTACCTTAAATTAAAGCATACTGGTAAGAAGACTGCAACTGGTGCAATTTCCACTGATGCAGAAGTGCTTGAAGAACTTAGCGAACAACACCGCTTACCTGCAGCTATTCTAAATGTACGTAAACTGGGCAAAATTCAGAATACTTATATACAAAAAATTCTTCCAGAATTGGACAAAGATGATAGAATTCGTACTAACTTTAACCTTATTTTTACCACATCTGGCAGGTTGTCTAGTAGCGGTAAGTTTAATGCCCAGCAGATACCGCGAGATGATCCAATTATTAAAGGATGCATCCGAGCTCCACTTGGCTATAAAATTGTAAGCCAAGACTTGGCTACAGCAGAAATGTATTACGCTGCTGTGTTAAGTGGCGACACAAACTTGCAGCAAGTTTTTATTAGCAAAGGTGATTTTCACTCAACTATTGCTAAAATGGTGTTTGATTTAGTTTGTCAAGTAGAAGATGTTAAAAAACTATTTGGCGATAAGCGTCAAAGTGCTAAAGCAATTTCTTTTGGAATTTTATATGGTAGTGGACCACAAAAAGTATCAGACACGGTATCAAAAGCAACAGGAGAAACCTATGGCGTTGACAGGGCTAAAGAAGATATTAAAAGTTATTTTACAAAATTTAGTGGACTTAAAACTTGGCTTAATTCTCGCAAAGAGTTTATTCAAGAAAACGGCTATACTTATAGTTTTTTTGGTCGCAAGCGCAGGCTGCCTAATGTGTTTAGCACAGACAAAGGTATTGCCGCCCACGAAGTTAGGTCAGGCATCAATTCGGAGATCCAATCTATTGCTAGTGATATAAACTTATTGGCTGCAATAGACACTGCCAATGAAATATCTGCTAAAGGTTTAGATGCTAAAATATTTATGCTTGTACATGACTCTATTGTTGCACTAGTAAAAGACGAGTGTGTAGAAGAATACTGTGAAATCTTAAAACGTAACACACAAAAAGATCGTGGTTGCTCTATAAAAGGCTGCCCTATTGGAGTAGATCAAGATATTGGTCAAGATTACTCCTTTGATAAGTTTGAAGGATACTATGAACTTAGAGAAAATAGTTTGGCCCGTATTTAGACTAGGTGAAAAAACTCCGCAAACAGAAGACGGTGTAACGTACTATGCTACTGAGTATGAAGATTTAGATACCAATGAGCATAGTGCAGTTATGCGGATAGTTGATGATAAAAGCATAAATAAAGAAACCCTAAGTCGCAGAAGGCTACAATTATTGGTTGAAGGCGTAAAGCTTTTTCCTATTAATAAAGCAGTGTATTTTCTAGGTGATTTGCTAAAATTAGCTAAAAATACTACTTGGTTTATTGACAGCCATGGAACGGTATTTCAGTATAAAAAGACTCGGCGAGTTAAATTGTTAGTGCAAGAAATAACTAAAGTTTTACCAACTAACGGCTTAGGTGCAGTTATAGAACTTAAAAATATACCACAAAGATTTAAAACTGCTTTTAAACCAAATGATGATGATACTTACGCTGCTGTACTATATTCAAACCATTGTTATATATTATATGGTTTGTACAAAGACAAACCAAAAGAAAGTTGGAGATTAATTTAATGGCTAAGGCTATAATATCTAATCGTATATACATGGATAATCCAGGTGTAGAAGAAACCAAAGCCATACTTAAAGCATTAACTTATAAAATTAACAAAGATACTGGGTCTAAGAAATTTTCCACAGTAGAAACAATTAAAAATTATAGGTTACTACCACGCGGTATTTTATCTATTCCACAGGGCAGACATGATTTAATTCCCACAGAGTATGAAATTACAGATAAAAGAATTTTTGTACCAGCTCCTTTTCCAAACCCAAAATTCCCGCTTAGACCAGAACAGCAAATTGTTTTTGACGAAATTTCAGACACAGTTTTTATCAATGCTCTTGTTGGATGGGGAAAGACTTTTACAGCCCTACACCTTGCACACAAGTTTGGGCAAAAAACCTTGGTTATTACCCACACCGCAGCCCTCAGAGATCAGTGGGCAGAAGAAGTTGAAGTTTTATTTGGACATAAACCTGGAATCATTGGCGGTGGACAAGTTGACCACGAAGACCACTTTATAACAGTTGCCAATATTCAAACACTAGTCAAATACACTAGTCAACTTGCCAAAGAGTTTGGTACTATTATCTTGGATGAAGCCCACCACTGTCCTGCCACTACATTTGCATCAACTATTGACTGTTTTCATGCCAGATATAGAATTGCGCTAAGTGGCACAATGATTCGCAAAGATCAAAAACACATTGTATTTCGCGACTATTTTGGAGATCATGTAGTTAAACCACCTCAATCTAATACTCTTACTCCTCAGGTTAAGATTATAAAACCAGGAATTATATTAAAACCCAACGCTACTTGGGTAGAAAAAATCAATTATCTTACGCAAGACGACGACTATCGCCGCTTTATTGCAAGTATTGCATTAACTCAAATGGCTGCAGGACACAGAGTATTAGTAATTGCAGATCGTGTAGAATTCTTAGAAAAGGTTTCAGAATATGTTGGTGACGAAAGTGTGTTGGTTGTTGGTGGGTCAGAAAGTCAAGAACGACAGCTTGCCAAACGACAGCTTGCCAAAGAACAATTACTTAGTGGAGAAAAGAAGTGTGTTTGCGGCTCAAGACAAATATTCTCAGAAGGCATATCTATTAACTCGTTGTCCTGCGTTATTTTAGCAGTTCCTATGAGCAATGATAGTCTACTAGAACAAATTGTAGGGCGAATACAGCGTATTCATGAAGAAAAACTTACACCTTTAGTAATAGACATAAATTTTTCTGGATATGCTGACAAGAAGCAAAATAATGATAGGTTAGGTCTTTATATGCGTAAAGGTTGGGAAATCATTACAGTTTGATGAAAAATTCACTTGTCTAGAAATCCTTAAAGTGGTATAATATTATCTAGAGAATAGCACACAATGACTACTCTATTTTTCAACATATTAGTCCTGGAACAAGAAACTAATTGTAACCCAGACTATATGATGCGAGCTCTTTATTTTTATTGGCAAAATAAAACATTACCTAAAACAAAATATAGTGTTTATAAACCCATTACAAAATCATTAGCTGGCAGTAGTTTTCTACTAAATCCAAAAGACTTTTTTAAAGATAAAACTACAGATATTCGGTATTTAGCTCAATATCTAAGATTATGTGGTCGCAGAGACTATCAATTATATAAACTACAACACATTAAATACTTAGATCTGAGCTACTTTACTGATTTAAACTTAAATGCATTGGATACTAATCCATTGCTAGAAATAACAAACGAACAAATAAAATTCAAATACGAGGAATTAACAAATGGCAATTAGCTTTAAAAATACTAAAGGCAAAGCACAATCAAATAAGGTTGAAGCCTTTGAGTACAAAGACGGAGAAAATTCAGTACGATTAATTGGTGGTATTCTTCCACGATATATTTACTGGTTAAAAGGCACTAACAACAAAGATATTCCTATTGAGTGCTTGGCATTTAGCCGTGAAAAAGAAAAGTTTGATAATCTTGAAAAAGATCATGTTCAAGAGTTCTATCCCGAAGCTAAATGTGCTTGGAGTTATTCAATTAATTGCATTGACCCAAAAGATGGTAAAGTCAAAGCTCTTAACTTAAAGAAAAAATTATTTGAGCAAATTATGGCAGCCGCAGAAGACTTGGGTGATCCTACCGATTTTGATACAGGTTGGGATGTAGTGTTTAAACGCACTAAAACAGGTCCACTAGCGTTTAACGTTGAATATCAACTACAAGTTTTGCGCTGCAAACCACGTAAACTTTCAGAAGCAGAACGTGAATTAGCTAATGCTGAAAAAACAATTGATGAAAAATATCCACGTCCTACAGAAGCTGAAGTGCTAGCATTACTGCAAAAAATTAGTTCTGGTACTGACGATGAAGGTCAATCAGAGTCTGAAAAAGAAGCAGTAAAAGACTTAGTAGAATAAATAACACAGGCCTGGTAAACTTATAGCTTACCAGGCTTTTTTGTCTAAAAAAATAATGAAAATACTTTTCACAGCAGATGTTCACATAAAATTAGGGCAAAAGAACGTACCTATAGAGTGGGCAAAAAATCGATTTAATATGCTTTGGGAACAACTCAAACAACAACAAAAACAATGCGACTTATTTGTTGTAGGTGGTGACATATTTGATAAATTACCTAATATGGAAGAACTAGAAACTTACTTTGATTTCGTTTCTAGTTGTCAAGTGGAAACTATAATTTATCCAGGTAATCATGAAGCCGTTAAAAAAGACACAACTTTTTTATCAAATTTAAAAATTGTAACAAGTCGCCTTAATCCTTTAGTTAGAATTGTAGATGACTTTTATACGTATAAAGGCGTTGATTTCGTTCCCTACAATAAACTAAAAGAACTTGAAAAAACGGAATTTAGTTTTGCCAAAAAAGTTTTGTGTACCCACGTAAGGGGAGAAATTCCTCCTCATGTTAAACCTGAGATTGATCTTGATGTATTCAATAAATGGGAAGTGGTACTCGCTGGCGATCTACATTCTTATGATAATTGTCAGCGTAATATCTTATATCCTGGAAGTCCTATTACTACCAGTTTTCACCGTAATTTAGTAGATACTGGTACTATACTGTTTGATACAGATAGCACAGAACATCAATGGTTAAAATTAGAATTGCCACAATTAATTCGTAAAACTGTTGGTGTACATGATGAAAAGCCTGCTACTCAATTTCATCATACAATGTATGAAATTGAAGGCGATATGCAAGAATTAGCAGAGTTAGAAAACTCTGATTTAATAGATAAAAAAGTTATAAAACGAGCCACAGAGTCTGCCTTAATCCTAGACCCTACTATGAGCTTATCGGAAGAAGTTTCCGAATATTTAACATTTATTTTACAACTACCACAACCAACAGTAGAAAACGTACTAAAGGAAATGCAAAATTATGCAGACAAATTCGAACAATAATCTTACAGTAGAACTATGGTCACAGCCCAACTGCCCTGCCTGTGAACAAGCAAAAAATTTACTAGTTTCTAGGGGCATAGCATATCAAGTAAAAATGCTAAATGTAGATATTACCAAAGAAGAGTTTTATGCTCGTTTGCCCGATGCACGCTCAGTACCGCAAGTATTTATTAATAACGAACATATTGGCGGATTAGCAGAACTAACAAATGCATTAAGATGATTACATTAAAAACATTACGATGGTCTAATGCTTTTAGTTATGGCAAAGATAATAGTGTATGTTTTATTAGTGGCCCACTAACCCAATTGGTTGGAAAAAACGGTCACGGTAAATCTAGTATTGCTTTAATCCTAGAAGAAGTACTGTTTAATAAAAATAGCAAAGGCATTAAAAAAGCCGACATACTTAATCGTTATACCAAAGATAAAAGTTATACAATAGAATTAGACTTTGAAAAAGACGGAGTAGACTATCAAATTAAAACTACTCGTGGTACTACGCAAGCCGTAAAATTATTTAAATTTAACAACGATATTTCAGCACACACAGCCACAGCAACTTACAAGATGATTGAAGACATTATAGGTTTTGATCATAAAACGTTTGCACAAATTGTGTATCAATCAAATGCCAGTAGTTTAGAATTTTTAACTGCGCCAGACACGGCTAGAAAAAAGTTCCTTATAGAATTACTTAACCTAGGCAAGTATACCAAAGCGCAAGAAATATTCAAAGAAGTAGCCAGTAACCTTAACAAAGATATAGTTGCTGTTGACACACAAGTAAAAACAATAAGTAGTTGGCTAGACAAGTACAGTAGTACTAACTTAACACAAAAAACAATAATAGAAGTACCAGTATTAGATGAAACATTAATTGCCGAGCAAGCTAATATTGAAAACAAATTAAAAACTCTAGAACAAACCAATAAAAAAATTACTGCAAATAATACTTATAAACAAATACAAAACAATTTAAAAGTATTTCCAATACCAGATAAACCTGACTCTGTAGATAGCACACTAAAAGTTAGTGCTGAGGAAGCTAATACTGAACAAATAGAATTAAATAAAACTATCAGAGATTCTCAAACTTTTGTAACAAAAATGAATGGATTATCTGGTACTTGTCCTACTTGTTTACAAACTATTGATGAATCTAAAATTGCAAGTTTATTAGCAGAACAAGAAGATTTGCAACAAAAAGCTAAAATTAGAAAGCAAGAAGCTGATAAAATTATATCAGAGTATAGTACTCAACAAACAAAATATAAAAATCAACTTTTTGATTATGATAAAGCTATAAAAGCCAAAGAAGAATGGGAGAAGTATCATTCTTTGATTGATACAGAATTATCAGAAGATTTATTAGACAAGAATGAACTTGAATCTAAGTTTACAGCACTTCAAATTGCAGTAACTAATATTAAAACTGCTATTACCCAAGCAGAAAAAAATAACCGTGAAGCAGAAGCGCATAATACTAAAACTGAAATTATTTCTAAGCAGTTAATAGAAATGGGCGAAGAATTAGAAAAATATTCTGGTACTTTACATGAGCTATCTGAAAAGATGGGTATTATAAATATTCTTAATAAAACATTTTCAACAACAGGTTTAGTTGCCTACAAAATTGAGTGTTTGGTCAAAGATCTAGAAGAATTAACCAATCAGTACTTGGTAGACTTAAGTGATGGTAGATTTCAAATAGCTTTTCGTATTAGTGCCAGTGATAAATTAAATGTAGTTATCACTGACAACGGCAAAGATATTGATATTCTTGCACTTAGCGGAGGAGAACGTGCTAGAGTAAATGTAGCTACACTACTGGCTATTCGCAAATTAATGCAATCTCTGTCAAGTTCTAGAATTAACTTATTAATTCTAGATGAAACTGTAGAAACACTAGATGTTGATGGAAAAGAAAAATTAGTAGAAGTTTTATTAACCGAAGAGTACTTAAATACTTTTATTGTATCTCACGGATTTACTCATCCTCTACTAGAAAAAATAAATGTTATTAAGAAAAATAATATTTCACAAATAGAGGCATAGTATGACAGTTGATCCAAGAGCCAAAGGTGCTAGAACCGAAACAACAGTGCGAGATTTACTTCGAAAGCACACAAATTTAAATTGGGAAAAAATACCTGGATCTGGGGCGCTTGACCCTAAACATCAGCTTAAAGGCGATTTATATGTACCTGGGCGCACTAACTTGTGGTGTACTGAAGTAAAAGGGTATGCTAAGGATCACCTTACCAGCAATATTTTAACTGGTAAGAGCCCTCAGTTAATAGAATTTTGGAAACAAGCTATTCGTCAAGGTGAGCAAGTAGGCAAAAAACCTTTGCTAATATTTAAATACGATCGCAGCAAGGTATTTGTAGCCTTTAAAGAAATGCCTACAGATAATGAGTACAGATACGTATTTGTAAATTGTGATCAGCATGAATTCTATATAGCACTCTTAGAAGACTGGTTAACACATGAGCAACCAGAATTTGTCACTTGAATTTTCTAGTAAAATATTGTATAATTATGTCTTAAATCACAGAAAAGAACGCAAATGAAATCATTTCAAGAAATTAACCAAGACAATAATACATTACTTATTGTAGATTCACTAAACTTAGCCTTTCGCTATAAACACAGTGGCGCTACAGATTTTGCTGAAGACTACTTACGCACAGTAAATAGCTTAAAGAAAAGCTATAAAGCATCACACGTTATTATAGCTTGCGATCAAGGTTCTAGTACTTATAGAAAAGCACTGTACCCAGAGTATAAACAAAATCGCAAAGATAAACAAGCCGAACAAACTGATGCGGAAAACGCAGCTTTTGAGTTATTCTTCGAAGACTTCTTGGCTACACTCGAACACATTAAAACAAACACAGACTATCCTATTATTAAGTTTCAAGGTGTAGAAGCAGACGATATAGCAGCATATATTGTTTCAAAGAAAAAAACACTTCCTTTTGACGAGATATGGCTAGTGTCCTCAGACAAAGACTGGGATTTACTGGTTCAGCCCAAAGTATCAAGATTTAGCTATGTTACCAGAAAGGAAGTTACCCATGAAAATTGGGAAAATCACTATGAGTGGTCTCAAGAAGAATATATTAGTATTAAGTGTCTTATGGGGGATACTGGAGACAATATTTTTGGTGTACCTAGTGTGGGGCCAAAACGAGCCACTAGCTTGGTTAAAGAATTTGGATCTACCTGGGACATTATTGCAAGTATTCCCTTAAGTGGCAAGTACAAGTATATTCAAGAGCTAAATAAGTGCAAAGACCAACTAGTGGTAAACTACCAGTTAATGGATTTAGTTACGCACTGTGAAGAAGCAGTTGGCACAGAAAATTGTAAAACAATAGATGAAATTTTGGAAAAGTATATAAATGAGTAATTTTATAAATATTAATCAAAACTACGACCACAGCCGTGGAGTAGCCATAAAACAAGTAATTGAGTGTCTAGTAGAAGACAAAACATTTTTACCAAAACGTGCTAATCCCACAGATGCTGGTGCAGATTTAATGAGCACTGAAGCTTGTGAGATTTATCCCAACGAACAAAAAATGATTGATACAGGAGTAGCGGTAAAAATTCCAGAAGGCTACGCAGGCTTTGTTTTTAACAGAAGCAGTCAGGGAAAAAAGGGAATTACTATCCCTCACTCAGTAGGCGTTATTGACAGCGACTATCGTGGAAACATAAAAATAATTTTAAAAAACACCAGCGAAGATCGCTATGAAATTAAAGTAGGCGACAGAATTGCACAACTGGTAATTTTACCAGTTTTATTGCCTGCATTTGTAGATGCATGGAATGATACGGAACGCGGTACTGGCGGATTTGGCAGTACTGGTAAATAAAGGATAAAGATGACAATAAGCACAAGAGCTCAAGTAATTACACGCAGAACATATAATAGGCCTACAAGCGATGATGGTCAAGAGTTTGAAACGTGGCAAGAAACAGTTGCCAGAGTTATTGACCATCAAGAGTGGTTGTGGCAACGAGCAGCAAAACGTGAATTAAATGACCTAGAATACGCAGAACTTTACGACCTTGAGCAACTTATGCTAGATCGCAAAGTATTAATGAGTGGTCGTACGCTTTGGTTGGGCGGTACAAACGTAGCCAAAACACGTGAAGCATCACAATTTAATTGTAGTTTTACAAATGTAGAAACAGTGTATGATGTAGTAGACGTGTTATGGTTGCTATTACAAGGTTGTGGCGTAGGTTTCAAACCAATTGTTGGTACATTAAATGGTTTTTCAAAACCTATTAAAAATATTCGCACAATTAGATCTACTCGTACTGCCAAAGGTGGTAATGAGCACAACACAGAAACTTGGGATGCAGAAACAGCTACTTGGACACTGCAAATTGGTGATAGTGCAGAAGCTTGGGCCAAGTCTATCGGCAAGTTGTTAGCAGGTAAATACCCAGCAAATACACTGGTATTAGATTTTTCACAATTACGCCCCGCAGGGGAAAGGTTAAAAGGTTATGGTTGGATTTCTTCGGGCGATAGCGCAATTAGTACTGCTTATCTTGCTATCGCCAATATACTTAATGGCCGTGCTGATAGTTTACTGTCTAGGATGGATATTTTGGACATTGTTAATCATCTTGGCACTATTTTATCCAGTCGCCGCAGTGCTGAAATTGCCCTTTTTGACTACGGACAACCAGAATGGGAAGAATTTGCCGTAGCTAAAAAAGACTGGTGGTTACATAATAATGCACACCGCACACAGTCAAACAACAGTTTAGTATTCAAAGAAAAACCGTTGCGTTCAGATTTAGAACGCATTTTTTCAATGATGCAAGAAGCTGGTGGAAGCGAACCAGGATTTATAAATGAAGTTGAAGCCTTACGACGTGCCCCTTGGTTTAAAGGAGCAAATCCCTGTGTAGAAATCTTACTTGGAAATAAAAGTTTCTGTAACCTTACCGAAACTGACATTGCCAAGTTTAAAGGAGACACCGCTGGTTTGCACAGTGCAATTAGATTAGCTGCTCGTGCAAACTACCGACAAACTTGTGTTAATCTTCAAGACGGAATACTACAAGAAGCTTGGCACTTAAACAACTACTTTATGCGATTATGTGGTGTAGGTTTAACAGGTATTGCAATGCGACCAGACATGGGCAGTTATGATTACGAATACCTAAAGCGCACAGCAACAGGTGCTGCTATTGGCATGGCTCAAGAACTAGGATTGCCTAGTCCAAAAAATATTACTTGTGTTAAACCAAGTGGCACGCTAAGCAAAATCATGGATACTACCGAAGGCGTACACAAGCCGCTGGGCAAGTATATTTTTAATAATGTGCAATTTTCAAAACATGATCCAGTAGTAGAAAAACTGCGTGAAGCAAACTACAGAGTAATCAACCACCCTGTTGATGATTCAGGAGTGTTAGTAACTTTTCCAGTAGCTTGGGACGGTGTGCCTTTTGACAATGTTGCTGGCAAAGAAGTTAACTTAGAGTCAGCAGTAGTACAACTAGAACGATATAAATTGTTGCAAACTAGTTGGAATCAACAAAATACTAGTGTAACAATTAGTTATGATCCCACTGAAGTACCAGCAATTATTGACTGGTTGTTAGTTAACTGGGATTGTTATGTAGGCGTTAGTTTTATCTATAGAACCGATCCTACTAAAACAGCAAAAGATCTTGGTTACTTATACCTTCCACAAGAAGTCGTAACTCAACAAGATTATGAAGAATATGTAAAAACCCTATCAGTAGTTGATCTTAACAATACAAATAGTTTTGATGAGATCACAGATGCTGAATGTGCAACTGGAGCTTGTCCCGTAAAATGAACGAAGAAGCAATATTTAATATAAGATTAACTTTAACTGAAGCTAATACTATACTAGAAGCTTTACAAGAACTTCCAGCAAAGATCTGTAATCCTCTAGCTACAAGCATTAAGTCTCAAGCGGAACAACAGCTGCAAGAGATGAGTATTAAACCAGAACAAGAATAAATTTTATCCAAAAAGAAAAGCCCCGTAGATTTTGTCTACGGGGCTTTTTGTTTGCGGAACATAATTAGCAACGTTTTATTTATCCTGTTACTGGAATTAAAAAGTTGCTATACTATAATACTCCTGAAACCCTAAAAACTATCATTGACTAGAAATAATATTTATGCTATAATTATCGCAAGTCGAAAAAATTTCGACTGCGCGTGATACGCAGTATCACTATATCCAAGGAGCTGTAATTGGCAGACGATACAGTAGAAAGCGTACCAGTAGATAGTACAACAACAGGAACTACAGCTGCACAAGCAGATGTAGAAAAAGCTGTTACTAATGATCTAGTGAGTGCGCTAAATCAGCAAGCTGATCAAGCTCGTAAATACTACGAGAAATTAGCAAAACAAATTAAACAAGTTGCTAGTAATGCAACAACATCTTTAGGAGATAAAAATATGGCAGAAGTATTAAACCCAAGCGGAATGATGATGGCTGGTGGTGGAGACGGCGGTTTAGGTTTTGGAAGTGGTGGCGGATTGATTGGCGGATTGATTTTAGGTAGTTTACTACGCAACGGTCAAGGCGGATTATTTGGCGGTGGAGAAAGTGGCGGTGCAGCAGCAGCACTACGTTCACCTCCAGAACAAGCAGCAGCCAATATGTCATTGATGCAATCAATTGGTCAAGTTGACAAAGCAGTGGCTGTAGGTCAAGCAGCAATGGAAGCTTCACAAGCTCAACAAACTATTGGTATTACCAATCAATTTAATGCTACAACAGGTAGTTTAGTTAATCGTATTGATGGCGTAAAAGATGCTGTTAATGCAAATGCAGTTGCAGTAATGCAACAACTAAATCAAGTTAACACAAATATGTTAGTTGGTTTTAATAACACAGAACGTGCTATTACGGCTGATGGTACTACTACTCGTGCATTGATTGTAAGTCAATACGAACAAACATTAAATCGTCAACTAACTGATGCAAATGCAGAAATTATTGAGCTACGTGGCGACAGTCGTCTACAAGCAGCTACTAACGGTATTAATGTTACTACTACAAATAATATTAATCAAATGCAGCAACAAGCTCAGCAACAACAACAGTATGGCCAACTGGCTAATTTGATCTATGGTCTTGGTCAGTCAATTCGTTCAACTAATGAAGCAATCAATGTTGGAAGCGGCACACTAACTGCTAGCCCAGCTAATACTAATACTAACATTCGTTAATTAGTTAAGCCCCCTCAGCCACAAGCAGTGGGGGCTTTTTTACAAGGAGAAAACGAATGGCAACTTTAACAGACTTACAAGCTTGGACCAGAAAATCTTTTGCAACAACTTATGGATTTTTGTTACTGGCTCAATGTTATCACTGGAACTTTGAAAGTAACAGTAATTTAATATACTTTGACTTATTTGGTAATATTTATAAAGAAGTAGATAAAAGTCTTGAACCTTTTGCAGACCATGTAAGAAGTGTGCGAGCATATGTTCCATCAAAGTTTACAAATTTAATGGAACTATCAAGTGTAGACACAGACCCTAAGTATGCAGGAATGTGGCCTACAGCTGAAGAAATGAATTCTGCGCTTTATTTAGCTAATGGTAAAGTAAATACAGATTTAGTAACTACTTACAAAATGGCGGAAGAATTAGAAGAATTTGGTTTAGCTAATTTTTTAAGTGAACGCATGGATCAACACCGTAAACATGGATGGTTACTTTACTCAAAAATGAAAGTAGCATAGTATGTTTCAAACACAATCACAAACACAAGGAATTGCACCTTACTTGCTGGAATATAGTTAATTAGTAAAAAAGCCCCTAAGTAGCAATACTTAGGGGCTTTTTTTATCAAAACTTTTGACTGGCTTTTAACATCCAGTTGTGTGATTTGTGTGCAGTAATACGATCTGCTAAGAAATTTTGAAAACCAAATTCTGTGTATAAACCACACATATTATATGCTGAATTTAATACATCAATTACTGTACCGTTATCCATTAGTAATGTATTAACCATAGTATCCGTGTCTATGGGCGCTATGCTATCCTCAATTAGTGAATACTCAGCTAATTGCTCTAAACCTGCTGGTACAAATAAATCTAGTGTACGAACATTTTCTGCAAAACCATCAATTGATTCGTATACTTCGGTATAAATACGTTCAAATAGTAAGTGATACTCATAAAAATCACGTGACTCAACGTTCCAGTGAAAATTAGCTGCTTTTAGGTAAAAGCTAAACTCAGTAGCAAAAGCTGCTAAGATTGTTTTTTGAAATTCTGTCATTGTTTGATCCATATTTAAACTCTTATTTTCACGTTGATTCATAATATGATCACGTTTTTGTGCAGCCCAAGTTTGACCACCATCTCCGCCCCATAAGTCCCAAGCTACTCTGCCTTTACTAGGAAAACCTTCTTCACCGCTTGAAAATCCAGTAGCTTGTTTATCAACTTCATGTCGGCTAAAAAATGAGTGCATACGAAGTACAGTTGAAGCAGTTAGCGGTTCACGATTTTTTAGTTGATTAGCGCGAGCCAATCCCACTAGTGTACCGCCAGGTTTACCATCTGCGTGCCATTGTAGTGCTCGTTTGGCTGCACTTGCCATGCCCTCTGTGGGCGTATATGTTTCTGCCATAATTATAATACCTATAAAAACACTATTATACCACTTTAGGAGTAGTCACACAAGTGTAAAATTTGTTAATCTTTGTAGGCAATAATTACTTGCTTACACATTTTTGAACGTACAATATCGTCATCTAAAAATCTAATTACTTCAATTCCTGGTAGTCCCTCTAGGCGTTTAACAGCATCTAGCAGTCCTGAATCTTGAATATCACACTGATAGGGATCACCACTTAAAATCATTTTGCAGTTTTTGCCTATGCGCGATAAAAGCATTTTAAACTCAGTTTTGGTCATATTTTGCACTTCATCTACTAAGATAATGGCATCTTCAAAACTTGCACCACGCATAAATCCCAGTGGTTTAGGCTCAATTGCTTTTGCCTTTAATGAGTATTCATACAATCCTGTGCCTAGTGCACGTTTAAATACTTGAGTAAAAGGATCTAAATAAGGCGCGTATTTTTCATCTAATTCGCCAGGTAAAAATCCCAGCCCACGTCCTGTTTCTACGTTAGGTCTGGTTAAAATAATTTTATTGATTTTTTTATAGTACAACTGTTCTGCAGCATAATTAGCTGCCACAAATGTTTTACCTGTGCCTGCCGAACCAATGCCAAAAATAATATCACAACTTTTAATTGCTTCCAAATATTCGCCTTGAATAAAATTTAGTGGTCTAATTGGCACAAACTTTGTAACTGGTGGTCCGTCTGGAAATAAATCTTCTTGATATTGCTCAAATGCTTGTTGTTGTTTTTTACGAGCTTTTTTACCTGAATTTGTCATAAAATATCCTAAAAGTTATTTCTTCTTTTTCTTTACAGACTCTGGAACTTTATGCCCTTTTAACATATGGTGTGTTTTACATTTTGGTTTGCAACTGCCAGCAGGTTTAGCTAATGCTGGTGTAATTGTTAGTGCTAGTATGGCGCACAAAACTACAAATAATTTTTTCATAATTCAGGATCTTTCTTAACAGGAATAACTGATGTTGGTTTAGTTGGTGACGCAACGGTTTGAGCTTGATTTAACTTTTCTTGTGTGCGACCAAAAGCAGCAATACCAAGAACAGCACCCATTGCAATATGATATAATCCAGCACCCTGTAAGGTTAGGGGTTGCCATTGTGTTTGTACACTGCCATGGCTTATTGCTTGTAGTAAACTCCAAAGTATTGGAAATAATACAAAATCAGCTATACAAGTACCCATATAAGTCCAACCCATCATTGGACGCCACCTAGTGTTCATCCAATGTTCTTTTTGTTCTTCACTCGTTGAGGATTCTATGCCCATTAGCACTCCTTTTTATTTCTCTGTGAGGGATTATGTCTTGCCCAAATTCAGGGTATCTTTGCTGCCTATCTTGAGCTACCAACATCATTAAATACATAAATATTATGATTATCCATAAAATACTACATCCAACTACGGCTTGTTGTGTTAGTTTACGATTTCTTGCCAACCGCCTAGCTTCTTCAACACGAAAACGTTGCATTTGAATGGCAACTAAACTTTTTTGTTCTTTGCCAATTTTTATCATCATTTCATTAACTTCAGTCCAAAGTGCACCCAATTCAGGCGGACATTGATAGATCATTAATTCTTGCAGTTCAGTGCCCATTTGTTCTAGTTGTTTACGCATCAGCACACGTTGTAGTGCACGTTTGCCTAGACTTGAATCACCTTGATAAATTTCAGTACGACTACGGCGTTCTTCTTCTTCAAAAACTGCTATGCATTTATAGTAGTTGTCATAGTAAGTACCTAAATGTTCACCAATCTGTTGGTAAACATTTGTGGTATTGCCATCGTGTTTGTTTAACTCAATAACACGATTTTTTTCTTGAACATATTGATTTCGTTGTTCTGTGCTGGCTGGTTTATCTGGCGGATGTTTTTTATGAAACTGATCTTCTAGATCTTTTAAAACACTTTTGACATCACCAGCAGCACCTTTTATATCTTTGTAAAGTTTACATCCAGCTTTAACAGCACTAACAGCACCATTAGCCAAAGCAAAAAGTGTTACTGGATCAATCATAGCCGTTCCTACTTAGCAGATTCGTATATTTGTTTTTGAGTCTTATACCACTCCTGCCAAGCTTTTAATTTTTCTGCCAACTCATAATAAGTGGCATAATTAACAACTACTGTGTCAAGGAGCTCACTGGCTTTAACATTTGAGGAGGTTCCAGCAGTATCTCGGGCACTTGAGGCCACGGCATTTTGACTGGCACTGTTGTGGAGCATGACTGCAGATTCAGGCAAAACGCAGCTACTATCAAGCTCTTTGATAATTTGTGTTTTGATAATATCTCTGTTAACATATTCAATCTCTTTTACTTTTTTGATTTTGGTTACCGTTTTGGTTTGTATTTCCTGATTAACTTTAGCAGATTGTTGTTGAATTACTGCAGCCTGCTCTTTAAGCTTGGACACTTCAGTTTTCCAAGATTGTTGACTCATATTCCAACTTAAGCATCCAACACAAAAAACTACAACCAAAAAATTACCGTTGCGCCAATGTTGACTATAACTAAACCAAACAGCAAGGGTACTAAAAGTCAACAGTGTTAAATATACCCAGTAGGGAATCCACTCTAAGATCCACATAGTATTTCCTTGATGTGTTCATACTTGGCCTCGCGGTCTTCTAAGCCAATATAGCCACCATTAATACGTTTGGTCATTGCTTTAATATCGCCAGTATCAGCTAATTGATTAAGACTATTAGTTTCCCAAAACCAGCAAGCCGATTGTACTGCTCCCTCAAAGGTTGCTAAGTAATCAACCGCCTGTTCTAGGCTGCACTCCATTGAATCAGCAAAAGCTTGGTAGTTGTTACGACCTGTTAATTGAATCAATCCACGGCCACAGTAGCGATAACCATCACCTGAACTTTCGTCACCATTACCCATGCGATCAGCATACACGCGATTAGCAATCTTTTCAGGTTGCTTAGCGTATTGTTCAGCAAGTTCTTGGGTAGGAAAGTACTTTGCAAATACCTTTTGCAAACTTTCTGCTCGGTAGTTTAAGTTTTCACGAATAGCAGTAAACTCAGCGCTTTCATGAGCGCATTGTGCAATAAATGCTGCAATGCGCTCAGGAGTGTTGATGTTGTATTCAGGCAATAGCTGCTCTAGCGCTTGTTGCCACTGTTCTGCATTAGGATTTTTAGGAATAATTTGTTTTAATTGATTAAGTGAGATCATATAATCCTTAAATAAACATTTGATGGTTTGGAGTTTTTGTTACAAAATACTGTACAACTGCTAAACCTTGTCCACCTTTAGGATTCATTGTAGTGTCACCAACAACAACTAAGCCATTATATGCATTATAGTACGTATTTGCAGTACTCGACCAACTGGTAGTACCAGTACCACCACCACCACCATATTTACCAGGAGCTGCAGCTAAGCTAGTGTAATTGTTATCATACGAAAATTGATACGATCCAGTACCAGTTGCATAATTCCTAATTCTTCCAGCACCGCCACTACCTGATCCAGGTCCAAACGTAGTACTACCTGTAGGATTCCATTCTGTAATTACATCTGTACTACCCGCGCCACCTTTTGTATTAGCTAAAGCAGTAACATAGTAAGTAGGGGGCGTACCAGTGGTCTGATTAAGTGGTGTTGCTGTATAATAGTAACTAGCTCCACCTCCGCCACTACCATTGCTGCCTACTCCAGCAGGTATACTACTGTCATAAGTTACACCTACTCCACCTGCAGTACCTGTTCTACTTGCACCGCCATTGCTGCCTGCTTTACCTGTAACTTGAGCAGCATTACCACCACCATTTGCGGCACCACCACCACCACTACCACCACCAGCACCAGTACCAGCACTACCAGTAATACCAGTACTAGTACTTAAATAGTATCCACTAGCACCATTACCTCCAGGACCATTAGGCCCTGCACAACCGCCACCACCAGCACCACCCATTTTATAATCTTGATAAAAAACACTGTCTGCAAGACTATACGTAGTTCCGCCGTTACCACCGCTATAAGTTATTTGACCTATACTGTTACTGGCTTGACCGCCAAGACTATATATTGGAACTATTGCATTGCTAGAAGAAAAAGATTGTATAAATGGTAGAGCACCTTCCGCTAAAACACCATTATTTATACTAGTAGGTACTGCATTGGTTTTATTAACCCAAGTTCTGTTGTTTGTTGAAGAAGACACACTTGGTACATTTATATATAAAACATCACCTGTATTTATTTTTAAAATACTGCTGGCATAAGCACCACCACCACCAGCATAGCTTGTATAGAAAGTAAAATTACCATTACCTGGATTTATATTATTATAATATAAATAAAGATAACTACTTGCACCAGGACCTAAACATTCTACTTTAGCTGCGTTTACACCAAAAGGTACTCTAAGATTACTAGTACCTGTGGTACTAAATACGTGTAAATATTTACCTTGTGATGGTAGTTGTGGTGTAAAAGTAATAACAATTAAACCATTATATCCTTTACCAGTACCATAAGTGTTGCCTTGGTAACCGCCCCCACCATAAGGTGAATTTAAGGTTAGGGTTGTGCCACTTGATTTACCTTGACTATAGCTACCACCACCACCAGAACCACCTGCTGGACCAAATTGTTTGCCTAGATAATCAGTATAAATTAAACTCATACTACCAGCTGTTTGACCTGAAGTGCCACTAATATTGCTACCAGTACCTCCATATGAGCCAGTACCACCATTTGCTGAGCCGCCAGGTCCGCCTTCATTGCCATATCCGCCACTAGTAGAGCTTGGTACATCACCACCAGCACCGTTTGGTCCTGCGGCTCCACCACAAGCATATCCCCTTGCATCACCTTTACCACCACTATATGCACCTGTGCTAGGTATACAATTAGCTGCTAGACCTTGTGAGGCAGTAGTATTAAGTCCGCTACGACCACCAGCTGCTAATATGCCTTGCGCTGTACTAGTAGGTGCAGCATTAGTACTAATATTCATCCAGGTTGAATCAACCCAATTTAAATATACTGTTTGCCCAGCAGTTAATGTTAAGTTGGTTTTAGTATATGCACCGCCTCCGTTGCTACCACCTCCACCACCACCTGGACCTATGGCCTCTACCTGAACAGTGCCATAACAATCAGGCGGAACAACCCAAGTATTACCTTGAGTATAATCTAATCCAATTACAACTGTTGCCATTATTCAGGCTCCTTTGCTACAGTGTCCAAATTATTTAAAATATTTTTAGGATATTGAATTCCTGCAGGAATTTGGCTGTGATCATAAATATCTTCTTGTTTTTCTCCACGAATGGGATGTATACAGTAAGCAACTGTACCTGGCTCAATTGCTTCAATTTCATGCACTTTATCTTTTGCAATAAAAATAATATGTGGTGCACGAAAAACTGTTGAAATACCTTCTACAGTTACTTTTACTGATCCTGTGGCAACTAGTGTAGGATGATCAAATTTGTGCGAATGACCTTGCATTTTATCGCCTGGATTTTCAAAATGCATTTGTTTTACCCACAAATTACTTACTAAAATAATATCTTGATTTAACATTTATTTTCCCATTCTGTATCTTTAATTTGGAAGCCAAACATCCACAATATTCGCGAACTGGTTCCTGTTACTGTAGTAACACTATGTTTATATTTACTTGCTAAATAGCAGTGCAGGTCGCCTTGACCAACATTTATTGTATTATTATTAACCGTTAGTACAGCACCACTATCCGCCATTTGTGTTATAATATTACAACGAAGTACGTGACAACCACCCATTTCAAGCGGATCACTATGGTAGTAAACATCTCCACCTGGTAGTGTATTACTTACTACAATACCATGCTTACCTCCGCCCAATATACTTATAGGTTCAATATTTAAACTCAATTGTTTACGTATACGTTCTTGTATTTTATATGCTAAACTACAATAACTATCAAATCTATCCGCATAAAGTCTAGTAGTTAGTCTTCCATTATACCCAACCTTTCCACCAGTGGTTATTCCTGAATCCAACCATTTGTTTTCTATGGCTTTTTTTACCCAAGTATTAAGTATATTGCACTCCTCTTGGGTAATAAAATTAGGTATAATAGTTACCACGTTATCATTCATAATGGCTCAGCAATAGCAGCTACGTGATCACGTATTTCGTTATCATTAGTAGCGGTTTGATAATTTATTGGTTGATTATCCATAGTAGTAACGCCCCAGTTTGTAGCTTTTATTTCTTTTGGTTTAGAGTATGGATGACCAATAAGATATACTATAGAATCATCGTGTTCAATCCAGTAGTCTTCTTCTGTATTACCAGTATATGGTTGTTCAGCTGTAGTATTTACAAATCCATTGTAAATTCTTGTGTAAACTATCATACTTCTACACCTACGCCAGTTACATCCCAAGTTGAATCAGTTGAATTATAAATACAATTTACATAAGTTAATTTACTTGCTGTTGTGGTTGATGTAGGTAATGTAGTATTTATAACCCTAAATCGATTAGTACCCATAACAGTCCAACTTAAATTGCACACAGTACCACTATCACGAATTCTAAAAACTACTCTTTGACCATTAGCAGGGCTACTATTACTGTCCAATGCAATATTGCAAGTTACACCTGTATTACCGCAAGTAATATTAATTTGATCATAAGCAGCACTTGACCAAGTTAAACTTGTTTGGTTAGTAGTTGTTGTTTGTGATTGAACACGTGGAGTGTATGCACTAGTAGTTTGATAGTAAGCAAGCGAGGTCCAAGCTGTTGAGCCATCACCAATTTTTATTTTTAATGTGTCTGTTTCTAAGGCAAGTTCGCCTTGAGCTAACACAGTATTTGCCGTAGTCCATTGTGCAGCAGTAGCACGTCTTAGTTGTATTTGTATAGCCATTAAGTTATTCCTCCAGCATCTATAGCTGTTGTGCCTGTGTAAACAGAATTATAAAAACCACCATCAACATTATAAGGAGTTGATCCACCTGCAGCAGGGGTGCTCCATTGTGTTGCATAATCAGTGGCGCTTGTTTTAGTTAATACTTGACCAGTAGTACCGCCAGTGGGAACACCTTGTCCGTTTGTGCCTGCGGAACCTGTTGCACCTGTTGCACCTGCAGCACCTGCAGCACCTGCAGCACCTGCAGCACCTTGCGGTATTGTAAAGTTTAAAACTGCTGCATTAGCAGTTCCAGTATTAGTTATTGTAACAGAAGTACCTGCAGCACCTGTGGTAACTGTTCCTAAACTAATAGTGCCTGCAGCACCTCCGCTGAGTTTAAGTTGTCCAGTACTGTTTGTTGTTTGCCAACCGCTACCATGTGTATAAGTTAATTTATCACCAACACTTAGGGTAGCAGTTAAAATTTTATAAGTAGTTGCTGTGTCTAGTAATCTAATTGTAACTGTTTTATCAGCTGTATCAGCGTTTACCACAGATACCATGTCAATATCTCTGATAGTAGATGCAGCAGGTGCGCTACAGATAGTTACTGCAGTTGTGCCATTTGAATTTGAAACCTGTGTGGCTCCTAAATATGAAGTGGCTGTTTGATCTGAGTACGAAACAACAATTTGCATTGCTGCAGTTGTTTGTGCAGCATCAAGCAGTAGTTGTAACGATCTATTTGTTGAGTCTAGTCTAATCATAATTTTTTATCCATGTGCTGCTGCAAAAGCAAGAGTGCTTGGGCCTCCGCTAGCTGTTGAAGATCCATTAACTACTGTAAATGTAGAGCTAGTACTATCACTATAACTAATTGTATAAGTATCTGTTGAACCTGCAGTACCATCACCAGCGGTTCTACTTATAGAACTAATACCACGACCATTTGTGCCCGCAGTACCATTACTACCATTAACTACTGTAAAAGTACTTGTAGTTGAATCACTGTAAGTAATAGTATAAGTATCTGTACTACCAGCTAAACCAGTTCCACTGGTTCTTGAAATAGTAGAAATACCCTTACCAGTAGCACCTGTAGCACCCGTAGCACCTGTAGTACCCGTAGCACCATTACTACCATTAACTACTGTAAAAGTAGAATTAGTTGAGTCGCTATAACTAATAGTATAAGTATCAGTACTACCAGCTAAGCCAGTTCCACTAGTTCTAGTTATTGAGTTAATACCACGACCATTAGCGCCTGTTGCACCCGTACTACCTGTAGCACCTGTACTACCTTGAGCACCATTACTACCATTAACTACTGTAAAAGTACTTGTAGTTGAATCACTATATGTAATAGTATAAGTATCTGTACTACCAGCTAAACCAGTTCCACTGGTTCTTGAAATAGTAGAAATACCTTTACCAGTAGCACCTTGAGCACCTGTAGCACCTTGAGCACCCGTAGCACCTTGAGCACCCGTAGCACCATCATTACCATTAGTACCATTAACTACTCTAAAAGTTGAAGTAGTTGAATCACTGTAAGTAATAGTATATGTATCAGTTGAACCTGCAGTTCCAGTACCACTGGTTCTAGCTATTGCATTAATAGCTCGTCCATTAGTACCATTACTACCATTAGTTACACTAAAAGTACTTGTAGTTGAATCACTGTAAGTAATAGTGTAGGTATCTGTAGTACCTGCGGCACCTGTTCCACTAGTTCTGGCTATTGAATTAATACCTTTACTACCATTAACTACTGTAAAGGTACTTGTAGTTGAATCGCTATAGGTAATAGTATAGGTATCTGTAGTACCAGCAGCACCTGTTCCGCTAGTTCTGGCTATTGCATTAATGCCTCGCCCATTAGTACCATTACTACCATTACTACCATTAACTACTGTAAAAGTACTTGTAGTTGAATCACTATAGGTAATAGTATAAGTATCAGTACTACCAACAACCCCTGTTCCACTGGTTCTGGCTATTGAACTAATAGCTCTGCCAGAGGTGCCCTTAAAGTTACCAATTATAGAGTAAACACCGCTGGTTCTTTTATAAATATCACTTGTAGTAGTATTTAAGTAGAAGTCACCATCTATACCTAATGTATTTGATGGAACTATTGTACCGTTTCTCCATATAATTCGATTGGCTTGTAGTGCATAATTACTAGCACTTTGAACATAATCTGCGGCTTGTGGTAATAGAACATTTTTAATATTATTTTCAGTAGTAAGTGCACCACTTGCAGAAAGAGTTGCTCTATCAGCAGCAATTCCTGCTGCCTGTGCATACGAATTAGCATTTTGAGAAGATGTTAGTACTTGATCTGCTTCAGCTACTGCTACATTCTTTGCTTCTACTGCAGTTGTAGCAGCGCTTGCAGCACTTGCACTTGCAGCAACTATAGTGTCTACATATCCAGCTACTTGGGCTGCTTTATTAGCTGCGGTATTTTTACTATTTTCAGCATCTATGGCATCTTCAGAAGCTGAGTTTGCTGCTGCCTGAGCAGTAACATAAGAATTATAAGCTTGAGTAGCCGATCCAGCAGCATTAGTTGCTGAAACAGTTGCTCTATTTGCACTTTGTTCAGCTGTATTTCGAGCAGCTATTGCAGCAGCTGCTTCAGAGGCAGCAGCAGCTGCTGAGGCAGTTGCATTTAGTGCAGAATTAGCGCTTGAACCAGCATTATTTTGAGCAGCTGTAGCAGCTGTTGCAGTTGCTGCTGCTTTGTTTGTAATATCTGTAACAACACTTTGTACTGTATTAGCAGCGCTTGTTGCTGATGCAGCTGCTGTTGTAGCTTGTGTAGCAAATGCAGCTACTTGGGCTGCAGTTGAAGTTACTTCAGTTGCTTTTGCAGTAACGGTATTATTAGCATTACTTATTATTGTTTGTACATCGGCATAGGCATTATCAGCTGTAGTTTTTAATATTTGAGCGCTAGTTGCTGCTGCTGCAGCAGCGGCTACAGCTTGTGTAGCTGAAGTTGTAGCTGAGTTTGATGCTACTGTTGCTGTAGATGTAAGTTGTGTTATTTGCGCTAAAGCATCTGTAGCAGTATTTGCTGCTGTTTGAGCTGTTAAACCAGGTGATTCCCAAGTAACACCATTATAGTACAGTACCACTTGTTGAACAGTATTATAGTATGTAGCACCAGGTATTAGAGGAGCACCGTTATTAGATACAGTAGGGTTAGTAGCCTTAGAACCTAAAAATCTATCATCAAATGTATTAAATACAGCATTTAATGCATTTGCTGCAGCCACAGTATCATTATAGTAGTTTCTTACTAAATTTTTATCTTCTGTAACACGATCAGCATTTAAACTAACATTATTTGCTGCAGTATTTGCACTTGTAGCAGCTGTAGCAGCAGATACCGCAGAAGTATTAGCAGCACTAGCTGCTGTGCTGGCACTTGTGGCTGATGTAGCAGCAGCTGTAGCTGATGTAGCAGCAGCTGTAGCTGCTGTTATTGCACGATCCCTGGCTGTTTCTGTAGCTAACTGTGCAGCTTGTGATTGATAAGGAGTACCAGGATCCCCTTTAGGGCCAGCTACTCCTTGTGGCCCAAAATCTGGTGTTACAACAACAATTGAAGATACTTCATTATCTATAACAATTGTTGTATCATCTGTTTGTATTATACTTTCCATGGTATTCCTTTATCTTGTAACTTCTTGTACTAAAGATACAGTTCCATTTGCAAAAGGTATAACCACTGAACTTTTTACTAACTCTAAACTATACACTGCCTGTTTAAATGTAAATGCTTGAGTAGTTGCAGCAGGAATAGTAAAAGTAATAGTTTTTAGTGTATTATCCACTTGTATTAAACCATTTTCTGTAGTTAATTCTACTATAAAATTACTGCTGGTAATTTTTTCTCTGATTTGCATACGCGCAGTAATACCAGTTAAATCAACAGGTCGATTATACTCTAGTACGCCGCTACCAGTATAAGTACTGTAGCTTGCACTATTTATTGAATTAAAAGTTAGTGTATCTGTGGTTACTGCTGAAGGAGTAATATAGTCTAAATTTGCTACCTCTTTCATGCCAACAATATTGGTTAATTTTGTACGCCAACCTACGGGTATCCCGTGAGCTGGCGCAGTTACTACCATAGGTGCAGTTTTACTTATAGCAGTAATTTGATTATACCCTTTAATATTTGATTCCCAGCGAAATAATTTACTAAAAGTACTGCCTTGGTATATTTTTATATTTAACTTAATTGGTGTTACCATATTATTCCCCCTTATGCAGTATAACTTGAAGTCTAGTAACTTCTCTGGTAAGTACTATTACTTCTTGTTGTAAACGTTGATTTTCAATAGTTAACTTTTGTAGTTGATTATTTAATTTTATAACTTCATCTTGCAGTCTTCCCAACTCTAAACTTAGTAAGGTATTTTGTTGAGACATACGTTCCAGCTCATTGTGCATAAGTGTAATAATAGAGTTTTCTGCACTATTTATCTTCCAACCAGTAAATAATTTTTTACCAAAAAATACTAATGCTACAACACAGGCAATAAATTCCCCTAAATATTGGGTAAGTACAGATGTTTCATTTGGACCCATTTTATTTCCTTTAAAAGTGATTATAAGCAAAAATTATAGTCTATACGTATTTTTGCACAATTATTAAAATAAATAATTATAGTTATTTTAGCCATTATTTTGGTATTATTATACCATCTAAGCAAAGGTATGTCAACATAAAAAAATACCAACCCTAAGGTTGGTATTTTTTATTTAGCCATTTTCTTTTGCTTTGGTACAATCTGCTCTGGGTTTATCATCAAAGTGGTAATAACCACCTATTAATGCCAAACCTACTACTAAATCTAATAAAAATTGATTACACAGATTCTTGAGGGTATTGCTGAACAATTTCATCCATTGAGTCCAATAGGGCTTTAAAACAATCACGAGCAGGTTTTATAACATCAGGAGATTCTCGTAATACAGTTAAACATTTAAGCGCTTCTTTACGATCATCCCAAGATAGATGTTCTGTAGGAAAATCCTCTAAACGTCTACGCATTATTTCACCCCCCATTAAATGTGCGCCTGTTAATACATAGGCAGCACCTGTTATTGCTGTTTGATTAGTTAATGTATTTGCATACGTTTCTGCGGCTTTAATTGGTTTTATATCAATATTGAGTATTTTAATATCCGCTTTAATACGATTTACTCTGTGTACTGTATCTGGTAAATGTTGGTCTACAACTTCATGAAGTTGTAGTAATACTTGTAACCATGCACGATACCAAATTACTGGAGGTTTACCTACTGCCATTACTCCGCCAACTGGGTGTTGCTCACAGGCATGGTGTAGGTCTCTGGTTGCATTCCATAATTCTGTGTTCATCATATTTCTGATACCTCAATGCCTTCTGTAAAAATTTTATGTATTATACTTGGTTGTTCTTCTTCTGGATATTCTGCGTCTAAACCTTCTTCATTAATGTACATATATTTATCTGTAATTATATCTAGTCTAGTACCTAATTCCCTTATTAAATCACTGTTTCTATAAAAAGTGGTGGCATACTGCCACTCTATTTGAAGATTTTTTGGCAAAAGTTTTACTGTTTGTTCTACACTGTCCAATATATTATACTTTAAAAATCCTAACCTTAAATTTTTAGCACTTATTGTTGGGGGACAAATAAAACTAGCATTATTCTCTAAAACTCTGGCGTTATTCCACGACTCTTCTGTCATTACCTCTAATACACCTTCAATATCAGTATTAGAGCTATCTGGGCAAGTTCCAAAAAATTCAGGAGTTAATGTTGGATACAAGGAAGTTTTTGCCCACACAAACTCAAGCCCTTCTATGCTAGGTAAAATAACTGGATCTGTAGAAAGTTTACTAAATACATTTATTCCTGTGTTTTTGTCTACGAAAGTATATTTTATATATTTCATATTAGTTCCCTTCTAATAAGCCTATAACCACCACTAGTTCCAGTTGCACTGGTTGTTTCCATAAGACCTGGATAGGTACTAGTAGTACCTATGTTCATATAAGGTAGTCTAAGATCTGAATAAGTATTCAGTCGGATGCCGTTGTCAGTGATTTTTGGGGTAAATGGATTTCTTTCATAGGTTGCTCTGTCATTTGAGTCACTAAATAAGTCATTACTATACAAAGTTGATGTTAAAAGTCTTTGGCTCCAACCATAACCAGAATCCGTTACTGGTGAAAGATATCCTCTACTATCAGTAAGTCGTGGTTGAAGTACCCAGCCTGGAGAATTATATTCTAGTTGTTCAACATATGAATTTCTATTTAAACCCCAAAAATCTGTAGGAGTATCTGGTTTTTCTCCAAATCCAGTAAATGTATTATGTACAAGACTATATCTACTACTGCCACCTCCAGGGCCTGTATATACAGGAGTTGATTTGATATAGTTACTATTAGAGCTACTATTTTGTATATATCCCCAAGGTTTATAGTTCCAAGCAGTACTTGAAACCGTACTTACAGTATAGTTATGACAATAATAGAATATTGCTACTAATTCATCTCTTGCAGGTATGTACCAATCACTTTTACCATTATAATTTAATGTATATGCGGCCCACGCTGCACGCTCCCAGGCTTTGCCTTGATTCATTGTAGCTAATGCTTTTGTAATTCTATATCCTTCTGTAGTACTAAAACACTCAAAAGGCATAGGTAATGCACCAAGACCTGTAGCACCATTAAAACCAGCACTATTATTATAGTAACTATTACCTGTAATACTAGCATAAGTTCTGCCGGAATCATACCAATCAAAATATTGTTGTCTTTGTTGTATATTTCTATCGCCTAATATTAACCTATAACCTACTAATACATGAAATCCGCCCGTTAAAATTGAACGTGCACTAATATTAACAGTTTTAAATACACCAACACTTATTCTACTACCATAAGCTTTTACAATATATCCTTCTAGGGTTTTGGTAGTGTCACTTTTTAATCTGACACTTACTTTTTGACCTATATAAAACAAAGGCTGTATATCTTGTTGATAGAGTTTATCGTATTGATCTGTTATTGCAAAATCAAATTTATATTGAGTATTTGTAGATGCTGGACCACCTACACTTTTATCTACTAAGTCTATAGTTTGAGTAATAGTAATATTATCTGTTGTACGTGTTTGAATAGCCCACTGCCACATATCTGCAGCATAAAAACCTCCAAAAACACTTGAATAGTCTCTGTACTTTAAAGTTCCACCACTCTCATTTACAGGATTTTTGTTTGGTTGAGGTATAACATTTCTAAATTGATTAATAGTTTGAAAGGTTACACTATTACTCCAGTCAGAACTATCACCACTTATACCAGTATATCTAACTCTGGCAGTATAAGTTTTTGATTCTTCTAAATTATAGTTAGTATAAGTAGTTAAATTTTTTGTATCACTAATAGATGAATCATATATGCCTGAAACTCCACTTACATATATTTGCCAATCACTAGATATGTGGGCTTCATTAGAGTCAGGATTTATTTTTTCAAATGGTGTACTAGCAAGTTTAATACTAGGTGATTCCAATAATCCCGAACTATTTAAAGTAGAAGCAATACTTAAATTAGGTTTAGCAATCGAATCTGGCTGTATGTATGCGTATAACTCAGTCCATTTACTAGTGGTTGGGGTAGCACCTACGCCACCTATTCTTCCACTATATCGCGCTCTCCAGTAGTATAGTTGACCCCTTCTAAGCGTTTGACTAACTCCTGCTAAAATAAATCCAGTTGTATCACTTCCCACAGCTTGCGAATATAGTAAGTTTTGTGCAGATACAGTTGAATTACTGTATATTTCATAGTTAGTTTGTATAAAAGTTAAACTATAAGCACTTACAAATCCTGTTAATAAAAATTTATCTAATACTGTTCCTGGTGTAATTTCACCACTTAATACTGGAGTATTTATTAAGGAAGCTTTAATAAATGCTACTGGTTGTAAACTACTATATTCTGAATATTTTCCACTTACAGTTTTATATCTAACTCTCCAGTAATATATTACTTCTTCCTCTAAAAATGTTAATGCTGTTACACTTAGTTTAGCTGCTGATGCATAGGTCATTGTAAGCGCATTATAGCTAAGTGTATAATTTCTAATATAATCAGCTAAATCAGGACTAGTATAGAATTCCCATATAACTTCGGCTAGTTGTTCAGGAGGTTTAGCAGAACTATCAAAAGGCGTTACTTCTAGTTCTGTTAATACTGCACCTATTTTACTTACTATTTCTGGTGTTGCTATATCCAGTACTTCTAGTTGTTGTTGAATATCGGTAGAAGGAGACGATACTGTTTTATTATTTAAAAATCCGCTGTGCTCAGCTTTCCAGTAGTAAGTAGAACCTTTAGTAAGATACTCAACTGTATCTAATTTAGGTATAACATTATCAGTAGTTCTTATAACATTATTTGGAGATCCATTAATACTATAATATAAGTACCAAATAGTATTAGCATATGTAACCTCTCCTGGAAGACTAAATGCCGTTTCGTATCTTGATATTTGTAATTTTGAAGTTCTTAGACCAGCACTTGTAACTATTTTTGGTTTTTCTATATAGTAGGGAAAAGTTTGAGCAGTTATAGAACACCAAGCAGACTCTTGGGCATTTTCAGCCATGTACTTGCCGCGCCAATAAAAAACTGTTCCTGGAGTTAGTGCTATGTCGGGTTCATTTGGTAGTATGGTATATGAATTAGGATTAAAAGTAGCAATTCCATTACCCGAACCTATAGTAACAGCTGTAAACCTATCGCCTTCAACCCAAGTTTTGTTCTTGCCAGTAACTTGACTCCAGTTAGTTGTTCCTAAACTAGATATAGTATAACTTTGTCCAATAATAAAACTACCTGCAGGTGTAGCTGTAGCATCTACTATAAATGTTACAGGATTAGTGAATTCTCTGGTCAAACTAATTTGAAATTTTGCACCAGTTTGTAGCAATCCAACAACAGTAGATACGTATCCAGTAATAACTAGTTGCCTTTTAGTTATTAATTTATTTGGATCTGGTGTAATTGGTGACGGAGTACGTATAATAGGAGGTGCTGGCGTTTTCCAAGTTGTACCATCGGAAAGGTACATATCATTATCATAGTATGCCCAAGAACCCTCATAGGCTGCAGGTGGTAGTAATGTCGATAAATCGCCGCTAATAGGTGTTTTTCTGTAACTATACCCTATAGCAGGCGTTCTTCCTGATACTAATTTTGAATCGCTTAAGTTACTCATTTATTTTTCTAGTCCAGTATGTTCAGAAGAAGGTTTTTCTTCTGCACTTGCCCAAATTTGTATAGGTGCTACACCAGTAGTTAAACTATATATTTTTATTTGTAGTTTATCACCGTCTGATTTTGTAAAATCTCTTTTTACTAAACTTCTACCCTGTACTGGAACCATAGCTGTTTCGCCTGGGGGTACTAACATTTGCCCAGGACAACCTATAATGGTACCATCTTCTAACACCATTTGTATATCAGCAGTAATTATTTCAGTAGACACACTACCATTTACGCCAGGTGGAAGTGTACCATAAGTTGTATTTCTAACAAAAATAGGTGTCATAAAAAATATTTCGCCAGGACGTAAACCTCTGGTAATATCGCTAGAATCTCTATCAGTGTATATTCTACGGGCATCAGGCACTGAAAAGTAGGGTGCTTCAGCTATAGTATACCAAGTGTTAGTATTAATACTGTTATAGGTATAATTTTTAACTCTACCTGTTGAAGGTGTTTTACATTTAATTTTTTCTGACATTAGAAACTCCTGGATATTGATGTTTTTGTTGCTACTCGTCTAACTGCTTGATCAAAAGGAGGACCGCCTAGCTCACCAGTATCTGAATTTATTTGTAATCCGCCTACAAATAACGCATTACCTTGGTCGTCTTGTCCTGATGCAATAACTATACCGTTATCGCTTTCTATAATAGAGTCTTGAATAGTTGCACCATTATTAGCTGGTGGTACTTTTGTAAGTGCAACACCGCTCATTACCGCAGTCCAAGTATGTCCAATAGCTGTAATACGACTTGGCTCAGTTATTGTTGAAGGATTTAATACAGTTTTTTGCATATTGTCAAGTAAAGTATCTGCAACACCTTTAAGAGTATTGCTGCCACTACTAATAGTATTATTTTTAATATATTTTTTTATATAATCCCAGCAGTACACAAAAGCGTATTTGTTAGAATTAAGTGTAGCGTTATCTATTAAATTTTGCAACATTGTACTAGTACTGTTAGTACTAGGATCTAGTTCACCTAATTTAAGTTTTAAAGTTTGAAAAGCGTATACTGTTGGAATAATTTTTGAACCATTGATAACAGGTACTCTTGCTGGCTCAAACATTCCACTTGCAAAATTAAGCAGTGGTTTCTCACTGTAAGTATTTAGCATACTTTCTAGCGCACCTAGTAGTGTTAAAGTATCTCGTTTGGTAAGAGCCATATCAGACATAGTTAATTTGCCAGTAGCAAATACTTGTGAGTTTTGTGTTAAAGCTGTCCAAGTACTTTCAACTATTGCTGATTCATTGGCTTTAATTATTGCAACAGAGTCTTTTAATCTTGTTTTAGCTAAATCACTTATAGCAGGTAATACATTTTTACTACAAGTTAAATTATCTTTTAAATTACTTACTAAAGCAGTTATTTGTGCAGAGTACGAATTACCTATTTTGGCAATAGCTAAATCTCTTAAAGTTTCAAATGCAAATAAAGTTATTGGCATTTTTTGAGGAGATATTGCGTATATACCAAAAGAAATTGTTAACTGATTTCCAAAATCAACCATAGGTTGATCTGAACCTTTATATAAACAATCTGCTAGTGCTTGTAGGAATAGTGTGCCGTCTCTGTAAGTAAACTTTTTATCCTCGGGATTACTATTAATTAAATTCCAGCCCGCAACAAAATTAGGTAGTGTAGCCCATAAACTATCTAAAGTAGCTTTTACATTAGCGGGCCCATAAAGTCCTCTTGGATCTAGTTTAGCTGCTGCTACTGCGTCTGTTGGAAAAGTACTAGTTCTTTTAATAACAACATTTTCTTTTAGTGCTGCTATAACATTACTTATAGCATTTTTTGCATTGCCATCTGTTAAATAAATGTTGGTAAAATCTCTTATCTGATCAAAAGAGTATAGCACAGCAGGCATTTTATTACTAGCTATTACCGAAGTTCCAAAAAATGAATATAAACCATATCCAAATACTGTTATTGGTGAATCGCTGGTATCATAGTAAGCTTGTTGTATAGCTGCTATTAAATTATTGCCATCTCTAACTGTATAGTCATGATCATAGCTGTCATTTAAGTATAGTGTATTTAATCCTTCATTGACAATACTACTCCATATAGTATCGCCTGTAATAACAGGATAGTAGTTAACTTTATCATATGCAGCTGATCGACTAACTTGACTGCTAATTGTAACTCCACTTTTAAATTTAAAGTTAGATATTAGTGCAGTAAATAGTGCATTTACTGTTAGATAGGCGACACTTGTTGCACCACCTATGCTGCTTAATGCCAAGATACTAGTTCTCATAGTATCCCAAGAATATAATACAGCAGGCATTTTTTGGTAATCAATTACCAAACTACCATCAGTGTTATACAAACCCCTTACAAAATCAAACATATATTGCTCGTTGCTGTAAATCAGAGTTTTTTCTAGTGCTACAAGTAAGGTTCCTGCATCTCTTCTTGTATATGCCTCATCAACATCTGTCCAAGTAAGTTCATATCCTCGAGTTTGCAGTGCTGTCCACATAGTATTTATTATACTATCGTGTGAAGCTTTAAGCTGTGTGACAAAATCTCTGGTAGCTAGTGAAGTACTATCATTAAT
>Ga0114959_10000301_pt1 | contig 46934 bp, 42 predicted proteins | sample C_130625_EF_Meta_FD_87317 | JGI IMG/M metagenome (GOLD analysis project Ga0114959, IMG submission 87317) | Freshwater microbial communities from Lake Croche, Canada to study carbon cycling - C_130625_EF_MetaG | ecosystem: Environmental > Aquatic > Freshwater > Lake | place: Lake Croche, Canada... | reverse complement strand
TTTTGTGCTCTCTAGCCAATGCCGCCTTATTATTGAACAGGCTTTGTCTGGAAGCCGGTTTTTTCATCGCCGAAGACCGCGTTTTGCGTTGTCTTCAGCCCGGTCCTCCCGCCATGATATCAAACAGAGAGAGGGTTGGTCCTCTTTCTGCCGTGTGACTGGCGTTTCCTCCCTAAACTCGGGCCGTGCCTTGGGGCACGGCCCTTTTTTTGTTATCCGATTCCTTCCGCGTAGCCAAGAGTAAATATCCAATTCGTCCCCCCGAATCTTGCCGATTTGGTCTTTTGGGGCCGCGCGGCGGTCACAAAATTGCGGCTACCCGAGAGGCTCTAGAGGCACCTCACCACGACCGCAAATCTGATCTATGACCCTCTCATAAAGCCAAACTGCAGCTGCTGGAGTCCTGCCTTGCGCCTTTCCCGCGCCTTCCTTCCGACCCTCAAGGAAACCCCGACTGAGGCGCAAATTGCCTCCCACCGCCTGATGCTGCGGGCCGGTCTGGTCCGCCAGACATCGGCGGGCATCTATGCCTGGCTACCGCTGGGTTGGCGTGTGTTGCGCAAGGTCGAGCAGATCGTTCGCGAGGAGCAGGATCGTGCCGGGGCGCAGGAGATCCTGATGCCGACCATCCAAACTGCCGATCTGTGGCGCCAGTCGGGCCGCTACGAAGCGTATGGCCCGGAGATGCTTCGGCTGAAGGACCGCCATGAGCGGGAGATGCTCTACGGTCCGACCAACGAGGAGATGATTACCGACATCTTCAAGTCGTACGCGAAAAGCTATCGCGACCTGCCGCGCAATCTCTATCACATCCAGTGGAAATTCCGCGATGAAGTGCGCCCGCGCTTCGGTGTCATGCGCGGGCGCGAATTTTTGATGAAGGATGCCTATAGCTTCGACCTTGACCAACCTGGTGCGGTCGACAGTTATCGGGCGATGATGTTGGCGTATATGCGCACCTTCCAGCGCATGGGTCTGCGCGCGGTGCCGATGGCGGCGGATACCGGTCCGATCGGGGGCGATCTAAGCCATGAATTCATTATCCTCGCGCCCACCGGGGAGAGCACCGTCTTCTACGACGCTGACTTCGAAAATTTGGATTGGCAGAAATCAGATTTCGATTCTGCCAAGAAGGCCGATCTCGCCGCCTTCTATCAGCAGATCACCTCGATGTACGCCGCAACGGATGAGAAGCACGACCTGGGGGCCTGGGCGAATGTTCCCGAGCTGCGGCGACGCGAAGGCAAGGGCATTGAGGTCGGCCACATCTTCTACTTCGGTACGAAGTACAGCAATGCCATGGGGCTCACCGTTGCCGGACCGGATGGCAAGCCGGTCGTGCCGGAGATGGGCAGCTACGGCATCGGCGTCTCGCGCCTGGTCGGTGCGATCATTGAGGCAAATCACGACGATGCCGGCATCAAATGGCCCGACACGGTCGCGCCGTTCCGCTTGGCAGTGATCAATCTCAAGGTCGGCGATACGACGACTGACGCCTTCGCCGAGCGCCTTTATGGTCATTTCCACGATGACCCAATGTATCGCAACGACGTGGTGTATGATGACCGTGAGGAGCGCGCCGGTGCCAAATTCGCCGATGCCGATCTGCTCGGGCATCCGTGGCAGGCGATCGTCGGACCGCGCGGCGCCGCCGCAGGGCGGGTTGAGCTGAAGCGCCGCGCAAGCGGTGAGCGCTTGGACCTTTCGCTTGAGGATGCCATCGCCCGGATTCGGAGCTGAGGCGCCAGCTTATGACCAGGATAGGCGAGCAGATGCCGAGCGCGCGATGATCTTTAACGCGTTCGAGCGGACGGTCGCCTCCCGCTATCTGCGGGCCCGCAAGGGCGAGCGGTTTATCTCCATCACTGCCGCCATGTCGTTGCTCGGCATCGCGCTTGGTGTGGCCGCTTTGATCATCGTCATGTCGGTCATGAACGGTTTTCGCCAGGATCTGGCTGATCGAATCATCGGACTGAATGGCCATCTCACGGTGCACCCGGCACAGGGCCGCGCACTCGGGGGATACGCTCTTGTGGCGGGGCGGCTCGCGCAGATCCCCGGGGTGCAGCAGGTGGTCCCGATGATTGAAGGCCAAAGCCTGATCACCGGATCGAACGGCGGTGCCTCAGCCGCTCTCGTGCGCGGCATAGCGCCCGCCGATCTTCGTGCCCGCCAGCCGATTGCCGGCCGGTTGCGGCGCGGCAGCCTCGCGGCGTTCGGCGATGGAGATACCGCGGTGATCGGTGTTCGTCTGGCGGCCAAGATGGGCTTGCGGCCGGAAGACCGCTTGACGTTGGTCCTACCGCAAGCGCGGGGCGGAGACTTCACCACCGCGCCGCGCCAGCGCAGCTTCCGGGTGGTCGCGCTGTTTGATACCGGGATGCCGGAAGTCGATGCGCGGCAGGTCTTCATCCCGATGGCCGCAGCGCAAGAATTTTTTGGCCTGACCGGCGAGGTCAGTCAGATCGAGCTCTTCGTCGCCGATCCGCAGCAGGTCGCGCCCATCACGGCCGCAGTGCAGGCAGCCCTGCGCGTCGATCCCGTTCGCATCGCTGATTGGCAACGGGTCAACAGCAGCATCTATGCGGCCATGCTGGTTGAGCGGAACGTCATGTTCCTCATTCTAACGCTGATTGTCCTCATAGCGGCGTTCAACATCATTTCCTCCCTCACCATGTTGGTGAAGGATAAGGGGCGGGATATCGCCATACTCCGAACTCTGGGGGCACCGCGCGGCGCGATCCTCCGCATCTTCCTGCTCTGCGGTGTAACGCTGGGCGGCCTAGGCACCGTGATCGGCTTTGGTCTGGGGCTGGTGATAGCTAGCAACTTCGTCACCCTGCGCGGCTGGCTACTGGCCCTGCAGGACACGCCTTTTTTCAGCCCGGAACTCTATTACCTCACTCAGTTGCCGGTGGTGATCGAGCCACGGGAGGTTTTGCTCGTTTTGGCTATGGGTCTCAGCCTTTCGCTGCTGGCGACGCTTTATCCGAGTTGGCGGGCAGCGCGGATCGATCCCGCGGAGGCGCTGCGCCATGGCTAGCGATACGCCTTTTGGCCCGTTCGAGCGAATGATCGCCGGGCGCTATCTGTGGGCGCGCCGGGGCGAGCGTTTCGTGTCGGTCATCGCAGGCTTCTCCCTTGCCGGCATCGCCCTTGGCGTCGCCACGCTGATTGTCGTCCTGAGCGTTATGGGCGGTTTCCGGCAGGAATTGCTTGGGCGGATCCTCGCGCTCAACGGCCATCTTGGGGTCTTTGCGCAGCAAGGGGCGCTGGGCGACTACGCCACGCTCGCTGCTCGGCTGCGCGCGCTGCCTGGAGTCGCGCAGGCGGTGCCGATCGTCGAGGGTCAGGTGTTGCTGACGACCGATAGCGGCGCTTCGGCGGGCGGACTCATACGCGGCGTGACGCCTGCCGATCTGGTGGCCCGGCCGATCATTGCCGGGAATATCCGCGCCGGTGGCCTGGGCGATTTCGTCGGCGAGGATGCCCTGGTGCTGGGGATCGGGCTGGCCCGTAAGCTCGATATCGGGGTCGGCGATAAGGTAACGGTCATCTCGCCCGAAGGCCGCGCAACGGTGTTTGGCACGGTGCCGCGCCTGAAGACCTATCGCGTGGTCGCTCTGTTTGAAGCGGGCATGCAGGATTACGACAATGCCTTCGCCTTCATGCCCCTGCCTGCGGCACAACTCTTTTTCCAACTGCCGCGCCAGGTCAGCCAGATCGAGGTGCACTTGCATGATGCCGAGACCAGCGAAGCGGCGGCCATTGAAATCCGTCATGCCCTGCCTGGCCTGCCAATCCGCATCGCCGATTGGCAGGACGCCAATAGTGCCTTTTTCGAGATCGTCCGCGTGCAGCGAAACGTCATGTTCCTGATTCTGATGCTGATCATCCTGGTTGCGGCGTTCAACATCATCTCCTCGCTTACCATGCTGGTGAAGGACAAGGGGCAGGACATCGCGATCCTACGGACCATGGGCGCCGGGCGGGCTGCCATCCTGCGGGTCTTTCTGCTCTGTGGCGGCGCGATCGGTGGCCTCGGTACCTTGCTGGGGCTGGGGCTTGGTCTCGCCTTCTGCGCGCATATCGAAGCGATTCGGCAATTCCTGATGCGAGTATCCGGTACCACCCTTTTCGACCCTGAAATTTACTTCCTGACCCGTATCCCGGCCGTGGTGGACTGGCGTGAGGTCGCGCAGGTGGTGCTGCTCGCGCTTTGCTTGGCGCTGCTGGCGACCCTTTGGCCAAGCTGGCGCGCGGCGCGCCTCGACCCGGTGGAGGCCCTGCGCAATGAGTGAGCCTCCACTGCGCCTGCAGTCCGTCGAGCGGCGGTTCCGGACCGAGGCCGGGGAGTTGGCCGTGCTGCGCGGGGCCGACCTGACCCTTACTGCCGGGGAGATCGTTGCCCTTGTCGCGCCGTCCGGCACCGGCAAGTCGACCTTGTTACACCTTGCTGGCCTGCTCGAACGGCCCGATGCCGGAGAGGTTTTCGTCGAAGGCCGCCCGGCAGGCAGTCTCGGCGACGATGCGCGTACGGCGATCCGCCGCACCGCCATCGGCTTCGTTTATCAGTTCCATCATTTGCTGCCGGAATTCACGGCCGCCGAGAATGTCCTGCTGCCGCAGATGGCTGCAGGCGCGACGCATGCCGTCGCCCTGACCCGGGCGGCGGCGTTGTTGCAAAGCTTCGGCCTTGCGGGGCGGGAGAATCATCGTCCCGGCAAGCTTTCGGGTGGCGAGCAGCAGCGGGTGGCGATCGCTCGGGCTCTCGCCAATCAGCCGCGCATCCTGCTCGCGGATGAGCCGACCGGTAATCTCGATGTGGGGACGAGCGGCTTGGTCTTCGAGGAATTGCTGCGGGCGGTGCGGGGGCAGGGGGTGGCGGCTTTGATCGCCACCCATAATCCAGACCTCGCGGCCCGGATGGACCGCGTGGTGACCCTGCGCGATGGGCGGGTGGTGGCGGCCTAATACCAGCGGTCAAATCCTTTGACTGCTGGTATGGGCTTTTGCTGATCCTCAATCGCCGGGAAAATCTTCGGCTCCCTTGGGCGCGCGGTGTTGCTCGCGGCGCCTGTTCGGGCGCTTGGCACAAGTCAAAGCTGCGTGCCGTTGAAATCGCACCCATCAAGCCCGTCAGCCCATGTTCACCATGATGGTCTTCTTGTGGGTGAAGTGTTCCAACATGGCCTCCAGCGAGGCTTCCTTGCCGAGGCCTGAGCTTTTCACGCCGCCATAGCTGAGGTTGGCCTGCACCACGAGGTTCTGATTGATCTGGACCAGCCCGGCTTCGAGACGATGCGCCATATCAAGCCCAACCTTCAGGTTGTTGGTCCATAGGCTGGCGGCGAGGCCGTATTCGCTGTCATTCGCTTCGGCCAGCACTGCCTCGGCATCGCTGAAAGGGGCGATGACGGTGACCGGCCCGAAGACCTCCTCGCGAACCAGACGGCTGTCGGAGGTCAAGCCGGTGAAGATCACCGGCTGGATGAACAGGCCTTTCCGCAGGGCCGGGTCCTCCGGCATGGCCGAACAGACATGCGCGGTCGCGCCAGGCGTGCGGGTGCCTTCCTCGATGAAGGCTTGCACCTTCTCTAACTGATCCTGGCTGACGATGGTCCCGATATCGGTCCGCTCATCCAGCGGATCGCCCATCACCATGGCGTCCACCGCCGTCTTCATCGCGGTGACGAAGCGGTCGAAGATCGGCTGTTCCACGTAAATACGGCTGGCCGCGGTGCAGCTTTGGCCCTGACGGGTGAAGCGCATAGAGGTAAGCGCACCGGCCACCGTCTTGTCGAAATCACAGTCGGCAAAGACGATCATCGGCGACTTGCCGCCGAGCTCCAGGGTTACCGGAATCAGCTTTTCGGCCGCCGCCCGGGCGATGATCCGTCCGGTTTCAACCGAGCCGGTAAACGTGACCTTGCGCACCAGCGGATGCGACACCAGCGGACCACCGCATTCCGGACCAAAGCCAGAGAGCATGTTGAACACGCCTGGTGGCAGCACCCGGTTCATGAGCTCGCAGATGCGCAATACCGCGAGAGGCGCTTCCTCGGCCGATTTGACGACCACGCTGTTGCCCGCGACCAACGCTGGCGCGACCTTCAGCGCCATCAAGAGCATTGGTACGTTCCACGGAATGATCGCGCCGACCACGCCTAGCGGCTCGCGCACGGTGACCGAGAGGACATTGGGGGCGAAGGGCACGCTTTCGCCCTTCAACTCGCTGCCCAGGCCACCGAAGAATTCGAAGACATCGGCCACGACGCCGGCCTCGACCCGGCTTTCGGTTCGCAAGGCTTTGCCGGTCTCCAACGCGATCAGCCGCGCAAGCTCCTCCTGATGCTCCTTGAGCAGCGCGGCGCATTGATGCACCAGCGCGCCACGCTTGCGGGCCGGCAGCTTCGCCCAGGCCTTCTGGGCCTTGGCGGCGTCCTGGACGGCCACCTCGACATCCTCGACATCGCCTTCAGCCACCTGGCCTACCTCGGCCCCGGTCGCCGGATTGATCACGGCGAAGGTTTTGCCGGATCGGGCCGATACATAGCCGCCGCCGATGAAATGATACCCCGAGAGCGCGCGGGCCAGCGCGAAGGGGTCAAGGGTCGGAACAGCGGGGGTGGGGTGCGGCCGGTCGAGCATGCAATCCTCCGAAGAATGCCGTCTATTTGGCGCCAGCGCGCGGCTGCGGCAAGGTCGACTGGGGTGGATATGACCGTCCGATTGCGGCATGGGGATTCCCGAGCGCCCTTAGGGAGTGGATGATGCAAGAGCCGAGCGGCCCGCTGAAGGGTATCCGTGTCCTCGACCTTACGCGGGTGTTGGCGGGCCCGACCTGCACCCAGATGCTGGGAGATCTCGGGGCTGAGATCATCAAGATCGAACGGCCTGAAGCCGGAGACGATACCCGCGGCTTCGCCCCCCCCTTCGTGCCGAATACGCGTGAGAGCGCCTATTTCGTCGGGGTCAACCGTAACAAGAAATCGGTGACGGTCGACTTGGCTAGCGCCGAGGGGCAGGCGCTGCTGCACAAGCTGCTTCCGAGCTGCGATATTCTCGCGGAGAATTTCAAGGTCGGTGCCCTGGCGAAATACGGCCTTGGCTACGACCAGTTGAAGGCGAAGCACCCGAAGCTGATCTACTGCTCGATCACCGGCTTCGGCCAGACTGGCCCCTACGCGCCGCGGCCCGGCTATGACGCGCTGATCCAGGCGATGGGCGGCGTCATGTCCTTGACCGGGGAGCCCAAGGGCTCGCCACAGAAAGTCGGCGTGCCGGTCGCGGATTTATTCGCTGGCCTTTATGGCTGCATCGGCATCCTCGCGGCGCTGAACCATGCGCGCGGCACAGGCCAGGGCCAGCACGTCGATATCGGAATGCTGGACACCCATGTCGCTTGGCTCGCCAATCAGGGCATGAACTATCTGGCGACCGGGGAGAACCCGCCGCGCCTGGGGAACCAGCACCCGAATATCAGCCCGTATCAGGAATTCCCGACCAAGGATGGCTACATCATCCTGGCGGTTGCCAACGACCCTACTTTTGAGCGCTTCTGCAAGGCCTTCGGCTGCGACCATCTGCTGACCGACCCGCGCTTCGCCAGTAACCCGCAGCGCGTTGCCAACCGCGATCTGGTGACAGAGACGCTGACACCGGTGATGCGCGCCAAGACGACCGCCGAATGGATCACTGCGCTGGAAACCCTCAAGATCGGCTGTGGCCCAATTAATACCCTACAGGAGGTTTTCGCCGATCCTCATGTCCAGGCGCGGAACATGGTGATCGAAATGGCGCATGCCTCCGGAGAGAAGGTCAAGGTCATCGCTAATCCTGTGAAACTCTCGGCCACGCCACCGGATTACCGCAGCGCGCCGCCCGTGCTGGGCGAGCATACCGACGCTGTCCTTGGCGGATTGCTGGGCCTTTCGGCGGCTGATATCGCCGGGCTGCGCGAACGCAAAGTTATCTGATCCTGACGTCCGACGGGAGGAACGCCTTATGCCAAAAGCCTTCTTCATGGTCCGCGCCGTCATCGCCGACCCGGCTGACCGGCCGCGCTTCGACCATTGGTACCGAACCGAGCATTTGCCGGAGGCCCGTGCAGCCTTCGGCGCGAAGGCCGCCTGGCGCTGCTGGAGCCGCACCGACCCGCGAGAGCACCTCGCTTTCTACGAATTCGACAACGCCGCTGCTGCCGAGGCCGTGCCGGCCCTGCCGGCACTCAAGGACCTGATTGCCGAATTCGACCGGGTCTGGGGCGATCGCGTCACCCGCAGCCGCGAAATCTTGATGACTGCCGACTGATCCAGCGCTCTCAGGCGGCTGGGACCATGCCCGTGAGATGCGCGATGTTCTTAAAGAAGATACGGAGATGCGCGAGCGGGCGCGCGCGCACCAGCTCTTTATTCATGTAGGCGTCCCAGGTGAGTTGCTGGACATCGGCATCGCGGCAGATGCTGACGAAGCGCTCCCGCCGGTTATCATTCGCGTACCAGTAGCGCTGCATGATGCCGAGCATCCAAAAGACTGGGCCATGAAGGCGCATGAATTTTTGGCGCGCTTCGGCCAAGGCGCGTGGATCGGCGCTGGCAAGGGCGGCTTCGACCGCTTCGGCTGCTAGCTTACCGCCAAGCATCGCGTAATAGATGCCCTCTCCTGAAGCCGGTGCAACCACGCCGGCCGCATCGCCTGCCAGCAGCACGTCGCGACCATTATCCCAGCGCTTCAATGGCTTTAGCGGGATTGGCGCGCCTTCTTGCCGCAGCGTTTCGCACCCCGTGAGGTCCAATCGCTGCCTCAGCTCAGCGACCGCGCCGCGCAGGGAGAAGCCTTTGTGCATGGAGCCGGTGCCGATGCTCGTTGTTTTTCCATGCGGAAAGACCCAGGCGTAGAAATCCGGCGACAGCTTGCCGTCATAATGCACATCGCAGCGCGAACGATCCCAGCTGCTCTCGGAGGGGGAGCGGATGATCTCGTGATAGGCAAACACGAAAGGTACCCGCTCGGCACCCGGGACGCATTGCCGGCCGACGCGGGACAACGCCCCATCGGCACCGATGACCATGCGCGCCCGGAGCATCTTTGGTTCCGCGCTGCCTTGGCCGCGATAAACTATGACGGCGTTGCCTTGCGCATCGCGGTCGACCCTCTCGAAGGTTCCGGTGCGGCGTTCCGCCCCATTGGCCGCGGCGCGATGGCGCAGCCACTCGTCGAAGCCGTCACGATCGACCATGCCGACATAGCCATCGCCGATCGGCATATCCACCGCACGGCTGCTCGGCGACACAATGCGCGCGCCACCGACTTTTTCGCAGAGCAAGCCATCGGGGATGGCGAATTGCGAGATCAACCGCGGCGGAATGGCGCCACCGCAGGGCTTGATGCGTCCCATGCGGTCTAGCAGTACGACCTGCCGTCCGGCGCGAGCCAGTTCGGTCGCTGCGGTTGCGCCGGCCGGGCCGCCGCCCACCACCACCACATCAACGCTTTCCATGCCGCTCATGCGAGACCCTCCTGAGGTCGACTTTTGTGTGCCGTAGCTGGCCCTCGCTGGATGCCCATGGCCAGACGGGCGGCAAAAAGGAACAAGGCGCCTTCGACGCCGAAGACCACGGCATAGGCGGCCGCAGCCGATCCGGTCAGCCAGAGCGCGACATCGGCGGCGACGGCACCAGCCAGCCCGCCTAATCCGAAAGCAATCCCCTGCGCCGCGCCCCATAACCCGAGGCGCATGCCCTCCCGTCCCGGGCCACCTTCGCAGGCGAGTTGCATCATCATGGCGATAGCTGCTGCGGCGAAGACGCCGTTGGCCAAGCCGAGCGCGAACCAGCTTGTTGCCAGAGGCCAAGGCGGACCGAGGGTGGCCGCGACCACGAGGGCGACAAAGGCGACCGCTGAGGCCAGGCAGCCCGACACGGCCCAGAAGCGGAGCGGCATGCCGGAGCGCGGCGCCAGCAGTGCAACCAACACCATGCCAAGGAGAACACCACCATGTTGCATGGAAGCGAGACGCGTCGATTCGCCCAGCGTTAAGCCAAAAACCGACCCAGCGAAGGGCTCAAGCACCAGGTCCTGCGCGCTGTAGGCGAGCATGGAGAGGAACACGAAGACCGTGAATTGCCGTGCCTCGGGTTCCTGCCAGACGGCACGAAGTGCCACCATGAAGCTCGCCGGCGGCGCGGCGGGCGCGGCGGCACGTGTGCCCTCAAGCCCCTGCACGGCAAGAATTGCCACAAGCAGCGCGACCGCGCAGGCCGTGCCGACGACGAGCAGGAGCCGTTCGGGCGAAAACGGGTCAAGCAGCCGGCCCACGATCGCCGTGGTGACGACAAAGCCGAAGACCATCATCACCCAGACCAAGGTTGCCGCCGGCGCACGACGCCCCGGCGCCACCCGGGCGGCCAGCAGCGCGAGCAGTGAGGTTCCTGCGGCGCCGACGCCGACGCCGATCATCAGGAAGGCGAGGATCGATAGAGCAAGCCCGACAGCGAAATTCTCTCCCATCAGGGCGACCGCTAACCCGGCCAGCGCGCCGCCCGCGGCGAGAACCGCCATGCCACCGATGATCCAAGGGGTGCGTCGACCACCAGCATCGGAGCCATGACCGAAGCGGGGGCGGAGCGCCTGCACGGCGTAGTGGAGTGTCACCAGCAGGCCAGGCAAGCTGGCCGGAAGGGCGTATTCGACGACCATTACGCGGTTCAAGGTCGACGTCATCAGGACGACCACGGCCCCGAGCGCCGCCTGCACCAGCCCCAGGCGGAAGATGCCAAGCCACCCGAGCGGCAAGGGCTCCGCCGTCATGGCCGGAGTGCCACGGCGCAGGCCATCATGCCGGTCACAAACATCAGGACCCCCGTGCCATTATACCAGGGCGCCAGGCGTCGCGGATCGCGCAGCATATGCCGCATGGCGGCTCCTTGGCCGAGCAGCAGAAGCCAAACCACGCCCGCCGTAAGCCAGAAACCCCAGAGACCGAGCAACCCAATGACCACAACCTGCGGCACGGCCATGACCCAGGTTGCTAAGCGCGCCGCGCGCTCCGGACCCAGCTGCACGGGGAGCGAGCGAATGCCGAAGCGTTCATCGCCAGCGATCGACTTGAAATCGTTCAAGGTCATGATGCCGTGTGCCGCCAGACCGAAACAAAGCGCCACGGCGATACTGCGCGCATCGGGCGCTGCATGGGCCAGGACTGTCGTGCCGGTGATCCAGGGCAGGGTCTCGTACGCGAGCCCGCAGGCAAGATTGCCCCACCAGCCATTCGCCTTCAGCCGAAAAGGTGGCGCTGAATAGGCCCAAGCCAGGGCAACCCCAAGCACGGTCGCCGCGAAGCCCCAGGGCCCAAGCGCGGCCCCCAGTAACAGTGAGAGAAAGGTCCAGAGCAGCGCAACATGCAGCCCCCAGCGGCCAGGCAAGCGACCGGAGGGAATGGGGCGCTGAGGCTCATTTAACGCATCGACGTGCCGGTCGAACCAGTCGTTCACCGCCTGCGACATGCCGCACACAACGGGTCCAGCAAGCAGCAGGCCCAGTAAGGCGATCGGCCAGGCTTCGGACGGCGCGGCACCCGATGCGACGACCCCGCACGCGAAGGCCCAAACCGGTGGGAACCAAGTGACCGGCTTTAGCACTTCCAACACCGCTGAGGGTGCCGGCCAACGTCCACTGAGGCGGAGCGGTGCGACCGGCTGCCCCGTCATTCAGTCAGGCTTCCTCGCCATTGCCGGCAAGATCGCCGAGGCCGTATCTGCGAAGCTTTACATACAGACTCTGCCGGCTCAGCCCCAGCATCTCGGCAGCCGCGGCACGATTGTCTGTCGTAAGTTCAAGGGCCGCCTCGATGCACAACCGTTCGATCAAATCAGTGGCCTCGCGTACGAGGTCCTTGAGCGGTACCCGACCGATCAACTGGGTGAGTTGCTCAACGCTGCGGCCGGTCCCTGTGACCTCACGGGTGGGCCCGGGCAACCGGGCGCCGACATCGCGAATGGCAAAGCCCAGGCGACCAGTAGCGCCTTCAGAGATCAACGCTGCGGAGACTTCGACATCCACCAACGCGCCAAATTCGCCTCGCAGGCGTGTGGCAAAGAGACGCACGCTGCCGTGCTGGCGCAGATTGCCTAAAAGAACATCGAGATCGATGCCCGGCCGGCCGAGCCAACGGTCTAGGGATTCGCCGAGCACTTGGTCGGCGCGGGCAATCTCCGCGAGATCCAGAAAGGTCGTGTTGGCCGCTTGGATCCGCCCAGCAGGATCGGTAACGACGAAGGCGTCGGGCGCCCGTTCGATCAGGTTGAGCAGCGGATTTCGTTTACCGGCATCGTGCACCTGCGCTTCGCCATCCAAGCGCACCAGGATCAGGCTGGCGGATTGTTGGCGAAACAGCGTTGCCGCGACCACGCAGGCTTTGCTTTCGCCGGCCAGAGTGAGTTCAGCCTGCTGCGTCCCGCCCTGGGTACGGACCTGCTGGAGCAGGCCCTCCAGTTGCGGCCGGTCGGTCGGTACGAATAGGTCGACAAGCGGACGTGTGCTGCGGCCGTCCGGGCGCGTAAGCAACTGGCTTGCGGCCGGATTGGCTTCGAGCACGCGATGGCTTGCCGCGTCGAGGATCATGATCGGCTCAGCCGCCGTCTTGAACAGCACCCGGTAGCGCGCCTCGGCATCGCGTAGTTTGCCGTAGTCCCGTTCTAGCGATTGCTGGGCTTGCACGAGGCGCTGCTGCAGGCCGGACATGGCCCGCATATCCCGCCCCAGCAGGATAGTCTGGTCGCCGTGGCCAACGCGGACAACCGTGCATAGCAGCGCGATGCTGGCGCCAGCATGCGACAGGAAGTTCAGATGCCTCCAGCGGGGCTGCCCGGGCGAGCCATCCAACATTTCCTGCAGTTTCGCATGGCCGTCTGCGCCGACGGCGTGCATCCAAGGCTTGCCGGTCCAGGCGGCCGGCGGGGGGAATTCCTCGGCGAGGTCGCCGCTTGGGTAGAGAACCTCGCGCACAATCGCATTTCGATCAATTACAACAATTATATCAGCGGCGGCATAAACAAGGCCTGCGGCGACCTCAGCGGTCAACCCTTCAAACCAGGTCGAAGATGATTGGAGCCCCAGCAAGGGTATCGGTGACCTTTCTTTAAGTACTGTCGAAATGCCCAGACTTGGGGCGGGTAGCAAAAAAACCTCGTACCAAACGGCCTACATCACGTCATTTGGGCGATTCATCTGGAAACTGCATCAGGCGGACACGGTCATTTGCACTGGCGACGGCCTGTGGGCCATCGGCGGCCGTCACGTCTGCGCCAATCTGGGTCGCGAAATCCGGCCGCTTGGTGAGCAGTGGCCCGCCCACCATGATGGTGAGGCCGCGATTCCGTGAAGCCTGACGGACCGCTGAAACGGCCGCTGTCAACGGGGGCGCCATGTCATCGCAAGTGGCGGAGAAGCCCACCATGGCAAACCAATGCGTGGCGGCCAGGCGGGAGAGCGACTCGCCGGTCGCTTCCCTCTCGAGCCGAACTTCCCAGCCATCCTGGCGAAAGAATTCGGCCACGACCTCCATGCCAAATTGATGATCCTCGCCCGGCAGGCTGGCTAAGAGGACGCGATGCCTGGCGTCCCGCGTGGGTCGATCTACCTCAGCGCTTGGCGTCATGGCCCGCATCAGGCGTTGCAGGCTGATCACCCCTTCAGTCACCGCCAGGAAATCACATCGATCCTCCTCCCACATCCGGCCCAGCAGGCGGGAGGACGGGCCAAGCGCGTCCATGCAAATCCGGGCAAAACTCCAGCCCCGGTCTTGCAGCGCTTCCAAGCGGCGAAGCGCCGCTGCCATGTCACCTTGCAAAATCTCTGTCGTCAGTCCGGTGACCTCCGGCGTAATGGTGGGGCGGACGGCGGGCCGCGGCGGCGCCCTGCGCGTGTCCACAGCATAGAGTGCGAGCCGGGGTATGATTGCCCGTTCGAGTGCGTCGCCCAGCAGCCCAGCCTGAAGCGGGCGGGCGGTCACGGCTCCGCTGCGGGCATCCGACGATGCCTCAGTACGGGGCGCGCCTGTCGGGGCGCCCATCGCTCCCTTGCCCTGCCAGCCCGCTAACTCGCGACTTCCGCTCATCGCCCGCTCCCTTGGTTTGTAGATTTCGGTCGGAAACCACTCGAGTGTCAAGTCTGATCGACGTCAATCTTGATTGACATAGCTGAAGGCTGCGACGTAACCTCCCTCTCAGCGATAAATCGAATGCGGGAGAGGCCAGTGCAGTCCCGTCGAGAAGGAGAACACCGGCGCCTCCCGGTCAAAAAAAGAAGGGTCTTGGCCGGGCGCAGCCCCGGCCCAACGGTCACAGGGCACGCTCCCGGCAAAGGAATGTCAAGTCATGTTTACATCTAACGGCTTGGATCGGTTGGGCGTCGATCGGTTGATCGCCGCTGTGGATGTCTGCCCATGGGGCAGCGCGAGCGGCCGTGGCGCCCCCCGGCCCGCATGCCCGCCACCACTCTACACCACAGAGGAGCGCACGCGACGCGACGCGACGCGCTGGACGCTGGTGCAGGGTATCCTGGCGCCGCTGCAGTTCCTCGTTTTCCTGGTCAGTCTCGGCCTCGTTGTGCGCACGCTGCTAACGGGCGAGGGCTTCGCCGCCGCGACCGCTTCGGTCGTCGTCAAGACCATGGTCCTTTACCTGATCATGGTGACCGGCGCGATTTGGGAAAAAGTGGTTTTCGGACGTTGGCTCTTCGCCCCGGCTTTCTTCTGGGAAGACGTGTTCAGCATGCTGGTGCTGGCCTTGCACACCGGCTACCTCGCTGTGGTCTTCTTCGGGCTCGGCGATACGCGCGGGCAGATGCTCCTGGCCCTGGCGGCCTATGCCGCATATCTGGTGAATGCCGCGCAGTTCGTCCTGAAGCTGCGGGCCGCGCGCCGGGAGCAGCCGGCCTCTTGGACCCCGATTGGCTACGGCGCGGCCGAATGAGCGTTCCAGAAGCCCTGCTGCCGACTGCCTGTGCGACGCCGCCGGTGCGTTTCGAGCGCGGCCAGCGCGAGGTCTTCTGCGGCTTGACGGGAATCGTATGGCTGCACCGGAAGATCCAGGATGCGTTTTTCCTGGTCGTCGGCAGCCGCACTTGCGCGCATCTGCTGCAATCTGCCGCCGGCGTGATGATCTTCGCCGAGCCGCGATTCGGGACCGCTATTTTAGAAGAGCGTGATCTCGCCGGCCTGGCCGATGCCAACGAAGAACTGGACCGCATCGTCGGCCGGCTGTTGGAACGCCGTCCGGATATCCGTATGCTTTTCTTGGTAGGCTCCTGCCCCAGCGAGGTGATCAAGCTCGACCTTGGTCGCGCCGCGCAGCGCCTCGACCGCGCGCATGCTCCAGGCGTGCGGGTGCTCAGCTATTCGGGCAGCGGCATCGAGACCACTTTCACCGAGGGCGAGGATGCCTGCCTCGCGGCCCTAGTGCCGGCGATGCCGCAGGCCTCTGCCGCGCAGGAAACCCAACTTCTCGTTGTCGGCGCCTTGGCGGAAATCGTCGAGGACCAGTTTCGCCGGATATTTGCTGAGCTCGGTCTCCGTAACGTCGCATTCCTGCCCCCCCGACGGGCGGGTGAGTTGCCGCCGGTCGGACCGAACACAAAGGTTCTGCTCGCGCAGCCTTTCCTCAGTGCGACGGTTGCCGTCCTTGAGCGGCGTGGAGCGCATCGAATCCCTGCGCTGTTTCCGCTGGGTGCGGAGGGAACGACAGGTTGGATCCGCGCTGTCGCAAACGCCTTTGGCATCGCTGCCGCACGGGTGACTGCTGTGACCGAGGCGGGAGAACGCCGCGCTCAGCGTGCCCTTGAGGGACTGCGAGAGGAACTCGCGGGCAAGCGCATTTTCATGTTTCCCGATTCGCAGCTCGAGGTGCCGCTGGCGCGTTTCCTCTCCCGCGAGCTGGATATGCAGCCGATCGAAATCGGGACGCCTTATCTGAACCGCGATTTGCTCAGCGCAGAACTCGCCCTGCTTCCCGCAGGCGTTCCTATTGTCGAAGGTCAGGATGTTGAGGCGCAGCTTGATCGGTGCCGGGCAGCGCGCCCCGATCTAACGCTGTGCGGCCTTGGCTTGGCCAATCCGTTGGAGGCGGAAGGCCTCGCAACCAAGTGGTCGATCGAGCTCTGCTTCACGCCCATCCATGGCTATGACCAGGCGGCAGACCTCGCCGGACTTTTTTCGCGGCCGCTGGCGCGTCGCGCCAGGTTGAGGGTTTAGTCGATGGAGCTTGCGCTTTGGACCTACGAAGGGCCGCCGCATGTGGGGGCGATGCGAGTCGCCACCGCGATGCAGGATCTGCATTACGTCCTGCATGCGCCCCAGGGCGATACCTATGCCGACCTGCTGTTCACAATGATCGAACGCCAGGGCCGCCGCCCGCCGGTGACCTATACGACGTTCCAAGCCCGCGACCTCGGTAGCGATACCGCAGAGTTATTCAAGAAAAGCTGCCTCGCCGCCTACGAGCGCTTCCAGCCAAGCGCGTTGCTGGTCGGGTCCTCGTGCACTGCCGAGCTCATTCAGGACGACCCGGCGGGCCTCGCGCGGGCGCTCAAACTGCCCATACCAGTGGTGCCGGTTGAGTTGCCCGCCTACTCGAAACGGGAGAACTGGGGCGCGGCTGAGACCCTTTATCAGTTGGTGCGAGCCTTTGCTGGCCCCGCGGCGACGCAACCGCGGGACCCACGCACCTGCAACATCCTCGGCCCTACAGCGCTTGGCTTTCGTCATCGCGACGATACCCGCGAAATCCGCGCCCTTCTCGAAGGCTTGGGGATTCGTGTCAACGTGACGGCGCCCCTCGGGGCTCGGCCTGCTGACCTCGCCCGCCTGCCAGAGGCTGCCTTCAACGTTATCCTCTACCCAGAAATCGCGCACTCAGCCGCATCCTGGCTACAGCGGACGCATGGCCAGCCCTTCACGCGCTGCATCCCCATCGGCACCATCGGTACCCGCGAGTTCCTGGCCGAGGTAATGCAACTTGCTGACCTTGCCGATGCTGATGTCAGCCCCGAAGCGCTCCGCGCGCCCTGGTACGCGCGATCGGTCGACTCCAACTACCTGCATGGTAAGCGCGTTTTCGTTTTTGGTGACGCGACGCATGCCTTGGCGGCGGCCCGTGTGGCAACCGAGGAATTCGGGTTTACCCTGGTTGGTCTTGGCACCTATAGCCGGGAATTCGGGCGTGACATCCGCGAGGCTGCCGCCACTTATAATGTCCCGGCCTTGGTGACCGACGACTATCTTGCGGTCGAGGCCCGCATCACTGAAGCGCAACCGGAACTTGTGCTTGGCACTCAGATGGAACGGCATATCGCAAAGCGCCTGGGGATTCCCTGTGCTGTAATCTCTGCCCCCGTCCACGTGCAGGACTTCCCGGCGCGCCACTCCCCTCAGATGGGGTTCGAGGGTGCGAATGTCCTGTTCGATACCTGGGTGCATCCGCTGATGATGGGTCTTGAGGAGCATCTGCTGTCGATGTTCCGCGAGGATTTTGAGTTTTCTGACCAGGCAGCACCGTCCCACCTCCCACAGTCCAGTCAGCCGGCGCCGGCGTCGGCAGTGCCACTTCCAGCGGCTGTAGCCACTGGCTGGACGCCGGAGGCCGAGCGCGAGCTGATGAAGATACCGTTCTTCGTGCGCGGCAAAGCGCGTCGTAACACTGAACGCTATGCGGCGGACCGCGGGATCGGCCAAATCACGGTCGAGGCACTCTACGAAGCGAAAGCACATCATGCGCGCTGAGCCCGTATTGCTGCTCACCGTGCCTCTGGCAATGGTGAGCCGTTGTGCCGCGGCGCGGGCCGAGACTCGGCTCCGGACCAAACCTCCTACCGTGACTCTTGCAGTCGCTAGCGCCTATCGCCTGAACGATGAGCCGAGCGCGCCCAGCACGGGCCGCGAAGCCCGCGATGCGAGGCGTGGTATGCGTTCGGCCAGCAAGGTGGTTCCTGCGGTCTACGCGCATCGGACTGAGATATTTATGGCCGCGCAGCGACACGATGCTGCGCTCAACCTCATCCCTTCTCTGCGTATCGCCAGCCGGCTGCCTGCAGCACGAGAGCGACGCCACTCGCCGACCGTGGCCACCGCGCTCAAGCATTTTCGCAGGACCGATGACGTGCTCGAGAACCTTATCGAAGGAGTCGCCGCATGACTGTCATTATCCGCCCGCCGCCTCGCGAGGACGGGGACGGTAGCGTCCAGGTCCGCATGGATGGCTCCGGCCGTATCGGCAATGCCCAGGTCTTCGCCGTGTATGGCAAGGGTGGCATTGGCAAGAGCACAACTAGCTCGAATCTCTCCGTCGCCTTCAGCAAACTGGGCAAGCGGGTGCTGCAGATCGGGTGCGATCCCAAGCACGACAGCACCTTCACGCTGACCAAGCAGCTGATCCCCACGGTGATCGATATCCTCGAGCAGGTGAACTTTCACGCCGAGGAATTGCGGCCTGAGGACTTTGTTGTAGAGGGCTACAATGGCGTGCTCTGCGTCGAGGCCGGTGGCCCGCCAGCCGGGACAGGGTGTGGTGGCTATGTTGTCGGCCAAACTGTCAAATTGCTGAAGGAACATCACCTCCTCGATGAGACGGATGTGGTCGTTTTTGACGTGCTTGGGGATGTCGTCTGCGGCGGTTTCGCAGCCCCACTGCAGCATGCGGGCCGAGCACTGATCGTCGCCGCCAATGATTTCGACAGCATCTTCGCGATGAACCGCATCGTCCAAGCTATCCAGGCAAAGGCGAAGAACTACGATGTGCGCCTGGGCGGGGTGATCGCCAATCGGAGCGCGGATGTTGACCAGATCGAGAAATTCAACGCCCGTGCCGGTTTGAAGACTCTGGCCCACTTCCCCGATCTCGACGTCATCCGTCGTTCCCGCTTGAAAAAATCCACCTTGTTCGAGATGGAGCCGAGCCCCGAGCTCGAAGCGGTGCAGAACGAATACCTGCGTCTTGCCGCGAAGCTCTGGGCAGGCACCGAACCCCAGGACGCGCATGCGCTGAAGGATCGCGAGATCTTTGATTTGCTGGGGTTCGACTGATGCATGCCGCTGCCCCCCTCAAGCACCGCGGCGAACGAGCCATAGATTTCGCTTCTAGGGCCGTTGAGGGATGTTTTCGCCTCACCTCGGAGGCGGCCGTTAGCAACATCCGGGCGGCAGTTCGACCTGGGCGCGGGGGGGTGCAGGCATTTTCGCTCGCCTGGTCACCGGCCGGCCTGTCCGGCCGGCGCATCCTTGATGCCGGGCGCGGGACTGGAACGATGGCAGTTGCCCCGGCGGCGTGCGACGCAGAGGGGCTCGTCGTCGACATATCGTTCCCGCGGAGTGATTGGGCGCGCGTGACCGAGCCTGCTTCACGGCGGCATTCGCGAGCACCGCTTGCAGCGCATCCCGTGCTTGCTGCCCGTGGAGTAGGCCAAACCCGGAGCTTTGCGAGCGGATTTTATATTCCTCGCGCAATGGAGAGCGGCGGCCCATGAGCCGTATCGCCCGCGCCTGGATGCACGCGCCGAAGGATTGGCTACCCTTTGCCGATGCTGCCTCGCCGACATTGCCGATGCGTCGTCTGTTGCGGCTGTCTCTGTTCCAGGTTGCGGTCGGCATGGTTTCCACGTTGCTGATCGGCACCCTTAATCGGGTGATGATCGTCGAACTGGGGGTACCGACTTGGCTGGTGGCCGGCATGATCTCGCTACCTTTGGTCTTTGCGCCTTTGCGGGCGCTCATCGGCTTTCGCTCGGATCAACACAAATCGGTTCTTGGGTGGCGGCGCATACCGTATATCTGGATGGGCGCCATTATGATGTTCTGCGGTTTGAGCATCATGCCCTTCGCCCTCATACTTCTCTCTGGCGATAGCTGGGCGCCGCCGGTTGTCGGACAGATCGCGGCGGCGATTTCGTTCCTGGTCGTCGGCGCCGGTTTGCACACGACCCAAACGGTCGGGCTTGCACTGGCGACGGATCTGTCGCCGCCCGAACAGCAGCCGCAGGTTGTGGCATTGCTTTCGGTGATGCTGCTCGGTTCGATGCTGATGACAGCAGTGATCTTCGGCGCTTTGCTCGCCAACTTCAGTCAGATTCGCCTCATCCAATGCATTCAAGGCGCAGCATTGCTGAGTGTCAGCCTGACTCTTGTGGCGCTTTGGAAACAGGAAGTGCGCAACCCCGCGATCACGAGTCCCGAGCGAGAGCGTCCAGCTTTCGCAGAGGCTTGGGAGGCACTCCGCCATACCGGTCCTTGGACGAGACGCTTGGCCGCGGTTGGCCTGGGCAGTTTCGGCTTTGCCCTACAGGATGTGTTGCTGGAACCCTATGGCGGCCAGGTCCTTGGCCTTTCTGTCTCCCTGACCACGCTGCTGACAGCACTTTTTGCCAGCGGAGGTGTGCTCGGCTTCATGCGGGCTGCTCGGGTTATTGGCTTCGGCAGGGACCCCCACAGCATTGCTGGGCATGGGGCAATGATCGGCGCGTTGGGCTTTGCTGTCGTGATCCTCGCGGCGCCACTCGCTAGTTCCTGGACCTTCGCCGCGGGGACCTTCGTAATCGGCGTTGGTGCGGGCCTCTTTCAACATGGGACGCTTACCGCCTGCATGCGGGCTGCTCCGCAACCGCAGATTGGCCTGGTGCTTGGGGCCTGGGGTGCTGTGCAGGCCACCTGTGCCGGTGCTGCAATCGCCACCAGCGGCATTTTGCGCGACGTGATCAATCATGTCGCAGAGGCAGGCCTGCTTGGTCCGGCGCTGGCTGATCCGGCGACCGGGTATGGCTTCGTTTATTTGGCGGAGATCGCGCTGCTCTTCGCCACCATCGCCGCGATTGGGCCGCTGGCGCGCGCGACGGATGCTTGGCAGCACGCAACCACCCCTCAGGAGCCGGTTTGGTCCGGCCTTCCGATTCATCATAGCGCGGGAGAACGCACATGAGCTTCAGCGAACACTACGATTTTGCGATGATCGCCCTTTACGCCTTCTGGGCGGCTTTCGCCCTGCTTATTGTGTATCTTCGTAACGAAGATCGGCGCGAGGGTTATCCGCTTGTGCATGAGACGTCGCGTGGCCTGAAGGTGGTCTTCCCGAAGGGTGGGACTCCGCCAAAAGCCTTCCTTACCGCGCATGGCGTGCATACCCCTGGCAATCCCGAGCCTGACCTCAATGGCAAGTTGGTTGCCAGCCGCGGTACGCCTGGTTCTCCCTATCTGCCGGCAGGTGATCCGATGCAGGATGGTGTCGGTGCGGCGGCGTACGCGCTTCGCGCTGAGGTACCTGACCTGACCTTTGACGAACAATTGCCGAAGATCGTCCCGCTCCGCGCCGCGCCCGGCTTCGATGTCTCGGCGGAGGATTTCGACCCGCGCGGTTGGCCGATCCTGGCGGCCGATGGCGAGTTCGTTGGCATGATCTCCGACCTCTGGGTCGACCGGTCCGACGTTCTGCTCCGCTATGTCGAGGTGGCGATCGCCAGCGAGGCCGGAAGCCGGCAGGTCATAATTCCGATCTCGCTCGTGAACTTCAACGGGGGGAAACGCCGGGCGATGACCAGTTCGGTGACCGCGGCACAATTCCGCGCCGCGCCCGGTCTCGCTCAGCCGACCCAGGTCACGCTGCGCGAGGAGGATCGGATCAGCGGCTACTTCGCAGGTGGCTATCTCCATGCCACCCCAAGGCGTGCGGAGCCATTCCTGTGATCCTTGCGGAACACGATTACGAGCCGGTTCGTGGGCTCCCGGAGCGGCTGCCGGAGGGTGAGCGCATCTTATGGCAAGGTGCGCCAGAGTGGCGGGTGCTGGCGCGGAGTGCCTTGCACCTACCCATCGTGGCAGCGTATTTTGGCATTCTGATCGCTGCCCGGATCGCGGCGATGGCCATTCGGGGTGAGACGGTATTGGGCATCTTGCTCGACAGTCTCTGGTTCGTACTGCCGTCCCTGGCGGTGTTGGGGATGGGGGCGCTCTTTGCCTGGGGCGTCAGCCGCACAACAATCTACACCATCACGACGCGCCGTGTGGTCATGCGTTTCGGGATCGGCCTCTCCGTTACCGCTAACTTGCCCTTTGCCCGCATCGAGGAGGCTTCGGTCCGTCGTTCGCCGGATGGCAGTGGCGATCTCTCGCTCGGCATGGCCAAGGGTGAGCGAATTTCGTGGTTGTTCTTTTGGCCGCATGTGCGGGGCTGGCGGATGAAGCGTCCGGAGCCTACTCTCCGAGCGTTGGGTGATGCAGAGATGGTGGCCCGCCTGCTGTCTCGTGCGTTGGCTGGCGCGGCTGATATCGCCGCACCGGTGGCGCCTGCCATGGCTGAGCAACGCGCGGCATCCAGCATCAGGCCGGCTGCGGCATAGGGAAAGAGACGATCAGTGGCCGCTCTCCCCACTTCTCGCCCCGCACCGGTTATTCTGATCGCGCTTGCTCTGGCCGCGGTTACCCTCGCGGTTGCATGGCGGCCCGGGGGGCCTGCAGCCAATGGAGATCCGCCATCGTTCTCGCGCGATCTGCGCTTTGAGGATCTGCCCGATGGTGGTGTGCGCGTGCGCGATGCAGCTGATGGCGAGGAGATCACGGTGCTCGCCCCCGGCAGTGAAGCGTTTATTCGCGGCGCCCTGCGGGCGCTGGTGCGGGACCGGCGGCTGGGTGAGCAGGGCGGCGACTATCCTTTCCGCATCTCCAGCTGGCCAGATGGCCGGCTTCGGCTTCAAGATACTGCAACCGGCCGTACCGTCGCGCTTGAAGCCTTTGGTGCTACCAATGCGGGCGCGTTCGCCAGGCTTCTGACGAACACTCCAGGGAGGCCATGAAGATGTTCGGGCGCCGCACGATCGAGGTACCCTGCATGGTCGATATCGAACAGAGTTTCGATAGCCTACACGCGCACGCCATCCCCGAAGGTATTAGCCTTCGCCCAGGGGATCAGGTCATGGTGCATGGGTTGCCAGAGCAGATCGCCCCCGGCACGTCGTTGCGCCTCGCTTGCACCGCGACAGTCTACCGCGCGGGATGGCTGACCCGGCTATGGGCCGAGGCGAGCGCTATCCTTGAACTTGCTGAGCTCTATCATTGTGGCTTCGAGCCGAAGGAGGCGACATGAACGCCGTGAGCCCGCCGCCGCGTTCGCTGAACGATTCGACCCGGCTGGCGACAACCGATACGGTGCTGAGCCCGCGTTTTTACACGACGGATTTTGCGGCAATTGATCGAATCAGTGTCGATCACATCAGGCCCCAATGGGACGCGCTGATGGATGAATTTCGCGCTGACCCGAACAAGGGCCACTTCGTCCGGACCGATGCCTTCGATGCTTTCCGTCTCGATGATCTTCCGGCCAGCTTGCAACAAGAACTGGTCGAGTTCCTGGTAAGTTCGGTCACCGCCGAGTTTAGTGGCTGTGTGCTGTACGCGGAGATCCGCAAGCGCGTGCAGAATCAAGATATGAAGGACATGTTTGGCTTCATGAGCCGCGACGAGGCGCGCCATGCCGGGTTCATCAACGACGCCCTCAAGGATATCGGCATCGGTGTCGACCTGGGCTTCCTGACGAAAGCCAAGAAGTACCACTACTTTTCACCCAAGTTCATCTTCTACGCGACCTATCTGAGCGAGAAGATCGGCTATGCTCGATATATTACCATTTTTCGCCAGTTCGAGAAGCATCCGGAGCTTCGCTTCCATCCGATATTCAACTGGTTCGAGAAATGGTGTAATGACGAATTCAGACACGGCGAGGCATTTGCTTTGCTGATGCGGGCAAATCCGCAGCTGTTAGAAGGCGTCAATCGTTACTGGGTGAAATTCTTCCAGCTGGCCGTCTACGCGACGATGTATGTACGCGACCATGCCCGCCCTGCTTTCCATAAAGCCATTGGGATGAGTGCGACCGAATACGATCACAAGGTTTTTCAAATCTGCACCGAGATCTGCAAGCAGGTCTTTCCAGTCACGCTCGACACGGATAACCCGGCGTTTCGGCGTGGGCTGGACCGCCTCTTGGCAGTCACGCAGGGCCTCGCCGTCCTAAAGGGCCGCCGCGGTCCACTCGCTGCTTTGCAACGCACCGGCCTACGCGCCTCGGCCGCGGCGACGTTCGTTCGGCTTTATCTGTTGCGCGGCAAGACCGCGTCTTTGCCTGCCGATGTCCGCATGGCGCCGGCCTGGTAAGCCCGCATGACAGGTGATGGCGTGCCGGCCCTACTGACGGCGCTTTTCCTCTGGTGGTTTGGCACTGGTCTGATCCTTTACTTGGACGGGCTGGAGCGCCGGACCCATGGCCGAACGCTGCTCATTGCCACGCTACTCGGCACTGCCGCGCTATACGTTGTCGAGCGCAGCGCCGGGGAGACCACAGTCGGCAGCGCTTACCATGGCTTCATCGCGGGGCTCATGGTCTGGGCCTGGCAGGAGATTGCCTTCCTGCTTGGCTATGTCACCGGGCCACGTCCGCACGCCTGCCCGCCGGGTTTAAGCGCTATCGGCCGCACCAGCCATGCCATCGGAGCTATTCTCTGGCATGAACTCGCCTTGCTGGCCGGCGCGGCAATTTTGCTGGCGCTGTGCTGGGGGCAGCCGAACCGGGTGGCGGTGGATACCTACCTGCTTCTCTGGGTTATGCGGAGCAGCACCAAACTTAATCTTTTTCTCGGCGTGAGAAACCTCTACACCGAGTTTCTTCCGAGTCATCTGCGCTTCCTCGCTAGTTATTTTCGTCAGCGGCCGATGAACCTGCTGTTTCCGGTATCCGTCAGCTTGGCGACAGTCGCTTCGGTTCTATTCGTGCAGTCTGTCTTCGTCGCAAGCAGCAGCCATCAGGCCGCTGCTGCGGTACTGCTCGCAACTCTCTGCATCCTCGGCCTGCTGGAGCACTGGTTTCTCGTGCTGCCGCTGCCGATCGAACAGCTTTGGCGCTGGGGTCTCGCCTCGCACCGTCGCGCGGCGCTCCCCCAGCCTGTAACCCCAGTCCCCGGCGTCCAGGAGGCAACATGAACTACGAACATTACTTCCGGAAGCAGCTCGATAACCTCCGGAAAGAGGGACGCTACCGCGTCTTCGCCGATCTCGAGCGGCAGTCAGGCGCCTTCCCGCGAGCAACCCATCATCATGGCCGCGGCCAGCAGGACGTCACGGTCTGGTGCTCCAACGATTATTTGGGGATGGGACAGCACCCGGACGTGCTGGCGGCGATGCACGAGGCGCTCGACCGCTGCGGCGCGGGCGCCGGCGGGACGCGCAATATCGGTGGCACAAACCACTACCACATCCTGCTGGAACAGGAACTCGCGGACCTGCACGGCACGGAGTCGGCTCTGCTGTTCAACAGCGGCTACATGTCGAATTGGGCGAGCCTCTCCACGCTTGCCGGGCGTATGCCGGGATGTATCATTTTCTCCGACTCGCTGAACCATGCCTCCATGATCGAGGGAATTCGGCACAGTCGCGCCCGCAGCCAGGTTTGGGCGCATAACGATTTGGCGGACCTGCGCCGCAAGTTGGCCGCTGCCGATCCTTCGGTGCCGAAGCTGATCGCGTTCGAAAGCGTCTACTCCATGGATGGCGATATCGCACCCATCGCCGAGATTTGTGATCTTGCCGACGAGTTCGGCGCCATGACCTATTTGGATGAAGTCCACGCCGTCGGTCTCTATGGCCCGCGCGGCGGCGGTATTTCTGAGCGCCTAGGGGTCGCTCATCGGGTGACGGTCATCGAGGGGACCCTGGCGAAAGCTTTCGGTGTTATCGGGGGCTACATTGCCGGCAGCAGCGCCATGTGTGATTACGTGCGCAGCTATGCGTCTGGGTTCATCTTTACGACTGCCCTGCCGCCCGCGGTCGCGGCGGGTGCTGCGGCTTCCATCCGGCACCTTAAGAACAGTGATGCCGAGCGGGTGCGGATGCAGGATCGTGTTGCCACGTTGCGGGCCGCGCTAGATGTCGCAGGACTTCCACATATGCCGAACCCGAGCCACATCGTGCCTGTGATGGTGGGCGATCCGGTTCTCTGCAAACAGATCAGTGACCGGTTGCTCGACGAGTATGGCATCTATGTGCAGCCGATTAATTATCCGACAGTCCCACGCGGAACGGAACGCCTTCGTTTTACGCCGTCTCCGCTCCATTCAGACGCCGATATCGGCGATCTGGTGAACGCCCTTTCGGCGATCTGGTCTGATCTGCGCTTGCAGCGCGCTGCATGAATGTAGCGGCGCTTGACCTCCGCCGAAGGAAACCCATTTACGTCGTCCTCTATCCTGTCTTGGAGAGCGAAAAGTGACCGACAAGAAACTGATGCCCGGCCAAAGGCGTGCGCTTTTGCAGATGGCCGGCCTTGCCGCCCTTGCCCCGACGGCAGCGGCCATAACTTCTAAGGCACAGGCACAAGAAAAAATTCCCCAGGCGACGGTCATGTACCAAGCGACGCCGAAGGATGGCCAGCGGTGCGACCAGTGTCAGCATTGGCAGGCGCCGAATGGGTGCGCGATCGTCGCCGGCGATATCGCGCCGGCGGGTTGGTGCGGCGTTTGGGTAAAAAAAGAAGGTTGATCTAGGACGGCGCCGAATTAAGCCTGGAAGGGTTATGAGCCGTACTCTTTTCCCTTTTTCGGCAATCGTCGGGCAGGACGAGATGAAACTCGCCCTGCTCATGGTGGCGGTCGATCCGGCCATCGGCGGGGTCCTGGTTTTTGGCGACCGCGGGACTGGCAAGTCCACCGCCGTCCGCGCGCTGGCGGCTTTGCTTCCGCCGATGCGTGCCGTGGTAGGTTGCCGATACCATTGCGATCCGGCGAGCGTTAGCACGTTCTGCGACGAATGTCGCGAGCGACACGGCGCGGCACCCATGGAGGTGGAAATCCGGCCGGTGCCGGTCGTCGATCTACCGCTATCGGCGACCGAGGATCGTGTTGTCGGCGCTCTCGATCTGGAACGCGCCCTGACAACAGGCCAGAAAGTCTTCGAGCCAGGCCTACTGGCGCGGGCCAATCGCGGTTTCCTTTACATTGACGAAGTCAATCTCCTCGAGGACTACCTCGTCGACCTCTTGCTCGACGTCGCCGCCACCGGGGAGAGCGTAGTCGAACGAGAGGGTATTAGCGTCCGTCATCCGGCTCGCTTCGTCCTGGTCGGCAGTGGGAATCCCGAAGAGGGCGAACTTCGTCCCCAATTGCTGGACCGATTTGGCCTTTCGGTCGAAGTGAGGACCCCGGGAGATCTGCCGACTCGGATCGAAGTGGTTCGGCGTCGCGATGCCTTCGAGAGAGATCCGGCGCGCTTAGTGGCTGCTTGGGAGAAACAGGACGTGGAAACGCGCGAGCGATTGCTCGCTGCGCAGGCGTCACTCGGTCAGACAATAGTGCCGGACACTGTATTGGAACAGGCTGCAAAACTCTGTGTCGCGCTCGGTACGGATGGGTTGCGAGGGGAGCTTACTCTGATGCGCGCGGCGCGTGCCTTGGCAGCGCTCGAGGGTGTGCCGGAGGCGACCACGAAGCATCTCCGTCAGGCAGCGCCTTCGGCCTTGCGTCATCGCTTGCGGCGTAATCCGCTTGATGAAAGCGTCGCCGCGGTGCGGGTGGAACGCGCGCTCGCTGAACTCGGTCTCACCTGATGTCCGCCGACCATCGCCCGGAGCTGCTGCGGCATGCGGCGCTGCTCTGCGCGGTGGATCCGGGAGGGCTTGGCGCCGTTCTGCGCCGGGCGACGCACGGTGGGGCACGAGATTGGTTGAAATTCCTGCGTGAAGCGCTGCCGGAGGGAACACCCTGGCGCCGTCTGCCGAGCCAGGTACCCGATAGCCGGTTATTAGGCGGCATCGACCTTGGTGCGACCCTAGCGGCCGGCCGACCAATTGCCGAACGCGGTCTGCTTGCCGAGTCAGATGGTGGTATGCTTATCATACCACAGGCAGAAAGATTAGGCGCCGAGACCGCGGCACGTCTTGCTGCGGTTCATGATGCGGCCGAGGTGCTGCTTGAGCGTGACGGTCTCACCCACCGGCTGCCCGCGCGTGTTGGCCTCATCCTGCTCGATGAAAGCGCGACAGACCAGGAAGCACCCCCGACTGCCTTACTTGATCGACTGGCCTTGATCATTGATGTTGACTGCCGCATCGCAGCCGAGGGGATATCGCCTGAGGAGATCGCGGCAGCGAGGGCCTTGCTGCCGCAGGTGGAAATTCCCGATGCGGCGATCGCCGCCATCTGCGCGGCGGCAGCTGCGCTTGGGATTGCTTCTCTGCGGGCGCCTCTCTTTGCATTGCGTGCCGCGCGGGCCGCTGCGGCATTGGCTGGCCGCCTGCAGGCTGAAGCGGCGGACCTGGAGCTAGCCGCGGCGCTGGTCCTTGCTCCACGGGCCACCTGCATGCCCATAGAACAAGAGCCGGCGCCCCAGCCGGAACTGGAACAGGAACCGGAAGCGACAAGCGACGAACAGCCGACCCAGCTGGACAGCGGCCAACTCGCAGACGCTATTCTGGAAGCAGCGCTGGCCAGCCTGCCGGCAGACCTCTTGGCCAACCTTGCCGCTGGCAACAATGTTCAGCGCGGCGTTGCCGGCCGTGCGGGGCAGATGACGCGTAGCTTGCGACGCGGCCGCCCTTCCGGAACCCGCGCGGGCCCGCTTTCGCCTGGCGCGAGGCTCAATCTCGTGGCGACGCTACGCGCCGCCGTACCTTGGCAGGCTTTGCGGCGCCGCGAGGCTGCCAAAGAGACGCCAAAAATTCTGGTCCGCCGAGGCGACTTCCGTATCCAACGCTTCAAGGAGCAGATGGGAACCACGACGATTTTCGCGGTCGATGCGTCGGGCTCCGCTGCACTGGGACGGCTCGCGGAAGCCAAAGGAGCGGTCGAACTGCTGCTAGCAGAATGTTACCTGCGCCGGGATCAGGTCGCGGTGATCGCGTTTCGCGGCAGCGTTGCTGAGGTACTTCTGCCACCCACAGGTTCATTGGTGCGCGCGAAACGGGCGCTGGCCGGACTGCCTGGCGGTGGCGGTACCCCTTTGGCGAGCGCCTTGGAGGCCGCCACTGGCCTCGCCTTGGGCGAGCAACGGCGTGGCCGCACCCCGGTCTTGCTGCTGCTGACTGATGGTCGCGCGAATGTTGCCCGGGACGGTCAAGGTGGCCGTCAGCGTGCAGAAGCCGACGCTTTGGCTGCCGGGCAGGCTTTTGCGAAGCTGCAACTACCGGCGATGCTGGTCGATACCTCGCCTCGCCCGCAGCCTGAGGCGCGGCGTATCGCTGAGGCGATGAGAGCCCGATATTTGCCCCTGCCGGCGGCCGATAGTCAGCGCTTGCAGCGCGCGGCCCAAAGCATGATCGAAAGGTAATGCTGACCGCGGCGCCACGCTGGGAGCGTGAGGGACGTGAATGGCCGAATCGCGCGACAAGTTCCTTTGTCCGCGCGGGTGGTCTGCGTTGGCATGTTCAGATCGCGGGGAAGGGACCAGACCTTCTCATGTTGCACGGTACCGCCGGTGCCACCCATTCCTGGGCCGGATTGCTGCCCCTACTAGCCGCCGAGTTCCGGGTTATCGCTCCCGATCTGCCCGGCCATGGTTTCACCGAAGCGCCGGACGCCAACGGGCTCTCGCTCAGCGGCATGGCCAAGGCGGTGGGTGATTTGCTGCGCGAGCTAAATGTGCACCCGGCTCTCGTTGTCGGCCATTCCGCAGGTGCTGCGATTGCGCTGAAGATGTGCTTGGAAGAGCGTATGGCGCCGCGCCAGATTATATCACTGAACGGTGCCCTGTTGCCGTTTGGTGGGCTGGCCGGGCAGCTATTCGCGCCGTTGGCGCAGCTCCTTGTCCGGTTGCCCGTTGTGCCCTGGATACTGTCCCAACAAGCTCAGGATTCACGGGCAGTCGCCAGGGTGTTGCAAAGTACCGGTTCGACTATCCCTCCGGCGATGTTGGGACATTACACGGCGCTGCTACGGACCCGCCAACATGTGGCCGCGGCGCTTGGGATGATGGCCGGCTGGGACCTGCACGCTCTGCAGCGCCGCCTGTCGACGCTTCAGGTGCCGGTCCTGTTACTGGTCGGCGAGCGCGACGGCTTTGTGCCGCCACGCCAAGCCCGCGAAATTCAACGCTTGTTGCCGCAAGCCCGGTTGCTGGTGCTGCCGCGCCTTGGTCATCTCGCACATGAGGAGCAGCCGGAACGGATCGCTGCTTTGATTGCGGCAGCCTGGGCCGCTGCGGCGAACCGGCCCGCCGGACATCCCGCATGACATTGCCGGCCAGCCACCCACTCCGTCGGGCGCTGAATGAGGAGGTACATGCCCGCCCTGCCGAGGCGCTGATAACGCCCTGCCGCATATCCTACATGGCGTTTCTGGCGGAAGATTCAGAACGGGAGCGCGCCTATGCCGCTGTTCAGAGCCTCTCCAGCCAATGCGCGGTGACGGCTTCGGGTGGCGATATGAACCATTGCGTCGTCGATTTCGGCACGCATCGACTGATCTGGGAACGCCATACGGAATTCTGGCGGATCACGGTCATTGCGCCGATGACGGATGCCGATCCCTTTGAACGGTCGGCGCTCGCTCTTTTGCCACCGGACTGGGTCGCTGGTCTGCCAGGGCAGCTGATTGTCGCAGCCCATGCCGCGATAGTGCGGGACGACGAACGAACCCTCGACTTCGAGGACATCTCCACCCGCTGCTTTGCCGGGCATGTGCTGATGGGCGCTCAGGTCGCCGGCCGTCATGCCTTAGCCTTAACCGATTTTCGGCTTCAGGCCGATGGGTTCTGCCGCTTTTGGATTGCGGACCGCGGCCTTTCGCCACCGCAGGCCGGCCGAACATCACAGCGTCTACTAGAGATAGAGACTTATCGGACACTCGCCCTGCTAGCCCTGCCAGAGGCGCGGCGAGTAGCCCCCGGGCTGCATGTGCTGGAGCAGAAGCTGAGGGGGATCAACACTGCATTGGTAAATGCCGAGGAGGTGGACGAACCCATTCTCCTAGACCGGCTAACCGATTTGGCGGCTGAGGTGGAGGAACTCGACACTTCGACCCGCTATCGGTTCAATGCTGCGAATGCCTACTGGGCGCTGGTACAACGACGCATCGGCGAACTCCGTGAGGAGCGCATCGAAGGCCTGCAGACGCTGCAGGAGTTCATCGAACGGCGCGTAGCGCCGGGCTTGGAGACGTGCCGTTCCGTTGCCGCGCGACAGGCCGGCCTGGGTGAACGCGTGGCGCGGGCGACCCAACTGCTTTCTACCCGCGTCGAAATCACCCGAGAGCGGCAGAACACCGAGGTGCTGGCGGCGATGAATCGCCGTGCGGCCTTGCAGTTGCGCTTGCAGGAAACGGTCGAAGGTCTCTCGGTCGCCGCCATGACATACTATTTCGTGGGGCTCATCGGGTATTTGACAAAAGGCGCAAAATCCTTTGGCCTTAGCGTCGATCCCGATAAATGGACCGCGCTTGCCGTACCGATCGTCGCTGCGCTCGGCGTCCTGGCCCTGCAGCGCGCAAGACGGCGCTTGCAACGGCGGATACGATGAGCCTGCCAGTGATCGTTATTGGCGCCGGGATCGGCGGGCTAGCGGCCGCTGTTGCCCTCGCCGCGCGCGGCGAGCGTGTGGTGGTGCTCGAACGTGCCGCAACGCCAGGTGGCAAGATGCGGCAACTGGCGATCGGCGATGCGCGGATTGATGGCGGACCGACCGTCTTCACCATGCGCTGGGTTTTCGATGAACTGTTCCGGGAAGCTGGGACCCGGTTGGAAGACCATCTGCAACTACAGCGCGTTGATATCCTTGCGCGCCATAGCTGGGTCCAGGGTGGGCAGCTTGATCTCTTCGCCGATGTGGCACGCTCGGCCGAGGCGATCGCCGCTTTTGCTGGTCCGGCTGACGCACGCGGATATCGAGATTTCGTCGCCCGCGCCCAACGCACCTATCAGGCGCTAGAAGCGCCCTTCATCCGCGCGGAGCGTCCGAGCCCCGTCTCCCTGGTTGCGCGGGCGGGTCTCGGCGGCGCAGCCAAGCTGCTGGCGACGCAGCCCTTTGCATCGCTTTGGACGGCGATCGGCGAACATTTCAAAGATCCGCGATTACGCCAGCTATTCGGCAGGTATGCCACCTATGTTGGCTCCTCGCCCTTCATGGCGCCAGCCACCCTGATGCTGATCGCGCATGTGGAGCAGGCTGGCGTGTGGTTGGTGGAAGGCGGCATGCATCGGGTCGCCCAGGCATTGGCCGGGCTTGCAGAAGACCTGGGTGCACGCCTGCGCTACGATGCCGAGGTCACCGAGGTGCTCGTCGAAGGCGGGCGGGTGGCTGGCATCCGCCTGAAGGATGGCGAGACCTTGAAGGCCCGCGCAGTCATCGTGAATGCCGATGTGTCGGCGCTAGCTGCCGGCCGCCTCGGGCCGTCGGTGGTGCAGGCGGTGTCTGCGGTGCCACGCGCCAAGCGTTCCCTTTCGGCCGTGACCTGGGCGATGCATGTCTCCACCACGGGCTTTCCCCTGGTCCGCCACAATGTTTTCTTCAGCCGCGACTATGCTCGGGAGTTCTCCGAGTTGACCAAACAGATGCGCCTTCCAACCGAGCCGACGGTCTATGTCTGTGCCCAGGACCGTGGCGATGACGATGCAGCGAGGGCGGGTGCGGAGCGGCTGCTCATTCTGGTGAATGCACCAGCACGGGGCGATTTCCGGCCCTTCGAGCCGGCGGCACTCGCGGCGGTCGAAGCCGGCGCCTTTGCTGTGCTTGAGCGCTGTGGCTTACGCGTTGAGCGAGATCCGGCCCGCGAGATCCGCACGACCCCGACGGAGTTCGAGGCCTTGTTCCCGGCAACCGGCGGTGCGCTTTATGGCCAAGCGGTGCATGGCTGGCAGGCGACCTTTAATCGGCCTGCCTCCCGTACCCGATTGCCTGGACTTTATGTCGCCGGCGGCAGTGCGCATCCAGGGGCCGGGGTGCCGATGGCGACGCTGTCCGGCCGGTTGGCTGCGGCGGCGGTGCTGGAGGGGCGATGACACCCGCTTGGGCCTTCGACGCGCCGGTCGCCCGCCACGGGTATCGCTGGTGGTACCTTGACGCGCTCAGCGAGGATGGCCAGCACGGCATCACGGTGATCGCCTTCATCGGGACTGTGTTTTCGCCTTGGTATGCCTGGTCGCGCCGCTGGGGGGAGGGCGCCCCGGAGAATCACTGCTGCCTGAATGTCGCCCTCTATGGCCGGCCTAGCCGCTGGGCGATGACGGATCGGCGGCGCAGCGCCTTGGTGCGTAGTACCGATCATCTCCAGATCGGGCCGAGCAGCCTGAGCTGGGACGGCGAGCAGCTTCTGATCGAGATCGAGGAGGTGACTGCGCCGTTGCCCCAACGCGTGCGTGGCCGGGTGCGACTGATCCCAGAGGCTCTCTCCACCCGCGGCTTCCAGCTCGATGCCGATGGGCGGCATCACTGGCAGCCGATCGCGCCCCGGTCGCGAGTCGAGGTCACCTTCGAACAGCCAGGGCTACGCTGGTCGGGGCCGGCCTATTTCGACACCAACACCGGCAGCGCCCCATTGGAGGCAGATTTTCGCGATTGGGATTGGTGCCGAGCGACTCTGCCAAAGGCGACGGCGATCCTCTATAACGCGCAGCGGCGTGATGGTAGCACGCAATCCTTGGCGCTGCGCGTCGGGCGCGATGGCGGTGTTGCAGACATGGAACCGCCGCCGCGCGCGACCTTGCCTCGCGGTTTTTGGGGCGTCGCGCGGCCTACTCGTAGCGAGGATGGGCGGGCGACGCTGCTGCGCGCACTCACCGATGCGCCCTTCTATACCCGTTCGGAAATCCGTACCCAACTTCTTGGCCAGCCGGCGACAGCGATACATGAGAGCTTGGCCCTCGATCGCTTCGCCATGCTGCCCGTGCAGATCATGCTGCCGTTGAAGGTTCCTCGGCCTTGGCGCTGAAGGTGAAGTCCAGCATCGCTACCTCCCCGAAGGGCCGGCGCGAGCGGCGCGCTGCGCTCAGGATTGGCCAGGCGGTCCAGGGCATGGTGAGGAGCGGCAGCGGATCGTCAAGCCGCCAAGTGACGTCCGGTGTCGTCACCAGATGGCGCAGCACCCGTCGATAGCGCGGCCAGTCGCCCATTGCCTCCGACAGCGCGGTCATAACCGACCAGAATTGCTGTAGCCGCGGCTCCGGGCGGAAGCGCAGCGGCCGGGTGGGGTCGAGGATCGCCCGGGCGATATCAGCGGTTTCGAAGAAATGCAGACCGCTGGTCAGGCGCGGATTGCATTCGATGCCCCAGGGCGTGCCTCCCTGATCGACGATGAAATCGAAAGCGATGAAGCCGCTCCAGCCCGTGGCCGCGACGAAGCGGGCGACCCAGTCCTCGATGGCGGCATGCGCAACCCGCTCGAAGCCAATGGCAACAGAGCCCGATATCAGGGTGCCGCGATAGGTCGCGGTTCCCTGAATGCGACCCGCATGCGCGAGCGAACAGGTGCTGAACTCGTCGCCCTCGATCATTTGCTGCACGAGTGCCGGCTCCCCCGGGGCAGGCAGGGGCATGCCGCGGGCAAGGCGCAGAAGGCCGCGGCCTGAGCAGCCATGCCGAAGCTTCACCACCACGGCCAGCGCCGCCGCCAGCGCCGCCGCATCAGGCGTACCGAGCGGGTGGCTCTGCGGCACGGGCAGGCCGGCATCGCGGGCGATCTCGACGAAGCCGGCCTTGTCGTGAACCTGCTGGATCAGGGACTGCGGCATGGCAAGAAGGCGCGTCTTCGCCGGGAGCAAGCGGGGCAGCGCTGCGACATGCAGGATCTCCTCCGAGACGGGCAGGATGAGCGCTGCATCTTCCTGTGCCGCGACCCGGGCGAGATCATTGAGGTAGCCCGCCTGGTCTTCGGCAGGTGGCGTGACGGCAACAGTCCTTGCCACAGTGCGGGAGGCGCCGGCCAGATGCCGATGATGCGGCTCGGCGATCACGACGCGCCAGCCTGCAGCATGGAAACTACGGGCAAGGTCGAGCGCTTTTGGCAGGCGTCCGAGGGTCAGGAGAACCGTCGGCATTAGGCTGGGTATCGATCAACAACCCGCACCATTACCTGGCGCACGGGCCTAGTCGTCAGCCTCGCCGCCGGCTGGACATCGGCGGGTGAGAGAACGGTGAAATCGAAGCGTCGGAACAGTCGGGCGATCAGCAGAACGGCCTCGACAGTGGCGAAAGCGGCGCCGGCGCAGATCCGGGGGCCGATGCCGAAGGGAATATAGGAGCCAGGCGTCAGCTCCGCCTCCCGTTCGGGCAGGAAGCGGTCCGGGTCGAAGACGCCCGGGTTCCGCCAGTACTTCTCGTGCCGGTGCAGCACCCAGGGTGCAACCATGATCAGTGCGCCCTTTCGCACCGGATACTGCCCGATCCGGGTGGCCTCACTCGCAACGCGCGGCAGGAAGGTGATCGGCGGGTAGAGGCGCAGCGTCTCGCGGAAGACGTTGCGCACGAACGGCAGGTGCTTGGTGGCTTCGAAGCTGACCGGTCCCTCGCCAACCACCGAGTCGACCTCCGCCCGCACCCGGGAGACCATGTGCGGCTGCATCGCCAGCAGAAAGAAGACCCAGGTGAGTGCGCTGGCACTGGTCTCGTGGCCTGCCAGGAACAATACGCCAAGCTGGTCTATCAGCTCCTCGCGCGTGAAGGCGCGGCCTGCGCCGTCCCGCGCTTCGACGACCGCGCTGGCGATATCGTCGAAGCGCGCTCCGGCGGCCAGATGCCCGTCCAGCAGATCGCCCAGATGGCCGCGGATGCGTGTGCAGGCATCCAGCACATGTTGCTTCTGTGGCACCCGCGTCCAGGCCTTATCCATGATGAGGCGACGGATCTCCACCTGCGCGACGCTGCGCTCGAACAGCGTGAAGGCATCGAAGACGTCATGCGCCGCACGCGTTGCGAGCCCCGAGGAGAAGACTGTGCGGCAGATAATGTCCGCCGTCAGATGGCTCATCATCAGGTCGAGCGAGAAGGGCGCGCCGTTCTTCGCGCGGTCAGCGAGCATCGCTTCACAATCGGCGCAGCCTGCTTCCATTGCCGGGAAGGCACGATTGACCCGCATCATGCTGAGCGCCGGATCAACCATCGCCCGCTGGCGCCGCCAAGTAGTGCCAGAGCTTACGAAAATACTATCGCCGATCAGCGGCGCCAAGGCGTTCACCATCAGATCGGATTTGGGAAACACGTCCTCTGGATCGAGCAGCACGTGCCGCACCAGATCCGGGCGATTGACGATGACCGTCGAGCGCCGGGAATAGCCGAGCGGCCCGATATCCATCCGATAGGCATAGTTGGGCAGCAGGCCGAGCAGGTTGCCCTCACCCTCGAGCGCAGCGCGAATGAGGGCAACGAGAGCCGGACGCGGCGTTGGTCGCGGCGGGCAATACACGCGGTCGATCTCCGCAAAACAGCAAACCCGTTGCCTTTACAGGCACGACTGTCAAGTCATATTGTCAAGGCTAGGATCGCCCAGGAGGCAGCCGAATGCTGCTGCACGTTTTCGACGCCCTGATTGCCGCCCATATCCTGACCGGTGCATCGGGGGCGATCGCCTTCTGGGTGCCGATCTTGGGTCGCAAGGGCGGCGCCAATCATCGCCGTTGGGGCCGGATCTTCACCGTAGCTATGCTTTGCACCGGCAGCTTTGCGATTTGCATGAGCCTGCTGACCCTGAGCGATCCCTTCGCCACCCATCCGCATCTGGAAGGCCGCTTTGATGCGGTGTTCCTCCGCGCCATTTTCGGCTGGCTGATGCTGCACATGGGCATCCTGACGGTCAATCTTGCCTGGTATGGCTGGCAATGCGTGCGGCATGGCCGGCGGCGCGAATTGGGCCGGGAATGGCGCAACCTGGCATTGCAGCCGCTCGTGATCGCCGCTGCCTTGAACTGTGCCATGCAGGGCTGGTTGGCTGGCCTGCCGTTGCTGCTCGGCCTTGCTATCGTGGGTGTGGCGACCGGCGTGACCAATCTGTGGTTTCTCTTCAAGCCGACGGCCGGGCCTCAGGATTGGCTTAAGGAACATGTGAAGGCTTTGGTGGGGGCCGGGATCAGCGTCTACACCGCCTTCATGGCGTTCGGCTCGGTCCGGATACTGCCGGAGCTGGCGCTCAACCCGGTGATGTGGGCCATCCCGCTCGGCTCCGGCATTGCGATTATCCTTTGGCACTGGCGCAAGATCGACCGCCAGGTATCGGCGCGCCAGGGTCAGCCTCTGGCGCCGCGGACGAAGGCGGTGGCGTCGGGCACCAAGTGATCGATGATTTTGGCTGAGCTGATCACCCCTGGTAGCCCCGCACCCGGATGAGTGCCGGCGCCGACCAGATAAAGACCAGGCAGTTCCTCGCTCTGGTTGTGCGGGCGGAACCAGGCGCTCTGGAACAGCTGTGGCTCCAGCGCGAATGCGGCGCCCTCGGCCGAGAGCAGCCGGTCCCGGAAATCGATCGGCGTTAGCATGCGCGAGGTGACGATGTGGCGGCCGAGATCGGGCAGCAACGTCGCCTCCAGCCGGCGCTGCATGGCAGCGCGGAATGGCTCCGCGCGCTCCTCCCAATCGGTGCCGCTGGCTAGGTTCGGCACCGGCGCCAGGGCATAAAAGGCATCGCAGCCAGGCGGGGCCAGGGAGGGGTCGGTCATCGTCGGGCGGTGCAGATAGATGCTGAAATCTTCGGCCAAGTGCTTGCGCGTGAAGATGTCGCGCAGCAACGCCTCATAGCGCGGGCCGAGCACCATGGTGTGGTGATAGATATCCTCGTAACGCCGATCGGTGCCGAAATACCAGACCAGCAGGCTCATCGAATAACGCGCGGCGTTGAGCCGTCGGTCAGTCCAGCGCCGGCGCGGGTGCTGGCCAAGGAGCGTCTTGTAGGTATGGGCCACATCGGCGTTGGAGATCACGATATCGGCCGCCAGCCGCTCGCCAGAAGCCAATTCGACCCCGGCCGCGCGGCCCGCCTCGACCAGGATCCGGCCGACCGGGGCGTTGCAGCGCACCTCATTGCCTTGGCCATTGATGAGGCCGACCATCGCTTGCACCAAAGCGCCCATGCCGCCCATGGCGAAATGCACGCCATGGGTCCGTTCCAGGTGCCCGACCAGACAGTAATAAGCGGTAGTGGTCAGCGGGTTACCGCCGATCAGTAAGGGATGGAAGCTGAAGGCAACGCGTAGCTTCGGATGCTGGAAATAGTCGCTGACCTTGGCGAAGACGCTGCGATAGCCCTGTAGGCGGATCAGATCCGGCACGCTGCGGAACAAGGTCTTGAGCTTGTGGAAGGGCTGATCGACCATCTCGACGAAGGCGACGTCGTAGATTGCCTTGCTGTCACGCATGAAGCGATCGAAGCCGGCGACGTCGCTCGGACTGATCCGCGCCACCTCGGCGCGCATCGCCGCGAGATCAGCGGTTGCGACCATCTCCTCGCCGTCGTCAAAGCGAATTCGATAAAAGGGATCGAGGGCGCGCAGGTCGACATCCTGGGCGAGACGCCGGCCGCAGAGCGCCCAAAGCTCCTCGAGGAGATATGGGGCGGTGATGATCGTGGGGCCCGCATCAAAGGTGAAACCGTCGTCCCGATAGACATAGGCCCGCCCGCCTGGGGCATCGAGCTGTTCCAGCACCGTAACCCGCCAGCCGCGAGCGCCTAGCCGGATCGCTGCCGCAAGGCCACCGAAGCCGGCGCCGATGACGATCGCCCGCGGCGTCCGCAATCCAGACCCGCCATCCGCCATACCTGCCTCCACCCAAAAGAACCACGAAGGGGCTAGCCCTTTGTGTCAGGACATGTTTACATTTTTTTCCGTAAAGGAAAACTGCATTGCGCCCGAAAGGACAGCCCATGGCCGCCAACGATGTCCTGGATGCCCTCGATCTGGCAGCCTGTCACGCGCTGCTCGCGGATGGATCGAAAAGCTTCCATGCCGCCTCCCGCCTTCTGCCCGCGCGCATCGCCGTCCCCGCAACCGCGCTTTATGCCTTCTGCCGGGTTGCCGACGATGCCATCGATCTTGACGACAGCCCCTCGGCGCTGGCCGTTTTGCGGGCCAGGTTGGCCGATATCTATCTCGGGACTCCGCAGGATTCGGCCGCCGATCGGGCCATGGCTGCCGTCGTGGCACGGTATGGGATCCCACGAGCGATCCCGGATGCGCTGATCGAAGGCTTCGCCTGGGATCGGGCCGGCCGCCAATACGAGGATTTCGAGGCGTTGACCGCCTATGCGACCCGGGTTGCCGGCACCGTCGGCGTGATGATGGCCCTGCTGATGGGTGAACGCCGCCCCGCCGTGTTGGCCCGCGCCTGCGACTTGGGCATCGCCATGCAACTCACCAACATCGCCCGGGATGTCGGCGAGGACGCGCGGAACGGCCGGCTTTACCTGCCTCATGGGTGGCTACGGGACGCCGGGATCATGCCGCAAGATTTCCTGGCGGCGCCGAGTTTCACCCCGGCTCTTGGCCAGGTCATCGAGCGGCTGCTGGGAGAAGCGGCTCTCCTATACCAACGAGCGGCTGGCGGCATTGCGCGGCTGCCCGTCGATTGCCGCCCCGGGATTGGGGCCGCGCGGCTGATCTATGCCGCCATCGGCGATGAGGTCGCCCGCCGCGGCTACGACAGTGTCGGTTCGCGGGCCGCGGTTGGAGCGCGACGGAAACTCATGCTCCTCGGCCGGAGCTGCCTGGCTGCTCTGCGTCCTGGCGGGGCGATCGATGCTCCACCGGTGGCGGCCGCTCAGTTTCTCCTGACCGCGGTTGCCGCGAAGGTGCCTCTGCGGGACGGTGGGGAGATGGCCTGGGCGCCTGAGGAGCGGATGATTCGGTTCCTCGATCTTTTGGAGCGCCTGGGCGAGGCCCGGCGTTTCGAGCGGGCCAGCTGACTCCCGGCTCGGTCGCCATGACACTTGGCCCGAGGGATCAGGCGGCCGGGTGACGCCTTATTAGGCATATGTCTCGATTTCGGCCTGCTGGTTCGGGTTTCGCGGCGCCGAGAGCCACCGACGCTTGATATCTGCGGGTCGCACGCGGTTTCCCATTGACTTCAGCGTCAACGAAAGCTGACAGTTCGAGTGGTAGAAAAGCTAGACAGCGAGGGTGCCCATGGACGCCGTGACGCGCATCGAACGGACCCTGACCGAGGCGGTCGAGCTGGCCGCCCAGAGGGGATGTCCGCCTCGCTTGGCCGAGGCCATGCGCTATGCCGTCTTCCCCCGCGGCGCCCGGGTTCGCCCCAGGCTCTGCCTCGCGGTTGCGGCTGCCTGCGGCGATGATCGGTCGCCGTTGGCTGATAGCGCGGCCGCCGCGATCGAACTGCTGCACTGCGCATCTTTGGTGCATGACGATTTGCCCTGCTTTGACGATGCGGCGACCCGCCGCGGCAAGCCGTCGTTGCATGTCGCCTTCGGCGAGCCGCTGGCGGTCCTCGCTGGGGATGCCCTGATTGTCCTCGCTTTTCAGCTGCTGGCGCGAAGCGGGCGGGTGGCGCCTGAGCGCCTCGGGCCGGTGCTGATGGCGGTTGGCGATAGTGTCGGCGTACCGCACGGTATCGTTGCGGGTCAGGCCTGGGAGTGTGAGCCCAGTACCGACCTTTCCGTTTATCAACAGGAAAAGACCGGCTCCCTCTTCGCCTCGGCCGCCCTGGCTGGCGCGCTCTCGGCTGGTGCGCCGGCGGCCACCTGGCAGTTGGTCGGCGAGCGGCTGGGCGAAGCCTATCAGGTCGCCGACGATATCAGCGATGCGGTGGCGAGCGACGAGGCGCTGGGCAAGCCGGCCGGCCAGGACGCGGCCCATGGCCGGCCCAACGCCGTTGAGACCTTTGGCCTCGGCGGCGCCCTGCGGCGGCTGGAGCGCTTGGCAGCGGAAGCTGCGGCGGCTGTGCCACCCTGCCCCGGGCAAGCCGCACTGCAGGGGTTAATTCGCCAGGAAGCGGAACGGCTCTTGCCGAAGCGCTTCACCGCAGCAGCGGCCTGAGGCGCCGCGTGGTCGCCGTCAGCATGCCAGGGAGTGGTGCAGCCTTGGGCTGGCGGGATCGCCTACGCGCCTGGCAGCAAAGCCTGGAAGTCGATGCCGGCTTCCGCGCCTGGGCAGCCCGCTTCCCCCTGACCCGTCCGATCGCCCGCCGGCGGGCCCGCGCGCTTTTCGATCTTTGTGCAGGCTTCGTCTATTCACAGACCCTACTGGCGGCGGTCCGGCTGCGGCTGTTCGAGACGCTGCGGGACGCACCTTTGCCGCTGGCGACCATCGCGGCGCGGCTGCAGCTTTCCGAAGCGGCGGCCGGGTGCCTGCTAAGCGCCACCGAGTCGTTGCGGCTGACCGCACGGCGGCGGGACGGGCGCCATGGCATCGGGCCGCTCGGCACCGCGCTGCTGGGCGATCCTGGCATCCTTGCCATGGTCGAGCATCACGCGACCCTGTACCGGGACCTCGCTGACCCAGTCGCGCTGTTGCGCCGGGATGGCGGCGGGACAAGCCTGGAAGGGTACTGGGCTTATGCCCGCGCCAGCGCCCCGCCAGACCCGGCCGGAGTCGCCGCTTACACCGCGCTGATGGCCGCGACGCAGCCGATGATCGCCGCCGAAATCCTGGCCGCCTACGATTTTTCCCAGCATCGCCGCTTGTTGGATATCGGCGGCGGCGACGGAAGTTTCCTGGCGGCCGCGGGCCGGGTGGCGCCCGCCCTGCAACTGCACCTCTTCGATCTACCTGCGGTCTTGCCGCAAGCGGAGGCCCGGATGGGTGCGGCGGGGCTTTCGGGCCGCGCCCAGCTGCATGGCGGCAGTTTTCGAACCGACACCTTACCCGAGGGGTGCGACGCTATCTCTCTGGTCCGGGTGGTGCACGACCATGACGATGCGGTCGCTCAACACTTGCTGGCCAAGGCATATGCGGCCCTGCCCGCGGGTGGCCGGCTGCTGGTCGCCGAGCCCATGGCCGAGACGCCCGGGGCCGAGCCGATGGGTGGCGCCTATTTCGGCTTCTACCTTTTCGCCATGGGCAGTGGGCGACCGCGCAGCGCCGCCGAGCTGATCGCCATGCTCCGCAGCGCCGGCTTTGGGCAGGTGCGGGAGGCGCCAACCGCCCTGCCGCTCCTCACCCGGGTGCTCATCGCAGAAAAGAGCTGATGAGGCGTACACCTTTCTTGACGTTTTGAACTGTCAAGCTAAAATGACATCAACCACGGGGAACGTCGGCCTTGGATACCATCGCGGTCCTGCTTCGAGAGCCAGAGCGGCTTGAGCTCAGTCGAGTAGACATCGTCGCCCCTGGCGAGGCCGATGTGGTCGTTGATGTCGATTGGAGCGGCATCAGCACCGGGACCGAGCGCCTGCTTTGGGAAGGCCGCATGCCTCATTTTCCCGGCATGGGTTACCCGCTGGTGCCTGGCTACGAGAGCGTCGGGCGGATCGCCATGGCAGGGACGCAATCGGGCCACCGTGAGGGCGACCGCGTCTTTGTTGCTGGCGCCCGCTGTTTCTCCCACGTCCGGGGCCTGTTCGGCGCAGCCGCCGCCCGGCTGGTTGTGCCTGGCGCGCGTGCGACGGTCATCGACTCGGCGCTGGGCGATCGCGGTATCCTCCTCGCCCTCGCCGCAACCGCGCAGCATGCACTGGCAGCCGAGGGCGCTCGCTTACCGGAACTGATCATCGGCCATGGCGTCCTTGGCCGTCTGCTTGCTCGCCTGGCGGTAGCGCATGGCGCCCCCACGCCCACGGTCTGGGAGCGCAATCCGCAGCGCCAAGAGGGTGCGGTCGGCTACCATGTCTGCGATCCGAGCGAGGATAGTCGGAACGACTACGCCGCTATTTATGATGCGAGCGGCGACTCCGCCTTGCTGCCGAACCTGATCGCGCGCCTCGCGCCCGGCGGAGAGGTCGTCTTGGCCGGCTTCTACTCCGAGCCACTGACTTTTCCCTTTGTGCCGGCCTTCATGCGTGAGGCTCGGCTTCGCGTCGCTGCCGAATGGCAGCCTGCCGATATGCAGCGGGTGATAGAATTCCTGACCGAGGGGCGTCTCTCCCTCAATGGCCTGATCACTCACCGCGAATGCGCGCAGCGGGCACCCGCTGCCTATCGCACCGCGTTTACCGACCCGAACTGCCTGAAAATGGTTCTTGAGTGGAGCGCAAACGCATGAATGCGACGTCCGGCCTCGCGCTGCCCCCGCGCCCTAACGATGGCGCACTGAAAAACGGCGAAGAGCCGGCTTCCAAGACACAGATCATCGCGATCTACGGCAAGGGTGGTATCGGCAAATCCTTCACCCTGGCCAACCTCAGCTACATGATGGCGCAGCAGGGCAAGCGCGTTTTGCTCATCGGTTGCGACCCGAAAAGCGATACCACAAGTCTGCTATTCGGCGGCAAGAGTTGCCCCACCATCATCGAGACGTCGTCCCGCAAGAAGGCGGCCGGCGAAGCGGTGAAGATCGGCGATGTCTGCTTCAAGCGCGACGGTGTGTTCGCCATGGAGTTAGGTGGGCCGGAGGTCGGGCGCGGCTGCGGCGGCCGCGGGATCATTCATGGCTTCGAGCTGCTTGAGAAGCTGGGCTTCCACCAATGGGATTTTGATTACGTTCTGCTCGACTTCCTGGGTGACGTCGTCTGCGGCGGCTTTGGCCTGCCGATCGCCCGCGACATGTGTCAGAAAGTCATCGTTGTTGGCTCGAATGACTTGCAGTCACTCTATGTCGCCAACAACGTCTGCAGCGCGGTCGACTATTTCCGCAAGCTAGGCGGGAATGTCGGCGTTGCTGGCATGGTGATCAACAAGGATGACGGTACCGGCGAGGCAAAAGCCTTTGCCGACGCTGCCGGCATTCCCGTCCTCGCCGCCATCCCGGCCGATGAAGACATCCGCCGCAAGAGTGCGAATTACGAGATCATCGGCAAGCCGGGCGGACGCTGGTCCGACCTATTCGCCAATCTGGGCGTTGCGGTTGGCGAGGCGCCGCCGCAGCGCCCGACACCGCTCACCCAGGAAGGACTTCTGGGCTTGTTCAAGGGCGAAGCGGTCGGCCGCAGCGTCGTGCTGGAGCCGGCGACGATCGAAGACATGTGCGCACCTGAGTTGCTGGCGCGGCCGAGCCTTGAGGTCGTCTATGAAGGAGTCTAGCCCAGTGCTCGACGCCGGCTGCCACGGCGGACGCGAGACGATGCTCGAGGCAGCGAAAGCCGCGGGAAAATCCGCTGGCATGGCGCAGTTGATGAAGGACTATCCACGCGGCCCGCACGACCAGCCGCAGAGCATGTGCCCGGCCTTTGGCGCGCTGCGCATCGGGCTACGCATGAAGCGGACGACCACCATTCTTTCCGGTAGCGCCTGCTGCGTCTACGGCCTGACCTTCACGAGCCATTTCTACGGCGCCCGCCGGAGCGTCGGCTATGTCCCCTTCAATAGCGAAACTCTCGTAACCGGTAAACTGTTCGAGGATATCCGCGATGCGGTCCAGGAAAGTGCGAAGCCGGAGGACTGCGACGCTGTCGTGGTGATCAACCTCTGCGTTCCAACCGCTTCTGGCGTCCCGCTTGACCTCTTGCCGCGTCAAATTGACGGCGTGCGAATCATTGGCGTCGACGTGCCTGGCTTTGGTGTGCCCACCCATGCCGAGGCCAAGGACGTGCTGGCCGCCGCGATGCTCCGTTATGCGCGCCAGGAAGCCGAAGCAGGCCCGGTGGCCAAGCCGCATAGCTTGACCGACGACACCCCAATGGTGGCCTTGATCGGCGAATTGTTCCCAGCCGATCCAGTTGTCATCGGAATGCTGCTGGCACCGCTTGGCCTCAGCCTCGCGCCACAACTGCCTAGTCGGGAATGGCGCGATCAATACGGCGCTTTGGACTGTGCCGTGGCTGCAGCGGTGCATCCTTTTTATACCGCCACAATACGCGAGTTCCGCCAGGCCGGGCGACCGGTGATTGGCAGCGGCCCGGTTGGTTTGGACGGCACCGCTGATTGGTTGGCGTCGGTTGCCGCTGCCGCGAACATTGATGCGGCGAAGCTCGATGCCGCGCGTGCGGCCGCGCTACCGAGTATCAAGGCGGCGCTGGAGGCAGCGCCGATCAAGGCACGTATTACTGTTTCGGGCTATGAGGGCAGCGAGCTGCTCGTCGCCCGCTTGCTGGTCGAGGCTGGCGCAGAGGTCCCCTATGTGGGTACCGCCTGCCCACGCACCGAATGGAGCGAAGCAGATTTAGCTTGGCTCAGCGCTCGCGGCGTACATGTGCAGTATCGCGCGAGCCTGGACCAGGACCTTGCAGCGATGCGCGATGTTCGTCCCGACCTCGCCATCGGTACCACGCCGTTGGTGCAGGCGGCGAAAGAGGCCGGCATCCCCGCACTCTACTTCACGAATATGATATCCGCCCGGCCGTTGTTCGGCGCGGCTGGCGCCGGGGCTCTGGCCGGTATCGTGGCGGCGCAGACGCGAAGCCGCGAGCGTTTCAGCAGCATGGTGAGCTTCTTTGAAGGCGTCGGAACACGTGACCGCGCCGGCTATGGCTGGCGTGAGCCGCCGACCGATCCCCCCGGGTTCCGCGACCGTCTGGCCCGCCAACGCGCCGCACGGGCGAAGGCCGAAGAAGCGGTGGGGACATGATGCCATGCTAGTCATCGACCACGATCGGGCCGGCGGCTACTGGGGCGCCGTCTATACATTTGCTGCGGTGCGTGGCCTGCGTACCGTTATCGATGGCCCGGTAGGGTGCGAGAACCTGCCGGTTACCGCAGTTCTGCATTACACGGATGCGTTGCCGCCCCACGAATTGCCGGTCGTTGTGACCGGCCTTGATGAGGATGCGCTGACGAAATCGGGTACCGAGGGACCGTTGAAGCGCGCCCGCAGCACGCAGGAGCCTGAGCTGCCAAGCGTGGTCGTCACCGGTAGTATTGCCGAGATGATCGGCGGCGGGGTGACGCCTGAAGGCAGCAACATGCTGCGCTTCATCCCGCGTACCATCGACGAGGACCAGTGGCAGGCAGCCGACCGGGCCATCAACTGGCTGTGGAGCGAGTTTGGCCTGAAGCGCAAGGCGAAGCCCAAGCCGCGTGCAGAGGGTCAGAAGCCGCGGGTCAACATCATCGGACCGATTTACGGCACCTTTAACATGCCGTCCGACCTGGCCGAGATCCGCCGGCTCGTCGAAGGCATTGGCGCTGAGATCAATCTGGTTTTCCCGCTCGGTAGCCACCTCGATGACATACCGAAGCTCGGCGATGCCGAGGTCTCGATCTGCCTCTATCGCGAGTTCGGCCGCAAGCTCTGCGAAGCGCTGGAAAAACCGTATTTGCAGGCGCCGATCGGGATGTTCGCAACGACGAATTTCCTGCGCAAACTAGGCGAACTCACCGGCCTCGACCCCGAACCATTCATCGAGCGTGAGAAGCACACCACGCTGAAGCCGGTCTGGGATCTCTGGCGTAGTGTCACGCAGGATTTCTTCGGCAGCGCTGCGTTCGGCGTGGTGGCGACCGAGACCTATGCCCGCGGCCTGCAACGCTATCTGACTGATGAGCTAGGCATTCCTTGCGCCTTTGCCTTCAGCAGAACAGCCGGCGAGAAGCCAGATAATCAGGCGGTCCGCGAGGCAATGCGCCGCTCCCCGCCGCTGGTGCTTTTTGGCAGCTACAACGAACGCATGTACCTCGCCGAACAAAAAGGCCGGGCGACGTACATCCCCGCCAGCTTTCCGGGTGCGATTATCCGGCGCAGTCCCGGCACGCCCTTCATGGGCTATGCCGGTGCGACCTATGTGCTGCAGGAATACTGCAACGGCCTGTTCGACGCGTTGTTCCACATCCTGCCGCTCAGCACGGAAATGGACCGCGGCGCCGCGACACCGGCAGCCCGGCCGCTGACCTGGGATGCAGCGGCACAGACGCTGCTGGATGCGTATTTGGCCAGCGAGCCCTTCCTGCTGCGGATTTC
>Ga0114959_10000300_pt1 | contig 47028 bp, 49 predicted proteins | sample C_130625_EF_Meta_FD_87317 | JGI IMG/M metagenome (GOLD analysis project Ga0114959, IMG submission 87317) | Freshwater microbial communities from Lake Croche, Canada to study carbon cycling - C_130625_EF_MetaG | ecosystem: Environmental > Aquatic > Freshwater > Lake | place: Lake Croche, Canada... | reverse complement strand
TCAGAAAAACATTACTAAAGGGTATGTGAGCCAAGAACTCGCTGGTGATCGGGTCGCCCAAGTCGTAGCAGACCCGCACTTTACCCAATCAGGCGTTCACTGGAGTTGGGGCAATCGCAACTCAGCGATTAGGGAGCCTTTCGCTCAAGAGCTTTCCATGAAAGCCAAGAGCGAGAAGCTAAGCAAAGACCTGTGGGAAATTACTGCCAAGCTCGTTGGCATGCCTAGTGATTAACTAAGTAGCTTAATCAAATCCGAGTAAATCAAAGATATCGCGATCTTTCATGGGGATCGATGGTAATGGATCTGCTCCGAGCCAGAGTGCCGCAGCCAAGCGCATGTATTCTTGCTGAACTAGTTCAAGCTCAGGAGAATATTCCATCTCAAATAAAGTAGATTTTTTCAGACGACTACGACGAATCACATCCAAGTCAGGGAAGTGGGCCATTGTCTTTAATCCGACCTGTGCGTTAAATTTGTCGATTTGATCAGTATCTTTACTACGATTAGCAATCACACCACCTAATCGAACGTTATAGTTTTTCGCTTTGGCACCAATAGCTTGAATAATACGATTCATCGCAAAAATAGAATCAAAGTCATTTGCAGTCACAATCAATGCACGATCAGCATGCTGGAGTGGTGCAGCAAAGCCCCCGCAAACTACGTCACCCAAGACATCAAAGATCACGACATCGGTATCGTCTAGCAAATGATGCTCTTTTAAGAGTTTGACAGTTTGTCCAACAACATAGCCGCCGCACCCAGTTCCAGCTGGAGGGCCTCCCGCTTCAACACACATCACACCGTTATAACCTTCATATACAAAGTCTTCAACGCGTAACTCTTCAGAATGAAAGTCCACTTTCTCAAGCACATCGATTACTGTCGGCATGAGTTTTTTGGTCAGAGTAAAGGTTGAATCGTGTTTCGGATCACAACCAATTTGAATCACCCGTTTACCTAATTTAGAAAAGGCAACTGAAAGGTTAGATGAGGTGGTGCTCTTACCAATTCCGCCTTTACCATAAATTGCAAAGACCTTAGCTTTACCTATTTTCAAATTCGGATCAAGCTGAACCTGCAGACTGCCTTCACCATCGGGTGGTGCGCTACGAGCATCTGAAATGGGTATGTTAATTGCTTTCATTTTGAATTGCCTTTGCTATTTTTGACCTAATGTCATGATTTAACTTTTAAAGTGCGCCTTTGCATCATACAAAGTTTCTAGGGTAATACTTAAAAGACCTTGCTCTGCTGCATACTTCTCCGTATTTCGTCTGGCTTTGCCTCTGACAAAGAATGGAATCTTATTAAGCTCTTTTTCTGCATCCGTTTCCCAGGAGAGGGTTTGATTACCTAAATTGAGGTTAGGAGCAGTAATCTGCTCTGCTCCTGCTTCTGCCTTCATTGGAGCTGAGCTATGGCCAAGGTGCGATGGCATGGCACCCTCATGAAACTCAAAGTCGCCCCTGAACATTCCGATCAAATGCTCCTCTAGGCCCATCATCAATGGATGTACCCAAGAGTCAAACAACACACAGGCACCTTCAAAACCCATTTGTGGGGAGTAGCGCGCTGGAAAATCTTGCACATGCACTGGTGAAGAAATCACTGCACACGGAATTTGTAGGCGCTTAGCAATATGGCGCTCCATCTGTGTACCAAGAATTAGCTCAGGTTGCAGCTCTGTGATCTTTGCCTCAACCTCTAAATAGTCATCGGTGATCATGGCCTCGAGTCCTAACTCGGCAGCAGCTTCACGCACTTCACGAGCTAATTCGCGGCTATAGGTTCCTAGTCCAACGACTTTGAAGCCCATTTCATGAGCTGCTACTTTTGCTGCAGCGATAGCATGAGTAGCATCGCCAAAAATAAACACTCTTTTATTGGTGAGGTAGGTTGAGTCAACCGATAAGGCATACCAACGCGCTTTTGAGGTTTGGCTAAATTTTTGAACATCACATTCAATCCCGGCTAGTTGGCAAACTTCAGTGATAAAAGCTTGAGTCCCTTTAAATCCAATTGGAATTGCTTTTGTAGAGGGCTGACCAAAACTTCTCGTCATCCAAGTTGCTGCGGTATTGGCTGTCTCAGGATATAAATTGACATTAAAGTCTGCTTCGTGCAAACGGGCTATATCGGCTGGATTAGCGCCCAGGGGTGCAACGACATTGATCTCAATCCCTAAGTCGCGCAATAAGCGGGAAATTTCTTCAACGTCATCACGGTGACGAAAACCTAGAGCAGTTGGCCCCAAAATATTGCAGCTTGGCTTTACACCAGCCATTCGAGCTGGACGCTTTTGTCCTGGAGGCAAAACAAATGCTTGCCCCAAAAGGCGAACCATCTGATAAAAGGTTTCTGCTGCGCCCCAATTTTCTTTCTTTTGATAGGCTGGTAATTCCAATGGCAAGATGGGGACTGGCAAATCCAGAGCCGCAGCTAAGCCACCCGGATCATCCTGAATCAATTCTGCAGTACAAGAAGCTCCGACCATTAATAAGTCGGGTTTAAAACGGGCATAAGCTGTTCGCGCTGCATCCTTAAATAATTCCGCAGTATCACTACCTAAATCCCTTGCCTGAAAAGTCGTGTAAGTGACAGGCGGCCTTTTTTTCATCCGCTCAATCATGGTGAAGAGGAGATCTGCATACGTATCTCCTTGCGGTGCATGCAGAACGTAATGTACCTTCTCCATTGCGGTGGCAACGCGCATAGCACCAACGTGAGGTGGGCCTTCATAAGTCCAGAGGGTTAACTTCATACCTCCTCCACCATCATGAGCTTGTTTTTTCTAGTCAAGGGTCGAGCAAATAACTCTGCCAGATCAGCTGCTTGATTAAATCCTTGAATCGGTGTGAATACGAGCTCAATTGACCACTTGGTCGTAAAGCCTTCAGCTTCTAATGGATTAGCTAAACCTAATCCACATACCACCATGTCTGGCTGCTGCGCACGACAACGATCTAATTGGTTCTCAACATTTTGGCCTTCAGCCAATTGCGTCTTGGGATCTAACATGGCTAATTCTTCTGCCATATGTTGACGATGCAGGTATGGAACACCTACTTCCATCAGATTCATGCCAAGTTCTCTATTTAAATAGCGCGCTAAGGGGATCTCTAGCTGAGAGTCTGGAAAGAAGAAGATGGATTTTCCTTGTAGGATTTCACGATGTGGCTCAAGTGATTTCTTAGCGCGATCCCTTTGTGGTGCAATCACTTTTTCAAAGGTATCAGCAGACACGCCTAATTCTTTAGCAGCAGCTAGGAACCATTTTTCTGTTCCTTCTACTCCCAACGGAAAAGGTGCAGCAATTCTCTGGGCACCCAGATTTTCCAAGAACCTGGCCGTATCGGTCAGAAATGGCTGAGCAAGCAAATATTTAGTCTTTGGACCAACAACAATTTTCTGAGTAGATTCCCTGGGTGGGAAAAAGGCAAAGGACTTGAGACCTAGGTCTTTGAAGATACGGCTAAATTGGTCTTCAACTACATCAGCCAAACAGCCCACTACTAATAAATCGAGTTCATCTGATTCGGTTGATTTGGGGAGATCTTGTACAAGCGCAGCTAGGCACGCATCTTCGCCTTGGGTAAAAGTGGTTTCAATACCACTGCCAGAGTAATTGAGAATGCGCACCTTAGGTGCAAAGGTTTTACCAAGGCGCTGCGCTGCTCTAGATAAATCTAACTTAATCACTTCTGAAGGACAAGAACCTACTAAAAATAACAGTTTGATATCAGGACGGCGCTCTAACAACTGCTTGACTACTTTATCTAGCTCATCATTTGCATCAGCAAGACCAGCTAAGTCACGATCATCAATGATGGCAGTTGCAAAACGGGGCTCTGCAAAAATCATCACACCTGCAGCAGACTGAATCAAATGAGCACAGGTACGTGAACCCACAACCAGAAAAAAGGCATCTTGAATTTTGCGATGTAACCAGATGATTCCAGTCAGACCACAGAAAACCTCTCTCTGACCACGCTCTTTTAAGGGCTGGAAATTAATGGGCTGGGAATCCACCATCACTTCTTGGGATACAGAATTCAATTCTTACCTCAGACTTTGCTATAAGAAATGAATAGAAAATTGAAATAGTTAGTCTTTAAACCAATTTCAAAAAGGGGGTCAAGCCAAAAATGAGTCATACCGTAAAACGTTGATCTATAGATGCCCTAGTAAAAGCTTCTTGTGGGGTTTTAGATATAAGTGTTTACACCGATTAAATGGGGTTTAAAGGGGTTCTAAGCTATTAAGCGGGGTATTTTGGGTCCAAAGAAAAGCCCCAATTACTTCAAAATTATGGGGCTTTTTATGGGTTCAGAATTGGCTTTTATTGCTGAGACTTGAGTAGCGCCTTAAAGGTCAAGACACTGAGAGCTACAGCGATACCAAACGACACTAGCAACATTGCGAACTTAGATTGGGCCTGTCCTGCAGGAAAGATCAGATAAAAAGCAACGGTAATGCTGATCACCATGCCGCAAAATCCAGCTATCTTGGAGATCTGATCTTGCACATTATGGAATTTCATCATGCTTTGCATCCTTTCAAGGTTTATATCTTTTGAGCTCAAGAACATCAAGATGATTACTCATCTATTCCGAAAACTTTAAACTCAGTCATTAATGTAGTCAAGATATCTAGGGTAAACCCTTGACTAGATAGGATTTTTCTCTATTTCAAGCATACCCTCTTCTATGTCAAAGATCGGCACATAAGCCAATTGATCTTTGGCCTTCTGAATCGAGACAGAAAAAGGATGTGCCATTAAATGGACCATTTCTCGAATCAAAGGGGGCTCTCCGCGAAGGGGTAAGTATTTCCAACCATTTTCTGTAAAGCGCGCTAAAGGGTATGCCAAGTAACGGGGGATAGATAAAGCGGGCACCTTGTAATGACCTGCCTTTAATCTTCTGGTCATCCATTGCCTAAATGGAACTGGAGATCCATCGCTGATAAAAAAGCATTCTCGATTCGAATCTGATAGCAGCGCTTTTTTAACTGCTTCACAAAGATTTTCAATGTAGCAAGTTGAAAAGGGGTAGTCACCCTGCTCAAACCAGCCAAATTTATTCAAGTTGGCAGCTTTGCCTAAGATGCGATCAATGAGATCACCTCTACCCCAAATCGATGCAGGCCTAAGACTGATGGTTCGGATAGACTCCTCCCCAGCTGCTAGGACGTGCTGCTCTGCCATAGATTTGCTATGACTATAAGGAAAGTTTTGCAGGGAAGCTAAAGCCCGTGATTCGCAAACTTCTAGATTGGGGATGGATGGATCTTTAGCAACCGAAGCATCACTCATATAAATCAATTGCGGAACTCCAGCTTTCCTTGCAGACTCCAGAATATTTTTGGTCATGAGTACGTTTGTCTCATGCAATTCTTTTTCGCAATTCCACAGCTTCATCTCTGCTGCGCAATGAATCACACTATCGATACCCTGCAGTCGTTTGGATAAACTTGGGACATCATTTAAATCACCTGACCAGACTTCAATATTATTTGTGGGTTTGATATTGAGAGCCTGTGATGAGCGGTAGTGCGCAACGATCTCATATCCTGCTTCTACTAAAGACCGGGCCAAATGAGTTCCCACAAAACCACTGGCACCCGTCAAGAAAATTTTCATTGAGCACTCATTTATTTTTCATTTACCAAACCGCTGGCCAAGAAACATTGCAGATCGTCCATAGTAATAAGCGGTGGCTAGTAATACTTTTGGCGAGAGGCAAACAATTGTCAGAATAAGCAGAATCAGAAAGGACCAATGCTGCGTTGAGCCAAAACCCGCTAAGGTGATGAGCCCCATAAAAATGATCTTGCGCGCTTGACCGCGAGGTAACCAGGGACTTCTTTTATATACGGGGTCTTTATTCGTTGCCGAGCTTTCGCCTGCCATCTTCCTGATATCTCTAAAAATACAAAGCCAATCTAAGTGATCTATCATAGATAATTATTAGGGATTATTCAATGACCAAGCAGAGCAACAAGACCAATCCCCGTGGGTTTCGCACCCTTGCAGCACTTACCCCTTTTCTAAAGCCCTATAAAAAGCAATTTGTATTGGCTATCTTTAGTCTAGTACTCGCTGCTAGTGCAACCTTAGCCGTTCCATTTTCTTTTAGGCAAATCATTGATTTGGGATTTAACGCCAATAGTGGCAGCCAAATCAATACGACATTTCTAACCTTGTTCGCTGTTGCTTGCCTAGTTGCATTAGGAACGTCACTGCGTTTTTATATGGTGTCCTGGCTAGGTGAAAAAATTACGACTGATATTCGTTCAGCAGTCTATAGCCATGTCATCAAACAAAGTCCCGAGTTCTTCGAATCTACTCATAGCGGTGAAATCCTATCGCGCCTCAATACCGATACGGTCTTGATCCAGACATTGATTGGCACTAGCGTATCGATGGCCATCCGTAATATGTTGCTATTGGCAGGTGGTTTGGTCATGATGTTTATTACCAGCCCGAAATTATCTGTACTGATTTTTGCCACTCTACTGCTCACCATCATTCCTACCGTGATCATGGGGCGGCGTGTTCGAAAACTCTCCCGCAATTCGCAAGATAAGATCGCCAATGCCTCTGCCTTAGCAGGAGAAAAATTAAATGCAATTCCGACAATTCAATCATTTACCAATGAAAAGATCGAAATTAATCGGTTTAACCAGGCTATTCAGACTGCACTGGTTGCGGCCATCACCCGTACACAAGCTAGATCTTTGCTCACCTTTGTTGCCATCTTATTTGGTTTTACCAGCATTATTTTGGTTCTCTGGCTTGGTGCTTATGCGGTCATGGACAATCAAATTACCGCTGGAGAGCTCTCTCAATTTATTTTGTATGCGGTGATTGTTGCTGGCGCTATCGCTGGCATCTCTGAAGTGGTCGGCGACACGCAAAGAGCCATTGGTGCTAGTGATCGTCTTTTAGAACTTCTCAACGTTCAATCCTCCATCCAAACGGTAGCAGTCGTGGAGTCAATCCCTCAGGTCAATGCGGATGGCATTGGGGTAGAAGTACACAATCTGTGTTTTCACTATCCATCTAATCAAAATCCAGTGTTATCTGATGTCTCTTTTGAGATTAAGCCTGGTGAAAGAATTGCCATTGTGGGTCCCTCAGGCGCAGGTAAGACCACTCTCTTTCAGCTATTGCAGCGCTTTTATGATCCGACGAGCGGGGAGATTTTATTTAATGGCATCAACATTCGAGACCTTGAGCTTGAAGTGTTGCGAAAAATGATTGGTGTAGTACCGCAAGACATTGTTATATTTTCAGATAATGCCATGGAAAATATTCGATTTGGCAGAATGGATGCCACTGACGAAGAAGTGCTAGCGGCTGCACGCCTTGCAATAGCGGATGAATTTATTTCTAAACTTCCAGAAGGCTATCAAAGCTTCTTAGGTGATAGAGGTATCCGCTTATCTGGTGGACAAAAACAGCGTATTGCCATTGCCAGAGTATTGTTAAAAAATCCTGCCTTGCTGCTTCTAGATGAGGCTACTAGTGCTTTAGATGCTGAGTCTGAATTACTTGTTCAGCGCGCCCTTGAGGCTGCCATGGATCACCGGACCACCATCGTCATTGCTCACCGCCTATCTACAGTCAAGCAGGCCGACAAAATTCTGGTATTGGAAAATGGACGAATCATAGAAACTGGTACGCATGCTGATCTTATTCAACATAGCGGCCTTTATTCTCGTTTAGCCAAACTTCAATTTACCGACCAATGATTCTCATCAGTTTGACCTCTAGGTTAACTTAACCAAGTAGTAAATTCTTCTGCAGGAACGCGTGGAGTACGGAAAGTATTCACTATCTCAGATTTATCGGCATAACCCAATGCCATACCGCATACCAGCATCTCGTTATCTTGCGCTCCAATCGTTGGCAGAATAATTTTGGAGTAATCATTCCAAGCTGCTTGTGGACAAGTATCTAAGCCCTCACCTCTTGCTGCCACCATAAAGTTCTGCAAAAACATCCCATAGTCCAGCATAGATCCTTTGCCTAATTCTTTATCGATTGTGAAGAACAAACATACGGGAGCACCAAAGGCCTGAAAGTTTTTACGATGCTGTACATGCATTTTGTCTTTATCGCCTTTAGTAATACCCAAAAGACCGTATAAACTCCAACCATTCTCACGACGTCGATCGATATAAGGACTAAACCATTTATCTGGATAATAGGTGTAGCCGGCTTGATATTCTTTAGCCAATTCGGGGTTGGCAGCAATCGCATCATAGGCAGCACACACTTGCGCGCAGAGTTCCTTCAGTGTGTTGCCCTCAAGCACATAAACCTTCCAAGGTTGGGTGTTAGTTCCTGAAGGGGCGCGCGCAGATATATCTAAAAGCTTAGTGATTACCTCTTTAGAAACCGGATCCTTAGTAAAAGCTCGTACAGACATACGGGAGCTAATAGCATCCGCTACTGTTAGAGACTTCATCATCTACCTCTGAGCTTTGTTCTTTTAGGCAGCCTTAATTCCACCCATGCAGAGATACTTCATCTCTAAATAATCCTCGATGCCGTGTTGAGATCCTTCACGACCTAGGCCACTTTCTTTAACGCCACCGAAAGGAGCAACCTCAGTAGAAATCAAGCCTTCATTAATACCGACCATGCCATATTCCAATGCTTCTGCAATGCGCCAAATGCGGCCAATATTTTGTGCATAAAAATACGCCGCTAATCCAAACTCAGTATCGTTTGCCATTGAGATTGCTTCAGCTTCCGTTGAGAATTTAAAGATAGGTGCAAATGGTCCAAATGTTTCTTCTTTAAATGCCAGCATATCTCTTGTGGCGCCAGAGACAACAGTAGGCTCAAAGAAAGATCCGCCCAAGGAGTGGCGCTTGCCGCCAATGACAACTTTTCCACCCTTCTTAATAGCGTCGTTGACATGCTCTTCAACTTTTGCAATCGCTTTATCATCAATCAATGGGCCGATCACAGTACCGTCAGCACTACCGTTGCCAACCTTCAATGCTCCCACTGCTTTAGCAAACTTTTCCACAAAAATATCATAAACAGAATCTTGCACCATGATTCTGTTCGCGCATACACAGGTTTGACCAGCATTTCTGTATTTAGAAATCATGGCGCCTTTTACTGCCTCATCTATATCTGCATCATCAAAAACGATAAATGGGGCATTACCACCTAACTCCATAGAAGTTTTCTTCACAGTTGTTGCGCATTGCGCTAGTAAGAGTTTGCCGATCTCGGTAGAGCCTGTAAAGCTCAACTTTCTGACAATTGGGTTTGAGGAAAGTTCACCACCAATTTCAGATGCTGATCCAGTCACGCAAGAAAAAACACCAGGCGGAATACCAGCTTCTTCAGCCAATTGGCAAAGGGCTAAGGCGCTAAATGGGGTTTGGCTAGCCGGCTTTAAAACGATAGTGCAACCTGCCGCTAATGCAGGACCAGCTTTACGTGTAATCATCGCCGCTGGAAAATTCCACGGCGTGATAGCTGCACACACACCAATGGGCTGCTTAATCACAACTAGACGCTTATCTGTGCCATGAGGAGGAATCGTTTCTCCGTATACACGCTTAGCCTCTTCACCAAACCACTCAATGAATGAAGCGGCATAAGCAATCTCGCCTCTACTCTCAACCAAAGGCTTACCTTGCTCAGCAGTCATCAGCTGCGCCAATACCTCTTGATTTTTCATAATGAGGTCAAACCAGTTGCGCAGAATCTTGGCGCGCTCTTTGGCTGTTTTGTCGCGCCATGCAGGCAATGCTTTATTAGCAAAATCAATTGCTCTGCGAGTTTCGGCCACACCCATTTTAGGAACTGTGCCGATCAACTCACCAGTTGCCGGATTCGTAACTTTAATAGTTTCTTTATTGTCAGCATCAACCCACTGTCCATTAATGTAGGCTTTTTCAAATTTAAAAGGTGAATTCATCATTTCTTTTTTACTCAATCGTTAAAGTTAAATCATAAACCCCATTAAGGGACATAAACTCATACTAAACCCGTTACTAATGATAATCTGCTTTTACAAGCCCCTCTAAAAGAGTCCTCACATTCTGCGGAATTGGAGTTGATTTATTACTTTTACGATCAACATATACATGCACAAAATGCCCCGCAGCTGAAGCAATATCATCATCATTTTTAAAAATAGCTACCTCAAACTTAACACTACTATTGCCAAGATGAGTTACTTTCATTCCAACACGTACAAGGTCTGGATAAACAATTGGTGAAAAATATTTACATTGGGTTTCAATCACCAAGCCAATGGTCTCGCTCTTAAATATATCTAGCACATTGTTGTCAATCAGGTACCTATTAACGGCAGTATCAAAAAATGAGTAATACACCGCATTATTGATATGTCCATAGGCATCGTTATCCATCCATCGAGACTGAACATCTTCGAATGCCATAAAATCAGCACGGCTTGGTGGGGAGAGTTTTTTATCGCTCATAAGGCCTCTTTATAAAGAAGTGCAGCATCACTTAAAGTAATCTCGCGAGGACTATTCATTAAAAGCCGGGTTTGGAGCATCGCATCACTTGCTAGTTGATCTATATCAACCGCTGTAATACCAACATCTAGTAAGCGCTCTGGCAGTCCAAGCTCACCTGCTAAGCCTCCAAGATACTCGGCCAATAGGGTGGCTTGCTCAAGTGTTGAGCCCTGCAAACCAGGCTTAATAATTTGACCAAGCTCTGCATACATAGCGTGCGCTGCTGCTAAATTAAAACGCATTACAGGACCAAGCATCAGGGAATTAGAAAGCCCATGTGGTACATGAAATCTAGCACCAATGGGATAAGCCAATGCATGAACACCTCCTACCGGCGCATTCGTAAATGCCATGCCCGCAAGACATGCGCCAAGTAACATATTTTCACGTGCATCAATATCATTACCACTGTTTACTGCTTTATGTAGATTTCCAGCTAGCAAGCTCAGCGCCTCTTTAGCCAAACAATCTGATACTGGGTTTTTTAAGCGCTTAGTAGTAAAGGCTTCAATAGCATGAACCATGGCATCAATACCCGTGGCAGCAGTCACGTGCGGAGGTAAGCCTAAAGTTAATTCAGCATCTAATAACGCAACATCTGGCAAGAGCTGTGGTGATACCACGCCTTTTTTCTCACTCTCACCAACTGTAACGATTGCAATCGTGGTTACTTCTGATCCAGTTCCGGCAGTTGTGGGAACTAATATGAGAGGCAGTCGCGGACCTTTGGCCATTCCAACCCCATACACATCAGCAAGCTTTTCTTTACCTGGCGCAAGAAGTGCCACTAGTTTTGCGACATCCATTGAGCTACCACCACCAAAGCCAACAATAAAATCTGCTTTACATTGCTGCCCAACTTTAACAGCACTCTCAATGACAGATACAGGTGGATCAGCTTGAACGTCTGAAAAGATTTCAAGTGCAATACCAAACTCTTTGAACTGGGGTAAGGCTTTAGTGAGCAAGCCAGCAGATAAAACCCCTAGATCAGTAACGATCAAGACTGACCTCCCGCCACGCTCCTGAATTCTTTTTGCCAGATGTGCAGATCCACCTCTTTCAACAAGAATCGAACGTGTAGAGTGAAAGTCAAATTGCATAACTTCTCCTGATTACTTAATTGTTTCTCTGAGCTTAAAACACAAGACTTTTCTAGAGCTTATATTTAATTAGAGGCTCAGAATCAACTGATTAACTTTCACTCAAATCAACATTATGAATCAAGCAAAGTCTCAACAATTATGATCATAGCTATATTTCCTTGGCGGGCCTTATTTATGAGGTTCCAAGGGTATCTTTCAAGCACTTCAACTAGCAGCCAGCCAAATACTTATCTTTTTGCCTGAAATAGTTTAGGCTATAGGCTTACTTACCCCATAGTAGCTTCCTGCACCCCTCACTATTGAATACGGCACCAACATGGATCTTCCCTTACTAAGATATGCACTTGAGTTCTCGGATATTGGCCTACGGATACAGCTGTCCTTCGCAGTGTTATCGATCTGTTTTATCGTTTTCTGGATTTTTCAAAAAGCATTCCCCAATGTACTTTTTGGTGAGGACTCTGAATTCGCTGGCTACATCTATAACGCGATGGGTGTTGTATTTAGCCTAGTATTTGCCTTTGTTACAGTATTAGTTTGGCAAAACTACAATATGGTTAGTGACGCCATTGCTAAAGAAGCGAGCACTCTAAATAATATGTATCGACTCTTTTCTGCCTTTCCTCCCGAGACTGAAAAGAAAGGGAGGGATGCCCTCAGAGCTTATACAAAAACTGTTATTGATGAAGAGTGGCCACTTCTAAGTAAAGATCAATATAGTATTAAAGCGTATCAAGAATTATTAAAAGTAGATGACATCGTCATTCGTCTTCAGCCACAAAACCAAAGTCAATCTAATGTGCATCTGCAATTGCTTCGTTTAGCGAGCGAGGCTAATGAATTACGACGAAGCCGAGTCTACAATGCTCACTTTGCTTTAGCCTCCCCTGCTTGGCTAGGCCTCATTAGTAGCTCACTCATCTTTTTATTCTTTGCATGTCTTTTTAAGATGAACTCAGTTCGCACTCATCTAATTTTAATTTTCTTTTTAGGTCTTACGATTGTTGGAGTCTTATATTTCATGGTGATATATATTCATCCATTCTTGGGTCCAATGGCTCTGGGTCCGGGACCAATTGAAAATTTACTAAAAATTGCGTGGGTCTATTAAGCCTATGATGCGCATTTACTAGCCAAGGCATTTTGCTTTCTATACGTCTTAGAAAGCAGATGCTACGGTGCAGGGTTAACTGAATCCTTAAGTAATAAAAACTCTCGATTAATTTCTTCATCATTCATCAAGAGATGAGGAAGCTCTAAGGAGAGAATGACATAGAGCGATAGGCCAATGAGTACTATATACAAACCTGCTAACAACCAATCACTCTCACTTTTGACTGCCATCGTATAGCCAATCAAAAACGCACCCACACACAAAAGAGAGAACAGAAAATTCATTAGCAATCTCGGCGGATGTGACTGCATATTGATAATTCCAGCGGCAAATACAGTAGACAAGCTTCTGACTTGTGGCATCAATATTTCATTTACAAGAGCTTGGTTTTCAGCAGGAGCATTGCGTGTTGCCCGAGATGCCTCCTCATATATCCTTCTGGAAGCTTCTGAAATTTTTTCTGCGCCTTTATCTACATCCAAACGACTCTTAGAGTCCTTATAGATTGATAAACGTAAATTTAATAAATCATTCAGTGAATTTTTTATAACAACTTGGTCGCTCGGAGCCAAGTATTTAATTGACTTATATACCTCACCTAAGATCTGTGCTTGAGCTCGAACCGAGTCTACTCTAACGTTGTAGCGAGTAGCTGCAGTCGAGAAGGTAAACCCAAGAACTAAAGCGGATAGGCCAAAAATAGCAGCAGCCAAAGAGTCACGAACCGCAATCTCACTGCCATTATTTTTTCTTAATCGATAGTTGCCTAAATACCAACCAATTGCCGTAAAAACAAAAATAGCCGCGGCAAAAAATAAGGGAACATATTTAATAATACCGAGATGGAGTTCGAGTGGAGAGCTCATATATTGCTAGCCTTATTTGATATACCCCATTCTAAGCGGTTTGCCAAACCGAATAAAATGCTGGATAAATCTAGCTCTCTCAATGATCTACTTTGAAATCAAACACTAATACGCCATTCTCACCATCTCGCAGAAATGGCTCAATAAAGATTTTGAACTCATTGTGCATTTGATCATAGTACTGGGGATCACTGACTGCAGGAGTCCCAACATAAAAGTTGCGATCACCCTCCGACCTAAAGGTCACAATAAATGCCTGCTCATAACCCTTGCTTAACCCCTCTAAACTATTCTGACTACCGGTAATAATAGAGGCAATATAAGGAATACCATTGCGCTTAGATCCATTCTTAAGAGCCATGAACTGTTTCTTTATAAGCTGTCTTTGCTCCTCAGTAATGTCTTCTTTGTACTTGAAAAGAACAATATGCTCAGTTCGTCCTGGGCGGTAATCTTTAGCCGTAAACACTTTTGCTTCTGTACTAGTAAGAGCGGTTTGAGCATAGGCCGTAGTAAATAAAAAAAGATTAGCAATGAATATGAGTAGTGTAAAAGTAATCTTTTTCATCCTCTAGGCTTTCTTAAGATTTAAGATCATAACGATCTAGATTCATCACTTTAGTCCATGCTGCAGCAAAGTCATTAATAAACTTTTGCCCAGCATCACTGCTGCCATAAACCTCTGCCAATGCCCGTAACTCAGAATTAGAGCCAAATACGAGATCTACTAAAGTGCCGCTCCATTTGAGAGTCTTCGATTTACGATCATAACCATCTAATACTCCTTCTGAACTTGACTTACTCCAGGCAGTATTCATATCGAGCAAATTCACAAAGAATTCGTTGGTCAAGGTTTCTGGGTGACTGGTAAATATACCCAATGGTGATTGGTCATAGTTTGCATTTAACACGCGCATTCCACCAATCAATACTGTCATCTCAGGGGCGGTCAGGGTAAGCTGGTTTGCCCTATCAATCAAGAGTTCAGCAGCCTGATCTTCATGGCCTTTGCCAAGGTAGTTTCTAAAGCCATCGGATTTAGGTTCTAGTACCGCAAAAGACTCAACATCAGTTTGCGCTTGGCTTGCATCTGTTCGGCCTGCTACAAAAGATACCTTCACGCTATGACCAGCTTTCTTAGCAGCTTCTTCAATTGCTACAGAGCCGCCCAAGACAATCAAATCGGCAATGGATACTTTCTTACCACTACTTTGAGAACTGTTAAATTCTTTCTGAATTACTTCAAGTGTTTGCAATACCTTTGCCAACTGGGCAGGTTGATTCACCTCCCAATCTTTTTGTGGAGCTAAGCGAATACGTGCACCATTCGCACCACCCCGCTTGTCACCTCCGCGGAAGGTAACTGCTGAAGCCCAAGCAGTTCTAACCAGCTGAGGAATTGATAAGCCAGAATTGAGTAACTTCGTTTTTAATGCACTAATATCACCATCGTTGATTAAGGGATGATCTACTGCTGGCACTGGATCTTGCCAGATGAGCGTTTCTTTTGGAACGAGTGGGCCTAAATAACGAGAAAGTGGCCCCATATCCCGATGCGTCAGCTTATACCAAGCTCTTGCAAAGACATCGGCAAAGACTTGTGGATTTTCATGGAAGTATTTAGAGATCTTGGCGTAGCTTGGGTCAAACTTGAGAGACAAGTCTGTTGTAAACATGATTGGTGCATGTTTCTTATTCGGATCATGTGCATCTGGTACAGTGCCCGCTCCGCCTGAACCTTTTGGTGACCACTGATGAGCACCGGCAGGACTCTTAGTTAATTCCCAATCGTATTTGAATAGGTTCTCAAAATAGTTGTTATCCCAAGTAATTGGATTGGTGGTCCAAGAGCCCTCTAAACCACTGGTAATGGTTGCATCACCATTACCAGTGCCAAAGGTATTTTTCCAACCAAAACCCTGTTCATCAATTGGGGCTGCCTCTGGCTCTGGGCCAACATATTTAGCTGGATCCGCAGCACCATGTGCTTTACCAAAAGTATGGCCACCCGCTATTAATGCCACAGTCTCTTCATCGTTCATTGCCATCCGTGCAAAGGTCTCACGAATATCTCTTGCGGCAGCTATAGGATCGGGATTGCCATTTGGACCTTCTGGGTTTACATAGATCAAGCCCATTTGCACTGCTGCTAAGGGATTAGCTAATTCACGATCACCTTTGTAGCGCTCGTCAGCAAGCCACTTACCCTCTGGACCCCAGTAGATATCTTCAGCTTCCCAGACGTCTTCACGGCCGCCAGCAAAACCAAAGATCTTAAAACCCATCGACTGCATAGCAATTGTTCCAGCAAGCACCATTAAATCGGCCCAGGAAATTTTCTTGCCATATTTTTGCTTGATTGGCCAAAGTAAACGGCGGGCCTTATCGAGGTTACCGTTATCAGGCCAGCTATTTAAAGGAGCAAAACGTTGTGTTCCAGCGCCTGCGCCGCCACGGCCATCAGCAATTCGATAAGTTCCGGCGCTATGCCAAGACATCCTGATTAGAAATGGTCCGTAATGACCGTAGTCAGCAGGCCACCAATCTTGTGAGTCTGCCATCAGAGCATTTAAGTCTTGAATGACAGCATGAAGATCGAGACTTTTAAATTCTTTTGCATAATCAAAATCGGAATCCATTGGATTAATCAAAGGAGAGTTTTGATTTAGGAGCTTCAAATCTAATTGATTAGGCCACCAGTCTTTATTACTTGGTTTTTGATGATTGCCACCTGAAAAAGGGCATTTTGCTTGATCTGACATGATGGTGATCCTTGATTGAATGAGGGGCTAAGCTTCAATTCAGTATAGAGACAAAATATGAAAAATAGGTACGCTATAACGCATAGCTCAAGCCCATATTACATCTATGGACCCTATAGGGCTCACCTCTAAATGCTGAGTTAGTGAGCGCAATGATTTTTTGTGACAAAAAGATGACATGCACTACTTAAGTGCTGGTCATGAGACAAATTCTTTACATTTCTGAGCTATTTAACCCTTCTAAAGGGTTTATTAGTAATTTTTTCAAAAACCCATAAATGGTGCATCCGATTTTCAAAATTGTGCAGGCTGATAACTCATACTAAATTTTGGAACTTAAGATACGGTATGCGTATCAAAATTACAAAAAGCCTCGTGCTCCATGCTCAAATTCATGAGATAGAGCCGATTCCTGAAGCCCTCTTTCCAGAAGGTGAGTATCTTGCCAACCTTACCCCTGAAGGCAAGATAGAGGTCATCAATACAAAAAAGATTAAAGCCTTATTCTCTTTTTCTCAGTTTAGAGAAAAAGTGTCACAGGGTGACTTTATTGTGGTGGAAACCTAGTCCACTTTAATGGTCTAGATCTAGACTCTGCACTAAGCTGGCAAGCTTTACCAAAGATTCAAAGGAATTGGACTTACTAGCCTCCACATCCAGATTCTCCCAATTAAATTCTAGGGAGAAGTGGGCTGACTCAACAATCAGCTCGTAACTTGAAGAAGTCTTATTGCTGGGATTGGCATCCAACACTTCAGTTACAGGTACTTTAATTATGGCAATTGCATCTAGCAGCATTTCTACTTCCGATGAAGTCAGCTCTCTACTATGTAAAACATCATCCGTTCTCTTGATCGAAAGCTTAGATATATCGTCGATGACTACTTCATACTGATTAAGGCCTAAGTCAAACCAAACGGTTAACTCAAGAGCAATTGGATAATTTTTCATTTAATCTACCTCATCAGCATGAAGTTCATCGAAATGCACCTTATGGGACTTTCGCTTGACATCGAGCTTCACCCATTTGCTTTGCTGCATTCTGTATTCGCAATCTTCTGCGTGATTTTCAATCAAACCAAAAATCACGGTCGTTGGAATCTTGCAGTATTGACATCGATAAGCATGTTGGTGCTCTTCAATTTTTTCCTGAGGGTAGTCAATATAGAAGGGTTTCATATGTGTCTCCATGAAATTGCAGATTTTTAAACTATCTTACACCCCATTAATATAATAGCTAGCAGCTAACGCGGAAGTGTAGAAGTGTTTTGGGTTACCCTATCGGGGTTAATCATCAACAATTAGATACCTACTGGAAGCCTCATGGATTTACTACCCTGTATTGAATTAGAAACTCAACCAAACCCAACTGCTGCCATAATTTGGCTGCATGGCCTTGGGGCAGATGGAAATGATTTTGTCCCCATCGTTCCAGAATTAGATCTCTCTGGATGCCCTGGTATTCGGTTTATTTTCCCTAGCGCGCCTAGCATGCCGGTCACCGTTAATGGAGGTTATGTCATGCCCGCCTGGTACGACATTATTGGGCGTAACTTGGTAGACCAAGAAGATGCTGCTGGTATTTCGAAATCCGCATCTTCGATTGTGAGCTTGATTAAGCATCAAGCGGCTAGTGGCATTGCTTACGAAAATATAGTTTTGGCAGGCTTTTCTCAAGGTTGTGCGATAGCTCTGCATGTTGGTCTTCGCTTTCCGCAGCGGCTTGCTGGAATCATGGCGCTATCAGGCTACCTACCCTTAGCGATGACACTCGCAATTGAGAAGCACTCTGCCAACCAAAACACACCTATTTTTATGGCTCACGGCGCATATGATGCAGTCGTAGTTCCAGAACGCGCCCAAGCTTCTTATGCATTGCTAGAAAAAATGGGTTATTCAGTTAACTGGAACGAATACCCTATGGAGCACTCTGTTAATCGCGAAGAATTAGCTGATATCTCACGCTTCTTACAAGAGGTGCTTGGTGCTAAATGAACCATTACATTAGTCCATCAGCAATCAACTTAACACTTGCAACCAGTAAGAAAAATTGCACGATACGGTAATACCACTTCATAGAAATCTTTTCTGCTAAGTAAAAGCCTAGGTAGACACCAATTGGCACACAAGGTAGCAAAATCACTGAGGTGGCTAACTGCTTGAAATTAAGAAGCTCTAAATAAGCATATGGACCCAACTTCCCAAAATTAATCATTGCAAAGAAAACACCTAAGGTAGAGGTATACACCATGGGTATAAGCTTTTCTCTCAACATAAAAATTGTAATGGGTGGCCCTCCATTGTGTGCAACAAAAGAAGTAAAGCCAGAGGTCAAGCCCATTACGCGGCCTAACCAAGGATATGGCTTAGCCTCTTTCAAATCAAAATGGGATGTTACTAGCATCTGAGTTAAGAACAGCATAATGAAGATGCCAACCGAAAGTGTTAAAACTTTTGGGGTGATGATCGTAAAGAAGATCATTCCCAAGAGCATGCCTCCAAAAGCAGGCGGAATGATGAGTTTCAAAATGCGCCAATCAGCATTCTTGATAAAGCGACGCAAACCTACTAAATCAATAGCGATTAAAAGTGGTAGCAAAATGGCGAGTGCTTCATTAATGCTGGACTGGCTTGCCATCAAGGGTAGGGACAGTACGCCTAAGCCAGCACCGAAGCCGCTCTTAGAAATTCCCACAACAATGACGCTAGCAACAGCACAAAAGAAGAAGACGAATGAGTGTGTATGAAATGATTCAATAACTGAAGCGCTGAGGGTTTGGAGCATCGTGCAATACTAACAAATGAGTCTAGATTAAACAGAAAAACAAAGAGGACTTGATAGTCCCCCTTCTTCAAAACTTAGCAAGCTTAAAGTTTCTTATTAAAACTGAACTGCGCAAATGCTTGCTCTGCCACATTAAACCACTGTGCTTCCATATTTCTAAAGGCACGATAGTCTTCAAAAATCTTTTTGAACTGGGGATTCTTGGCAGACTCTTCTGCATAAGTTTCTTGGCTAGCCTTAAAGCAAGCTTCCATGATAGAAGTATTGAATTTACGTAAGACTGCGCCATTTTGAATAAGGCGCTGTAGAGCTGGTGGATTTAAGGCATCATATTTTGCACACATGTCAGTGTGAGTTTCATAACAAGCTGCCTCCCACGCTGCTTGATAAGCAGGAGGTAAGGATTCCCACTGCTTCTTATTCACCAAGAAAGATAGGCCTGCCGCCCCTTCCCAAAAAGCGGGGTAGTAATAATTTTTTGCTACTTTTGCTAAGCCCAATTTTTCATCGTCATATGGGCCGACAAATTCTGCGGCATCAATTGTTCCTTTTTCAAGAGCTGAATAAATTTCACCAGCAGGTAGCTGCTGTGGCACTACACCCAATTTAGCTAGAACCTGTCCCGCAAAGCCGGCAATACGGAATTTCAACCCCTTTAGATCTTCAGGCGTCTTGATCTCTTTTCTAAACCAACCGCCCATCTGAGTCCCAGTTTGGCCGCCCAAGAAATTAACAATGTTATAAGTAGCATAGAGCTCGCGCATCAACTTCATACCATTTCCATAAAGCATCCAAGCAGATTGTTGCCGTGCAGTTAAACCAAAAGGAGCAGCAGTATCAAAAATGAAGGCGCTATTTTTTCCTAAGTAGTAGTAACTAGCAGTATGCCCACACTCGACAGTGCCATTTTGAACTGCATCGAGGACTTGCAAAGCAGGTACCACTTCACCAGCAGCAAACACTTTGACATTAAATTTTCCGTCAGTGGCCTTACGTAAAGAGTTAGCAAACACTTCAGGTGCGCCAAACAAGGTATCCAAGGATTTAGGAAAACTGGATACCAACCGCCAATTTAAGCTTGGTAAGTTATCCGCAATTGCTGGGGCGCCCAGAGCAGCGGCTCCGGCACCAATTGAAGCTTTCTTTAGAAACGAACGTCTTTGCATTGCAATCTCCCTTCAGTATTTTTTACTATTTACTGCATTTCTATATTCTATAAGTAGATTTATTTTCCACCAATTGTCATAGATCCGATCAGGATAGAGCCGGTCTCTTTGCTACCCCGGATTAAGGTGTCGCTGCCAATTAACTCAATATCTAAAAGCATATCGCGCAAATTACCCGCAATCGTCACCCCTTCAACAGGGTGTTGAATTTCACCATTCTCAACCCAGTATCCAAAGGCGCCCCGTGAATAATCACCTGTGACATAGTTCACGCCCTGTCCCATTAACTCCGTGACTAACAAGCCAGTACCCATTTCCTTTAATAAAGCGGCTAAACCTCCCTTGGGTGACTTCTTGCTTTGCAGTGTGAGGTGATGAGATCCACCAGCATTCCCAGTAGTCTTCATGCCTAATTTACGAGCTGAATAAGTAGATAAAAAATAACCTTCTAAGATTCCTTTATTGACAACGATGCGCGCACTGGTCTTTACACCTTCCTCATCAAATGGTGTACTACCTGACATTGCTTTTAGATGAGGATTTTCAAAGAGGCTGACATGCTTGGGAAGAACTTGCTTTCCTAAGCTATCGAGCAAGAAGCTCGAACGTCTATAAAGGGCGCCACCTGAAACTGCTTGCACCAAGCCCCCTAATAGTCCAGCCGCCAATGGTGCCTCAAATATCACTGGGCAACGACGGGTTGTGATCGCTCTCGCTTTTAAGCGCGATAGCGCTCGTTGCGCAGCATATTTACCAATCGCAGCAGGATCGGCCAGTTCTTCAGGGATACGTGAGCTGGAATACCAATCATCACGCTGCATATGAGCTTGCCTGCCACCTTGGCTAGCAATTGGAGCACAAGAAATATAGTGGCGTGAAAAAGGATATCCCCCCATAAAACCATGGCTTGTACCCATCATGAAATGTGCATGGTGGGCAGAAACTGAAGCGCCATCACTGTTCTGAATTTGCTTGCTAACCGAAAAAGCAGCGCCTTCTGCAATACGTGCAATTTCTACTGCATGAGTTGCATCAATATTCCATGGATGAAATAAATCTAAATCAAGTGGATGTTTTTCTAAGATCTCGCGCTCAGCCGGCCCTGCGCAGGTATCTTCAGCCGTGTGTTGAGCGATATGATATGCAGCATCAACTGTAGCTTTTAACGATGCTTTAGAAAAATCGCTTGTGCTCGCATTTCCGCGATGGTGCCCTAAAAATACAGTAACGCCTACCTGCTTATCGAGGCTCTGCTCAATCGTTTCTACCTCACCTTTACGGACTGTAACGGATAGGCCTTGACCCTCGGAAACCTCAGCGACGGCGTCTGAAGCACCTCTTCTTTTAGCCTCTTTGAGCAAAAAATCGACTATTTCTTGAAACTGACTGGATGTATATGTAAACATGCCCTAATAATAGCTAGAATAGAAACATGAAGCATACCGAAGCTTGGAAGCGAAGCACCCCGAATGAAGTCAAAATTGGCCTGATCTCTATTTCTGATCGAGCCAGTAAAGGTGTTTATCAAGATGAGGGCATACCTGCCCTTCAAAACTGGCTAATGAAGGCCATCAGCAATTCCTGTACCTTTCATGAGCGCCTCATTGCCGATGAATCTGAGAGCATTACAGAGACCATTGTGGAATTAGTCGATGAACTAAGGTGTGATCTAGTGCTCACAACAGGCGGTACAGGCCCTTCGCGTAGAGACGTAACCCCTGAAGCCACCCGCGAAGCTGGAACCCGTGAAATGCCAGGTTTTGGCGAGCAAATGCGTCAAATTAGCCTCAGTTTTGTGCCTACAGCAATTTTATCGAGACAAACTGCAGTTTTAAGAGAAATTGAGGATCATGCTGCCCTAGTAATCAATTTACCCGGACAACCTAAGGCAATTGCCGAAACGCTTGAAGGACTCAAGGATGAGAATGGGAAATCTATTATTTCCGGCATTTTTGCTGCAGTCCCTTATTGTATTGATCTCATTGGTGGGCCCTATATACAAACCAATGAAGAAGTTATAAAGGCGTTTAGGCCTAAGAGCGCTATTCGGAAATAAACTCTTCTAGTCTTTTATTCCCCTTACTTTTACTGCGGTAATGGGACGATAAATTTATCACGGTAGTACTTGAGCTCTTCAATAGACTCTTCAATATCAGCTAAAGCAGTATGTGCCTGATTTTTAGTGAATCCTTTTACTAACTCTGGATGCCAGCGCTTACACAATTCCTTTAAGGTTGACACGTCGACATTTCGGTAATGAAAGTAAGCCTCTAACTTCGGCATGTACTTGGCCATGAAACGCCGATCTTGACCAATCGTATTGCCACACATCGGTGCAATTCCAGCTTTGATATATTTCTTTAAAAAAGTGATGCACTCTGATTCAACCGTTGCCTCATCCATCTTCGACGCCTTGACCTTATCAATAAGACCTGAGCGACTATGAGTACCTTTGTTCCAGGAATCCATAGCATCTAAAAGTGCGTCATCTTGATGGACCACCCAAACAGGGGCTACAGCGATGGTATTGAGGTGGGCATCCGTGACAATAATGGCAATTTCTAGAATCCGCTCAGTTTCGGGGTTTAAACCCGACATTTCCATATCCACCCAAATCAGGTGCTCATTGGCGGATACTGATTTAATCTCAGTCGTGTTTGTTTGTTCGCTCATATCTATAATGATCTCATGACATTCACAATTGTTTTTTTAATCGCCTTTATTGCCAGTTTTGGCCTACGCCACTGGCTTTCCCAACGTCAAATTCGCTACGTCGCTAAGCATCGTGATCGGGTTCCGCCAGAATTTGCCGAAAAAGTAAGCCTGGCTGAACATCAAAAAGCCGCTGACTACACTATCGCCAAATTACGCCTCGGTATTTTAGAAAACGGTGTCAGCGCCATCATTTTAATTGCCTTCACCTTATTAGGTGGCTTGCAGATCCTAAATATAGCTCTTCTGCAACTCTTAGGTGAAGGTATCGCGCAGCAGATTGCTTTGCTTGTCTTTATCGTCATCATCTCTGGAATCATCGATATCCCCTTCTCTTGGTACAAACAGTTTTACTTAGAAGAGCGCTTTGGCTTTAATCGCATGACTAAGAAATTATTCTTTAGTGACATGATAAAAGGCGTTGGGGTGGGGGGTGTCATTGGAATTCCGCTACTCTGGGTCATTCTGACATTGATGGCACAAACAGGAGATCTCTGGTGGCTCTGGGCTTGGGGTGTTCTCACAGCATTTAGTCTACTAATGCAATGGGTCTTCCCAAGCTTTATTGCCCCCCTCTTTAATAAATTTCAAGCTCTTGAAGATGGGCCCCTGAAAAACCAAATTGAGGCACTTCTTGCGCGTTGTGACTTTGCAAGTCAAGGCTTGTTTGTCATGGATGGCAGCAAACGTAGTGCCCATGGCAATGCATTTTTTGCTGGCATGGGGAAAGCCAAGCGAATTGTTTTCTTTGATACTTTGATTGAGAAACTCAATCCAGGTGAGGTAGAGGCCGTTCTTGCCCATGAGCTGGGTCACTATAAGCGCAATCATATTCGTAAGCGCCTCTTGGTTTCTTTTGCTCTAAGCTTTGGTATGTTTGCTCTACTGGGCTGGATTAGTACTAAGGTCTGGTTCTATACCGATTTGGGAGTAATGCCTAACCTCAATGGCTATAACGGCGGCTTAGCATTAGCACTCTTCATCTTAGTGTCACCAGTATTTAGTTTTTTCTTCACTCCCCTTGCTAGCCTTGCCTCCCGCAAACATGAATATGAAGCAGATGGTTTTGCTGCTGAGAAATCTTCTGCTAAAGATTTAATCTCTGCATTGGTAAAGTTATATCAAGACAATGCGTCAACCCTTACCCCAGACCCAATTTACACTGCTTTTTATAGTTCACATCCGCCAGCTCCACTGAGGATTGCCAACCTACAGCGCCTTAGCTAATCGGTCGGCTAATGGAACAGTTTCATGCACTACTAACTGCTTCTTATGGAAGGCACTACCTAGCACAGCGTTTAGTCTCTGATGAGCGTGGGGATGAATCACCTAGTGGACCTTTAATTCAGGTCAGTACGCCTGCTAAGCAGCATGTTGGCGCAGTTGGTGATCACATGCTGCTCGAGATGACTTCTATCGATCAAGCACGCATTATTCACATTGAGCCACGTGAAAATATTCTGTATCGATCAGATGCTTTTAAGAGCAAGATTATTGCTTCTAACGTCGATCAAATTTTAGTAGTACTCGCAACACAGCCTGCTTTCTCACCCGATCTTTTGGGTAGAGCAGTAGTCGCTGCAGAAACCAATCAAATTGGCTTACACATACTCTTAAATAAATGTGATCTCAAAGATAATTTAGAGCACGCTCGAAAAATCATCGCTCCTTATGCGCGAATGGGCTATCCAGTCAGCGAAGTATCAGCAAAATTTGACTCCATATCGATTGAGGCCCTCCAGCCTGCATTGAGAGGTAAGGTTTCTGTATTTGTAGGGCAATCTGGCATGGGTAAATCGAGTTTGCTAAATGCCTGGGTACCTAATGCTTCTGCCCTTACCCAAGAGTATTCAGTACGCTTAGATACTGGCAAGCACACTACTACTGCTTGTCGTTATTTTGAGTTACCTGAAGTTTGGGGAAGAAATGAATCCGGTAAGCTTGGTGCGCTCATTGACTCTCCCGGCTTTCAGGAGTTTGGTTTGGCACACATGTCGGTGAGCGAACTGCAGCATGCTTTTAGAGAATTCAAAGACTTACTAGGTAAATGCCGCTTTCATAATTGCGCGCATCAAGCTGAGCCTGATTGTGCAGTTCGTGCTGCAGTAGATAGAAATGAGATAGCGCCTGAAAGATTGGCACTATTTAGGCAACTACGTTCGGACTCACAGACAGCAGATAAGCAAATTCAGGGAATTAGCCAAGCCAAAGAGCGATGGTCAGCATTAGCAACAAAGCCATCCAAGCGATAACCAAGCGCCATACCAATCCTACTGCGGAGCGCATTGTGCGTTCAGTGGGTTCAAGACCTACCTCATAAATCAACGGCTCACCAGCTTCAGCCATACGCAAAGCCTCATCACTGTCAGGTTCACTTAAGGGTTCACCTAGACGCACGCCAAGAGCGCCGCTGCCTGCTGCCAAAATCACTGCTGATAATGGATCAGACCATTTTTGGGTGAGGTAACGCCAAGCATACACAGCACCTTCAAAGTTGCCAACAATCGCAAAGCCCATTGCAGTAATCCGTGACGGTATCCAATCAAGTACGTAGAAAAAGTGACGAGCAGATTCGCTCAAGTTGAAGTCACTGCGTTCAGACCAGCGCTGTGCAGCAATATCAGCCAAACGATAAAGCACAACACCCGCAGGACCCATTGGCATCATGAACCAGAACAACACACCAAATACATGTCGATGCGAACCAATAATGGCGCGTTCAAGTGCTAAAGAAATGATTTCAGCTTCTGAAAGGTTAGCTGTATCTAAACTTGGGCCATACCACTCACCTAAGGCAAGCCGTGCTGCTGGTAAATCATGGGCCTCAATGGCTTCATGCACAAGCGTAAAAGAATGGCTGAACTGACGAAAGCCAAAAAACAAATAGGCAATCACTACGTTCCACAAGAAACCCAAAATGGGATAAGTCACCATACAGGCGACATAGACTAAGAACACTAAGAATGTCGGCAAAATAAATGCTACTAAGCAAGCCATCCGAGCACCAACTGGACTTGCTCCTTCTTCGGTCTTTCCGCCAAATTCTCCAGCGACCCAATTGAGCCAACGGGTGCACATACGCACAATCGAATGGCTAGAAGTTACTGGGCGATATTGTTCAGCAATGAGGGCGAAGAGGATAGAAAAGAAAGTCATAATTTTAAGAAATGATATAGGTTTCGTAACATTCCCGCAGTAGCACCCCAAATAAAGCGGTTCTCATAAGGCATTGAATAAAAACGGCGACCTCCCTGCTCGCTTTGCCAAAGTCTCACTTGATGATTTTGAGGGTCTAGCAAAAAACTCAAGGGGACTTCAAACACGTCAGCAACCTCAAACTCATCTAAGACATATTCCGCCTGAGTCTGGACCAATCCTACTACTGGAGTCACGCTATAGCCAGACACTGTTAAATATTGAGGTAAATGACCAATAATCTCCACCCGTTTTCGATCCAAGCCAATTTCTTCTTCACTTTCACGCAAAGCAGTGTCATTTGGACCTTCATCCTCAGGATCCATTCGACCCCCAGGAAAACTAATTTGGCCTGCGTGATCGCGCAAATGATTAGTTCGCTGTGTCAACAAAACCCACAACCCATCTTCCTTCAATAGCAAAGGAATCAATACAGCTGCTTTAGTAACCTTGCCAGCTGCTTTGCGTTTAGTAATGATGTCTGATGCAATCACGTGGCGATTCTCATCAGTAATTTCTGGCTCCCATTTTGGAGGAGACTTAAAACGGGCTTTCAAAGACGCTGGTTCAAGACGCTCTTTGGGCACCTTAATCTGACTGCCACAAACCTCATGAATCGGAATAGCTTGTGCGTCAAAGCCTGGGGGTGAAGCCACATTGATTACATCTTCTTCGGGCTTAGGGGTCTTGGACATATTCATATTCTAAGGCAACAAAAAAGGCGACCTAGGCCGCCTTTCTGTTTGCATCAAAGCAGCAATTATTCAGCAGCTGAAACAGCGGCTGGTTTGGTGCGTGCCTGAAGCTTTTCTTTAATACGTGCTGACTTACCAGAACGATCGCGCAAGTAGTACAACTTCGCACGACGTACATCACCGCGACGCTTCACTTCAATACTGGCGATCAATGGTGAGTAAGTTTGGAAAGTACGCTCAACACCTTCACCCGAAGAAATCTTACGCACGATAAAGCTAGAATTGAGTCCGCGGTTACGCTTAGCAATTACAACGCCTTCAAAGGCTTGGGTACGCTTACGTGTACCTTCAACAACGTTCACACTAACAACTACTGTGTCACCAGGTGCAAAACTTGGCAATACTTTGTTAGCACTTAAGCGAGCAATTTCTTCTTGCTCAATTTTTTCGATCAAATTCATTTTTAATCCTTAAACATCTTGTTAACGTTTAATCCCGAGACATTCATCAACGGACTTAACAGAGGATGCAGTTAAAACAATTTCACTAAACCAAAAAACCAAACCTTTAAATCACTACTGAGAGTATTCACAGCGAGCGAAGAAATTGTTCATCTTCTCGGGTTAGCAACCCATTGGCCCTAGCCGTTTCAATTAAATCTGGCCGGAACCTGAGCGTCAGCTCTAAAGACTGCTGCCGACGCCAATCCGCTATTTTAGCGTGATGTCCACCTAAAAGCACGTCTGGCACTGATAAATTTTCATAAATCTCAGGCCTGGTGTAATGCGGGTGGTCCAAAAGACCGTTCATAAAGCTATCCTGGGCCGCAGATTCATCATCTCCAAGCGCCCCTGGGATAAGCCTAATTACTGCATCCATGACGGCCATAGCGGGTATTTCACCCCCTGAAAGCACAAAATCACCGATAGACAGCTGAAAATCGACGTTTCGCTCAATAAACCGTTGGTCTACTGCCTCATATCGACCGCAAATAAAGTTGAAATTGCCATGATTGAGGATATCCATAGCCATCTTTTGAGAGAAACGCTCGCCTTGGGGGGCCAATAGGCAAACTGGTCCTGTTTTGATGTTGGCAGCTTGATGGGCGGCTTTTAGTCCAGCAACAGTATCTTCTAAGGGCTTGGCCATCATGACCATTCCTGGGCCACCACCATAAGCGCGATCATCAACTGTTTTACGCGCATCAGAACAAAAATCACGTGGATTCCATAGGTGAACGCTGGTCAAAGATTGTTCACATGCGCGTCCAGTGATGCCCCATTGCGTGAGAGCAGAGAACATCTCAGGAAATAAAGTTACAACATCAAAGCGCATGTTTTATTTTTCTGCTTTATTGCCAGTCAGACTGCCAATCAAGCGTTATCCTTTTATTGGGCAAGTCTACATTCTGTACCACTTCTTTTACGAAGGGCACCAGATATTTAGTTTCTTTAGTAGCAGCATCACCTATAGCAATCACACCATGGGCACCATTTTCAGCAACATCTAACACTTCGCCTAGGTCCTCATTTTGCAAATTGATTGCCTGGCATCCGATGAGATCTACCCAATAATAGGAATCACTATCTGCTTTTGGGAATGCATCGCGAGTCACTAGGATCCGAGCACCTTTTAAAGCCAGGGCTTGGTCACGATCTTTTATACCTTCTAATGACATCACCACGTTGCCACTGTGCATCTTGGCACTCTTCACTTTGTATTGCGTCAAGGAGGCCTGTTCTGCGGACGCGGGAACATTATCCCTTCGCGGGATTAAAGACAACCAAACAGCTTTTGAAGATAGAAGTGTTATTGGGGCAGATGAATGAGGTCTCACCTTCACTTGCCCCTGCAAACCTTGTGCCTCAGAAATGGCGCCAAGTTCAATCAAATCATTTAAGGAAGGTGCACTCATTTGAAAGACACCTTATTTTCCCAAAATAGAACTACTAATAATCTTGCAACTAAAAACTCCACCTTGGCGATGAAATTTTTAGCTAAATAATATTTAGGCAGCAGGATTATTTTTGATCAAACGAACAACGGTTGGAGATACTTGAGCACCAACACCAGTCCAGTAAGTCAAACGATCTTGAGCAATGCGCATAGCCTGCTCAGATTCGGCTGCCTGTGGATTGAAGTAACCAATGCGCTCGATAAAGTTCGAGTCGCGACGGTTGCGCTTATCAGTAGCAACGATGCTATAAAAAGGGCGCTTCTTAGAGCCGCCGCGTGCCAGTCGAATGACGACCATACTTATTCCTTAAAATCTAAAATGAAAACAGGTTGATTACAACCCAATGAAATTCCTACGAAAAATCTTGGGCTCCAGCTCACCAACTAAACACACGGTAGAGCGGAAAACCTCATATTCTAGACGAAAACCCCTACTTCTTCCACCTATTTCAGTGTCCGAGTCTTTAGAATACAATTCAGATATTCAAAAAAATATATATAAAACAATAACTTAGATAATCATGACCATAAAAATGGTGATTTACACCCCTTCTCAAGAAGGCATAAAAGGCTTTTCAAATAGCTTATTGATGATGTTTTCATGCTGTAGCGTCGCCCTTTTGACTGCCTGCGCCAATATCATTCCACCCTGTGGCGCGAAAACTAGCCCTCCTAGCAGCGAGTTGCGTAATACCAAATGGGAGCTCACGCGCTGGAACTTGGCACCGAACTCTAATGGTGAAGTCCGCACCCGTCAAATTCCTCAAGGCGAAGCGAGTAATCCCATTCACGTCATCTTTGATACCAATGGCGGGCGCATTAGCGGATCTACAGGTTGCAATCGCTTTACCGCACAACTAGATGAAGATGCCCGCGGTTTTACGTTTACCAAAATTGCTGTAAACAAAATGGTCTGCACCCCACAACGAAATGAATTAGAAAATGATTTTCTATACGAGCTTAATGACTATCGCAGCATAGTACGTAATGGCGACCAATTACTCATGATCGGCGCTGATCGAGAAGTACTTAGCTTTACTCAACGTTCTAATACCAATAAATAAAAAGATAAAAGATTCATGAAAAAATCGAAACTGATTGTTTGTGCGCTCGGATTATTTTTTCCTGGCAGCGGCCTGAACTGTTTTTATTTGCAGGGATGGAAATCTTTTTGGGCTTGGGTGCAATTATTTACTTTGATCGGTGGAATTGCTGGTTGGAATATATTAAAGAGCGCACACTTTCATTCAGCACCGGGTTGGATTCTGCTTATTTTTGGTTTCATTGCCATAGAGGCAAGCTGGCTCACTACGATTGCCTTTGGTCTTCGCCCTGATGAAAAGTGGGATGCGCAATTTAATCCTGATATTGAAGAACACCGCCGAACCCGCTCTGGTTGGCCAGCTATTCTGACTGTGATTTTCTCACTCGTGTTTGGCGCTGGAGTAATGATGACTTTCTTTGCAATTTCATTTGAGCAATTCTTCATCTCCCAAATTCATGAAGCAAGAAAGCTATCTCAATAATTTTAAAACTGCTCTGGCTCTAAAGCATTCGTAGACTGGCCGCTTTCTACAATTGAAGTTGCTAAAGCGCTTGCTTGCGGTAATAGATTCTCTGCAAAGAAGCGTACTGTAGTAATCTTGGCATTATAAAAAGCAGGATCGCTATCTCGCAAACGCTCCGCAGCCAAAAGGCTTCGTGCCATTTGCCAAGCACCCAAGACCAAACCAGATAAACGGAGATAAGCAAAGCTACCGGCATAAACTGCTTTAATATCGCTTTTTGCATTAGCCAAAATAAAAGCAACAGACTCTTCAAAAGCGAGGCGTCCAGCAGTCAACTGCTTCAAAACTGCTACAGCATCAGCACTTGCACAAGCGGCTAAGACTTTTTCTGTTTCAATAATTTTTTGTGAGAATTTTTTTGCAGTCGCACCACCATCACGTACTGTTTTTCTACCAACCAAGTCATTTGCCTGAATGGCAGTAGTTCCTTCATAGATGGTCAAAATACGAGCATCCCGATAGTATTGAGCAGCGCCAGTCTCTTCAATGAATCCCATCCCACCGTGCACCTGAATTCCAAGGCTCGCAACCTCAATCGACATCTCGGTGGAGAATCCTTTAACAATCGGCACTAAGAATTCATATATAGCCTGATTGGCTTTACGATCAGCTTCATCAGGCGCTGCATGCTGAGCATCATAAGCAGCTGCAGCGTAATAAGCTAATGCACGTGAAGCTTCTGTGTAGGCACGCATTGTCATGAGCATGCGCTTCACATCTGGCTGATGAATGATCGCTACAGGACCAGCAGAGCCATTGAGATCGCGACTTTGAATACGATCTTTGGCATATTGAACGGCTTTTTGATAAGCACGCTCAGCAATGGCGATACCTTGCATACCTACTGCAAAGCGGGCGGCGTTCATCATCACAAACATATACTCTAGGCCGCGATTTTCTTCGCCTATCAAGTAGCCCACGGCGCCACCATGATCACCAAATTGCAATACAGCAGTTGGACTCGCTTTAATACCTAACTTGTGCTCAATAGAAACGCATTGCACATCATTACGTACCCCTAAGGAGCCATCTGCTTTGAGTAAGTACTTGGGAACAACAAATAGTGAAATCCCTTTTACCCCTTCAGGCGCATCTGGAGTGCGAGCCAAAACGAGATGCACGATATTTTTTGCCATATCGTGCTCACCATAAGTAATATAAATTTTAGTAGCAAAAATTTTGTAAGTGCCGTCTCCTTCTGGTACAGCACGTGAGCGTACCATTGCTAAATCTGAGCCCGCCTGTGGTTCAGTGAGGCACATAGAGCCAGTCCATTCACCAGAAATCATCTTCGGAACATAGCGCTCTTGTAACTCTGGACTTGCAGCAGTCAACAATGCCTCAATTGCACCATCAGTTAGCATTGGACATAAAGCAAATGACAAGTTAGCAGAGTGTGCCATTTCAAAACAGGCAGTGGCAATAAGCTTGGGTAATCCTTGTCCGCCAAACTCAGTTGGATGAATAACTCCCTGCCAGCCAGCCGCAGCAAATTGCTCAAAGGCATCTTTAAAACCTGGACTTGTAGTGACAACGCCATCTTTCAAGGAGCTTGGATTTTGATCACCAGGCCAATTAAGCGGCGCAACAATGTCTTGAGTAAATTTTGCGGATTCTTCCAAAATGGCTGGGGCTAAATCCACATCAGCTCCTGCTTCTGCATAAGTAGGATAAGTAACGACATCTGATAGCCCGGCTAACTCATTCATCACAAACAACATGTCTTTGACAGGGGCTACATATGACATTACAACTCCTCTTTATACATAAAGAATATGCAAAAGCAATGAATGGCTAAATGAAAATAATCTTAGCCGAGCGCTTTAGTGAGCTCAGGTACTGCAGTATTTAAATCAGCCACTAAGCCGTAATCAGCAACGCTAAAAATTGGCGCCTCAGGATCCTTATTAATTGCTACGATCACTTTAGAGTCCTTCATTCCTGCTAAGTGCTGAATAGCACCAGAAATACCAACGGCAATATAAAGCTGCGGAGCAACTATCTTTCCTGTTTGACCTACTTGATAGTCATTTGGTACATATCCAGCATCAACCGCAGCACGAGAAGCGCCAAGAGCTGCTCCTAATTTATCGGCCAAAGGAGCAATCAGCTCTTGATACTTCTCTCTAGAACCAAGGCCTCTACCGCCAGACACAATAATCTTTGCAGCAGTTAGCTCGGGACGATCAGACTTAGTCAGATCACGACTAACAAAGGAGGAATTAGTGGAGCTATCGACAGCAGCTTGTTTTTCTACTGCAGCAGAGCCTCCGGTTCCTACGACAGGATCAAAGCATGTGGTTCTAACAGTAATAACTTTGATTGGGTCTACTGATTGCACAGTAGCAATGGCATTACCAGCATAGATAGGACGCTCAAAAGTATCAGCACTCACAACTTTAGTGATATCAGATAACTGAGCAACATCCAACTTAGCAGCAACCCTTGGCATCACGTTTTTACCATTTGCAGTTGCAGGCGCAAGAAGATGGCTATAGTTTTTTGCAAGCGCAAGAATTTGTGCAGCCAGGGGCTCAGCCAATTGATACTCTAGACTAGGAGCATCTACTTGAATCACTTTGCGCACCCCAGCAATTTGTGCTGCCGCACTTACCACAGCATCAGCACCACTCCCAGCAATGAGGACATCTACCTCGGGACAGCACTGCAAGGCAGCTGCTACAGCATTCAGGGTAGCCGCTTTTAAAGATTGATTGTTGTGTTCAGCAATAACGAGGGCAGCCATTTAAATTACCTTTGCTTCATTTTTAAGTTTGTCTACGAGGGCTGCTACATCAGCAACCATAACGCCAGCACTGCGCTTGGGCGGCTCTTCAACCTTGAGGGTTTTAAGGCGTGGAGCAATATCAATACCTAACTCTTCAGGCTTCACAATATCGATTATCTTTTTCTTGGCCTTCATGATGTTGGGCAAAGTGACGTAGCGCGGCTCATTAAGACGCAAGTCGGTTGTAATCACAGCTGGCAATGACAGAGCAATGGTTTCTAAGCCACCATCTACTTCACGAGTTACAGTTGCCTTGCCGTCCGCTATGACAACATTAGAAGCAAAGGTGGCTTGGGGAATATCCATCAAACTTGCCAACATCTGGCCGGTTTGATTGCTATCGTCATCAATCGCTTGCTTTCCGAGGATGATGATTTGTGTAGACTCCTTTTCAGAAAGAGCCTTTAGAATCTTTGCTACTGCTAACGGCTGTATGTCGGACTCAGTCTCCACAAGAACAGCACGATCTGCGCCGATAGCTAAAGCAGTTCTTAAAGTTTCTTGGCATTGTGTAACACCTACTGAAACTACTATTACTTCGGTGGCAATGCCAGCCTCTTTTAAACGTACTGCCTCTTCTACAGCGATTTCATCAAAAGGGTTCATGCTCATTTTGACATTTGCCAAATCCACACCAGAACCATCAGATTTCACTCGAATTTTGACGTTGTAATCAACCACTCGTTTTACTGCAACTAAAATCTTCATTAGGAATTCTCAATATTTATGTACAAAATGTAATTAGCTATCTATTTTATCCGCCTTAGCATTCCATCTCTAAACATCAATGGCAGTGGCTGAACCAGCCTGCTTGCGTAGCTCAAATTTCTGAATTTTTCCTGTTGAGGTCTTAGGCAGCTCGCCAAATACGATTGCCTTGGGCACCTTAAAACCTGCTAAATACTGTTTACAGTGGACAATAATCTCAGCGGGAGTTACTTGCATACCAGGCTTGATTTCTAAAAAAGCGCAGGGCGTCTCACCCCACTTTGGATCAGGCTTAGCGACAACGGCTGCAGCAAGCACTGCAGGATGACGATAGAGCACATCCTCAACTTCAATAGAAGAAATATTTTCTCCACCAGAAATGATGATGTCTTTACTGCGGTCTTTGATCTTGATATACCCATCTGGGTTCATGACTGCTAAATCACCCGAATGAAACCAGCCCCCCTCAAACGCTTCTTTGGTGGCCTTGTCATTCTTAAGATAGCCCTTCATGGTGATATTGCCTTTAAACATAATCTCACCCATGGTTTCACCATCAGCAGGAACCGGCTTCATCGTTGCTGGATCAAGCACGTCAATCGCTTGTTGCATGTGATAGCGCACACCTTGACGCGCATTTAAACGAGCACGCTCACCAATATCTAACTCATCCCACTCATCCTGCTTTACACAAATTGCTGCCGGTCCATAAGTTTCAGTCAAACCATAAACGTGAGTTAAGTCAAAGCCCAGCTTTTCCATACCTTCAATAATGGCGGCAGGTGGCGCCGCACCAGCGATCAGGCCCTTTACGCCTGTGGGTACACCTATCTTCATTTCATCAGGAGCATTTACAAGTAGATTATGAACAATCGGTGCAGCACAGTAATGGGTTACGCCATACTCTTTAATCGCTGCAAAAATATTTGGTGCATCTACACGGCGCAAGCAAACATTAATCCCGGCACGAGCCGCAATAGTCCATGGGAAGCACCAGCCGTTGCAATGAAACATCGGTAACGTCCACAAATAGATGGGGTGTTTATTCATATCCCAGTCAAGAATATTAGACACAGCATTCATTGCCGCACCACGATGGTGATATACAACCCCTTTAGGGTTGCCCGTAGTTCCAGAGGTATAGTTCAAGCAGATAGCTTGCCATTCGTCAGCAGGGGCTTGCCATGCAAACTGAGGATTCCCTTCTGCTAGCAATTGTTCGTAAGTGAGTTTCCCTAGCTTCTCACCTGTAATATCAAATTCTTTCTCTTCTACATCAATCACCAAAATATCTCGGCCACTTTCTTTCTTAGCTATCTCCAATGCCTTTTTCATTACCCCTGAAAATTCAGGATCAATAATGACTACCTTAGCTTCACCATGATTGAGCATGAAGGCAATCGTTTCAGGATCTAGACGAGTATTTAAAGCATTAAGAACTGCGCCCGCCATCGGAATACCAAAATGGGCTTCTACCATCGGCGGCGTATTTGGCAACATCACAGCTACTGTGTCCCCCAAGCCAATGCCGTACTTTTGTAAAGCGCTCGCAAGGCGGCGGCAGCGTTCATCAGTTTGCTTCCAAGTTTGGCGTAACTTGCCATGAATAATGGCAATCTTGTTGGGATAAATCTGAGTAGATCTCTCTAAGAACAAGAGTGGAGTAATTGGAGTGTAGTTAGCTGAGTTACGATCTAGCCCCTGCTCATAAATATTTACCATCATGCACTTTCAATAACAGTTTTTTAATTAGAGGGCTAAATATCAGCCAATGCTTTTACGTGCGCTACCACACTGCGACCCAGTGCAGAGAGGTTATAGCCACCCTCTAGACAGCTCACTATGCGACCTTTTGCATACTCTTTTGCTATTTCTTTAAGGCGCTTGGTAATCCACACATAATCATCTTCTACCAATCCCATCTGGCCTAAATCATCCTCACGATGTGCATCAAATCCAGCAGAAATAATGATGAGCTCTGGCTCAAAATTACGTAAAGCTGGCAACCATTGCTCCTCTACGATCGAACGCACTACATCACCTTGAGTGGAAGCAGGTAATGGTACGTTCACCATATTGTCTGAAGGATCCAAGCCACTATAGGGATAGAAGGGATGCTGAAAGAAGCTACACATCATGACGTTTGGGTCGTTGAAGAATGCTGCTTCAGTACCATTGCCATGATGCACGTCAAAATCGATAATAGCGACACGTTTGATACCATAAGTTTCTTGTGCATAACGAGCAGCTATGGCAACGTTATCAAATAAACAAAAACCCATTGAACGTGTAGGTTCGGCATGATGTCCTGGTGGTCTCACTGCACAAAAGACATTTTCGACTTCGCCTTTCATCACAGCATCTACACCTGCTATAGCAGCGCCAGCAGCACGCAAAGAAGCTCTGTAAGTATGGGGATTCATAATGGTGTCACCATCTAACATGAAATAACCGCTCTCTGGGGCTCGGTCTCTAACAAAGCTCACGTGATCAGGGCTATGTACTAGCTCAAGCTGTTCCTCGGTTGCCAGAGGGGCATCTAAATGTTGTAAAAAGCGATCCACACCGCTTCGAATCAATTGATCATTAATTGCCTGAATGCGTTCTGGGCACTCCGGGTGATGACTTCCCATCTCATGTTTCAGAAAGTCTGGATGAGTTATGTATCCTGTTGTCATTACTCCAAATCCTCAATAGCAAAACTGTAGTTTTTATAGTCCAATAAGAAGTGCTTAAATTTCAACAATCTAAATCTATACGAATGAACTTTCACGTTCCCTGCCTGCTTCTGGCAATGTTACTGGCTGGCTGCGCTAGCGCCCCACCAAAACAACAAAGTACTCCAGAGCAACCCATCGTAAACCAAGCTGATGATGTCATCACAGAAGTTCGTTTTAGCCAAAGCCTCAACGAGTTATTGAGCCAAATATCTAAAAACCAAGAAATCCCCCTCCAAAGCCTAGAATCAGCCTTTGTAGATGCTAAAACGATACCCTCGATACGCAAATTAGTATTACCCCCATCAGGTACTTTTAAGAAGAATTGGCTGGTTTACCGGAAGCGCTTTATTGAGCCAGTGCGACTAAAGGCTGGGAAAGCATTTTGGGAGGAAAACCAAGCCTTTTTGAATCAAGTAGCGCAAGATTCTGGGGTGCCTGCAGAAATCATTGTTGCCATTATTGGCATTGAAACGATCTATGGTCGTCAGACAGGCAATTTTCGGGTTAAAGATGTTTTATCAACTCTAGCCTTTAGTTATCCAGATACCCCCAATAAAGCTACACGCGAGCAACTTTTTAAGGACCAGCTCAAAGAATTAATTCTCTTATGCTGGACCGAAGCTGGCGGAACACTCCCATCCAAAAATAAAGCTATCGATGTTAATAGTGCACGCTTTAGTTCTTGCTTAAATCAGAATAGCTCTTATGCAGGTGCGATTGGCTTACCCCAATTCATGCCTAGCAGCATTCGCAGTTTTGCCATCGATGGTGATAGTGATGGAAAGGTTGACTTAAAACAAAGTCCTAAAGATGCCATTGCTAGCGTTGGTAACTTTATGAAGCAACATGGTTGGCAGCCTGGCATGCCCGTTTCTTTCCCAGTTCAAACCACTGGTATATCTGCTGCAAAAGAATTGGCAGATGGTGAGCCTCAACTAAAACATACAGTTCAGGAATTAGTTGAAAAAGGAATTTTGACTAAGCAACAAGGCGACTTACAAAGTGGTGGGGTTGAACCTCAAAGTAAAGCGTTTATTATCGATCTTCCTTATCCCGATAAAGATGGCACAGATCAGGTTCAATACTTTGTAGGTTTAAATAACTTCCTTACGATTGTGCAATACAACCGTAGCTACTTTTATGCGCAAAGTGTGGCCGAGTTTGCAGAAGCCCTAGGTTATAAAAATCAAAGTGTTGTGCCAGCAGAAAATACAGTCAAGACAGTTAATACCAAGACGCCTACGAACTCAAGTGAGAAAACTAAGCACAAGAAGCAAAGCTCAAAAAAGAGAACTAAGGCAAATTAAGCAGGAAAAACGCCGGTAGATAGGTAACGATCACCACGATCGCAAACAATAAAGACAATGGTTGCATTTTCGACTTGGCGAGCAATTCGCAGCGCTACAACTAAAGCACCCCCAGCAGATATACCGCAGAAAATACCCTCCTCTGCTGCTAAGCGACGTGCCATCTCTTCAGCATCCGCCTGGGAGACATATTCAATCCGATCTACTCTATCGCCTTGGTAAATCTTAGGTAAATACTCTGGAGCCCATTTACGTATTCCAGGAATTTGTGAGCCTTCTTCGGGTTGTACGCCAATGATCTGAATCGCTGGATTCATCGACTTTAAATAAGTTGAGACGCCTGTAATAGTCCCTGTAGTACCCATGGATGAAATGAAATGGGTAACCTGACCATCGGTATCCCGCCAAATCTCTGGTCCAGTAGTTTCAATATGCGCTCTTGGATTATCAGAATTTGCAAATTGATCTAGCAATCTACCGCGCCCTTCTCGCTGAAGCTGGAGTGCATAGTCGCGGGCAAACTCCATGCCACCAGACGCAGCAGTCAAAATAAGTTCAGCCCCGTAAGCAGCCATACTTTGGCGACGCTCAATACTTTGATTTTCTGGCATAACTAATACCATCTTGTAACCCAACATAGCAGCGGTCATGGCTAATGCAATACCAGTGTTTCCACTGGTTGCTTCTATTAAGGTATCGCCAGGTTTAATTTCACCACGCTCTTGCGCACGCATGATCATTGACAGCGCAGGTCGGTCTTTAACCGACCCGGCTGGATTGTTGCCTTCCAACTTACCTAGAATCACATTATTGCGATTCCCATTCTCCTGCCCCGGAATACGTTGCAGGCGCACTACAGGCGTATTGCCAACAGTTTGTGAAATGGTCAGGTAAGCAGGTGTGTTCATAAGGCCATTTTAGCCATAAGCACACCTACACCCTAAAGGGTTTAATTTCCGCGACCTGCTGCCGTACGCTCTTGCTGATGACGATTACCAGTTTGAGTACGAGAATTACGTCTGCTAGAGGCCCCACCCTCCTTCTTGGTTCGGCCATTAGGCTCTCGAAAGGAGCTAGGAGCCTCAATCGTCAAACCGTTGTCCACCATCTTTTCGACTGATTTCATGCCAATGCCTCGAACCCGCTTTTGTAAATCATTAGCATCTTGGAAATGACCGCCATCCAATCTCTCAGCAATAATCGTTTTTGCCTTAGAAGGTCCGATCCCTTTAATACTTTCGAGCTCTGATTGAGTAGCCGTATTGACATTCACTGGTGAGGCAGAAACCCCAAAGGAAGCAAAAGCCAAAACTGCTGAAAGCGCAGATACCTGCATTAAACGTTTAACACTCTCTACATTGAAATAACTAGTCATAGACTCTCCATTAGTAAATAAAAATCCACGAACACAATGTGTGCGTGGATCGTTTACAACGAACAGTAGAGAATGAAGTTGACTTAAATCTTCACTAGACAAGTTAATCAGTAAATTCTGATAAGGGGGTCAATATAAGGCGCTCTATTTGGGATTCAAAATAAATTGTGCGGCACGTTTGATCAACTCTGGTTCAGATTGGTTAAAGCCATGATATGCAAAGGAGTCACAAATACCTCCCTCACTAATGCCTCCATCAATGATTTCTAACTTAGAAATCTGTTTTGAAGATCTACCATTAATGATTGCTGATGTTGCTGAGACCGGAGTCACCCCACAAGCATCCTGCTGATGGTGCATACCTAATACTGGTATTTCTACATCTTGATTAAGGTAGGCTGTAGAAATAGTTCCCGCAATAATGATCCCAGAAATCTTTTTTCCTGAAGAATCGAATTCATTTGCGTAATAGGTTGCCGTTGAGGACCCCATACTATGTCCAAAAATCCAAACTGGGAGATTGAGTTTGGCTTTATAAAAGCGCACTACTTCATCTACTCTATTTAAATGATCTTGGCGTCCTCGCAGATTGCTCCTGGTATGACCTAAGTTGTATGGGCTATCTACCAATACAGCGTCAATCCCATACTGCGCCCATAGATTAAGAGAGCGTATAAAGGTATGCTTACTCTTTGCTGAACCATTATCAAAAATCCCAGCCTGACCACCACCACCTGGAAAAAGTAATACTACTGCCCGTGGCTTTGTGGCATTGACTAATAAAGTTCGTGTAGGGGCCTCATCCTGATGAGGTATATCGATGACTTGCGCTAAAACAGAAGAGTTAATAACCCAAAGAAAAAGGGTTAGAAGAACCTTGATCACTGAAAACGTATTGTTTAAAGAGGATTGGCTAAGAAACCAGAATTTGCCTCTAGCCATTCAATATAACGTCCTACACCCTGCTCAACATCTAGAAAGGGTTCTGTATAGCCCGCAGCACGAAGTTTTGTGAGATCTGCTTGAGTAAAGCATTGATACTTCCCCTTGAGCGCATCCGGAAATGGAATGTACTCAATGGCTTTTTCTTTGACCAATTCTTGCAGGCTCGCTGGAGCTGCTTTATCCAACTTACGCATGGCATTAGCTACTGCATGTGCAACATCATTGAAGGGCTGTGCACGACCACTACCGAGATTAAAGATACCGCTGATTTCTGGGTGATCTAAGAAAAAGAGATTTACCTTTACTACATCCTCAACCGATACAAAATCACGACTCTGCTCACCTGGGCCATAACCACCATACTCACCAAAGAGTTTGACATGACCATTAGCCTTGTACTGGTGATATTGATGAAAAGCGACTGATGCCATGCGACCTTTATGAGATTCCCGTGGGCCATAGACGTTGAAGTATCGAAAACCAACGACTTGTGCAGCATTACTCTTTTCAACAAAGCGCTTACGCATTACTTGATCGAACAAGAACTTAGAGTAACCATAGATATTTAGTGGCTTCTCATGTTCACGACTCTCAACAAATACATCTGAGCCGCCATAAGTGGCAGCCGAAGAGGCGTAAAGCAGTTGTACCTTCTGCGCAGTGCAGATATCGAGCAAATCCATGGTGTAACGATAATTATTCGCCATCATGAAAATACCATCAGTTTCCATAGTGTCAGAGCAGGCGCCCTCATGGAACACCGCTTTTATCTTTCCAAATTTACCGCTTCTAAATGCTTCTAAAAATTCGTCTTTATCTAGGTATTCAATGATGTCGAGATCAGCCAGATTGCGATATTTATCTGCAGGGCGCAAGTCATCGACGGCGATGATATTTTTCTCGCCACGTACATTGAGCGCCTGAACAAGATTAGCCCCAATAAAACCAGCAGCACCAGTTACGATAATAGTCACTGTAATTCCTCTGAAGTAACGGTTGCAGTACCTAGCTTACCAACCACAATACCACCAGCGCGATTAGCTAATGCCATGGCTTTTTCGATTGGCCACTTTGCTGCTAGAGCAACTGCCAGAGTTGCAATCACAGTATCACCGGCGCCAGAGACATCAAATACTTCACGCGCTTGTGCTTTAACGTGACTAACACCGGCATCGGTATATAAGCTCATACCCTCTTCAGAGCGTGTTAACAATAAAGCCTGAAGATTGAGTGATTTTCTAAGGTCTTGCGCTCTCTTTGTTAAATCTTCTTCGCTAGTCCATTTACCAATTACTTGACGTAACTCACTTCGGTTAGGTGTTAAGACTGTAGCACCACGATACTTTTCATAATCCTCGCCCTTAGGGTCAACGAGGATAACTTTATTCTGCGCTCTAGCTTGCTCAATCATATGAGCTACCTGTCCTAATGCTCCCTTGCCGTAATCAGAAAGAATCACCACGTCTGCACCACCAACAAGTTTTTCAAAACGCTCTAATTTGTGGGCAAGTGCTTTTTCACTAGGAGACTCTTCAAAATCTAAGCGTATCAGTTGTTGTTGACGTGCGATCACTCGCAACTTCACAATCGTTGGTGCGTCAGCATCAATTTCTAATTGACTATCTACGCCACTAGATTTAAGTAACTCACCAACGCGCTTACCTGACTCATCATTGCCAACAATACCTAAAATCGTTGTCTTAGCCCCTAATGCTGCAACGTTCCGGGCTACGTTTGCAGCACCGCCTAAGCGCTCATCAATCTTACCAACCTGGACAACAGGAACGGGAGCCTCAGGGGAGATGCGATGAGTATCGCCAAACCAATAGCGGTCAAGCATGACATCACCAACCACTAGTAGGCGAGTCTGAGAGAACTGTTCTTGGTTAGCTTTTTCCATTTAACTATTTTTTATCGATGATTACTTTACTTAATATCTCAATTATGTCGCCCAATGCCATAGTACTCAATACCTAATTCTTTCATTGAGGCTGGCTCATACAGATTGCGACCATCAAAAATGATAGGACGGGCCAGTTTTTGCATCACTTGCTCAAAGTCTGGGCTTCTAAAGGCCTTCCACTCAGTCACAATGATTAAGGCATCAGCACCATCTAAGGCATTCATTGGATTGGCTGTCATAGATACTTTTGCAAGGCCAGCAGGGTCATCTTTAAAGTCAAGTGCTAAGCAATGCTTTGCCTCTTCCATTGCTACTGGATCATGAGCGACGATGGTTGCACCCCGTTTGACTAGCTCTTGGATAACTACGCGACTGGGAGCTTCACGCATATCGTCTGTATTGGGTTTAAAAGCAAGTCCCCACAAAGCAAACTTCATACCCTTTAAATCTTTACCAAAGCGCTTTTCGATCTTTTCAACCAAAGTGTACTTTTGTAATTCATTGACTGCTTCTACGGCATTTAGAATCTTGAGATCTCTGCCATGCTCCATCGCAGTCTTGGATAAAGCAGAGACATCTTTTGGAAAACAAGAGCCGCCATAACCCGTACCTGGATACAAGAAGCCAAAACCAATGCGGGAGTCTGAACCAATCCCTTGACGCACTGCTTCAATATCAGCACCAACCAGATCAGCCAAATTGGCTAGCTCATTCATAAAGGAGATACGAGTAGCTAACATGGCATTGGCTGCGTATTTAGTAAGCTCAGCACTTTTGACATCCATGTAATAGGTGCGCTCATGGTGGCGGTTAAATGGGGCGTAGAGCTTACGCATCTGCTCTTTTGCTCGTAGACCTGCTGGGGTATTTTCTGTACCAATCACAATCCGATCTGGACGCATAAAGTCTTCTACAGCAGCGCCTTCTTTTAAGAACTCAGGATTAGAGACTACTGAACATAGATCAGTAGCTAACTTTCTTTTTTGCAACTCTTCGGTAATGGCAGCAGAAACTCTATCGGCAGTTCCTACTGGCACAGTCGATTTATCTACTACTACTTTAGGAGTGGTAGCATGACGGCCGATATTGCGCGCTGCAGCAACAACATACTGCAGATCGGCTGAGCCATCTTCATCAGGCGGGGTGCCAACAGCAATAAATTGCACATCGCCATGGGCAACAGAGGCTGCAATATCAGTAGAGAACTGCAAACGACCAGCAGTAATATTGCGCTCAATCATTTCTTTTAAGCCTGGCTCGTAAATGGGCACACCACCAGAATTAAGAATCTCAATCTTTTTAGGGTCTAAGTCTAGGCAAAAAACATTGTTACCTTGCTCAGCTAAGCAAGCGCCAGTAACTAAACCTACATATCCGCTGCCGATGATGGTGACTTTCAATTTATCTCCAACTAGTCTTTATATTAATAGTCATCATTACAAAGTAGCTTGATGACAAATTCATTAACCTACATTGAAGGACCGCTTGGAGCGGCACCTTCGCTGCGTCTTGGGGAGTATGCCTCCCAGTGATTACAACCAGGACATTGCCAATAGTATCTACGCGCCCTAAAGCCACAATTGCCACAAGTATATCGAGCCAAACTAGTGGTTCGCTGACGTAGAAGATTCAGAATGGATTGCAATTCTTGGAGTCTTTCAGGATTGGCATTTCCCTCTTCTAAGGCTAAGCGTGTTTCAGCTAACTTCGAGAGGGCACTTAAGCTTGGTGAGTGCTGCATGACATCAGCAAGCATGATATTTGCTGCCTGCGGCCCACGAATCTTCATGACTTGCTTGTGAACGATATCTAACAACTCACCAGAGGCTTGCGTTTTGAGTAATACACAAAGGCGCTCTAAGCCCTCATCTGCTTTGTTAATTGAAGTATGTGCCACCATCCAACGATCAGCTAATAGGTGCATATATGCAGGATGAGAGGCAGCCACCAAAGACCAAGCCTCAATCGCCAGCGCAGGACGCTCCATAGCCATCAAGTAATCACCCTGCAAAATGAGGGCGCGCGCATGATTTGGAATGGCTTGCAAAGCACGCTGAACCGATTGTTCAGCTTCAGGTAAATCCTTACGACGCAGCGCTTCTTGGGCTAATTCACAATGAAATTGTGCAATCTCGCGCTGCTGAGATTTTCCTTGAAGTCTCTCTAATTCATTGGCTGCGATGATCGCTTTTTTCCAGTCATGCTCCACCTGATACATCTCTAGCAAGCTTTCTTTGGCAGGGATAGCAAACTTACCCTCACCTACGCGATTTAGAGATGCCTCAGCGCGATCTAATAAACCAGCACGCAGAAAGTCTCGTCCCAACTCATAAGCAGCATGATCACGATCGCGTGGTTTTAAGTCATCGCGATTGGCTAAATGTTGATGAACTCGAATAGCGCGCTCAGTCTCGCCACGCCGACGGAATAAATTACCCAATGAAAAATGAAGTTCAATGGTTTCAGGATCGAGTTGCGCAATTTTGACAAGTGTTTCAATTGCCTGATCTGGCTGTTCATTTAAAAGAAGGCTTAAGCCTTTGAAGGTCGAGCGCTGCTGACGCATACGCTCGCGCTCATCCATCCGATTTTCAAGACGTAAATCCCAGCGAGCAGCAAGCCAGCCGATCCCAAACATCACCGGCAGGAGTAATAACCAAGCGGTCGCTATCTGAATCATGACGTACAGAAATTAAATAAAAAAATGGTCCGGATGGACCACTGAGGATGAGCCGAAATACTAGGCACCAGAACCCTCTTTGGGGCCCGCCTGTTTCAATGGCTTGTAATCTACCCGCTCGCGCAACTCTTTGCCAGGCTTAAAGTGCGGAACGCGTTTTTCTGGAATGGATACTTTCTCGCCTGACTTTGGATTGCGTCCAGTACGAGAGGGTCGATGATGAAGTACAAAACTTCCTACGCCTCGTAACTCGATACGCTTGCCCTCGGCCAATGCTTTGGTCATAGTGTCTAGCAGTGTCTTTACTGCCAGCTCCACATCCCTAGGTAGAAGCTGCGGAAACTGTTCCGCGAGGCTCTCCACTAGTTCGGAGCGAGTAATTGCTTGTTGCTCTTGATCTGTCATGATCTATCAATAAAAAATCGCCACTCCCCTAGTGGGAAGCGGCGATATTGATTTAGCCTTGATTGTCCATTTTTGCTTTTAACAAAGCACCCAAATTAGTAGTGCCAGACTGCGCATCACCTTGGAGCTTGCTCATTGCATCTTGTTGATCAGAGCTGTCTTTTGCTTTAATTGAGAGATTAATGACACGTGACTTGCGATCAATATTAATGATCATTGCAGTGACGCTATCGCCTTCTTTCAATACATTACGTGCATCTTCAACACGATCTGTTGAGATCTCAGAAGCACGTAAGTAAGCTTCTACTTCATCAGCCAAGTGAATTGTTGCGCCCTTAGCATCAACCGCTTTCACAGTGCCAGTTACGAGGCTACCCTTATCACTTACGGATGTGTAGTTATTGAAGGGGTCACCAGACAATTGTTTGATACCAAGAGAGATACGCTCTTTCTCAACATCAATTGCCAATACAGTGGCTTCAACTTCATCACCTTTTTTGTATTTCTTAACAGCCTCTTCACCCGGCTCATTCCATGAGAGGTCTGAGAGGTGAACTAATCCATCGATACCACCAGGCAAGCCAATGAACACGCCAAAGTCGGTAATGGACTTGATTGCGCCAGAAAGCTTGTCGCCTTTTTGCTGTGAACGTGAGAATTCTTCCCATGGATTTGCTTTGCACTGCTTGATGCCCAAGCTGATACGACGCTTGTCTTCATCAATATCCAGAACCATGACTTCAACTTCGGTTCCCAATGCAGTTGCTTTACTTGGGGCAACGTTCTTATTAGTCCAATCCATTTCAGAAACGTGTACCAAGCCTTCGATACCAGACTCGATTTCAACGAACGCACCGTAGTCAGTAAGGTTGGTTACTTTGCCGAATAAACGGGTATTTGGTGGGTAACGACGAGCAATACCAACCCATGGATCATCGCCAAGTTGTTTCACACCGAGTGAAACACGGTTCTTTTCTTGATCAAACTTCAAAATCTTCGCAGTCACTTCTTGACCAACAGTCAACATCTCGCTTGGGTGACGCACGCGACGCCATGCCAAATCAGTGATGTGTAAGAGGCCATCGATACCGCCTAGGTCGACGAACGCGCCGTAGTCAGTGATGTTCTTAACGAGGCCAGTAACTACTGCACCTTCTTTGAGGTTAGACATCAACTCAGCCCGCTCTTTACCTTGGCTAGCTTCAACCACTGCACGACGTGACAAGACGACGTTGTTACGCTTACGGTCAAGCTTGATAACCTTAAACTCCATAGTCTTACCTTCGTAAGGACTAGTGTCTTTAATTGGACGGGTATCAACGAGTGATCCAGGCAAGAATGCACGTATACCGTTTACCATCACTGTCAAGCCACCTTTAACCTTACCAGTAACAGTACCGGTAACGATCTCAGCTTGCTCGAGTGCTTTTTCTAAGTTCATCCATGATGCCAAGCGTTTAGCTTTATCACGGGAGAGGATGGTATCGCCATAGCCGTTTTCAAGGGCGTCAATAGCAACAGAAACGAAATCGCCAGGAGCTACTTCAATCTCGCCAGCGTCGTTATGGAATTCTTCAACAGGAATAAACGCTTCAGACTTTAAGCCAGCGTTAACAACGACAAAGTTATGGTCGATGCGAAGGACTTCAGCCGAAATAACTTGGCCGGTCTTCATATTCGAGCGGGTTAATGATTCTTCAAATAATTCTGCAAATGATTCAGACATGTGTATTCACTTTGTGCCG
>Ga0114959_10000295_pt1 | contig 47596 bp, 44 predicted proteins | sample C_130625_EF_Meta_FD_87317 | JGI IMG/M metagenome (GOLD analysis project Ga0114959, IMG submission 87317) | Freshwater microbial communities from Lake Croche, Canada to study carbon cycling - C_130625_EF_MetaG | ecosystem: Environmental > Aquatic > Freshwater > Lake | place: Lake Croche, Canada... | reverse complement strand
CCGCGACCGTCGTGCTGACCGCCCATCGCCCCACCCCGGCGGCGGCCCCCACGCCCCCTGCCCCCAAGCCCGCCGCCCCCCGGGGGCCAGCGCAAGCCGCGGCGGGGCCGGCTGGCCAAGGGCCGCTGCTGCTGCCCGAGGTGAAGCACATCGTGGCCATCGCCTCCGGCAAGGGCGGGGTTGGCAAATCGACGACCGCGGTCAATCTCGCCGTCGCGCTCGCCGCACAGGGACACAAGGTCGGGCTGCTGGACGCCGATATCTACGGCCCCTCCCTGCCGCAGATGCTGGGCTCGCGGGAGAAGCCGCGGACCGAAGGCCAGAAGATCATCCCGATCGCCCGCTGGGGCCTGTCGGCCATGTCGATCGGCTTCCTGGTCGATGCCGAGACGCCGATGATCTGGCGCGGGCCGATGGTGATGGGGGCCCTGGAGCAGCTGATGGGCCAGGTCGCCTGGGGCGCGCTCGATATCATGCTGGTCGACATGCCGCCCGGCACGGGCGATGCCCAGCTGACCATGTCGCAGCGGGTGCCGCTGGCCGGTGCGGTGATCGTCTCGACACCGCAGGATGTCGCGCTGCTCGATGTCCGCCGCGGTGTCCGGATGTTCGAGAAGGTGCAGGTCCCGGTGCTCGGCCTGATCGAGAATATGAGCTTCCACTGCTGCCCCAATTGCGGACATCGCAGCGATGTCTTTGGCCATGGTGGGGCGCGGGCGGAAGCCGGGCGGCTTGGCGTGGAGTTCCTGGGGGAGCTGCCGCTGAAGCTCGAGATTCGCGAACTGGCCGATGCCGGCACGCCAATCGTCGCCGCCCGCGCGGACAGCCCGGAGGCCCAGACCTACATGGCGATTGCCGCGCGGCTCTGGGACAAGCTGCAAGGCAAGGGGGCGAGCCAGCACGCGCCGCGCTTCGTCGTCGAATAGGCCGCCCCCGGCTTCCCCGCTTGCCCACAGGGTGTAGGCTGGCGGCGAGCAACAGGGGGGATGCGCCATGCTGTTCGGCGCTTCGATGTTCGTGACCGATTACGCGATGCCGCCAGGGGCGCTGGCCCAGGCGCTGGAAGAACGCGGCTTCGAGTCCTTCTGGGTGCCGGAGCACAGCCATATCCCAGCCTCCCGCCGGTCCCCCTGGCCGGGCGGCGGTGATCTTCCAAAGCGGTATTACGACTGCATGGACCCCTTCGTGGCGCTGTCCGTCGCCGCCGCGACGACGCAGCGGATCATGCTCGGTACCGGGGTCTGCCTGGTGAACCAGCGCGACCCGATCCAGACCGCCAAGTCGGTCGCCTCGCTCGACCAGCTTTCCGGCGGGCGCTTCCTGTTTGGCATCGGCATCGGTTGGAACGCCGAGGAGATGGCCAATCACGGCACCGCCTTCCCGACCCGGGCCAAGCTGGTCCGCGAGCGGATCGAGGCCATGCAGGCGATCTGGACTTCGGACCGGGCCGAGTATCACGGCAGCTTCGTCGATTTCGATCCGATCTTCGCCTGGCCGAAGCCGGTGCAGCGACCGCATCCGCCGATCATCGTCGGTGGCGGCTTTCCACAGGGCGCGCGCCGTGCGCTGCGTTATGGCAATGGCTGGATCCCGATTACCGGCCGGGCACCGATGCGGGACGCGCTGACCGCCTTCCGGGTCCTGGCGAATGAGGTCGGCCGCGACCCAACGGAGGTGCCGATCACCGCCTTCGCCGCGCCGGAGGACCTGGACGAGATCCGTCGTCTTGGCGAGCTGGGCGTCACGCGCGTCGTGGTCGCCTTGGATTCCGAACCCGCCGGCACGATCCTGCCGCAACTCGATCGCTGGGCCGCGATCATCCGGGCGAGCGGCTAAGCGGCTAGAGCATGCTGCGTTCACATACGTTCACGCAGGCCGATCTAGCATGTGTTGGATCGCGCGATCCAGCGCCTTCGGCGATTCCGCCGCAACGCATCGCGCTCTAGCGGCCAGCGGGCGCGCTACAGCAGCGCGTCGATCGCGGGGCGGTCCGGCAGCGCCGCCGCCGCCCCTTCCCGCATGCAGGTCAGGGCCGCCGCCGCCGAGGCCCGGCGCATCGCCGCGGCCAGCGGGAGCCCGCGATCGAGCGCCGCGGCCAGCACGCCGCACCAGGCATCCCCCGCTCCCGTGGTATCCACCGCCGGCACCGGAAAAGCCGGCACCGTCAGCTCCCCCGCCGCGGTCGCCGCCACCGCCCCCGCCTCGCCCAGCGTCACGGCGACAGCGATGCCGAGCACCGCGTGCAAAGCCGCCGCGCTGCCAGCGCAGCCGAGCCCGGCCCCAAGGGCCGCCGCTTCATGTTCGTTAGCGATCAGCAGGTCGAGCGCGCCGAGTGCTGCCCGGGGTAATTCCCCCGCCGGCGCGAGATTGAGCAGCACCCGCGCCCCGGCGGCCCGCGCGCGGGCGATCAGCGCCGCGTTTTCCTCGGCCGGGACCTCCATCTGCAGCAACAACGTCGTCCCCGGCCCCAAAGCCGCCGCCTCGACCTGCGCGGCCCGCGCCAGCCGATTGGCGCCGCTGCCAACCGCGATCTGGTTCTGCCCATCCGGCCCGACACAGACGGCGGCGCAGGCGGTCGGCGCGCCGACCACCGCAAGCCGACTGAGATCGACCCCGGCGGCCCGCATGGCCGAGAGGGCGACCACGGCCAAGGGATCGGCCCCGACCGCCCCGACAAAGGCGCTCGGCGCGCCATCCAGCGCCGCGGCCGTTGCCTGGTTGGCGCCCTTGCCACCCGACAGGATGTGATAGCCGGGCCCGAGCACGGTCAGGCCCGGTCGGGGCAGGCAGGGCAGGGCGAAGACCAGATCGGCGACAACGGAGCCGAAAACCAGGACGCCCATCAGGCGCGTGCCGCACGCTCCCGACGCCAGCCAGACAGGACCAGCCCGGTTACCAGGGCAAGCAGGGCCGGCGCCGTATAGGGCTGCCAGGGCGCTGCCCAGGCGAAGAGCGCCCAGCACAGCCCAAGCACGCCGGAAGCGACGACGAGGCTGTACCAGCGCAACAGGCTGAAACAGCCGAGCATGGTCAGCCCGATCATGGCTCCGGTCATGGACGACCTCCTTCCGCTGTATCCCGAAAGGTTAGCAGGCGCTTCCGCACCGCCGCAACGATCAGCTCAGCGCGCCGTCCAGCGTCCGATCAAAAATCCCAGCAGCGCCGAGGCGCCGAGCAGCGCCGCCACCTCGCCCAGCACCGCATGGGCCAGCGGCAAGCCAAGGACGGCGAATGCCGTGAGGGCCGCCACCCACCCCCAGCGCCGCCAGCCGGTCAGCGGCCCCACCGGCACCTCGCGCCGCGGTGTGGGGCGCGGCCGTGGCGCAGCGCGCGGCCGGGCGGCGCGGCTGCTGGTCATGCCGTGTCGCCTGCGAGCATGCCGCCCGCCGCGGCCCGGGCGTACAGCGTGGCGATCAGCGTCTCGAAGACCGGATCGACCGCCCGCGCCGCATCCATCCGCCCAAGCGTCGCGCCACGGGAAACGCCATGCGCGCGCCAGGCCTCCCCATCCGAGAGGATGTTTTGCAGGAAGCCCTGGGTGCGGTCGCAGGCCATGGCGAAGCGGGCCTCGGGCGTCTCGCCGGCCTCGAACTCCTCCCAGAGCCCGCGCAGCGCCGGGGCCAGATCGGCCGGCAGGGCGCCGAAGACGATATCCGCCGCCGCTGCCTCCCGCGCCGCCTGGGTGGCGCGGTCGGCGGCGTCGTAGGCGAAGGTATCGCCAGCCTCGATTTCGACCAGATCGTGCAGCGCGACCATCATCAGCACCCGGGCGAGATCAACCGAAAAGCCGATCTCCCGGTGCAGCAGCACCGCCATCAGCGCCAGGTGCCAGCAATGCTCGGCGCTGTTCTCCCGCCGGGACGTGCCATCGGGTAGCACCACCCGGCCGCGCCGTTCCACCGTCTTCAGCCGGTCCGCCAAGGCGAGGAATCCGAGCAGGGTTTCGGTGCGTGCGGTCATGGGCCGCGCAGGCGGTCGAGGCCGCCACGGCCGATCCAGACCCCGACCCCAAGGCCGATCAGCGCCGCGAGAAGCGGCATGCCGAAGAAGAAGGACAGCACGCCCCAGATCAGCCCGGCCACCGCCATGACCAGCCAGGCCGAGGCGATCAGCCCGAAGGCGGCCAGCGCGAATGGAAAGCCAAAGACCAGGAACAGCGCCAGAATCAGCCAGATCATATCAGCCCTCCTCGCGGCCGAGCGTGGCCATCAGCTCGCGCCACTCGCGTGGCGAGAGACCGCTGCCCGCCTGCGTCACCGCCTCGCCGGCCAGCATCCGGCGAACGATCGCCAGCATCCCGGCCGAGAAGGTGACCGCGCCCAGACGATAATCCCGAAACGCCTCCGCCGAGGCTGGGACCCAGGCCTCCACGGTCTGCATCATCGCCTCGGCATAGACACGAATCTCATATTGGGCGTGCGCATCGGCGCGCAACGAGAGGAAGTGCAGCAGGTTGTGCAGATCGGTCTTCCAGTACCACTGGGTATACGTGTTCAACGTCAGGTTCATGCGCGCGAGCTCACGCGCCAGCCCCTGCCGGGCGGGATCGGGGGCGCCGCCGGCCTCGTCCTCGTTCAGCATCCAGGCGTAGTGGTCATAGGTCGTCATGGCATCCTGCCGCAGCAGGCGCAGCACTTCGGCCGCCTCCTCGCCCTGCAGGACGCTGCCGCGCCCCTGGCGGTTGCTGCTGGATTGCGCGGCGAGTTGCCCGGGCGCGGGCAAATAGAATTCGCGGTCCAGGATCGAATAGCGCGCGGAGTATTCGTTCACGTTGGCCGTGCGATGCCGGATCCATTGGCGGGCGACGAAAATCGGCAGCTTCACATGGTACTTGATCTCGCACATCTCGAAGGGGGTCGAGTGGCGATGCCGCATCAGATAGCGGATCAGGCCGCGATCCTCGGTCACGGCGCGGGTGCCGCGGCCATAGGAGACGCGGGCGGACTGCACCACGGCCGCATCGTCGCCCATATAATCGACGACCCGGATGAAGCCGTGGTCGAGCACCGGGATCGCCTGGAACAGCAACGCTTCCAGCGCCGGCACGGTGGGGCGCAGGGTGCGCTGTTCGGCGGCGCGGGCGCCGGCGATTTCCTGCTGTTGGGCCTCGGTCAGCGCCATACGGGGGTTCCTCGGGGTCGAGAGAGGGTCATAGCGCCCAGGCCTTATCGGCGGCCAGCCCAACAGCCGGCCTCCGGCAGGGCTGGCGGCGCCCGGCCAGCTTCGGCATGCTGCAGCGTCCTATTTTGCCGGAGTTCGCCGCATGTCCGCCCTTGATGCCATCCGCACCCAGCACGCCGCGCTGACCGAGATCCGCCGGGACTTCCACGCCCATCCCGAACTGGGGATGGAGGAACACCGCACCGCTGAACGGGTCGCGACGCTGCTGGAAGGCTGGGGGATTGAAGTGCATCGCGGCATCGGCCGGACCGGGGTTGTCGGCGTACTGCGCAGCGGCCGGGGCAATCGGGCCATCGGCCTGCGGGCCGACATGGACGCCCTGCCGATGCAGGAACTGGCGGAGATCCCCTATGCCAGCTCCATCGCCGGGAAGATGCATGCCTGTGGCCATGACGGACACACCACCATGCTGCTGGGCGCCGCGCAGTATTTGGCCCAGACGAAGAATTTCGACGGCACGGTCCATTTCATCTTCCAGCCCGGCGAGGAAGGCTGCGGCGGGGCGCTGGCCATGCTGGAAGACCGGCTGTTCGAACGCTTTCCCTGCGAGGCGATCTTCGGCATGCACAATCGGCCCAGCCTGCCGCTTGGCCATTTCGCGGTGAAGCGGGAGACGGTCTCGGCCGGCGGCGCCTTCTTTGACATCGTGATCGAGGGCAAGGGCGCGCACGGCGCCCGGCCGGAGGTCTCGATCGACCCGGTGCTCACCGCCTGCCATGTGACCACCGCGATTCAGTCCATCGTCTCGCGCACCGTCGATCCGCGCGATTCGGCGGTCGTCAGTGTCACCAAGGTGGTGGGCGGCGATGCGTATAACGTGATCCCGCATACCGCCACGATCAGCGGCACCGCGCGCTTCTTCTCCCGCAAAGTGGCCGAACAGATCGAAGCCGGGCTCGGCCGCATCGCCGAGGGGGTCGCCGCCGGCTTCGGCGCGAAGGCCAAGCTCGACTGGCGGCTGATCTTCGCCCCCACCATCAACGACGCGGCCCAGGCAGACGCCTTTGCCGAAGTGGCAGCCGCGCTGGGGCCGGTGAATTTCGATCTGCCGCCGGGCATGGGGTCAGAGGATTTCTCCTTCATGATGGAGAAGGTGCCCGGCGCCTACATCCACCTCGGCACTGGGCCGGGCGAGATGCCGCACCACCCGCGCTACCAGTTCAATGATGAGGCGATCCCCTTCGGCGCGGCCGCCTATGCCGGGATTGTCGAGAAGGTGCTGCACAAGCCCTGAACCCCTCGCTTTCCGCCGCCGGATCGCCTATGTAGATCGGGTCACTTCGGTGACTATGGTGATAAACGCGGATCGGGATAAGCGTTGCGGACCCGGGGGCAGTGCCCGGCGCCTCCACCAACCTCCGGCTTCGGCCGGATTTCGGGGGGCGAAACAGGCTCGACGCGCGTGGTAATGGAGCCGTTTTTGCCCGGCATGGTTCCGCCGTTATCGGGCCGACCCACAAGTGCGAACGATAACGACGCACTCGCTGTTGCTGCGTAAGCAGTGAACAAGCGCGGTTCGGGGGGCACCGGGCAACAGAAGCCCCCCACTTTCCTCCCCACCCCATCCAGGTCAATCCTGCCGCATGAGCGAAGCCAAACCGCCCGAAAGCCTGCTCCCCTACAGCGACTGGGCCGAGGAAGCCTTGCGCGCCGTGGTGCGAGAGGCGGTGGCACATGCCGCGGCCGCAGGCCTGCCTGGCGAGCATCATTTCTTCATCACCTTCCGCACCGATGCCCCGGGCGTCAGCCTGCCAACGCATCTGCTGGCCCGCTTCCCGCAAGAAATGACCATCGTGCTGCAGAATAAATTCTGGGGCCTCACGGTCGATCGCGCGACCGACCGCTTCTCCGTCGGGCTGTCCTTCGGTGGCATTCCGGCGACGCTCACCATCCCCTTCGCCGCGGTCACCGCCTTTGTCGATCCGGCGGTGAATTTTGGCCTGCGCTTCGCCGCCCCGGCTGCGGCGCCGCTATTCGAGGATGCCCCCGAGGCGGAGGCGGAGAACCCGGCGGCGGACGCAGCACCCAGCCCACCGGCGCCGACCGCATCGCCGCAAGTGGTCAGCCTCGACGCCTTCCGCCGCAAGCGGGACTGAAGCGCCGCCTGGGGGATGGGTGACTTGCGCGCGGGGCTGGCCTAATCCTCGGGCGCCAAGCCTGCGGAGATGCGACGTGACCCCTCCCCTCGATGCTGCCGGCGCCGCCGGCCCGGCCCGCCCGGAAAGCTTCCGCTTTTCGACGATGTTCCCGCTCGGGGCCGATACCACGCCCTATCGCAAGCTCGATATCGGCGGGGTCGGTACGATCGAGGTCGGCGGCCAGCGCGTGTTGACCATCAAGCCCGAGACCCTGGAACAGCTCGCCTTCCAGGCGTGCCGCGATGTGTCCCACCTGCTCCGGCCGGGCCATCTGCAACAGCTCGCGAATATTCTGAAGGACCCGGAGGCCAGCGCGAATGACCGCTTCGTGGCACTCGACCTGCTGAAGAACGCCAATATCGCCGCCGGCGGGCAGTTGCCGATGTGCCAGGACACCGGCACCGCCATCGTCTTCGGCAAGAAGGGCCAGCGCGTCTGGGTTGAGGGCGACGAGGAGGAGGCGCTCTCCTACGGCGTGCACCGGACCTATACCGAGACCAATCTCCGCTATTCTCAGATGGCGCCGCTCTCGATGTTCGAGGAGGCGAATACCGGCAACAACCTGCCGGTCGATTTCGCCATCATGGCCGCGCCAGGCGAGCACCACGCCGACGAATTCAACCTGATGTTCGTCCTGAAGGGCGGCGGTTCGGCGAACAAGACCTTCCTCTTTCAGCAGACCAGGGCTGTGCTGAACGAAGCGAAGCTGCTGGCGTTCCTGGAAGATAAGATCAAGACGCTGGGAACCAGTGCCTGCCCGCCCTATCATCTGGCGATCGTGATCGGTGGCACCTCGGCCGAGACGACGCTGAAGACCGTCAAGCTCGCCTCCACCCGCTATCTGGATGCGCTGCCGACCCAGGGCGACCGGTCCGGCCACGCCTTCCGGGACCCGGCGCTGGAAGCGAAGGTGCACCGGCTGACGCAGAATCTTGGCGTCGGCGCGCAGTTTGGCGGCAAGTATTTCTGCCACGATGTGCGGGTGATCCGCCTGCCGCGCCACGGTGCCAGCCTGCCGATCGGCATTGGCGTGAGCTGTTCGGCCGATCGGCAGATTAAGGCCAAGATCACCCCGGACGGCGTCTTCCTGGAAGCGCTGGAGCGCGACCCGGCGCATTACCTGCCCGAGCATACCGAAGACATCCTGGGCGGCGAGGTGGTACGGATCGATCTTTCCAAGCCAATGAGCGAGATCCGCGCGACACTCTCCGGCTACCCCGTGAAGACACGCGTCTCGCTCACCGGAACCATGGTGGTGGCGCGCGACATCGCGCACGCCAAGCTGCAGGAGAGGCTGGATGCCGGGCAGGGACTCCCGGACTACCTGAAGAGCCACCCGGTCTATTACGCCGGGCCGGCCAAGACCCCGACGGGTATGGCCACCGGCAGCTTCGGCCCGACCACGGCCGGGCGCATGGATAGCTATGTGGAGGCCTTCCAGAAGGCCGGTGGGTCGTTGGTGATGCTGGCCAAGGGCAATCGCAGCAAGGCGGTGCTGAACGCCTGCAAAGCCTATGGCGGCTTCTACCTGGGTTCGGTCGGCGGGCCGGCGGCGCGGCTCGCGCAGGACTGCATCAAGAAGGTCGAGGTGCTGGAATACCCTGAGCTAGGGATGGAAGCAGTCTGGCGGATTGAGGTGGTGGATTTTCCCGCCTTTATCATCATGGACGATAAGGGAAATGATTTCTACGAAGGGCTGGAGTGATGCGCCGGCGCATCTCCTCGGGCTCCCGCTTCGAGGAGGAGATCGGCTATTCGCGCGCCGTCGTCGCCGGGGATGATGTCTTTGTCTCCGGCACCACAGGCTACGACTACGCGACGATGACGATCGCCGCCGATGTCGTGGCCCAGGCGCGGCAATGCTTCGAGAATATCGCCCGCGCGCTGGCTGATGCGGATTGCACGCTCGATGATGTCGTCCGCGTGCTGTTCATCGTGCCGCACCGGGAGGACTGGGAGCCCTGCTGGCCGGTGCTGAAACACTATCTGGGGCGGGCCCGCCCGGCCTCGACGCTCATCCATGCCGGGCTGCAGAATGAGGCGATGCGGATCGAGATCGAAGTCACGGCCCGCCGGCAAAAGAAGGATTAGCCGATGCGCTTCGCGGTCGATCGCCTGGACCACCTGGTCATCAATTGTGTGGATGTCGAGAAGATGGCGAGCTGGTACCAGCGCGTGCTTGGCATGGAGCGCGAGGATTTCGGCGACCCGCCGCGCATCGCGCTGAAATTCGGCGGCCAGAAGATCAATCTGCGCCCGGCCACGGCAACCCAGGAGGCTTGGCTGGCCGCCGAGGTGACGAAGTCCGGAACCCAGGATCTATGCTTCATCGTCGCAATGTCCGCGGCGGAAATCGTGACCCAGTTCCATGCCTGCGGGGTGACGATCCTGCTCGGTCCGGTGGCGCGCCAGGGCGCACTCGGCCCCATGGGTTCGGTGTACTGCCGCGACCCGGAAGGCAACCTGATCGAGGTGTCGAGCTACTCGCCCTGACGGCGGCGCGGGCTATTCACCCGCGGCGTCGAGCACGTGCAGCGCATAGGTGAATGCCGCACCGGCATTGAGCGCGATGGCGACACCCATCGCCTCACTCATCTCGACCTTGGTCGCACCGGCGGCCTTGGCCTTGCGGACATGGGCGTCGATGCAGCCGTCGCAGCGTGTCGTGATGGCGACGGCCAGCGCGATCAATTCGCGCGTCTTTGCATCCAGGTGCTGCGTATTCGCAGCACCGCGGGCGAGCGCGCCGAAGCCTTTAACCAGCTCGGGATGCAGCGCATTTAGCTCCCGGCCCATGGCGCGGGCGGTGGCATTGTAGGCATCCCAGTCCTTGATTGCGGACATGCTATCCCTCCCCGACGCGCCCGGGCGGTCTATTCGACCGCCTCGGGCTCTTTTTCCGGCTCGCCGTCGCCGGCCTCCGGTTTCGGCAGGGCGGGCGGTGCGGCCTCGGCGTAATCGAAATCGAGCGCACCGTCCTTCATCGTGACCTTCACCGCGCCGCCCTTGGTCAGCTTCCCAAAGAGCAGTTCTTCAGCCAGCGGCTTCTTGACGTACTCCTGGATGATACGGGCGAGTGGCCGGGCCCCGTAGAGCGGGTCGAAGCCCTTCTCGGCCAGCCATTCCTTCGCCGCCGAACTGAGTTCGATCGTCACATTGCGGTCGGCGAGTTGCGCCTCAAGCTGCATGACGAATTTCTCGACCACCCGGCCGACGATTTCGGCCGTAAGACCCGAGAAGGGTACGATGGCATCCAGGCGGTTCCGGAACTCCGGTGTGAAGAGCCGCTGGATCGCCTCCTGGTCCTCGCCCACGCGACCCTCGCGGCCGAAGCCGATCGCTGGCTTCGCGAGATCCGAAGCGCCGGCATTGGTGGTCATGATGAGGATCACATTGCGGAAATCGACTATCTTGCCGTTGTGATCGGTCAGTTTCCCGTGGTCCATCACCTGCAACAAGATGTTGTAGAGATCCTGGTGCGCCTTCTCGATCTCATCGAGCAACAAGACGGCATGCGGATGCTGGTCGATCGAATCCGTCAGCAACCCGCCCTGATCGAAACCGACATAGCCGGGGGGCGCGCCGATCAACCGGCTGATGCTGTGACGTTCCATATATTCGGACATGTCGAAGCGGATCAGCTCAATCCCCAGCGTCTTGGCCAGTTGCTTGGCGACTTCCGTCTTGCCGACCCCGGTCGGGCCAGAAAACAGATAGTTGCCGATCGGCTTCTCCGGATCGCGCAGCCCGGCGCGAGAGAGCTTGATCGCGGCGGAGAGCGCCTCGATCGCCTTCTCCTGCCCGAACACCATGGCCTTGAGGTCGCGCTCGAGGTTACGCAGTGTCTCCTTGTCGTCGGCGCTCACCGATTTCGGCGGGATGCGGGCGATCTTGGCCACGATCTCCTCGACGTCCTTGAGCGTCACGTTCTTCCGCCGCTTGCCCTCGGGCAGCAGCATTCGCGACGCGCCAACCTCGTCGATCACGTCGATTGCCTTGTCTGGCAGTTTCCGGTCGTGGATGTACTTGGCCGAGAGTTCGACGGCGGCACGGATCGCCTCCGGCGAGTATTTTACCTTGTGGTGTTTTTCATAGTTCGTCTTGAGGCCCTGGAGGATCTTCACCGCGTCCTCGACGGTCGGTTCGTTGACGTCGATCTTCTGGAAGCGGCGGACCAGCGCCCGATCCTTCTCGAAGTAGTTGCGGTATTCCTTGTAGGTGGTCGAGCCGACGCAGCGCAGCGAGCCCTGCGCGAGCGCCGGCTTCAGCAGATTCGAGGCATCCATCGCGCCGCCTGAGGTGGCCCCAGCGCCGATGACCGTGTGGATTTCGTCGATGAACAGGACCGAGCCGGGTTGCTGCTCAAGTTCGGAGACCACGGCCTTCAGCCGCTCCTCGAAATCGCCGCGATAGCGGGTGCCGGCCAGCAGGCTGCCCATATCGAGGGCATAGATGGTGCTCTTCAGGAGCACCTCGGGCACCTCGCCCTCAATGATCCGCTTGGCGAGGCCTTCGGCAATCGCCGTCTTGCCCACCCCCGGATCGCCGACATAGAGCGGGTTATTCTTGGTCCGCCGGCACAAGATCTGGATGGTCCGCTCGATCTCCTGGTCGCGGCCGATCAGCGGATCAATTTTGCCCTGCTGCGCCTTCTTGTTGAGGTTAACGCAGTAATTGGAGAGCGCGTCCTGGTTGCGGCCGCCGCGCGGCTTTTCCTCCTTCTCGCCTTCCTCAGGCGGCGGGCCGCCGGTTGGCGAGCCCTGCACAGGCCGCTGCTGAGTCCGGCCAGGTGCCTTGGCGATCCCATGGCTGATGAAGTTCACGGCATCCAGGCGGGTCATGTCCTGGAGTTGCAGGTAGTAGACCGCATGGCTCTCGCGTTCGGAGAAGAGAGCAACCAGGACGTTGGCCCCCGTCACCTCGTCGCGGCCGGAGGATTGCACGTGGATCGCCGCGCGCTGCACCACCCGCTGAAAGCCCGCCGTCGGCTTCGGGTCGCCACCGCGCTCGGACACCAGACCAGCCAGGTCCTTGTCGAGGAACTCAGTGAGGTCGCGCTTCAGCTTCTCGACATCGACACCGCAAGCCCGCAAAACGCCGGCCGCATCAGTATCGTCGGTGAGCGAGAGCAACATGTGCTCCAGCGTCGCGTATTCGTGGCGGCGCTCGTTGGCAAGACCAAGCGCCCGATGCAGCGTTTGCTCAAGATTACGGGACAGCATGCTTCGCAACGCTCCCTGATGCTCTGTCGACCGGCGGTGCCGATCGCGGCCAATGCACGGCCTCAACCGAATAGTGGCGCAAGGCCCTCGCCCCGCGCGAGTCCGCCAATCGGCGGGGGTACGTTTGGTGGCAGGAAAGCCGACCGCGGCCTGCGGTTATGATAGGGATTAGCGGGAATCGTGCCAGGAATGGGCAGGCGCGCTGTAAAGCGCCTATTCCTTCTCGATCGTGCATTGCAGCGGATGCTGGTTCTGCCGGGCCAGGTCCATGACCTGGGTCACTTTCGTCTCCGCCACCTCATAGGTGAAGACGCCGCAAACGCCGACTCCACGACGATGCACATGCAACATGATGCGAGTCGCCTCCTCCCGGTTCTTCTGGAAGAACCGTTCCAGGACGTGCACGACGAACTCCATCGGCGTGTAGTCGTCGTTCAGCATCAGGACCTTATACATCGCCGGCTTCTTGGTCCGCGGCCGGGTCTTGACCACAACCCCGGTATTCGGCGCGCCATCGCCGGGCGAGTTCGGTCCGTTAGGCTTCTTGTCTTCGTCGCTCATGGGCATCCTGATGGCGCGGCGGGGCCGATAGGGACGACCTGCCCGGAAAGGATAGGATAGTCCGGCGCCGGGTCAAAGGTGAAGCGCCGCGCACCGGTCGGCACCATAACGGAGCACGGCAGCGCCGAATAGCAGGACCCACCGGCAAGTGAGATCCACAAATGACAACGCCACCCGGGGCAGAGCCTCGGGTGGCGTTGCTCAGGCAATCCGGGGCGAACGCCCCGGCGACGATCAAGCAGCGAGCGGCTTGCCGAAGGTCTCAACCGCAAGGGTGACGCGGGCGGCGAGCGGCGCCACCGCGGCCTCGACCAGCTTCACGGCCTGCTCCTGCAGCTTGGCACCCTCGGCGAGGCTCTTCTCGACCGCGGCGCGGCTGTAGCTGGTATGGATATCAGCAGCTTCCTTCAGGCTCTTGACCTGGCCAAGGGCCTTGGCGCCCTCGAGCGAGTGCTCGGTCAGCCCCTGCAGCAGGGACAGGGCCTGCTTGCTAAGATCCTGGACGCCAGCCATGTAGACCTGCGTCGCTTGGGTGAAGGCTTCCATGTTGCCACGGCTGAAGGCGGCGGCGTCCTCAGCGGCCTTGGTGAAGGTCTCGACAGTCTTGCTGGCCTGGTCCATCGTCTGCTCCATCGTCGTGCGCGTCTGCGCGGGTTCTTCGTTGATATTCGTCACGGTATCCATCGCGGCGAAGGGCGTGGTCTCGACCACCCCGGCCACGAGTTTTTCAACATCGGCGGCCTTGGCCGCGCACATCCGGGCGTTAGCCATAGGCCTTTTCCTCATACTGCCGCGCTGGCTTCCGCATTGCAGATCCCGCTAGGGGTCTCTCGGGCGGTCCAACGTCGTGCTGCACTGCAACACAACTGATATACTGAGGGGCCCGCCGCGGTTCAAGAGAAATTTTGCAGCGCAATATTTTAATCCGCCTTGATATCAAACGGCCTCTCACCATCGCCCGTAGCGGCTCATGGCGGCTCTGATCATCTTCCGGCAAGCTATTGCTTTTATGGGGTTCGGACATCTTTTGGGTGGACGTCGGCAAGATTGCCCCCTAGGGTCAGGTCGCATTTGGGGTGCCGCCGGGGGCAGGCGCCGCCGGCATAGCAAGGGGGTTGCATGCAGGTGAACGGCAAGGCGTCGCACTGGCGACGCGGCCTAGGGGTCTTTCTGGCCAGCGCCAGCGCCAGTCTTTTTCTGCTGCTGGCGGGGACAGCAAGGGCGCAGATCGGCAGTGAACGCTACGCGTCGATCGTCCTCGACGTTCGCAGCGGCACGCCCCTCGTCGCGGCCAGCCCGGATGAGATCCGCTACCCCGCCTCACTCACCAAGATGATGACGGCTTACATGGCGTTTGAGGCGATCCGTGAGCGCCGTACCACGCTGAACTCGCCCGTCTATGTGTCCGACGATGCGGCCTCGATGCCGCCTTCGAAGCTGGGGCTCCTCCCCGGCTCGACCATCACCGTTGAGGAAGCGATTCTCGCGATAGTGACCAAATCCGCCAATGACGCCGCCGCCGCGCTCGGCGAGCATCTAGGCGGGGGATCGGAAGCACGCTTTGGCCAGTTGATGACCATGAAGGCGCGCCAACTCGGCATGCGGAACACCAGCTTCCGCAATGCCTCCGGCTTGCCGAGCTTCGAGCAGGTGACCACCGCGCGCGATATGGCAACCCTCGGCCGGCGCTTGATGACCGATTACCCTCAGTATTTCCATTATTTCTCGACGCCGGCCTTCATCTACAACGGGCGCACGCACACCAACCATAACCGCCTGCTGCAACAGTATGACGGCGCCGATGGCATCAAGACCGGGTACATCAACGATAGCGGGTTCAACCTTGTCGCCAGTGCGAGGCGGAGTGGCGTGCGTTTGGTCGCCGCAGTCTTCGGCGGTGCATCCAGCCGCGAGCGCGACCAGCATATGATGGCCCTGCTCGATCAGGGCTTCGAGACGATGGGCGTGGCGCCGCGCGTGGCGATGGTTGCCCAGGCGGAGACCGGCTTCGTCCCCTACGCCGGCTGGAACGCCCGCGCCGAGGAAAGCCGTGCGGATCGGCTAAGGGCGCTCCGTGAGGCGCGGGCCGAGCGCGCCCGGGAGGCCCGGGAGGCACGGGCCGAACAAATTCGCGAGGCGCGCGCCGAGCAGGCCCGGGCCGTTCGCCAAGCGCTGGCGGAGCCAATGCTTCGCGGCCATGTCTATGCGACGACACCAGGCACCGCCCGCGGCAGCCTCTTTGCCGCCCAGGCGGCACCGCTTGGCCGCAATGCAACGGCCTTCCTGGCACCGATGCCGCTGCCGCCGCCGCGCACGGCGCATGCCTCCGCCCAGCCGATCCCGAACGCGATCGGGCGCGGCAGCATGCAACTTGCCCTCGCCACCCCACCGCGGCTCGGCAAACCAGAGCCGATCCGGCTCGCCGCCCTGCCGAAACCCGCCCGGATTGAGCAGGGCGATATCAGCCGGGATCGGGACCCGCGTCTGAAGTTGGTTGCAGTGAAACCACCTTCAACGGCGGAAAAGCCGAAGAAAAAGTAAGTGCGACCCGCGAGGCGGGCGGGCGATCGCTCGCCCGCTCGCCCGGGTCTCACACCGAAAAGTACTTCGCCCGCGGGTGATGCAACACGATCGCGCTCGTGCTCTGTTCCGGGTGCAACTGCCACTCGTCGCTGATCGAGACGCCGATCCGCTCGGCCTCCAGCAGCTTGAGCAGCGGCGCCTGATCCTCCAGCTTCGGGCACGCAGGATACCCGAATGAGTACCGCCCGCCGCGGTAATGCTGGCTCAGCAGCTTGTCCATGTCGCGGTCATCCTCGCCGGCAAAGCCCAGCTCGGCCCGGATACGCTTATGGACGTATTCGGCCATCGCTTCCGCCATCTCCACGCTCAGGCCATGCAGATAAAGATAATCCTGGTAGCGATTATCCTCGAACCAGTCGCGCGCCATGTCTGACGCCTTCTGCCCGACCGTCACCACCTGCAGCCCAATCACGTCCCGATGCGCCGGCCCGTCGCCGATGTCGCGGACGAAATCAGCAATGCACTCGCCATCCTGCTTCGGCTGCCGCGGCAGCGTGAAGCGGCAAATCTCCGTCTCGCCATCCTGCTCGAACAGCACCAGGTCGTTGCCCACGCCGGCGCACTTCCAATAGCCGTAGATCGCCTGCGGCTTGAGGATGTTTTCCGCCTCCGTCAGCGCCAGCATGCGCTTCAGCACCGGTCGCAATTCCTGCTTCGCCCAGCCCAGGAACTCCTCCAGCGAGCGCCCGGATTTCCGAAACCCCCACTGAAACTGATAGAGGCTGCGCTCATTGATGAAGGGGATGATCGCTTTCGGCACCGATTCCAGCACCCGCGCGCCCCAGAAGGGCGGCACCGGCGTGCCTTCGTCCGCAAACATCCGCTGCCGCCGTGCCTGCGCATAGCCCACATCCACCGGCGCGAAGCCGCGCGGATCGGCCTGGCCCAGCGTCCGGGTCTCGTTCCGCGCCTTGCCCTTCCGCTTGGACTGGATTGCCGCCAGATAATCGTCAAACCCGTTGCCCGCCACGCGATCCATCAGGTGCAGCCCATCGAAGGCGTCCCGCGCATAGGCCACGCGCCCGGTGATCTCGCCGCCGGCATAAGCCCGCACGCAATCATCTTCCACATAGTTCCGCGTCAGCGCCGCACCACCCAGCAGCACCGGCACATCCAGCCCGATGCGCGCCATCTCCTCCAGATTCTCGCGCATCACCACGGTCGACTTCACCAGCAGCCCGCTCATGCCGATGGCATGCGCGCGGTGCGTCTTCACCGCCGCCACCATATCCGCCAGCGGTACCTTGATGCCCAGATTGACCACCCGGTAGCCGTTATTGGTCAGGATGATATCGACCAGATTTTTGCCGATATCGTGCACATCGCCCTTAACGGTCGCCAGCACGATGGTGCCCTTCTCCTGGCCCTCCACCTTCTCCATGAAAGGTTCCAGATAGGCCACCGCGGCCTTCATCGTCTCGGCCGATTGCAGCACGAAAGGCAGCTGCATCTTGCCGGCGCCGAAGAGCTCGCCCACCACCTTCATGCCGTCCAGCAGCACGTCGTTGATGATCGCAAGCGGTTCGATGCCGGCATCCAGCGCGTCCTGCAGCTCCTCGCCCAAACCCTTGCGATCGCCATCGACGATGCGGTCCTTCAGGCGCCCCTCCACCGTCTCGGCCCGCGCCTTCTTGACCGTGTCCGCCGCCTTCCGGCCGGAGAAAATCTCCAGCACCTTCTGCAGCGGGTCATAGCCCTCGCGGCGCCGGTCGAAGATCAGGTCTTCCACCACCTGCACCTCCTCGGCCGGGATCTGGTGCAGCGGCTTGATCTTGGAGACATGAACGATCGCCCCCGTCATCCCCGCCTTTACCGCGTGATCCAGGAACACGCTGTTCAGCACATGCCGCGCCGCCGGGTTCAACCCGAAGCTGATATTCGACAGCCCCAGCATGATCTGAATATCCGGGAACTTGTCCCGGATCAGCTTGATGCCTTCGAGCGTCCATTGCCCAAGCTTGCGGTCATCCTCATTGCCGGTGGCGATGGTGAAGGTCAGCGGGTCGATCATCAGGTCGGATTGCGCCAGCCCGTGCTTATCGCAGGCAAACTCCACCAGCCGTGTCGCAATCCGCAGCTTGTCCTCCGCTGTCTTCGCCATGCCGACTTCATCGATCGTCAGCGCGATCACACAGGCGCCGAATTTCTTCGCCAGGATCAGCCGTTCCTCGGCCGCATGCTCGCCATCTTCGAAGTTGATGCTGTTGATGATCGGCTTGCCGCCATGCAGCTTAAGCGCGGCCTCGATGACGGGCGTCTCGGTGCTGTCGATCACCAGCGGCGCATTTACACTGCTGGTGAACCGCGTGATGACCTCGTTCATCTCGGCCATCTCGTCGCGGCCGACGAAGGCGGTGCAGATATCGAGGCTGTTGGACGCCTCAGCCACCTGCTCGCGCCCGATCGCAACGCAACCGTCCCAGTCATGCGCTTCCTGACGAGCCCGCCACGCCTTGCTGCCATTGGCGTTGCAGCGTTCGCCGATGGAGAAATAGGCGTTCTCCTGGCGGAGCGACACCGCGCCGTAGAGCGAGGCCACCGAAGGAATCCAATGAAATTTCCGCGCGACAGGCGCCGGCCGCCAGGCCGCGTGCTTCCGCAGCATTGCATCCAGCGCCTCGATATGCGGGATGGAGGTGCCGCAGCAGCCACCTATCAGATTCACTCCATCTTCCAGGACAAAGCGCTCCAGCCAGCTCGCCATCTCAGCCGCGCCGAGCGGATAATGCGTCTTGCCATCCACCAGCTCCGGCAGGCCCGCATTCGGCTGCACGCTGATCAACCCTGGCCAGTTCTGGGACAGATACCGAACATGCTCGGCCATTTCCTGCGGCCCGGTCGCGCAGTTCAGCCCGATCAGCGGCACGTCCAGCGCGTGCACCACCGTCGTGGCGGCCGCGATATCGGGTCCGACCAGCAAAGTGCCCGTCGTCTCGACTGTCACCTGCACGAAGATCGGCAGATCCTTGCCGGTCTGCTTCAGCGCGGCCTTCGCCGCATTCACCGCCGCCTTGATGAACAGCGTGTCCTGGTTGGTCTCGGTCAGGATCGCATCCACCCCGCCGGCAATCAGCCCCAGGCACTGCACCTCAAGGGCCGCCTGCAGAGCATCGTATTTGATGTGGCCGAGCGAGGGCAGCTTGGTCCCCGGGCCGATATCGCCGATCACCCAACGATCGCGGCCATCGGCAAAGCTCTCGGCAGCCTCACGGGCGAGCTCGCCGGAGGCCTTGCACAGCTCAAAGGCGCGGTCGCCAATTTCGAATTCCGCCAGCGTGATCGGGCTGCCGCCGAAACTGTTGGTCAGCACCATATCGGCGCCGGCCTCGTAATAGCCGCGATGGATGTCCCGCACGATGTCGGGGCGAGAGAGGCAAAGCACATCCGTGCAGTTCTCCTTGCCCCAGTAATCCTTCTCGATATCGAGCGGCAGAATCTGGACGCGGCTCCCCATGCCGCCATCGCAGAGCAGAACACGCTTGCGCAGCACCTCAAGCAGAGCAGGGCGGGCCATGGGCAGGTCTCCAGGCGTCAGAAGGTAAAAGCAGGCAGGCCGGCCAGGGCCCCGGGCAAGCGGCGAACCGCCCAAACCCGAACCTCGAGCGGCCCGTCGATGATCCTTGGCGAGGCAACGGCGCAGCCTGCCTCAGCCAGCCAGCCGGCCAGTTGCGGCTCGACGAAGCCCGGCCAGCGATGCGCGTATTGGGCGGCGAGTTCGGGCCGGGCATGCGGGCCAAGATCGGCGATGGCCATGACCCCGTCCGGCTTCAGGACCCGGGCCGCCTCGGCCAGGGCCGCGGCCGGGTCCTCAGCGTAATGCAGCACCATCTGCAAGGTCACCACGTCGAAAGCGGCGTCGGCGAAGGGCAGCCGATAGAGGTCGCCCTGCCGGACCGCGCAATGCCCGCCAAGGCCGCGTTCGGTCAACCGGGCCCTGGCAAGGGCCAGCATCTCTCGACTGGCATCGATGCCGGTGGCGCTTTCGGCCCGCGGCGCCAGCACTTCAAGCAGACGTCCCGTACCAGTGCCAATATCGAGCAGACGCCCAATTCGGTCAGGAAGCAGGTCCTGCAGCGCCGCCTCGATGGCCGCAGCAGGCAAGCCGAGCGCCCGCATCTCGTCCCAATCGGCACCCTCGCGCCGGAAATTTTCGGACGCGGTGCGCGCCCGTTCAGCGGCGAGACGGACAGCTTGCCGCCGATCAGCGGTCAACTGCGGATCATCGGCCGGCAGCCGGTCCAGCAGTTGGTGCACCAGGGCAGCCTCGGCAGGCACCAGGAAATAGGCGTTGGCGCCCTCAGGGATCCGTTGCAGGAGCCCCGCTTCCACCAGCAGCTTCAGATGGCGCGAAAGACGCGGCTGGGATTGGCCCAGTGCTTCGCATAGATCGCTGACGCAAAATGCCCCGCGGGCGCAGAGCGCCAGCAGCCGAAGGCGCGTTGGCTCAGCCGCGGCGCGGAGTTGGAGAAGGAATTCATCCACGTGGACGGTTTGACATAAACATATCCTTATGTCTAGAGGATGTTGTGCGCCAACCCTCGGATCCTCGCATCCCAGTCCGCTTCGCTCCCGCCATGGGGGGCAGTTTCGCGCTCCTCCGCGAGGCTGGCGCCCCGCCGCCGCCGCCCGGGGCGGCCTTGGTCGTCGAGTTCAGCCTCCTCGCCCACCGGATCGGCTGCGCCTGCTGCGGTGGGCGGCCGGTCGCGGCTTTGGCCTTCGACCGCCTCTTCCTCGCGCGGGTCAAGGGCGACTGCCCCTGGTTCGACGCTGTCCACGCGCTACCCGCGGGCGCCGCGGGCCGCGCTGCCCTCATCGCCGCGCTGGACGAGGATCGAACCACCCGGGCCAGGTTTCGCAGGGATTAAGTCGCATCTGGCCATTGGCGACCGGCCGGGGCGGGGCGTAGCCTTCACCCATCGCTAGAGCATACTGCGTTCACATGCGTTCACGCAGCCCGCTCTAGCATGTGTTGGATCGCGCGATTCAGCGCCTTCGGCGATCCCGCCTCAACGCATCGCGCTCTAGGGACCACCGCCATGCCAGACCAAATCCCAATCCTTGACCTCGCCCCATTGCGGGATGGCCGCCCCGGGGCGCTGGAATCGCTCGGCGCGCAGCTCAACCGCGCCTTCACCGAGGTGGGCTTTTACTTCGTCAAGAATACCGGCGTGCCGCAGTCTCTGATGGACGAAGCCTTTGCGCAAACCGCCCGCTTCCATGCGCAGGCGCTGGACGCGAAGATGGCGATGCCGTTCAACAGCAACAACCAGGGCTACCTGCCCTATCGCGGCAATACCACCCGCATGAACGCCGTCGACGGGATCAAGAAGCCGAATGCCAATGAGGCCGTCTTCTTCAAACGTGAGATGGCGGCCGACCACCCCGATGTGCTGGCGGGCAAGCGCTTCCGTGGACTCAATCAATGGCCGGCCGACCTGCCCGGCTTCCGTGAGGTAGCGCTGGCCTATGCCGGCGCGATGGAAGCGCTCGGCCGCAGCCTGGTGCCGATCTACGCGGTCGCGCTTGGCCTGCCGGCCAACTGGTTCGACGAGAAGTTCCGCAACCCCATGTTCACCCTGCGGATGACCCATTATCCGCAGCAGGCCCCGACCGCGCCGGATGATGAATGGGGGATCGCACCGCATGCCGATACCTCCTTCATGACCATCCTCGCGCAGAACAAGGTGCCGGGGCTGTCGATCCGCCTGCCGGATGGCCGCTGGGTCGACGCGCCGGCGCTCGATGGGCATTTCCTGGTCAATGGCGGGATGATGCTGCGGCGCTGGACCAATCACCTGTTCCTGGCGACGCCGCATCGGGTCACCAACCGCTCTGGCCAGGAGCGGTATGCCATCCCCTTCTTCATGGATTGCGATTACGATGCGGTGATGGCGCCGATCCCAACCTGCGTCAGCGCCGACAATCCCGCCCGCTACGAGCCCTTCACCTACCTGGATTTCATGGGCGATTACGCCGCGGCGAATTATGGCACGAGCCCAGCAACGGGCAGTGCCGGCGGGGTTGCGCTGCAAGGGGTGTGACGGGGAGGGCCTGGCGCGGTACACTTGGCACTGGATGCCTGACAACACGAGCCCTCCCGCGCCGGCGAAGCTCGTCGGGTCGAAAATGCCCTGGGCACTGCTCGCCGCAGCCTGCCTTGGCATGTTCGCCGCCTCCGCCTCCGGCACCACTCGCGCGCCATTCCTGCTGGAAATGGCGCATGATCTCAACACCTCCCTCCCCCTGGTCGCCAACCTCATGGCGATCACCTCCATCGTCTGGGGCGCTGCCTCTATGCTCGCAGGTGCCGGGTCCGATCGCTGGGGGCGGCGACCTTTCCTGATCGGCGGCCCGATCGGCCTCGCGCTCGCGATGCTCGGCCATTCCTATGCGGGCGATTTTCCAACGGCGATGGTTTGGGCGGCCATCGCCGGCGGGTGTGCCGGCGGCTTCACCGGGGTGATCATGGCCGAAGCCTCGGCCCGGACCGTCGACCGGCAGCGTGGCCGGGCGTTGGGGTGGGTGATGGCCGGCCAATCGCTGACCTTATTGATCGGCATCCCGCTGGCCGCCTTCATCGGCCAATGGATTGGCTGGCGTGGCGTCAATCGTGCGGTCGCGGTCGTGTCGCTATTCGCCGCCCTCTGCCTGCTGCTCACAACGCTGCGCCCGGCGCCGAGCATGACCCTTCGGCCCGGCGCGCGGAGCGGCTTGCGCGCAGCGCTCACCGGGCGGGTGACCCGCCTGCTTGCGGTCGGCGTCGCCGAGCGAACCTGCTACGGACTTGTTGCCGTCTATTTCGCAACCTTCCTGCAGACCACCTATCACCTCTCGCTGGCCGGCGTGGCGCTGCCGCTCGCCCTCTTCGCCATCGGCAATATCCTCGGGACGATCCTGGGCGGGCAGATGGCCGACAAGCTGCCGAGCCGCCGGGTGAACATGGTCTGGGGCATGCTCGCCTCGGCGGTCGCGGCGCTGCCGCTATTTCTCTGGACGCCGAACCTGTCGACCAGCCTGCTGCTTGGCTTCGTCTATGTCTTTGTGACCGCCCTGCCGCGGCCGAGCCTGATGGCAGCGCTGGCGCGGGTGCCAGATGCGGTGCGCGGTACGGTGCTGGGCCTGAATGTCACCTCGGCCTCCTTCGGTTGGCTCTTCGCGGCATCGCTGGGTGGCTGGATGATCGCCGGTCCAGGTTTCGCCGCCTTCGGCCCCTTGGCAGGTGGCATCGCTCTGGTCGGCGCGCTGCTCGCCTTTCTCGGCGAGCCGGAATAAGCCGGACGCAACGAAATCAGGATCGAGAGAGGATCCGCAATACGTTGCCGCCTTTTGCTGCCGGCGCGGCTCACGCTGCCCGTTGCGGCGCGCGCCAAGGCCGAGCGCACCGTCACCATGGTCTTGGGCAATGCCCCGGGCGGGTCCACCGATATCGCCGCGTGCTTTCTCGCTGACCGGCTGCCGACCTATTGGCCCGGCGTGCGGATGGTAGTGGAGAACCGCCCCGGCGCCTTCGGTGCGGTGGCGGGGGAATGGCCGAAGCGCCAGCCGGCCGATGGTCGCGTGATCATGGTCGCCGAGACGGGCTCGCACGCCATCGCCACGGGCGAGGCATAATTCGCCATCGCCGCCATCGCCTCCGCCAATGCCATGTCGCGGGCGGGACCGGTGAGGCCAGTCGCGGTGACCAGCGACAAGCGCTTCCCAACCTGGATGAACGTCCCGACCTTGGCCGAAAGTGGCGTGCCTGGGTTCGGCTTCGATACCTGGTTCATCCTGATCGGCCCGCCGGGCATGCCGACGCCTGTCGCCGAAAAGATCAATCAAGCGTTACGCAAGAGCCTTGGCGATCCGGTATTGCGCGAACGTTTGTTCAATGCCGGCCATGTCGCATGGGACAAACCCAGCGGCCTGCCTAAGGCGCGCGGCGAGAGGACGAAACAATAGGTGCACGAAACGCGGTCTAGATTGCGCATGCTTCACCTGCCACTGTCTAAAGCGTCCAGTTGCGCTGCCGCCATGGGTTCACGTCTCGTTCTAATGACCTCACCACGAAGCCGCGCGAACAGCACAGCCGCCTGCAAAGGGCTTGGCTAGGTGTCGTCGCGTTTCCTTCGTATCGCCATCCTCTGCGGCACGCTGGTGACACTTGCCGCGATGATCGGCGGGACTGTGTTCCTGCTCGACCGCCTGCGCGATCACGACGAGGGCACCGCAAGGGAGGCCGTGTTTCGACTGACCAAGGTCGCCGAAGGTGTCGTCAACCGCGAACTCCTGCAGGTAGATGCCGCCTTGGCGGGCCTGCAGACAGTGTTCGAGTCCCTGCCCAACCCAGCCGACCCGACCGTCGCCAATCGCCTTCTTCGCCAGATGAATTCCCAGAACCTTGGCTTTCGCAACATCCTGCTGCTGCAGCGCGATGGCACGCCATGGGCCGCCGCCCTACCGGCACCGCTCGGCAATCGGCCGCTGATCGAAGAGACACAGTTGGGCCGTACATCGGGCACCCCCTCGGTTGTCATCAGCGGCCCGTCGCGGAACCCCGTCCACGGCGACTGGTCCCTGTTCTTTTTGCGCGAAGTGCAGCTCCCTGGCCTCGGCCCCATGATCGCCGTCGCCGAGATACCAACCGCATTGTTGGTCGATCTGTTGTTGCCCATCAGCGACCCGGCAAGCCTTTGGATCATGCTTGAGACCAATGCAGGCAGGCTCCTCACCATCGCCCCGAACGATGAAGCCCGGCTCGGCCAAACGCTCGATCCACCTGCGGCGAGGCTGCTGTCTCTGGATGGTCAGCCGCGCCAGATAAGCAGCCGCTTCACCGGCCGCCCGATCATCGCCGCGGCTCGGCCTTCGATCTATCGCGAGATCCTGGTCGTGACCGGGTACCGGGAATCCAGTTTTCTTGCCACCTTCCACGCCGAGCGCCGGAACCTGCTGCTGGGCGCCACCGGCGCAGGGCTGCTGACGCTTGCCCTGGGTATCGCGCTCTATGCCGGACTGCGGGAACGCGCGCGCCTGGAGGAGGAGCGCGCTGCAGCACGCTCCCTTCTGGTACGCGCGATCGACAGTATGCCCGATGGCTTCGTCATGTGGGACAAGGATGACCGCTTGGTCGTCTGTAATGATCGCTACCGAGAGCTGTATGCGATCAGCGCGCCGTTCATCCGCCCCGGCGTCACCTTCGCGGAATTGGTCCGGACAGGCGCAAAGCTTGGCCAATATCCCCAGGCAGGGACCGATATCGAAGCGTTTGTTCAGGAAACCGTCGCGTGGCACCGTGGCAATCGGCTACCGCTTGAACGCCTGTTGCCCGATGGAACCTGGCTACTCGTCACGGAGCGGCACTTGCCGGGAGGCGGCATCGTCGGCATCCGCACCGATATCACCGCGTTGAAGCGAACCAATAATGAACTCACTAAGGCGCGCGATACGGCCGCAGCAGCGACGGCGGCGAAATCACGCTTTCTCGCGCGCATGTCGCACGAATTACGGACCCCGCTGAACGCCGTCATGGGCCTCGCACAACTGCTGTCAGGCGATCAATCTCTCGCCGGCGAGCAGCGGGATAGGGCGCGGCTCCTGGAACAGGCCGGTCGCCATGCCGTGGAGGTCGCAAACAACGTGCTCGACCTCGCCCAGGTCGAGGCCGGCCATTTCGAGTTACACAATGCAGCGATCTCGCTCTCGCCGCTGCTCGAAGAATGCGCGGCCCTGTTCGACACCGCGGCGAAGGCGAAGCAGATCGTGCTATTGCTGCAACTCCCGCCCAACCTGCCGGCACAGGTCCAGGCCGACCGAACCCGGCTGCGGCAGTTGCTGCTCAACCTGCTATCGAATGCGGTGAAGTTCACCCCCCCCGAGGGCCGCGTGGCACTGCGGGCGCAAGTCCTCACGCCGCGCGCCTCCGGCGAAGCTTTGTTGCGCTTCGAGGTCCGCGACACCGGGCCGGGCATCCCAGCCAGTATGCGCCGGGCGATCTTCGAGGATTTCGTGCAACTCGGCGCGCAGGGCGAAGGCGGCGCCGGGCTGGGCCTGGCGATCACCGCTGAAATCGTGCATCAGATGCGCGGCCGCATCGGCTGTGATGCGAACGATGATGTCAGCCCAGCCGGCGGCGCTGTCTTCTGGGTAGAAATACCGATGCCGCTTTCCAGCGACGCCATGATCGGCGCCGGGGCATTGCCCAGCAGCGAACCGCGCCGCGGCCTGAATATCCTGGTGGCTGATGATGTGCCGACCAACCTCGCCGTCGCGCGGGCACTGCTCGAATCCGGTGGCCATGCGGTGACCGTCGCAGCCGATGGCAGCCAGGCGCTCGAGGAAGTGGAACGTGCCGCCGTAGAACGACGCCCTTATGATGTCGTGCTGATGGACGTCATGATGCCGGGCATGGACGGGCTGGAAGCCACCCGGCGCATCCGTGCGCTGCCTGGCGAGGCCGGCAAGACCCCGATCCTGGCGGTAACGGCCAGCGCCTTCGCCGAAGACATCGCCGCTTGCCGCGCAGCAGGGATGGATGGGCATCTCGCCAAGCCGATTGAGCGCGATACCTTGCTCGCGGTGGTGGGCCGTCTTGCCGGCGATGCGCCGACCAGCAAGGCAGCGCCACCACCGGCATCGGGCATCGCCCTGCCGCCGGCCTTGGTCGTACCGGGCCTCGATGCCGCCGCCGCGGCCTCGCTGGCTGCGGCGTTCATCGCTGAAATCCGGGCGGCTGGCACCGCGCTGTCAGCGGCCGCGGATGCGGCGGGGATGATCGCGGCAGCCCACCGCCTGGCCGGCGCCGCGGCGACGCTCTCGCTCAGCCCGCTTGCCGATGCCGCCCGCGGCTTTCAACGGAGCGCCAGGGAGATGACCGAGACCGATCGCGCGGAACGGCGTGCCGCCCTGCTGAGCCTGACGGACGCGACGCTGCGGGCGCAAGGGCCGGACGCGCGGGCCACACAGGCCGAAGCAGGCTGAACCGGGCAGGTCGGACCGCCCGCACTCCGCGCCAGCGGGCTATCGCTCGCGTTTGCCGTCGAGTCCCATCCGCCGGGCAATAATCGACAGCATCACCTCATCCGCCCCACCGCCGATCGATCCCAGGCGGAAATCGCGATAGGCGCGGCTCACCCAGCTCTCCCAGGCATAGCCTTGGCCGCCCATGAACTGCATGCACCAATCAGCGACTTCGCGCGACAGCCGGCCCGACTTCAGCTTGCACATGGAAGCCAGCTCGGTCACCTCATCACCGGCGACGTAGCGTTCGGTGGTCTGGTAAACCAGCGCCCGGAGCGCCTCCACCTCGGTCTTCAACTCGGCCAGCTTGAACTGGATGAACTGGTTATCGAGCAGCGGTCGGCCAAAGGCATGGCGCTGGCGCAGATACTCGGCGACGTGCTCGATCAGGCCCAGCACCGCGATCCGTTTGGCCGCAGCATTCAGCCGTTCCTCCTGGAACTGCTCCATCTGATAGCGGAAGCCCAAGCCCTCCTCGCCGATCCGGTTGCGCTGCGGCACCCGGACACCATCGAGGAACAACTCCGCGGTATCGCTGCACCACATACCGAATTTGCGAATCTTCCGGCGCGTCACGCCAGGCCGGTCCGGCCCGCCAGGGCGCTCACGCAAGGGCAGCACGATCAGCGATTTATTGTGATGCGATGGTCCATCGGAGGTATTGGCCAGCAGGCAGACCCAATCGGCCTCCAGCCCATTGGTGATCCACATCTTGCCGCCATCGATGACATAATCCCCACCATCCGCCCGGGCGCGCGTGCGGATGGAGGCGACATCCGAGCCCGCCCCGGATTCGGAGACGCCGATGGCAACCACCACCTCGCCAGCGATCGCCGGCGCCAGATATTCCGCCCGCAGCGCGTCGCTGCCATGTGCCGCCAGCGCCGGGGTCGCCATGTCCGATTGGACCGCAAGCGCCATGCCGACGCCCTGCGCCTTGACATGGCCGAGCGCTTCGCCGGCCGCAACGGAGTAGGAGAAATCGAGCCCCGCGCCGCCGAAGGCAACCGGCTTGGTGATGCCGAACAGCCCGAGGCGACCGGCCTTGCGGAACACCTCACGAGAGGGAAACGCCTCGGCCGCCTCCCATTCGTCAACATAGGGATCAATTTCGCTCGCCAGAAATCGGCGAATCGAAGCCATCAGCCGCGTGTGATCTTCTGTGTAGAGCATGCTGGCCCCTCCCGCGCTGTCAGCCTGCCATTCGCAGACGGCATTTTCCACGGGCGAGAAGCGTGGTACCGCAAGCCATGACCGAGTCCACCAAGCGCCGCCGGTCCGCTGATCGCCTCTCCGGCTCAGGCGGCATCCACGCCAGCGTCCTCGATATCGTCGGCGGCACGCCACTCGTGCGCCTACCGCGGCTGAGCGCGGCGGATGGGCTCGTCGCCGACCTCGTCCTCAAGCTGGAGTTCGCCAATCCCCTTGGCTCGGTCAAGGACCGCATCGGCCTCGCCATGGTGGGTGCCGCCGAACAGGCCGGCCTCATCGCCCCCGGGCGTTCGACCCTGGTCGAGCCAACCTCGGGCAATACCGGCATCGCCCTCGCCTTCGTCGCGGCCGCCCGGGGCTATCGGCTGATCGTCGTCATGCCCGATGGTGCGAGTATTGAGCGGCAGCGGATGATCCGGTTGATGGGCGGCGAGGTCGAACTCACCCCGGCACGGCGCGGCATGGCCGGCGCCATCGCCCGCGCCGAGGCGATCCTCGCCGCAACCCCGAATGCCTGGATGCCGCGGCAATTCGACAACCCGGCCAATCCCGACATCCATGCCGCCACCACGGCCGAGGAAATCTGGACCGATACGGCCGGGGCGGTCGACATGGTGATCGGTGGCATCGGCACCGGCGGTACGCTGACCGGCATCGCCCGCGGCCTGAAGCCGCGCCGGCCGACGCTGCGGGTCATCGGTGTGGAACCGGCGGAATCCGCCGTACTCGCCGGGGATGAGCCGGGGCCGCATGGCATCCAGGGGATCGGCGCCGGCTTCCAGCCCGCCGTCCTCGACCTGGCCCTGATCGACGGCCTCCGCCGCGTGACAGAGCGCGAGGCGATCGCCGCCGCCCGCCGCTGCGCCCGGCTGGAGGGGCTGCCGATCGGCATCTCCTCGGGCGCCATGCTGCATGCCGCACTCGAAGTCGCCAAGGAACCGGCCATGGCGGGGCAGCTGATCGTGGGTATCGCGCCCTCCTTCGCCGAACGCTATCTTTCCACTGACCTCTTCGCAGGACTCTAGAGCATGCTGCGTCCGCATACGTTCACGCAGCCCGCTCTAGCATTTGTTGGATCGCGCGATTCAGCGCCTTCGGCGATTCCGCCTCAACGCATCGCGCTCTAGGATCAGACCATGCCGCATGATGGCCACCACAGCCACAACGTCCCGCCCGATGGCTGGAAGCATAGCGGGGTCCGGGTGATCCCCGGCGATCAGCTGGACACCAACACCGCCCAAACCCCAGGGATGAACCGGGCCGCGGCGGTCAACGCTGCGCGCGTCGGCGCGCAGAAGATCTGGGCCGGCACGGTGCACATTCACCCCAATGCCAAGACCGGCGCGCACCATCATGGGGCGTTGGAGAGCGTCATCTATATAGTCTCCGGCCGCGCCCGCATGCGCTGGGGCGCAAATCTGGAATTCGTCGCCGAAGCCGGGCCGGGCGATTTCATCTTCGTCCCCCCCTACGTGCCGCACCAGGAGATCAACGCCAGCACCGAGGAGACGCTGCGCTGCGTGCTCGTTCGCTCAGATAACGAGGCGGTGGTGGTCAACCTCGACATCGAGCCCGCCGAACAGGTGGAAGAGGTCCTCTGGATCGACCCGATCCACAAGAACGGCGGGGTCTGAGGCCTAGCAGGTTGCGTTGAGGCGGAATCGCCGAAGGCGCTGAATCCCGCGACCAAACAAACGTCAGAGCAGGGTGCGCGAGCGAATGCGATCGCATCATTCCCTAGGCCAGCGCGGCGAGGATCGCGCCGACCATCGGCTTCATGTGGAAGCTCTCGGCCGGCATTGCCGCGACCCGGCCACCCGCCGCGACGACCGCCTCGGCGACCAGTGGGCCAACGGCGGCAATCCGGGTGTGGGCGAAGGCTTCCTGCAGTAAGCCCGGCTGCCCTTCGGTCAACTGCCGCAGTCGGCGAAGCTGGGGCGTGCTGGTGAAGACGATCAGATCCACCTTGCCCGTTGCCATCTCGTGCAGCATCGCCATCACCTCGCTGTCCTGCTCGCGCGAGGCATAGGCATAGGGCGTGACCGCATCGGGTGTCGCCCCAGCGTCACGGAGGAAATCGAGCAGCGCCGCATTGGGATTGTCCGGATAAAGCTGTACCGCGACCCGGTGGCCCCGTAAATCCTGCGCCGCCAGCGTCACGATCAGCCCGGCAGTGGTCGGCTGCCCGGCGGCCAGATCGGCGCCCAGGCCGATCGCACGCAGCCGGGCCTGCGGCTTGGGCCCACGGACGATCCGCCGGGTGCGGGCCAGCGCCGCCATGAAGCCTTCGGTGAGCCCCGCCCGCTCGGCAACGCCCAGCAGCCGGGTCAGCCCCTCCCCAGTCAGCAGGATCAGGTCATCCGGCGGCGTCGCGCTGCAGCGGCGCAGCCAGGCCTCGATCGGCGTGGGGTCCGGCGCGTCGATGATCTGAACCAGCGGGCAACGGATCGTCTCGGCGCCTTGTCGCTCCAGCATCTGCGCCAACACTTCAAGCTCGCGCGTCTCCGGCACCACCACCCGCTTGCCCCGAAGTTCCCCTGCCATGCCGGAATCCTTATCCCTTTGGCCAAACCTAGAGCGCGATGCGTTGAGGCGGAATCGCCGATGGCGCTGAATCGCGCGATCCAAAAAAAATGCTAGAGCGGGCTGCGTGAACGTATGTGAACGCAGCATGTTCTAGCCGCAGAGGCCGAGAAATATCACAAACTTTGGCTTGCGGCACAGCCCGGCAGTTTCTAGCGTCGCTTGATGCGTGATCCCCGTATTACCGAAATCGAAGGCCTGCTGACCCTGAAGGCGGAAGGCCAGTACGGTCTGGCCGCGATCAACCAGCGCCAGCACGCGCTCCAGGCGGCCCTGCTTGCCGAACGAATGGGGTTGCCAGCGGCGGAAATCACCGCCGCCCTGCTGCACGATATCGGGCATATGGTGCACGACCTCGGCCAAAACCCGGCAGCTGAGGGGGTGGACGATCTGCACGAAGCGCGCGGCGAGGACTATCTGCGGCGCTGGTTCGGGCCGGAGGTGACCGAGCCGGTGCGCCTGCATGTCGCGGCCAAGCGCTTCCTCTGCGCGACGGAGGCCGATTACTTCGCCAAGCTATCACCGGATTCGGTCCGCAGCCTGTCGCTGCAGGGCGGCCCGATGACCGCCGCCGAGGTCGCTGAATTCCACGCCAACCCGGCTTGCGACGCCGCCGTGCGGCTGCGCCGCTTCGATGAGCAGGCCAAGGTGAAGGGCCTCAGCACACCGCCCGTTGCGCACTTCATGCGCTACGTCGCCCAGGTGATCGAACCGCTATAGCGGGACGGATATTGCTCTAGCCCCTCTATTTTCTAGAGACCTTCTATTTTCTAGAGCAAGAAATCCGTTTAGACAGTTCGGGCTGAACGCATATTGCTCTAGCGCGGGGTGCGTTGAAGCGGAATCGCCGAAGGCGCTGAATCGCGCGATCCAACAAATGCTAGAGCGGACTGCATGAACGTATGTGAACGCAGCTTGTTCTTGTGGTGCTTGCCAGACGGATGGTACCGTCTGGCAAGCACCACTAGCCATTGATTTGGTTGATTTGGCGGGCCGATTCACCCGATGCTTGGGTACCAAGCGTCGGGATCGGACCACTAGCGGCGCTGCGGCCCCGCCTCATTCAAGGCGAGGTTTTGCTCTGCCAGATCAGCCGCCGGGCTGTCCGGTGCCAGCTGGATAACCTGCTGCCAGTCCAGCCGCGCCCCGGCAAGGTCGCCACGCATTTGCTTGAGGATGCCGCGTTCCAGCAGACCCTCTGGATTATCGGGGTCGATCTTCAGCGCCTGCCGCACTGTGGCCTCCGCCTCGGGCAAGCGCTCAAGATGGCGCAGCGCGGTGCCACGCAGCACCCAGGCATCGGCCCGCTGCGGCTGCTGCCGGCTCACCTGCTCCAGGTCAGGCAGGGCATCGCGGTAGCGCCCAAGCGCGCCCAACGCGAGCGCCCGGTCGATCAGCAGATCCGCATCATTGGGCGCCACGGTCAGGCCCATGGTCGCGGCGGCATAGGCGCGGCCGGGCTGGCCCGCGACGTTCCAGGCTTCGACAGCCTGGCTGAAGACGGCGACCCGGGCCGCGAGATTGGCCTGGCTGCCGCGGGCCAAAGTCTCCAGGCGCTCGCCGGCGCTCGCCGCCTCTCCGTCAGCCAGCAGTGCGAGCGCGATGCAATGCCGCGCCCCCTCCCCCCCACCGGCCTTCTCCCAGGTCTCGGCATAGCTCCGCGCGGCATCCGGGTCGGATTGGGTCAGTGCCAGGCAGGTCTCGTACTCCGGCCCGCTCGCCAGGCGCGGCAGTTCGGGCGGCAGCGGCAGCTCCTCCTCCGGCGCAGGGGCATCGGCGGACTGGGCGGCGGCGGGACGACCGAAGAAGAGCGCGCGCAGGAATGACACGCCACGATAATAGCGAGCTTTCTCGCCCCCAGGAAAGCGGAAGGAGGCGACACCCGCGGGATCGGATCACCCCCGATGATCCGACAGATCAGAGCTTGTTCTAACCCCGCAGGAGAAAACGCCGGTTCAGCGGCTGCAGCGGCCGCGCATTCATCGCGTAGATCCGACGGAACGCGGCGATATCGCTCTCGGCAACCGTGATCGGTCGATCCAGGACAAACCAGCTCACCACTTCGGAACAGGGCGGCGTGGTCAATGAGCCTTCATAGCGCCAAGCCCGGCGCGGCGCCGCCGGGACCAGGGTGCGGATATCGATCGGCTTGGCCGATTTGGCCTTCCCGGGCTGCGCCGGGGCGGCGGCCATGATCTCCCTGAACGCCGCATTACTCGCCCCCGGCTGCATCAGCACCCCCAGCACCGCAAGCGAGCTGTCCGGTGCCTTGTGGACGAAATGCACCTCCATCGCGGCACGCTTGCCGGCCACCGCATGCTCGCTTGGCGTATGGAAGTGGAATTGCAGCAGTTGGTAGACGGATTTACCGACCTTGACGTAGTCGCCAGGCGTCGCATCGCATTGCACGGTGTGGCCGTTATTGGTCACGTCATAGACCCGTACCGGCCAGTTCAGGTCCAGCGGCGGCAAGTTTGTGCTGATGCCGCCGGCGAGATCGACCGGCGATTGCTGGTCGCCGACGCTGCAAACCCGGGCAGCCGGGTCGACCTTCCCCCATTCGGCGGGGCCGGTATTGCCTTCGTAGCTCCAGGACGCATGCCCATCGGCCGCCGCCGCGCCACGGGCGCCAAGCGCAGTTGCCGCGCACACCGGACAGGCCAGTAACCCCTGCAAAAAGCCTCGCCTCGCACGCGGCATCATTCTACTCCTGCATAGCGTCGCATCATCTTTGCATAGGTTGCGCCTTATTCTCCAGTCTCACTGGATCACGCGCCTTGGCTGCGGCAAAGATCGGGCATGGCAGGCACTGAAAAATGGCTTATCGCTGGCCTGGGCTACAGTGGCGGCGCCGTAGCGCGCGCGCTGGTGCAAGCCGGCGTCAAGGTCACCGCCACGGCGCGCGATCCCGCCGCCCGCGCCGCACCGCTGGGCATCGCGCTGATCGCCTTTGCCGCCGCGGCCCCTGCCATCCAAGACGCCACCCACCTCCTCGTCACGGCCCCGCCGGGGGAAGCCGGCGACCCGCTGCTCGCCCTGCATGCCGAAGCCGTCGCGGCCGCCCCGGCACTGCGCTGGATCGGCTATCTCTCCACCACCGGCGTCTATGGCGATCGCGGCGGCGGCAAGGTCGAGGAGACGAGCGAGGCCCAGCCGCAGCAGGATCGCTCGATCCGCCGCCGGGCCGCCGAGCGGCAATGGGAGGCCTATGCGGCAACACGCGCGGTCGATCTGTTCCGCGTCGGGGGCATCTACGGCCCCGGCCGCAGCGCCTTCGATGACCTGCGCGCCGGCACCGCACGGCGCACGCTGCGCCCCGGCCATCGCTTCGGCCGCATCCACCGCGACGACATCGCCCAGGCCGTGCTGGCGGCGGGCCGGCAGGCGCGCGGGCCGGGGGTGCGCGTCCTCCACCTGGTCGATGACGAACCCGCCGAAAGCGCCGTGGTGGTGGAAGAAGCGGCGCGGTTGCTCGGCGTGCCGCCGCCGCCCGGCATTCCCTTTGAAGCCGCCCTGCCGGGCATGTCGCCCATGGCCCGCAGCTTCTGGTCCGAGCATCGGCACGTACTGAACGACCGCACCAAGGCCGCGCTTGGCATCGCCTGGCGCTATCCCAGCTATCGGGAGGGGCTAGCCGCGATCCTCGCCGAGGAGGGCGTCGAGCGTCCGGCATAGCAGGGCCAGATCCTGCGGCCGGGACAGGCGATGATCGCCGTCCTTGACCAGCGTGATCGCGACATCCTCCCCGGCCAGCTTGGCCGCGACCTCTAGCGAGAGTTGCCAGGGCACGTCGGGGTCCCGCTGGCCATGCAGCAGGCGCACCGGGGCGGCGATGCCGATTGGCTCGCCCAGCAGCAGGTGCCGGCGCCCTTCCTCCAGCAGCGCCCGGGCGATCGGATAGGGGTCGCCATAGGCGCTCGGCCGCAGCCAGACGCCCGTCGCGGCCAGCGCCGCGCGGGCCTCTGGCGTCAGCGCCGCTTCGATCCGGGTGACGAAATCCGGCGCCGCGGCAATGCCGATCAGCCCAGCCACCCGCGCCGGCAGGCGCTGCGCCAGCAGCAAGGCGATCCAGCCGCCCATCGAGGAGCCGATGAGGATCTGCGGCCCCGCCGTCAGCGCCGCCAGGACGTGCGCGGCCTCCGCCGTCCAGCCGCCGATGGTGCCGGCGACAAAGCGGCCGCCGCTCTCGCCATGGCCGCTATAATCGAAGCGGAGGAAGGCGCGGCCGCGTGCGGCGCAATGCGCGGCCAAAGCAGCAGCCTTGCCGCCGGTCATGTCGCTGTTGAAGCCGCCCAGGAAGACAACCCCCGGCCCCGCCCCCGGCAGCCGCCGCCAGGCGAGTTCGACCCCGTCACCGCGGTCGAGCCGACCGGCCTCCTCCCTCATCGCACGGGCAGCCCGCGCCGGGCGAGGCTGGCGAACAGGGCGCCGCTCCCGAAGGACCAGGGCGGGCAATCGGCGGTGCTCGCCACCACGTTCACCAGCGCGCCGAGCCAGGGCGTCGCGATCCGCACCACATCGCCGGGATGATGGGTGAAGCCCTGGCCAGGCGCGCCGCGATCCTTGCTGGGGGAGAAGGGGGTGCCCAGGAACAGCACGGCCCCATCCGGGTACTGGTGGTGCGGCCCGATCAGTTGCCCGATAATCGCCACCGGATCGCGGCTGAGCGCGCCGACCGCGCCGCTCTCCTCCAGGGTGAAGCCATCGCGGCCGACGATGGAAAGGCTGAGCTCGGCCGCCATGATCGCCGGCAGATCAAAGCCGGCATCGAAGAACCGCAGCAGCGGGCCGAGTGCGCAGGAGGCGTTGTTGTCCTTGGCGCGGCCCAGCAGCAGCGCGCTCCGGCCTTCGACATCGCGCAGGTTCACATCGTTGCCCAGCATGGCGCCCAGGAGCGTCCCACCGGGGCTGACCGCCAGCACCACCTCCGGCTCGGGGTTGTTCCAGCTGCTCATCGGGTGGATGCCGATGCGCGCGCCCAGGCCGACCGCGGCCATGGGCTGGCATTTGCTGAAAATCTCGACATCGGGGCCGATGCCGACCTCCAGGTATTGGCTCCACCACCCCTTCTCGACCAGCGCCGATTTCAGCCGCAGCGCCTCCGGGCTGCCGGGGCGGATATTGCCGAGATCATCCCCGATGATCCCCCGCACCTCCCCGCGCACGCCCTCGGCCAGCGTGGCATCGCCGCGGCAGCGCTCCTCGATCACCCGCTCCAGCATGGAGCGCACATAGGTCACGCCGCAGGCCTTCACCGCCTGCAGATCGACCGGTGCCAGCAGCGCGGGCCGCGCGGGGTCCATCGTCTCGGCGTCGCTATTGGCCAGCGCTGCCGCCAGGTCGAAGGCCAATGGCCGTCCCTGCCCACGGATCGCCGCCACCGGGTCGGGCGCGCTGAGCCAGGCGGCGAGCGTGCCGAAGGCCGGGGTCAGGTCGAAGGCTTGGCCATCCTGCAGGCCGAGGATGATGGGCCCCTCCGGGGTCATCGCGCGGGCGGCGAAGCTGCCGGCAGGCCAATCCTTCGGCAGGCAGGTGACATCGAGCGGGGGCATGGCGCCTCTCCTGGTCCAAGCGGGTGCGGCAGGGGTTGCGGGACGGGCCGGCAAGAGGGCAGATACCCCAACACTTGGCAAGCCCGCCAAGCCCTTCGCTGGTCTGTCCGGGATCGCGCCGCGTGTCTTCTGCCTCCTCCTCCTCGGCCAAGCCGGCCAGACCGGGCAAGCCTTCGCCCGGGACCCCGCCGGCCCCGCCCGCGCCAGCCCCCGCGCTGACCGTGCTGCAGGTGCTGCCCGCCCTGAAATCCGGCGGCGTTGAGCGCGGCACGCTGGAGATCGCCGAGGCGATCATCGCGGCGGGCGGCAAGGCGGTGGTCGCTTCGGCCGGCGGGCCGCTGGTGGGCAAGCTCGAAAAGCTTGGCGCCAAGCACGTCACACTGCCGCTCGATACCAAAAGCCCCTTCGGCATCTGGCGCAATGCCGGGCGCTTGGCCCAGCTGATCCGCCGGGAACAGGTGGCGATCGTCCATGCCCGATCCCGCGGGCCGGCCTGGTCGGCGATGCTGGCGGCCAAGCGCACCAACCGGCCTTTCATCACCACCTATCACGCGACCTACAATGCTGAGACCGATCTGAAGCGCTGGTACAACTCGGTGATGGCGCGCGGCCAGCGAGTGATCGCGATCAGCCGCTTCATCGCCGACCATATCGCGGAACGCTACCCGGAGGCGACGGGCCGGATCACCATCATCCCGCGCGGCGCCGACCTGCGGGAATTCGACCCCGTGCTGGTGGCGCCCGAACGCGTCGCCCAGCTGCGCCAAAGATGGGGCCTGCCGGCCGACCGGCCGGTGGTGATGCTGGCCGCCCGGCTGTCCCGCTGGAAGGGCCATGCCGTGCTGATCGAGGCGATGAAGCGCCTGCCCCCCGGGCCCATCGCGGTGCTCGTCGGCGATGGCTCCGCGCGCATGCGGGGCGACCTGGAAGCGCAGATCGAGTCCGAGGAGCTGGAGGACCGGGTGCGCCTGGTCGGGCATTGCCACGACATGGCGGCCGCCTATCTGCTGGCCGATGTGGTGGTCCATGCCTCGACCGATGCCGAGGCCTTCGGCCGGGTGGTGGTCGAAGCCCAGGCCATGGGCCGGCCGGTGATCGCCGCCGATCGCGGCGGCCCGCGGGAGACGGTGGAGGATGGCGTCACCGGCTGGCTGATCAAGCCCGGCAGCCGCAGCGACCTGGCCGCGACGCTGGCGCGGGTGCTGGGCCTATCCCAGGCCGAACGCACCGCCATCGGCCTGGCGGCGCGGCAGGCGGTGGAGGCGCGCTACTCCCTCTCCCGCATGCAGGCGGCCACGCTCGCGGTGTATCGCGAGGTGCTGTGAGCGCGCGGGTCCTGGTGATCAAGCTCGCCGCGCTCGGCGATTTCGTCCAGGCCTTTGAGCCTTTCGCGGCGATCCGGGCGCATCACCCGGCGGCGCGGATCACCCTGCTGACCACGCCCGCCTATGCGGCCCTGGCCGCGCGCAGCCCCTGGTTCGACGAGGTCTGGGCAGATGGCCGGCCGGGCTGGGCGGATCTTGGCGCGCTTTGGCGGTTGCGCGGGCGGCTGCGCCGGGCGGGGTTTGGCCGCGTCTACGATCTGCAAACCTCGGCCCGCAGCAGCCGCTACCGCGCGCTGCTGCCGCGCCGGGTCGAATGGTCCGGCATCGCCCCCGGGGCGAGCCACCCGCACGCCAATCCGCAGCGGGATTTCATGCATACCGGGGAACGCCAGCGGGACCAATTGGCGATGGCGGGGATCACAGCGTTTCCCGCGCCGGCGCTGGACTGGCTGGATGCGGGGATCGAAGGCTTCGCCCTGCCGGCGCGCTTCGCGCTGCTGATCCCCGGGGCTTCCCCCCAGCGGCCCGGCAAGCGCTGGCCGCTGGCCCGCTTTGCCGAGCTGCCGGCGGCGCTGGGCCTGCCCTGCGCGGTGGTCGGGGGCAAGGGCGAAGCCGGGCTGGCGGCGGCGATCCCCGGCGCCATCGACCTGACGGGACGGACGGATTTTTTGCAACTGGCGGCGATCTGCCGGCGGGCCTGCCTGGCGGTGGGCAATGACACCGGCCCGACGCATCTGGCGGCGGCGGCCGGCTGCCCGACGGTGGCGCTGTTCGGGCCAGACAGCGACCCGGCGCTATGCGCCCCGCGCGGGCGGGCGGTGCGGGTGCTGCGGGCCGACCCCATCGGGGCGATTCCGGTGGGCGAGGTGGCGGCGGCGGCGGCCCTGGCGATGTAGGGCGTGGGGGGGATGCCGGCCAGCACGAAAGCGGCCGGAAACCAAGCTTGCGGGGGTTTCGGACAAATCCCCCTTCCGCCCCGCTGGGTTTTCTACGAGTGGGGGTGGCGGCGCCGAACGGGCGGGCCGGCGTGGCGTTCACGGCTTTCGGACAAATACCCCTTCCGGCCCCAGGCGGGGGTTTCGGGGTAGCAGTGGCCCGCCAGCAAAAACGGCGGAAAACCTGGCTTGCGGGGGTTTCGGACAAATCCCCGCTTCGCCGCGCGGGGTGGTTTTGGGGCGGCATTGGCCCCATCCGGACAGGGAACAGCGCCGCCAAAAGGGCGGGCTTGGGGCGGCGGATGCACAGCTTCAAGGAGCAACCGGGCGGGAGGGCCCGGGAGGGGGAAGGATAGGGCCAGGGGCCTGCGGTGTCAAGAAAATATGCCTATTTCTCGGATCATTGCTCCGCTCCGCCCCCCCTTCCCCCGCCCCCGCCATCCTGCTTGCATCCTTCCCATAAAACGGAGGAAACCGCGCATGCGCCTGCCGCGCCGTGCCGCGCTCGGCCTGTTCGTTGCCGCGCCGGCCATTGCCCAGCCAAAACCCTGGCCCAGCCGGCCGCTCCGCTGCCTCGTGCCCAGCGCGGCGGGGGGGTATGAGGTGTATGCCCGCATCCTGGCGCCGCGGCTGAGCGAGCTGCTCGGCCAGCCGGTGGTGGTGGATAATAAGCCCGGCGCCAATGGCACCATCGGCATGCAGGAAGTCCAGCGCAGCCCGGCGGATGGCTATACCTTCATGTTCGCCCATGTCGGGGCCATCTCGATCAGCACCGCCGTCTATCCGAACATGCCGCTGGACCCGGTGCAGGATTTCGCCCCCATCGCGGTTGCCGTGACCTCCCCCCTGGTCTGGACCGCCAACCCCGAGGCGCCCTTCCGCACCATGCCCGCCCTGGTGGAAGCGGTCCGCCGGTCCCCGGGGGAATACCGCTACGGCCTGCCCGCCTCCGGCAGCATCCCGCATCTGGTGGCCGAGGAGTTCAAGTATCGCCATCGGCTGGACCTGCCGGCGGTGCCCTATCGCAGCACGCCGCAATCGCTCCTCGCGGTCATCTCGGGCGAGGTGCCGGTGACGGTGGACAGCCTTGGCGCCAGCTTCCCGCACATCGCCTCCGGCCGGCTGCGGGCGCTGGGGGTGACCGCCGCCGCGCGGCTGGATCGGCTGCCGGACGTGCCGACGGTGCTGGAAACCGGGCTCGATACCCGCGAATGGCTGGCCTGGTACGCCTTCATGGCACCGAAGGAGACCCCGCCCGAGGCCATCGCCCGGCTGAACGGGGCCATCAATCAGGCGCTGCAGGAAGCGCCGATCATGACCCGCATCCGGGAATTGGGCGCCTCCCCCCGGCTGACCACGCCGGCTGAGACGCTGGCCTTCATTCGCGCCGAGCAGACGGAGTTCGCCGGCATCGTGCGGGACGCGAAGATCCGGGTGGAATAGCCGGGGCTGGCGGCGGCGCTCAGCCCTCCAGCACCGCCACCACCTGGCCCTCGGCCACCACCTCGCCCTCGGCGACGCCAAGGCTGGCCAGCGTGCCGGCGCGCGGCGCCAGAACCGGGATTTCCATCTTCATCGATTCCAGGATGAGCACCGGCTCCTCCGCCGCCACCGCATCACCGGGCGCCTTGAGGAGCTTCCAGACCGAGCCCGCGATCTCCGACTTGATCTGCACCTTTGCCATGCGCGTCCCCCGTTGCGGGCCGGTTCGCGCCCCCGGCGCGCCTGGCCCGGGCCGAGTAGGACACGCCCGGCCGGCGGCAACAAGCCGCCCCCGGCTCGACAGCCGCGCCGGATGGGTTCACCCTTCCTGCAACGGTGTGGGGGAGAGGCGGCGATGCAGGATCCGCTCGGTTTCGGGGATCATCGCTACGCGCCGGTGGCTGGCTGGGGCCGGCTGCCGGACGGGATGGTCTTCGGCGATGTCGCCGCCGTCGCCACCGACAGCCAGGACAATGTCTACTGCTTCAATCGCGGCCAGCACCCGATGGTGGTCTTCGACCGCGACGGCAAGTTCCTGGCCAGCTGGGGCGAGGGCCTGTTCAAGCGGGCGCATGGGCTGCATTTCGGCCCGGACGATACGCTGTGGTGCACCGATGATGGCGACCACAGCGTCCGCAAGTGCAAGACCGATGGCACGGTGCTGCTCACGCTCGGCCTGCCCGGGCAGGCGGCGCCGATGTATTCAGGCCAACCCTTCAACCGCTGCACCCATACCGCGCTCTCGCCGGAGGGGGACATCTATGTCTCCGACGGCTACGGCAATGCTGCCGTTCACAAATACTCGCCCGAGGGCAAGCACCTGTTCTCCTGGGGCCGGCCGGGCAGCGGACCGGGGGAGTTCAACCTGCCGCACAATATCGTCTGCGACGGGGCGGGGCTGGTCTATGTGGCGGACCGGGAAGCGCACCGGGTGCAGATCTTCAACGGCCGGGGCGAATACCAGGGCCAGTGGAACCACCTGCATCGCCCCTGTTCGCTGTTCCTGACCCGGGGCCCCTGCCCCTGCTGCTATGTGGGAGAGTTGGGGCCGGTGCTGGCGGTGAATATCAAGGCGCCCAATCTCGGCCCGCGCATCTCCATCCTCGACATGCAGGGCAAGGTGCTGTCCCGCTTCGGGGAGCTGGGCCAGGGCCACGGCCAGTTCTATTCGCCGCACGGCATCTGCGTTGACAGCCGGGGTGACATTTATGTGGGCGAGGTCGGCTACAATGCCTGGCCGCGCTATAACGACAATCAGCCCGCCCCCGAGGGGAGCGTCCGATTGCTGCAGAAATTCAGGAAGATCCCCTGACCATCGAGCGGAAGGAAACCAAGCCATGTCTGCTGCCCTGCGCCAGCGCGAAAGCAAAATGAGCGAGGCGGAGTGGAAAACGCGCTGCGAGCTCGCCGCCGTTTACCATGTCTGCCATCACCTCGGCTGGACCGACCTGATCAACACCCACATGTCGGCCCGCGTGCCCGGGGAGCCGAACCATTTCCTGATCAACAATTACGGCGAGATGTTCGACGAGATCACCGCCTCCTCGCTGGTCAAGATGGACCTCGACGGCAATGTCATCGGCAATGAGGCCAAGTTCAACGCCGCCGGCTTCACCATCCATAGCGGCATCTACAAGGCGCGGTCGGATGCCAATTGCGTCCTGCACACCCACACCCGCGCCGGCGGCGCCGTTTCCCTGCTGCGGCGCGGCCTGCGGCCGATCAGCCAGGATGCGCTGCATGTGTTGGATGATGTGGTTTATCACGAATACGGCGTGCCCGCGACGCCCGAGGAATGCGAAGCGCTCGGCCGGTCCTGCGTCACTGGCAGCTGCGTCGTGCTGCTCAACCACGGGCTGCTGACCCTGGGCCAGACCATCCACGGCGCGGTGATGCGGCTTTATATGCTGGAACGCGCCTGCGAGCTGGAATTGATGGCGCGGCAGATGGATGAACCGCCGATCCAGATCGACCATGACGTGATCGAGAAGGCGGCGATCCGCATGCGCAAGATGCGCCAGACCGAGGGCTACGGGCTGGCCGAATGGCGCGGCCTGGTGCGGCAAGTGGACCGCAAGGGCTTCGACTACCGCGTGTAGCGGCCCAGCCGCAGGAAGCCGATCTCGTGCGGCGTGGTGCCATCCCCGCTGGCGAGATCGGCCAGGATCTCGCCCACCACGCTGCAGAATTTGTAGCCATGCCCCGAACAGGGGGAGGCGAGCACCACCTGCGGATGCGCCGGGTGGCGGTCCAGGATGAAGTGCTCGTCAGGCGTATTGGTGAACAGGCAGGCGCGTAGCCCCATGGTCGGCCCATTGCCGGCGGGGAAGTAGCGGGCGGCGAAGGCGCGCAGGAGCGCCTCGTCCTCGGCGTCCACCTCCCGCCGCTGGCTCTCGGCCGGGCCGATCTCGCCGCGATGGTGGTAGCGGCCGAATTTGAAGCCGGGGATGTCCCAGACGGGGAAGCCGTAATAGCGCCCTTCCGCCACTTCCAGGTTGAAGACGGGGAAGCGGTCCGGCGTGAACAGCGCCGGTGCGGTTGGTTGCAGCCAGGCCAGCACCTGCCGCTCCGGCTCCGCGAGGCCGGCCAAAGCGGGCACCAGATCGGCCATCCAGGCGCCGGCTGCCAGGATCAGCCGCCCGGCCTGATAGCGCCCATGTTCGGTGGTGACCGTCACCCCCTCCCCGCCCGGCGCCGCGTCCCAGCCCAACACGCGCTCGCGGGCGTGGATTTCGGCGCCGGCCGCCTGGGCGCCGCGGACATGCTGGATGATGGCGCGCTCGCTCATCACGAAGCCGCCCTCCGGCTGGAAGATCGCCTGCGTGGCGGCGGGCAGGTTGTAGCCGGGGAAGCGCCGGTTCAGCGCCGTGCCCGACAGCACCTCATGCGGCAGGTCGTGCAGGCGGGCGGCCGCCAGGGCGCCCGGGAAGATCTCGCCATCCTCCGGCCCGGCATCGAGGGAGCCGAAGGTGAAAAGCACCCGCTCCCCCCCCGCCGCTTCCAGCGCCCGCCAGTTCACATAGGCCCGGCGCAGCAGCGGCACATAGGCCGGGTCCTCGTAATAGGGCAGCCGGATGATCCGGTTCACCCCGTGCGAGGAGCCCATGGCATGCGGGATGTCGAAGCGTTCCAGGCCGAGCACGCGCTGCCCGCGTCGCGCCAGGTGCCAGGCGGCGGCGCTGCCCATGCCGCCGATGCCGATGATGATGACATCGAAGCTCATGCCCGCCGCCGCGCCGTCGCCGCCGCATCCACGCTGCCATCGGCGGCCAGCACCACGCCGTACTGTGCCGCGGCCTGCGTCGCATCGATGTAGCCCCAGGCCACGTCACGGGCGACCTTGGCCGGGTCGCGGTGGAAGGGATCGCCGAAGCCGGCGCCGCCCGGCATTTCCATGATCAGCCGGTCGCCCGCCGGGATAACCTGGAAGCCCTTGCCCTTCAGCGCCGCGCCGCTGCCAAGGGCAAGCCGGCCGAGCACCCCATCGCCGCCGCCTGCCCGGCCGCGCGCCGGATGCAGCACGCGTTCGTAGCGGGCGAAGATGCCGAAGGCGGCATCCTCGCGATTGGCGACCTCGATCCGCTGGCCGAGCCCACCGCGCTGCCGCCCGGCGCCGCCCGAGCCCTGCCGCAGCTCCTTCCGCCAGACCACCAGCGGGGTCAGCGCCTCGGTGATCTCCACCGGCACGTTGCGGACGCCGGAGGGGAAGGGCGTTGCCGAAAGCCCGTCGAGCTGCGGCCTGGCACCGGCGCCGCCGGAATGGAAGCTGGTGACGTTGAAGCTGCGGGTCGCGCTGCCGGCCGCGCTCGTCAGCCCATGCCCGGCGGCCAGCGCAAGATTCCAGAGCGAGGAGGTGCCCTCAGCCGGCACCGTCTCCGGCATCGCCTGGTGAAAGCAGCCATAGACCAGATCGGGCAGCATGTGCCCGATGGTGGAGCGGGCGAAGACCGCCGCCGGGCGGCCGGGGTTCACGATGCAGTTCTCCGGCGCCGAGATCGTCACCGCATCCAGCGTGCCGGTGTTGTTCGGCACCCAGGGCGCGACCAGCGCCTTCACGCCGAAGGCCGTATAGGCCTCCGTGTAACAGAGCGGGCAGTTGATGGCGTAGGTCGACAGGCCGGAGGTGCCGGTGAAATCGACATGGATGGTATCGCCCGCGACGGTCAGCGTGGCGGCCAGCGTCACCGGCGCCTCGAAGCCGTCGACGGTCATGCGGTGCGACCAGCTACCCTGCGGCAGCTTGCCGATTGCCTCGGCCATGGCGGCGCGGCTGCGGCTGATGATCGTCTCGGCCAACTGGTCGAGATCGGCCAGGCGGTAGTCGTCCATCATGCCAAGCAGTTGCTTGCCGCCGGTCTCGTTGCAGGCGATCAGCGCGTAGATGTCGCCCACCACCTGCACCGGCTCGCGCACATTGACGCGGACGATGTTCAGCAGGTCCTCGTTCATCACCCCGGCGCGGGCCAGATACATCAGCGGGATCTGCAACCCCTCGTGGAAGATCTGGCGGCCTTCCGGGCTTTGCCCGATGCCGCCGATATCGACCACATGGTTGGTCGCCGCGAACAGCCCGATCAGCCGCCCCGCCTTGAAGATGGGCGTGACGACGGTAAGGTCGAAGAGATGCCCGGTCCCCATCCAGGGATCGTTGGTGATCAGCACATCGCCTGCCACCAGCGTGGCTGCCGGGAAGGCATTCAGGAAATGCACCACCGCGCGGGCCATGGAATTGATGTGCCCCGGCGTGCCGGTGACCGCCTGCGCCAGCATCCGGCCCTGCACGTCGAAGACGCCGGCGGAGATATCGCCCGCCTCCCGCGCCGCGGTGGAAAAGGCGGTGCGGACCAGCACCTGGGCCTGCTCCTCAACAACGGAGAGCAACCGGTTCCAGAGGACCTGGATCTCGATCTCGTTCAGCGCCATCAGCCGAGCCTCTCGATCAGGATATGGCCGCCGGCGATCGGGCCGGCGGTGAAGCCCTGCGGCACCAGGGTGGTGGTCTCCGCCTCGATGATCACCGCCGGGCCGGCGATGCGCGCGCCGGGCGGCAGGCTCTCCCGCGGATGGACCGCGGCGGCAACCTCGGCGCCGGTCGCGGGGTCGATCAGCCGGCGCGTCCCGCTGGGCGGCGGCGCGATGGCCGCGGCAGGGGGGGCGGCCCGCGCCGGCAGCGGCCGCACCTCGGACAGCGCCAGGGTCCAGCTCAGCGCCTCGACCGCAAGCCCAGGGATGGTCCGGCCATACAGCGCCCGGTAGGCGGCCTCGAACAGCGCGTGCAGCGCCTCACCGCCGGTCGCGTCGTAGCGCGCATTCGGCAGCGTCACCGCGACCTCGTGCCCCTGGCCGCGATAGCGCATATAGGCGGTGCGCGTTTCCGCAAGTGCGGCGGCTGGGGCGCCGAGTTGCAGCACTGCCTCGGCCTCCGCCCGCATTTCAGCGAACAGGTCGTTCAGCAGCGGGGGGTCGAAATCCGCCAGCCGAATGACCCGGGAGCGCACGACCTCATAGGCCAGCGGAGCGCCGAGAAAGCCGTAGGCCGAGCCGACGCCGGCGCCGAACGGGATCAGCACCCGCGTGATACCAAGCTTCTGCGCCAGCCGCGCCGCATGCAGCGGCGCCGCCCCACCGAAGGCGATCAGCGTGCGCCCGGCGGTCTCCTTGCCGTTCTCCACCGCATGCACGCGCGCCGCACTCGCCATCGTCTCGGTCACGATCTCAGTGACGCCAAGCGCGGCCTGGGCGGGCGGCATGCCGAGCGGGCCGGTGAGATCGGCGGCGAGCGCGGCCGCGGCGCGCTCGGGCGCCAGGCGGATATGGCCGCCGGCGAAATTGGCCGGGTCGATCCAGCCGAGCAGCAGATCCGCATCCGTCACCGTCGGCTGCACGCCGCCGCGATCGTAGCAGGCCGGCCCGGGGGCCGAGCCGGCACTGTCCGGCCCGACGGTGATGCGCTTCAGCGCATCGGTCCGCGCGATGGAGCCGCCGCCGGCGCCGATCTCGACCATGTCGATCACCGGAATGCGCACCGGGATGCCGCTGCCCTTCACGAAGCGGGCGGCGCGGGCAATCTCGAAGTGCCGGGCCTGCTGTGGTTGCAGGTCGTCGATCAGCGTGATCTTCGCGGTGGTGCCGCCCATGTCGAAGGCGAGCGCACGGTCGATGCCGGCGCCGGCGGCGATCAGCTGCGCCAGGATCGCCCCGCCCGCCGGGCCACTTTCGACAAGGCGCACAGGAAAGCGCCGGGCCGTCGCCACCGTGGTGATGCCGCCCGAGGACATCATCAGCAGCAGCGGCGCGGCGATGCCGGCCTGCCGCAGCCCAGTCTCCAGGCGGGCCAAATAGCGTTCCATCAGGGGCAGCACATAGGCGTTGGCGACCGTCGTGCTGGCGCGTTCGTATTCGCGGATTTCCGGGCAGACCTCGGCCGAGATGGAGATCAGTCGCTCCGGCAGATAGGCCGCCAGGATGCGGCGGGCGGCGCGTTCATGCGCCGGGTTCTGGTAGCTGTGCAGAAAGCAGATCGCCGCCGCCTCGATGCCACCGGCGACGCACGCCTCCCCAAGCCGGCGCAGCGCCGCCTCATCCAGCGGCTTGAGCAGGCTGCCATCGGCGGCGAGGCGCTCCGGCACCTCCAGCCGCCAGGGGCGGGAGACCAGCGGCTCGGGCCGTTCCATATAAAGGTCGTACTGCTCGAAGCGGTGCTCGTAGGCCATCTCGAGCGAATCGCGGAACCCTTCGGTGGTCAGCAGCGCGGTCGGCGCGCCCTTGCGCTCGATCAGCGCATTGGTCGCCAGGGTGGTGCCGTGGATGACCAGGCTGAGGGCTTCCGGCGCCAGCCCAGCGCGGGCCAGGATCTGCCGCGTGCCGTCCAGCACCGCCGCCTCCGGCGCCGTTGGCGTGGTCAGCAGCTTCGTCGAGAGATGCCGGCCATCCGGCAGGGCCAGGACAAGGTCGGTGAAGGTGCCGCCGATATCGACAGCAAGACGGGGACCGGTAGCGGACAAGGGAACCTCGGGCGAAGCAGCGCCGGAGTGTCGCCCGGCCGGGCGGCGCTGTCGATGCGGCCCGGCTTGACCGGCCGCGGCCGCTGCCCGACCCTGCTTGCCGGAGGATAGGTCGATGCAAATCACGCCAAACAATGCCGGCCTCGGCGCCCGGATCACGGGGGTCGATCTGGGCCAGGCGCTGCCCGCGGAGGGCTTTCGGACGCTGCTGCGCGCGCTCGGTGCGCATGGCGTGCTCTGCTTTCCCGGCCAGGACCTCGATGCGCCCCAGCTCGCCAGCTTCGCCCGCTTGTTCGGGGAGCTGGAGGTGAACGTGGCGAACCTGTTCCACGCCCCCGGCCTGCCGGAGATCATGATCCTCTCGAACCTGCGCGACGCTGCCGGCAAGCCGGTCGGCCTGTCCGATGCCGGGCAGGGCTGGCACACGGATATGTCGTATTCGCACGAGATCGCGCTGGCCAATGTGCTGCACGCCAAGCAGGTTCCGGAGAAGGATGGCCGGCCGCTCGGCGCGACGCAGTTCCGCAACATGCACGCCGCCTATGCCGACCTACCGGCCGAGGTGGTGGAACGGCTGGAAGGCCGCGTGGCGGTCCATGATTTCGAGAAATTCTGGGAGGTGATGCGCCGCCGCCCCGGCAGCACCCGCAGGCAACTGACCCCCGAGCAGCGGGCGAAGAAGCCGCCGGTGCCGCAGCCCATCTTCCGGACCCACCCCATCACCGGCCGGCGCGTGCTGTACTGCAACCCGGGCTATGCCATGCACATCGAAGGGCTGGACGCGGCCGAGAGCACGGCGATGCTGGAATTCCTGTTCCTG
>Ga0114959_10000294_pt1 | contig 47609 bp, 53 predicted proteins | sample C_130625_EF_Meta_FD_87317 | JGI IMG/M metagenome (GOLD analysis project Ga0114959, IMG submission 87317) | Freshwater microbial communities from Lake Croche, Canada to study carbon cycling - C_130625_EF_MetaG | ecosystem: Environmental > Aquatic > Freshwater > Lake | place: Lake Croche, Canada... | reverse complement strand
GGCTTTACCTTAATTGAGATTATGGTGGTGATTGCCATTATTGGTATTTTGGCAACCTTGATTGTGCCCAAAATTATGGGGCGCCCTGATGAAGCGCGTATGGTTGCAGCCAAGCAAGATGTGGGCACGATTGTGCAAGCCCTAAAACTTTATCGTTTAGATATTGGACGCTACCCAACAACTGATCAAGGCCTTAAAGCTTTAGTCGAAAAGCCAACTTCTGAGCCTGTACCGCAAAACTGGAAGATGGGCGGTTACCTAGACTCTTTACCAAAAGATCCTTGGGGCAATATCTACCAGTACGCCAACCCTGGAACCAATGGTGAAATTGATGTGTACAGTTTTGGGTCAGACGGAAAGCCTGGTGGCATAGGACTTGATGCTGATATTGGTAATTGGCAGCCTAAGAATTAGTTGTCCATTAGCAAAAGCGACCTTACTCATTTAAGTTCAGTCTGTTTTTTAAAAGCTGACTGATACATTAAAGCAATATTAAAGCGCACCAGTTAGATGACGTATCAACAAAAATGGGAGCGCACTACTAGATCAGCGCAAAGTGGCTTTACTTTAGTAGAGATGTTAGTTGCCATCGCAATTTTGGCGATCTTGATGGCAGTCGCAGTTCTGACTATTCCCAATCATGATGATCGTTACTGGCGAGATAACTTGGATCAATTAGTGAGCTCACTCAATATGGCCCAAGAAGAAAGTGCGCTCTCAGGCACGACCATGCTCGCTCAAATTGATGCGCAAGGTTGGCGCTTTGTTCCTGTTACTGGTGCGCCAGTGGCTCCTCCGACGACGATGCTCAGTATCGGTGGTTTAGGAGTCAATGCCCCAAGTGCGCAGCAATCGGTTGTTGGGGCTAGCGGCCTGATGCCCGATGTCTATCGCTCCCAGATGTGGCATAAACCCGTTGTGATTGAACCAGTGCAGCTGACCTTAGGTAGTGAAGCCATTGTGCAAGTCTTGCAAATTCCGCTAGCACAAGAAAAGCGACGCGCATTATTAACGCGCGCGACCAATGGGCGCTTTAGTTGGGTCAATGGAGTAGTGCAGTGAAAAAACGCATTCAACTATTTAAACAACATCAAGCCAAAAATGGCTTTGCTCTGATTGAGGTGTTAGTAGGTTTAGCAGTTTTAAGTATTGCTTTACTTGCTGGCTTACGTGCGATTGCCAACGGTGCTGATACTCAACTCGCAGTCTCCCAGCGCACTCTTGCTTTATGGAGTGCAGACAATGCCTTAATAGAATTGCGTATGACTCGTGCCTTTCCTGATATTGGTACGACCGTCTTTAATTGTCCGCAAGGCAATTCCATTTTTGTTTGTCAGCGCAAAATCATTAGCTCACCTAATCCTGCCTTTCGAAGAGTGGAAATTACCGTCTACGCCGGCAATCCCGAAAGCCCCCAAACAGCTGCAGGCCCACGCCTTGCTTGGCTCACGACGGTTATTCCTAATCCAGCTAGCGGTGTGATGTGACAAAGTTCAAATTACCCTTGCAAAAGCCAGATAAGCCAAAGCGAAGTCAGCAATTGGGTTTTGCACTCTTAGAACTCATCGTAGCGATGGCGATTATGGCCATCGTAGGACTCTTAGCATGGCGCGGTATGGACGCTATGATTCGCGGTAGGGAAGTGATTGAACGCCGCTCGAATGATGACCTTTCTTATATGCAGTTAGTACGTCAGTTTGATCGTGACTGCCAAGAAATTTTGCGGCGTGATGAACTCAATGCAGCTAATGGTCCAGTAACTCCATCTGCTGCAGGATCTAATGCAGCACCTAATGCTACAGCCCCAAATCCTTCTGCTACTACAGCAAGCGCAGTAAATTTAAGCAATAGTGCTTTGCCTTCGATTGCTGTGGGCAGTAAAAATATTTGGTGGCTGCGTCATTATCGCGCTGATATGCAAGATGCGTGGTTGCTAGTAGGTTATGGTATGGGACCATCGGGTCTTCAGCGTTGGACTAGTCAGGTTTTAGTACGCAAAGATATTGCACTACAGCTTTGGAATAATGCCTTGCGTAATCCGGATTTACCCTCAACGGATTTATTAGTGAGCTGGCAGGCGCCCAATATTGTGCGGCAAGCTTTTGTTGTCCAAAGTTCTCTGATGAGTGGTGCTGGTGGCAGCGGCATTAGTGCTACAGGCACTGGTAGCGCACCGGCTAGTGTCACTCCTGCTAACAATACCAACAACACACCCTCTACTCCTGGAGTCAGCATGATTACACCGGATCAACAAGGTTTAATCATGCAGTGGTGGCTTAAAGATATTGCCTTGCCAATTACCCGAGCTTGTTTAATGGGGAGTGCTTTGTAATGTGGTTAAGACAAGAAGATGAGCGTGGCTCTGCAACGATTACCGCACTCATTGTGGTGGGCGTTACTGCTGTTCTGCTCGCAGGTTTAATGTGGCGCCAACAAATTCAGATTCGTTCTTTGGAAAATAATCGCGATCGTATTCAGGCGCAATGGTTGCAAAGAGCGGCAATTGATTTTGCCCGCTTGGTATTGGTGGAAGATCAGCGTACTAGTCAATATGATCATTTAGGTGAAGCTTGGGCTTTACCCTTGGCTGACGGCAAAGTGGCAGACTTCTTAAAAAATACCGATATCCCCGATGAGATAGCGACCGTGACATTTAGCGGTCGACTGACCGATGCCCAGAGCTTGTTTAATCTGAGCAATTTATGGGACCGCAATTTTCAAGGTGTGAATCCCGCGGGTGTTAAGACTTTTGAGAGACTCTTAGATGCCCTAGGTTTAGATAAAGGCCTTGCTCAACAAACTGCGCAAAGTGCCCTGCAGGCGGGCATTCCCTTATTTGATTTGGATGGTCTATTAAAGCTCCCCAATTACAGCCCTGCAGTTTTAGAACGATTAAGGCCATTTGTCGTGATTTTGCCTAATATCAGTCCGGTGAACGTGAATACTGCCCCGCCAGAGGTTCTGATGGCTGCTATTTCTGGGCTCTCTAGGGGCGCTGCTAATAGCTTTGTGCAGCAAAGAGCAACTGCCCCATTTAAAACCATAGATGAAATTACTGGCCTATTAAATAAGGTTGGGGGAGGCCAGGGTGCAACCATTGATGCGGGCTTGGTAGACGTCAAGTCTCAGTTTTGGCTAGCCAATAGCGAAATTCGCTTGGGAAGGGGTATATTTGTCAATTCAGCCTTGATTCAGCGCTCTCCAACGGCATTACCAGGTGGTAATTTCACCCAGGTACTATGGAGTCGAACTGGAAAGATGACTGCAGATTGACTCAGTGTTGAACTTTACTGATAAAGTAGATATCATTGATACATATCTAGTATTGATATGTGAGTTTGCACTGAATTTATATCCTTAAGGGGAAAAATCATGGATACAGCCCAAGTATTTAAAACTGGTCGAAGCCAAGCAGTAAGGCTTCCCAAGGAATATCGCTTTACTGAATCTGAAGTGACGGTCCAGCACTTTGCGGGCGGAGTACTCCTTTTGCCAAAGAACGGGCTCTTTGCTGCCATCTCTGCATCTTTAGAAGGTTTTGAGCCAGGCCTGCAGTTGGTTCGTGAGCAACCACAGCAGCAAGATCGAGAAGAGATTGCGCCTTGATTTTGCTTGATACCAATATCTGTATTTACATCATTAACCAAAAGCCTTCTAAAGTATTAGAGCGTTTCAAAGGATTTAGTGCTGGAGAAGTTGGAGTTTCCAGTATCGTCGCAGCGGAATTGGCTTTTGGGGTAGAGAAGACAGGCTCACTTAAAAATAAGCGGGCCCTTGAATTATTTTTAGCACCAATGACGATCGCGCCATTTGATGCGGCATGTATTTGGGCTTATGCGACATTGCGTGCGCAATTAGAAAAGCTAGGAAAACCCATTGGCTCACTCGATATGATGATTGCAGCGCAGGCCTTAGCTTTAGATTTACCGCTAATAACGAATAATCAAAAAGAGTTTACGCGGGTGCCAGGTTTGAAATTAGAGAATTGGGCTTGAAGACCAAATACACAGAATTAATGAAAAGAATGAACTACTTTTTATGAGCAGCTTTTTGACAGAGTGATATGAGCTTACTCATTATTCGCTGCCCTCTTAAGCCATTTGCCGGCACTGATGCTACTTCACCAAGTGACTGGCAGGAATTGTCCTGCGCCGAACAGTTTGAGTGGGCTCTATTAGACGATGTCAATAGCGCAGATGCTGACAGTGAACTTGTACAGGCAGACGCGCAATTTGGCATAGGCACTACCGAATCGATGCCATACGCTGATGAAGCACTGGTGCTATTGCCAACTTTAGATGTGCGCTTGATCGATGCCAAAGTACCTTTGGCAAATGCTAAAAAATTGCAACAGATTTTGCCCAATTTAATTGAAGACTATGTATTGACGGGAGTCGATGTAATTGCTGCGCAAGCATTACCGCCAGTACCAGGTAGTCCAGCATTACAAAGAACCCTAGCCCTAATAGATCGAGCTTGGATTAGCTGGCTTAATCAACAGTTAGAGCGCTTGCTTGCTCCAAGAGTGCGTTTGATTCCAGAATGTTTATTACTCAGTGAGTCAGTAGAAGGCGAGCCCAGTGTGCTTGCCTATCAACGTTTTGAAGACAGCATCATCTTTACGCAGCGCACTGGCTTGCAATTGGGTGTGGCATGGGTAGAACATGAAGCGGCAGGTACTGATGTAGATGCAAGCGATATTGTTTTGCCTCAATCTCTATCAGGCTCTTCATTAAAAGAGATTGCTTGGGAGTGGCTCATTCCGGCGACTCTAGAATATTTGCAAATCAATCGTAATAGCCGCGCACCGAATTTTGCACTCAACTTATTACCTAAACACTTTAAGCGCGATGTAAAGTCATTTGGTAAAGGTAGCTTTGCCTCGGTGACGGGGATCTTTTCAGGCAAAGGCTTACGTAGCTCAATCAATGCTGCAGGCTTGGCCTGGACAGATCCTTTGGTATGGCGCCAACCCTTTCATTGGTTACGGTATTTTGGTATTAGCTTGGTACTTGGTTACGGAGTATATGTATCTTGGATGGTGGTGAGTGAATGGCGCTGGGGCAAGCAAATGGAATTGCTTGCGGTGCAATCCTTAAGTCCAGCTTCTGTCGCAGCTCTGAATCAATCCAAAATTGCCAATAATCCTAATGCGATTTTGTCGGCATTTACGAAGCAGGTCACTTTGGAGCAACGCCGGCGTGGTGTGGTAGTTGATGCTGACTTTGCTGCAATGGCTGCTAAGTTACAGCAATTGAAAGCAGTTTATGGACCTGAGGTTCTACAAAAGATTGAGTACGACGGTTATGCCATTGTTTTTGATTTTAAGCCTGGCCTTGCGATGACCGAGCCAAAAGAAGTTCTCAAGCGCGCAAGATCTTTGGGTATGGCAATCACATCTTTAGGACCCAATCAGTATCGTCTTGAACCCTACTCTGGACTGGGGGTGATTGATGAGTAAGCGCCCCAATCAACAGGACAATATTGTTTTAGAAAAGTTAAGCGCTTTTGCTCAGCAGATCAAAGCACTGTTAACTAAAGATTACTCCATGCAAGATTTGCGTAATCTACCTAGTCTCTTGAAAGATTGGTGGAACAATACTGCGAAAGAAATAGCCCAAACTAAGGGTATTGGCTCCCCTGAAAATGCGCTATCACTTAAATCATTTGGCGCATTAGACCTAAAGCAGATACTGCAACTATTGCAGCGTTTTGTACTCAATCAACGTAAAGCCTTGCTTCTGGTGTTCATATTGGTATTGGTTTGGATAACTTATATTCTCCTCTTGGCGCCTTATAGCTTGCGCTTACAAGAGCGGCTCGAAATGCGACCAGCCCAATGGTCACAATTACAAAGCTTGATTCGGATTACAAAGACAAGCGCTGCGGGTGCAGGTCTTTCGACTACCGTTTCTAGCCTAGATGATCAAGAGACGCAGAAAATTCTGAGTAGCCTGACATCGCGCGGTGTAAAACCGAGTGTATTCCGACTCACTACTGATAATCCACCACGGCTAGAGTTTCAAGCGAGCGAAGTCATGTTTTCAGTACTGCTAGATGTACTTGAGGAATTACGTATCACATGGCGCTTATATCCCAACCAATTAAGCGTGGTTGCCAATAGTGGTGCAGGGATGGTAAATGTCAGCGGCGTACTCACTCAGTACGGAACGAATGCAACACCGGCCGGGGTATCTCAATGAAGCTGACCTTAGACCTCAGTCACCCTAAATTACCAAAACTATTTTGGCTAGTGTTGTTAGTAGTCATTTTATGGACCATGATTTGTCAATTTCCTGCAAGTTGGTTGGGCGGTGCTTTAGCATCTCAAACTGGATGTAGGGTGATGTTGCAACAGGCCACTGGAAACATTTGGCAGGGTAGCGCTGCACTCGCATTTTCTGAACCCAATGCGACCGAAGGAGGTTGCCGTGAACCGCTTTCGGTAACTGAGCGTTTTCATTGGACTAGTTCTTGTTCTCTTTCTTCGCTATCTTGCTCGACAGAGCTTCAATTTGTGGCCCTAGATAAACCCCAGTTAATTTTGTGGGAACTTAGAAAAACCCAAATTGCTGCTAATGAAGTCAAATTACCGGCTAATGTGCTAGAAGGCTTGGGTAACCCCTGGAGTACCCTAAGGCCTAGAGGGCAGCTGGGCGCGCGTTGGACAGATCTTGTTTTAGGCGGAATCTTGGGCTCTGCAGGCGATAAGAGCTCTCAGTCTGGCGTAATTAGAATTATCATAAGCAACTTAAGCAGTCCTATTAGCCCTATTAAGCCATTAGGGGCTTATGAGATTTCTGCCAATATTGGGGATGAGGGACTGAATTGGAATTTAACAACCACGAGTGGGCCGCTCTTATTAAGAGGGCAGGGTGATATAAAGTCAGGTCTGCATTTTGATGGTGAGGCTTCAGCTTCTCCCGAAGCGCAAGATTCACTCATCGGTTTATTGGCATTATTGGGTAAAAGAGAAGGCGGAGTGTATCGCTTGAAGTTTTAAGTGGAAAGAAGTAAAAACAGCAAGTAATAAAAAAAGTAATAAAAATAACGTATGCAAATAGCATTACATAAGACTTTAAGAAGTATTCGAAAGCAGCTTGCACGCTTGGTGATCATCTGCGTCACCGGTCAAAGCACGCTCATGCCAATGGCATATGCGCAGAGTGTACAAAATAATCAAGGAAGTAATCAAACAAGTAATCAAACAAGTGGAGCCCTTCCAGACACCACTTCTGTAACCCTATCCTTTTCTAATGCTGATATTGAATCGGTTGCTAGTGTTTTAGCCAAAGCAACTGGTCAAACGATTTTGGTTGACCCTAAGGTCAAGGGCACGATTAATCTCATTAGTAATAAGCCACTCACCAAAGCCAAAGCCCTTGATGCTTTTTCTACCGCTTTGCGAACTTCAGGATTTGCTTTAGTTGATGTCAATGGAATCTATCGAGTGGTACCTGAGGCGGATGCCAAGCTCATTAGTAATTCGGTAGTGACTGGTAAGAGTAGCCAGGCTGGCGATCAAATTATTACGAAAGTCTTTAAGCTCAATTTTGAATCTGCCAATAATCTTTTGCCAGTATTGCGCCCTTTAGTGTCACCAAACAATACGATTAATGCCTATCCAGGCAATAACACCATTGTTATTACTGATTATGCTAGCAATATCCAGCGAATTGGCGAGCTGATTGAAACGATTGATGCCCCGGTTTCTTCAGATGTGCAAACTATCAAGTTACGTTATGCCATCGCGATTGATGTTGCGGCCATGCTCAATAAAGTTCTCGATACAGGTATGGTGGGCGCTGAAGCTGGCAATAAAACGATTGTGATGGCTGATGCACGAAGTAATTCTTTATTGTTGCGTAGTTCAAGTCCTGAGAAGATGAGGCAAATTCGCGCCTTAGTTGCAAAGCTTGATACCCCAGGAACAAATAATGGCAATATTTGGGTAGTGCCATTGCGTAACGCAGAAGCAACCAAGTTAGCAATTACTTTGAGAGCAATTGTGGCAGCGGATACGGCTTTATCTGCGCAGGTTGCTAGTGGTACTGCAACACAAGCGATCGGTGCAGCTGGCGCTACTGCTCAACAAATTGCTCCTACCCCTGGAGCAAGTGGTGGTACTGGTGCTGCTGCAGCGACTTCGGCATTATCAAGCAGTAGCGCCCCATCTACTGGCGGCATTATTCAGGCTGAGCCAGCTACCAACTCTTTAATCATTACTGCCAATGAACCCTTATATCGAAACTTGCGTCATGTAATTGATCAACTCGATAAGCGGCGCGGCCAGGTATATATCGAGACGATTATTGTTGAGGTGAGCTCAATCAATGCTGCTGAATTGGGAATTCAGTGGCAAGGATTAGTAGGCTCTGGAAATCAAAATACCGGCTTTGGGGGCACGAACTTTACTAGTGCAAGCGACAACGCTCCTCTTGGATCGAATATTACGAACCTGTCTAGAAACGTCAATGCGTTATTAAACCCCAATAACACCGCTGGCATTACACCTGTTCAACCGAATCCCGGCTTGAACCTAGGCTTGCTGACCAAATTTAATGGTGTATATGGTATGTCAGCGCTCATTACTGCCTTGAGCACGACAACTGGCACTAATATTCTTTCTACACCGAATCTTATTACCTTAGACAATGAAGAGGCTCGCATAATAGTAGGTCAGAATATTCCTATTCTGACTGGTTCCTATGCAACCACTGGTACGACTGCCACGGCAACGCCGTTTACGACAGTCTCTCGCCAAGATATTGGCATCATCTTACGCGTAAAGCCACAGATTTCCGAGGGTGGTCTAGTGAAGATGCAGATCTATCAAGAGGTCTCAAGTCCTGCTGGAAATATTCCCAATCAAGGTATTACTTTAAACAAACGTGATATTGAAACGACTGTGATCGTTGACGATGGTCAGACTTTGGTTTTGGGGGGTTTAATTGAAAATAATTATAAAGATAGTACAAGTGGCATTCCATGGCTGAGCGACATTCCGATTATTGGTGCGCTTTTTAGATATGACAATAACACACGCCTCAAAAGCAATTTGCTTGTTTTCTTGCGCCCTTATGTCTTGCGCGATAAAGGCCAAGATCAAGAAATCACTGCTAGCCGTATGCAGTTTATGGAAGATAAGCAAGCTCAATTTAAGCCATCCACGATGTTGCTGCCTAAGCAAGATCAGCCTAAGCTGAGCGATGTGATTGCTCCCTTAGTAGCGCCAGGTACACCGGTTCCTCCATCAGCGCCAATCATTCCAGGCGGTCCAGTTCCACCCCCCGCTGCTCCAAAATCTCCTCCTGGAGCAGCGCAGACCAATTCTGGCAAACAGTAATATGTTGCGCATTCCTTTTTCTTACGCGCGTGAAAATCAAATTCTCTTGCGTAAGGCTGAGACTGAGGAATCTGAACTGCCAGTATTAATCCACAGTCCACTGACAAACATAGCGGTATTGCAAGAGATCTGTCGTTTGACCGGCCCTATTGTGCGGATCGAACAAACGAGTGAAGAAGTACTGGAAGCGCTCAATACTACCTACTCTCAAGGTGACCTCGATGCATCACAAGTAGTCGATGAGGTAGAAGAGGCAGTCGATCTTTCTCGTCTGCTACAAGAAATGCCAGTGTCTGAAGATTTGCTGGAGATGAACGATGATGCTCCAGTCATTCGGATGATTAATAGTCTACTCAAGCAAGCTAGTCGTGATGGTGCATCGGATATTCATCTAGAGGCATTTGAGCGTAAGTCCATGGTGCGCTTTCGGGTAGATGGTAATTTGCGCGACATTGTCGATATGCGGCGTGACTTACATGCCGCGCTGGTATCTCGCATCAAGATTATGGCTTCGCTCGATATTGCAGAGAAGCGGATGCCACAAGATGGCCGCATTTCTTTACGGGTAGGTGGTAGAGCGATTGATGTTCGGGTATCCACCTTGCCAACCTCTCATGGTGAACGTGTAGTGCTACGTTTGCTCGAGAAAAATTATGATCGACTGGATCTGCGTGCGCTTGGTATGGCTGACGATACGTTTAATCATTTTGACCAACTCATTCATCGCCCGCATGGCATCGTCTTGGTAACCGGCCCAACAGGTAGTGGTAAGACCACCACACTCTATGGCGCATTGCTCCGTTTGCGTAATAAGATCAACAACATCATGACGGTGGAAGACCCCATTGAGTACAGCCTTGATGGTATCGGGCAAACTCAAGTGAACTCGCGTATTGATATGAACTTTGCCAGAGCCTTGCGCGCCATCTTGCGTCAAGACCCTGATATTGTGATGATCGGTGAGATCCGTGATTTAGAGACAGCCCAAATTGCAGTCCAAGCCTCTTTAACTGGCCACTTGGTATTGGCCACTTTGCATACTAATGATGCACCCTCAGCAGTGACCCGTTTAATTGATATGGGTATTGAACCCTTCTTACTCTCATCTACTTTATTAGGCGTTCTTGGGCAGCGTCTGATTCGGATGAGTTGTCCTAGTTGCGGCGGCAAGGGATGTTCAGTTTGTGGTCAATCTGGTTATAGCGGTCGCGCTGGTATTTATGAGCTTATGACTACCAATGAAAAGATCCGTGAGTTGATTCATCAGCATGCTCCAGAGAGCGAGTTACGCAAACAGGCTTTAGTCGGCGGCATGCGCACCTTAGCTGACGATGGCAAACGCTGGGTGGCCGAAGGTAAAACAACCCCCGAAGAAATACTGCGCGTTACTGGTTCGGTAGAGATTGACTAGCCCAATACATTGATGAACCATGCCACGCTATCGATTTGAAGCTCTCACTTACGCAGGTAAAAGCGAGCGCGGCAGTATAGAGGCAGAAAGTACTCGAGTAGTGCGCCAAACCTTAATGGCGAAGCAATTGGTGCCAGTCACGATTGAATTAGAAACCGAGTGGGGTCAAAAACCTTTTTGGACTAAGTGGTTCTCTCAAAATAAACCACTGAGCCGTGCTGATCTTGCGGTGATCACTAAGCAAGTAGCGATTTTAGTGAGGTCGGGTGTCCAGATTGATGAGGCCCTCACTGTGCTAGCTGAAGAAACCAGTCAAGCACATGTCAAAACAGTATTGCAGGCAGTCATTTCAGAATTGCGTGCAGGTTTACCTTTATCCAGAGCGATTGCCGGTCAGCCGCAATCTTTTGATCCTCTTTACCAAGGTGTTGTAGGGGCAGCAGAACAATCTGGAAAGATGGGGCAAGTGCTGACCCAGTTAGCCGAGTTCTTAGAAAAGCGTCAGGCCTTAAAACAAAAAGCAATGGGCGCTTTAGCTTATCCAGTGATGCTGACAGGAGTTGCTTTTATGATTGTTTTGTTCTTAATGACCTATGTCGTACCGCAAATTGCGCGCGTATTTCAGAGTTCAAAACAAGCTCTGCCATTCTCAACCCGCTTTATATTAGCCCTCTCTGATTTTATGGTGAACTGGGGTTGGCTCTTGCTAGCTCTCTTGGTTGCTGGATTTTTTTATGGGCGCCGTGCTTTAGCCAAAGAAGATGTGCGCTTAAAGTTTGATCGAGTCTTACTCAACCTACCCTTATTAGGCCCTTTATTACTCGGTTTTGAAACAGCCCGTTTTGCAAATACTATGGCAATGTTGGTTTCTGCCAACGTACCTATTTTGACGGCTTTACATAGTGCGCGTGGCACTTTAAGTAACTCAGTGTTAAGAGCGGCAATCGACTCTACTGAGATCCGCTTACGGGAAGGAACTAGTTTAGCTAGGGCTTTAGGTAGTCAGGGGGTGTTTTCCCCAATCTTGATTCACTTAATTCGCTCGGGTGAGGCTTCGGGTAAGCTAGGGGAGATGCTCAAATATGGCGCCGAGAATGCTGAGCTTGAGTCTGAGCAAAAAACCAAAATATTTACCAGTTTGCTCGAACCTTTATTAATATTAGTTATGGGCTTAATGGTGTTGGGAATTGTGATGGCGGTGATGCAACCAATTTTGGAAATGAATTCAGGGGTGAGGTAAATAAAATGCAAATACTGATAATGACTGGTCCACATAGCAAAGTAAGAGAAATCTCACTGACTGCTCGCCATTTGGTTTTTGGTGGAGCGCTCAGCTTAGCTGTGTTGGTTGGTGTGAATGTCGCCATCAATGACGTTACCAATCAAACCAAAGATATCTTGCATGCAATGGAAACAAAAGATTTGCAAGGTAAGCGTTTTATTGCTAATTCGGAAGATGATTATGAGACCAAGCTCTTAGAGTTACAAGCAAGGCTTGATGAAGCACAGCGCAATCTGGCGCAGTTCGATGATTTACGAATTCAGCTTGCAAAAACGAGTGGGCAAGTCAATTTAGCAAATAATGCCGGTAGCAACTACGGTAATAATGTAGTGAACTTAGGCAACGCTCAGGGTGGACCATTAAGCGCTACAAATGCAGTCATTAATTTAGGTAACCAAGGCGAACAATACGGTGCTCGCTTAGACCGCACAGTACAAGATTCCATTGTTCTTTCTAGTCGCGTTGAAGAGATCCAAAAGTCATTGACGAAAAATTGGGATGTGACCAATTCGTTACCAACGGGATCACCATTGCCATTGATGCCTCAGGCCTCCAGTGGTCTAGGTTATCGTATCGATCCTATGACCCAACAAAGTGCTTGGCATGAAGGTACGGATTTTCCTGCTGCCTATGGAACACCAATACAGGCAACCGCCGAGGGTGTAGTTAGCCGAGCAGCGTTTGATAACGAATATGGCTACTTTGTTGATATCCAGCATAAAAATGGCGTAGTGACTAGATATGCTCATGCGCAGGAACTCTTAGTAAAAGAGGGTGACTTTGTAAAACAATCCCAAATGATTGCTAAAGTAGGTTCTACTGGACGATCTACTGGACCCCACTTGCATTATGAGGTCTTGAGGGATGGCGTAACAATAGGCAAGAATTAATTGATGATGAACAAAGTACATATTGTATTGGGAGGGCTTTTGCTTTTGATGCAAACTGTCCATGCTCAAGACTCGGCTGCAAACCTATCTACCCAAACTGGCAACGCTCTAGGTCTGACTGTTTCTGGTTACCAATACAAAGAGTCTAGTTTAAGTGTGACTATTAATGCTCCATTAGTTGGCCTTGACTACACTGGGACTTATTCTTTTGGAAATGATTGGTTTGTAAAAGCCGATGCGCGCTTTGCTTATGGCACTGCTAAATACACTGGCAGCGGTACCCAAAGCAATATTCCTTATTCTTATTATGATTTGCGTGGCTTGTTTGGTTACGACTTTAGCTTCTCAGAATTAGGTGGCTTCGTTCTGGCTCCTTATTCTGGAATTGGCTATCGCTACCTCTTTGATAATCAGAGCGGTCAAACAACAGCAGGCACTAATTCTTATCAACGGACAAGTACTTATGTGTATTTGCCAATTGGGGTCACACATCGCATGAAGGTAAATGATGTTCACAAACTAGAGACTACTTTTGAATACGATTACTTGATCCAGGGTACTCAGGTTTCTAACTTATCCCAAGCTTCATCTTATTTGCCCAACATCACCAATCAACAGAACCATGGTTATGGCTTACGCCTTTCATCGATGTATCAATTTGATACATGGTCAGTTGGGCCCTATGTCACGTATTGGAATATTGCGCAATCGAATAGCGTCATCAGCCCGGTTAGTGTGAATGGCAAAGCTAGCACGATCACTGCCTATGAGCCAGCTAACACTACTATTGAGCTCGGCCTGAAGCTCGCCTACGCTTTCTAGTAGATTCCTTCTAATCAGTCTTAAGGCACTAAGCTTAAGAATAAGTATTCAAAGAAGATAATCAGATGTACTACACCCTGCAACAGGGTAGTTCTACCAATCGCTAAGGTTAATGCCCCAATAAAGAAAGATAGATACATCAGAATCATATTGAGGTTACTGATACCTAGAGTTAATGGCATATCAAAGTAAATGGCAATAGCAGCAACCGCCGGAATAGTAAGACCAATACTTGCTAGCGCAGAACCTAAGGCTAAGTTCAAACTACTTTGAAGACGATTGGCTCTGGCAGCCCTAAGCGCAGCAAAGCTCTCAGGCAAAAGCACTAAGAAGGCAATGGCAATACCCACTACTGCTTTGGGAGCGCCTGCTGCTTGGACAGCAGCTTCAATGGTTGGGCTGAGTAACTTCGCTAAAGCGACTACTGCAATTAAAGAGGCCAACAAGAGAATGCCACTGACCGCAGTCTTAGCATTGCTAGGCTTTAGCGCATGAAAGTTACTATCGGTTTTTTTATCTTTCGCTTTAGGAAGATAGTAGTCTCTATGAGAAATCGTCTGAAAAAATAGAAATGCAACATAGAGAACTAAAGTCGAAATGCCCGCAAAGGCTAATTGACTCGTTGTAAATGTAGGACCCGGAGTACTAACGGTAACAACTGGCAACACCAGAATAAAAGTGGCCAAAGCAGTGAGTACTGCTAGCGTTGAGTTAGTACCCTCATTACGAAAGCTCAATTCATAATGACTAAGCCCCCCAACAAAGATACACAGGCCAATAATGCCATTCATAATGATCATGATGGTGGCAAAGACGGCATCACGGGCAATGACTTCTGAGCCCTCTTTGCCCGCGATCATCAGGGAAACAATCAGTGATACCTCAATGACCGTGATGCAAAGGGCTAATACTAGAGTGCCATAAGGCTCACCTGTTTTATGAGCGACAACTTCCGCATGGTGAACAGCTGTAAGGACTGCGCCAATGAGGGCGGCGCCCATCAAGATGATGAACCAAGTTTGGCTTAAAAGAGCGCTCATAGATCATCTTCATAAAATGGGGTTAAGCTACAGGGGTAAACAAAGTTCAATAGCAGTGATAGTGAAAGTGTATAAGTTTTTATGAAAGCCATCATTTTATTTGGTCATGGAGCCCGTGATAGCCGTTGGCGCGAGCCTTTTGATCGCTTAGCTACCCTATGGCGTAGCCAGCATAGCGCTACTCTAGTGGAATTAGCCTTTTTAGAGATGATGGAGCCATCACTAGGGACTGCTGTTGCAAGTCTAGTTAGTAAAGGAGTTACTAAAATTTCAGTAGTGCCAGTCTTTTTTGGTCAAGGTGGTCATCTGCGCAATGATTTCCCGGTACTACTAGAGGCCTGCCAACAGCAGCACCCCAATATTGAGCTAAGCGCGACGCCTGCCGTTGGAGAGGACGCTGCTGTCTTGCAAGCCATCATCGATTTCGGAGCTCGTAGTCTCTAGAGCCATCTCTAAATTTTGCTCTAAGGTTTGTACTGCTCTTAAAGCTTCCCCAACCATAATGAGTGCCGGTGAGCTGCTATCAAACCATTGATCTGCACTGCCTTGTGCCATTCTTTCTAAAGTACTGACCCATAAACGCTCACGAGCAGTGCTCACTGCCTCTAGTATTTGCACTGGTGTGTCTTTGGTATGAGGACCTTGGCTAATGAGTTGCTGCGCAATCTTGGCGGCATCTTTACGTCCCATGTAGTACACCAGGGTGTCCGCACTTGGGTTTGAAATCGGTAGCTCTGCACCTTGCTGATCTTTCCCTTGCGCCAAAGTCACAAAAGCCACACTTCTTGATACGCCTCTGAGGGTCAAAGATTGTCCAATGCTCGCTGCTCCTGCTAATGCCGCGGTAATTCCAGGCACTACCGCTACTTCAATACCGGCCGCCTTAAGAGCTTGAAGCTCTTCATCAGCACGGCCAAAGAGCATGGGATCTCCACCTTTAAGGCGCACAACGATCTTGTATTTGTGGGCAGCATCGACTAAACGCTTGTTAATAAACTGCTGAGCGGAAGAGAGCTTGCCACAGCGTTTACCTACTGCTACTAAAGTGGCTTGTGGGCAAAGAGCTAACATCTCAGGTTCAACTAAAGCATCATGAAACACAATGTCCGCTTGCGCTAATAGTTTTGCACCACGCACCGTGATCAAATCAGCAGCGCCAGGACCAGCGCCAACCAAAAACACTTTACCCAGTTGAATAGAGGGCAGTCTGAATGGGTTGTGAGAAGGATTCATGATGCTTGCTTAAGTAGTTTCCTCAAGGAGCGTTTCGGCAATGAAGGTTCTCTTGCCACGCCAGCTATTTTGTGTTGTCACAGAAAATAGATCAAACTGCTTTAGAGCAACATCGGTTTTTTGATCAAGGCGCAGAGCAAAGCTATCAAAGCCCACACGTGCACCTTGTAATAACTGGTCAATGAGCACATCGCCAATGGCGCGGATCTCACCATCCCATGCAAAGCAGCTTCTCAATAATGCAGCAGTACTAAAGCTGCGACCATCTCTAAAGATGGGGAAATGCGCTGCAACGAGTGACCAAACCTTTTTACCAGCCTCAATCTCCTCACTATGATTGAGAATATCGTCATCAGCAGCAAACCACACTCCAATCTGCCCTTTGTTCGCTTTGGCAAGAAGATCGGATTGTTGGTTGGGTGAATTAATTTGATTACACCACCAGCTAAAGGGAAGCAACACTTTATGAAATCCATCATCTAAGTCAGGCAACTTGGCCCTCTGGAACTCTTCTTGGCTAGGATTCCAGATCAGCCATTCATTAGGGGTAAGAGTAGGCTTGCCCCCTTTAGGAAAGTGCAAGATCTCTTGATGGGAGGCAATTGTGTTCATGCATTTACCTCTGCATTACCTTGCTGCTTGGCGTTCTCGCTTTTGTTCTTTTGGTTCTTGTATGCAGCCTCTTTAAATGGGGCTACTCCTAAGCGCTTATAGGTTTGGATGAAGGATTCATCATCTGCTCTGTGTTGTGTATAGACATTGATGATATTGCTCATGACATCAGGGATTTCATCGGCGTAAAAGGAGGGACCAATCACTTTACCAATGGCAGCGTCATTGCCTTGCTCACCACCTAAGGTGATTTGATACCACTCCTGCCCATCTTTATCGACACCCAAGACACCAATATTGCCCACGTGATGATGACCGCAAGAGTTAATGCAACCAGAGATATTTAAACTGATATCGCCTAAATCAAATAAGTAATCTAAGTCATCAAAGCGTTCCTGAATGGCTTTTGCAATCGGAATCGATTTGGCATTGGCTAGAGAGCAAAAGTCGCCGCCTGGGCAAGCAATGATATCGGTCAGTAAACCGACATTAGGCAGTGCCACATTTTGTTTCTTGGCTGCTTGCCACAGTTCAAACAATTTAGCCTGCTCAACATCTGCTAGCACCAAGTTTTGTTCATGGGTAGCACGCAGTTCACCAAAACTATATTGGTCAGCAAGATCGGCAATGGCATTCATCTGCGCAGTAGTGGCATCACCAGGCGCTACGACAACATGTGGTTTTAAAGAAAGTGTCACGATGGCATAGCCTGGTACTTGATGCGCGCTGACATTGCGCTCTAGCCAGCGAGTAAAGGCAATTTTTTCTGCTTCTGGAGCTTGTGCTACTACTTGTTCAGTAGATAGTGCTGTCAGACTTTTATAAGCAGGCTTAGTAAAGTGCTGAGCAACCCGATCCCATTCGGCTTGGGTAAAGTTGTCATCACTGTTCTGAATATGCAGCCATTCACCTTCCACTTGACGGGCAAATTCTTCTGAGCCTAAGGCTTTGACCAAGATTTTGATGCGGGCCTTATACAGATTGTCTCTTCTACCAAAGCGGTTATAAACGCGCAGTAAGGCAGTGAGATAACTTGGTAATACTTGCCATGGCAATTCTTGTTTAATGAGTGAGCCTAGGATGGGTGTGCGGCCCATACCACCACCAGCGTAGATATCGGCAATCAATTGACCTTCTGTATTCTTCTTAAGCTCAATACCCACATCATGGCAAAGCAATACGGTGCGATCTTCTTTGGCACCATTGACGGCAAACTTAAATTTGCGCGGCAAGTGGGCAAACTCTGGATGTAAGGTAGACCATTGGCGCAGTAATTCACAAATAGGACGAGGGTCAACGTATTCATCGGCAGCTACTCCAGCAAAGGCATCGCTCGTAATATTGCGAATACAGTTACCTGAAGTTTGAATCGCATGCATTTCCACTGTTGCAAGATCTGCTAAAACATTCGGAGTGTCTTCAAGGGTAAGCCAGTTGTACTGAATGTTTTGACGGGTAGTAAAGTGCCCATAGCCGCGGTCATATTTTTCAGCAATCAAAGCCATCATGCGCAGTTGCGCAGAATTGAATAAACCATAGGGAATGGCAACACGCAGCATGTAGGCATGGCGCTGGTGATACAAACCATTCTGGAGGCGTAGGGGGCGAAATTCTTCCTCGGCTAAAGAGCCATCAAGGCGCCTAGCTACCTGGTCCTTAAATTGGGTAACCCGTTGATCTACAAGGGTTTGGTCAATATGGTCATATTTATACATAGCCCACGATTGTCAGGGGCTCTTGATATTTCTACAAATACTTAAAAGTCGGTCCTATATACCTGAATTGATATATAGATTCCCGGGTTTACAAGCCAACTTCCCGATAGCGCCTATAAAGATTGGCAATGGATGCAAATCCCAGAATCACAATTAGGATTGCAAACAGGTAATCAATGGTGAGGTAGGTAAAGATACCCACTTGGGTAAGAATGGCTAGGCCAATAAAAGCACCGATGGAGCCAAATGCCACCAGTTTGAAGTTGGGAATAAAAGCACCCAATGTAATAGCAATAAACACAATATATATATCTGATACCAATTGGTCTGCAGCCACAAAAACAGTATTCGTAAATACTGGATTGGTGAACTTACCTATAACCGCAATGGCAAGGATAGCTGCTAGTACAACAAAGTTGAGCTTTGATTGAAGCAGGATAGTTTTAATTTGATCATTCATGCAGCGGGGGTATTTTATGAAGCGCTACCATTAAAGACAATGCTCATGCCAATCCAGAGGATGACAAAGGCGACTAGGATCGTAGAACCAATCTTCTTTAAGAAGTATTCAAGACTATCCATGTAGGCTTCATCATTACGGCCAAAGTACTGATCAAAGCGTTTCCAAACCAAGCGTCCTACTACAACAGGGAGGAGCATGGCAACTATGCCAAGAATGACAGTAAGCGTGTTATCCATAAAGATCTAAGTTCTTTCTTAATTTCTTTCTTTACTGCTTTATTTACTAAATGCTGGAAAGTCATACAGGATACAGGGGTTATCAACCAAGATGGACTTTCTGAGGGTCGTATCACCTACCCAGTTGCCTAGGAGCTCGCAAAGGTCGGCATCATGCGGCATTTGCTTTTTTACCATCACATGGGGCCAGTCACTTCCCCAAACGAGTCTTTTAGGATTTGCCTTAAGAACAGCATCATTGAATGGCCGCATATCAGCATAAGGTAGATCACCATCACAGATACGATAAGGCCCCGTCATCTTGACCCATGCTTGTCCATTGCGCATTAGCTCAAGCAGACCCTGAAAGCCTTTGTCATTCACTCCATTTTTAGCATTCGAGTAGCCAAAATGTCCAAATACTAAATCAACCGGAAAGTTCTCGAATACTTTTGCTAGATTTGGATATTCATTGACATGCATAAGTAGTTCTAAATGCCATCCAAATGGTTTGATGCGCTGTGCTAAGGCTGTCAGAGTTTGAATTGGTAGACCGGCAGTTTTGTCAGCGACATCCACAATATTGCAACGAATCCCCCGTATTCCAGCAGCATGCAGTTCTTCTAAATACTGATCGCTCATCTCATTGAGATCGCTGGGGATGACTGCAACCCCTCGAAACTTTTTAGGAGAACTTTTCAGGGCAGCAAGCATGGCACGATTGTCTGTGCCATACACACTAGGTTGCACTAGCACTGCGCGATCAATGCCCAGCATCTGCAATAGGGCTTGATAACTTTCTAAAGTCGCATCCGGTGGAGTATAGATACGCTCTTGTGCATAAGGGAAATTAGTCGCAGGACCGCAAACATGCGCATGACAATCTACCGCCCCAGCCGAAAATTCAATCTTGGGTGATCGAATCTCTGGATTGGGGGCTTGGCACAGTGGCGCTGAAATAGTATTGATCAAATGAATCGCTAGTTCTGACTATTTTATTGTCTTATTGCGGCTCGATATTGGCTTCTTTAGCAATCTTTTGGTACTTCGCCATCTCTTCTCGAACAAACTTTGCAAATTCTGTAGGGCTCATGGGAGTGGCTTTAATGCCTTTAGTTTCATAAGCTGTTTTTACTTCAGGATCTTGCATTGCTTGATTAATGTCTTGATTAATCTTTTTCACAATTGCAGGTGGCGTTCCAGTAGGCGCCCAAACACCGAACCACAAACCAATCTCAAAGTTGGGATAGCCTTGCTCGGCAACACTAGGAATATCGGGTACTGCAGCATTACGGGTTTTGCTAGTCACTCCCAGTGCGCGTACTTTGCCCCCTTTAAGTTGGCCAATGGCAGTATCGAGTGGTGCCATGTAAAAAGCGGTGCGCCCTGACATCGTGTCAGAAATCGCTTCTGGTGATCCCTTATATGGAACATGAATGAGTTTGATCCCCATCACTTGATTAAAGTATTCAGCGGCGAGGTGGGTGGAGCTACCAACCCCTGCAGAAGCAAAGGTGATTTCTCCAGGCTTGGATTTTGCAGCAATCACTAAATCGCGGATGGTTTGGTAAGGGCCATCTGCTGCAGTAATCATTACATAAGGTGTTTGTCCAAGAATAGCGACATCAATCAAACTCTTGAGTGGGTCATAAGGAAGCTTTTTATAAATTGCTGGATTGGCTGCATAAGATGCCGATTGCACTAGCAAGGTATAGCCATCTGGCTCGGCGTTCACGACTACTCCGGTACCAATAAGTCCCCCAGCACCAGGGCGATTTTCAATAATGACGGGTTGCTTCCAGGTTTCTGTGAGACTTTTTGCAACGACCCGTCCTGCAATATCAGCGCCTGAACCGGTGGTTAAAGGAACAATCATTTTGACGGTGCGGTTGGGATAGTTTTGAGCCTGAACTAGGCTGATGCCAAAGCAAAAGCTAAAGGCGAGGATGATCTTACCTAGATGGTGAATATTGAGGGCTTGTAGCCCCTGTTTAGATAAGTTGCGCATCTTGTCTCCTGAGTATTTTTATCGTTTTACCTTGATTCATTGGATAATCTAACATGGTCTTGGTAATAGATAAATATAGATTCATTAAGATTAGCAAATATCAGTAGAAGGTAGAGATAAATGACGCAAATGCAAGATAAACAAACCGTTAAAGTCAATGGCATAGATGTGGCCTACCGTTTTGATGGCCCTAAAGATGGCCGTGTGCTTTTGCTTGCCAATAGCCTGATGGCCAACGGCAGTATGTGGGATTGGAATGTGCCTGCCTTGGCAGATCGCTACCGGGTCTTGCGCTATGACAAGCGTGGACATGGCGGCTCAGAGGTAAGTCCTGGACCATATAGCATTGCCCAACTAGCGGACGATGCAGTTGGATTGCTAGACACTCTTGGAATTGAGAAAGCACATTTTATGGGCCTCTCCATTGGTGGCATGATTGGTCAGCAATTAGGAGCTCGTTATCCTGAGCGCATGTATTCTTTATCACTTTGCAATAGTGCTTCAGAAATGCCACCACGCAGTTTATGGGAAGAGCGTTTTGAGATCGCTAAATCGCAAGGTATTGCTGGTTTAGTCGATGGCACTATTAAGCGTTGGTTTACTGCCCCTTTTATTGAGCGTGCACCCCAAGATATTGAAAAGGTACGCCAAATGATTTTGGGTACTGATGTGAATGGTTATATGGCATGCGGCAGTGCAGTGCGAGATATGACCCAAAGCACGATGTTGCTCAAAATCAAAATCCCTACCTTAGTCCTCTCTGGGCGGTATGATCCAGCCTGTACGGTAGAGCAGGGCATAGTCCTTCACCGTCTGATTGATGGGTCTAAGATGGTGGTATTGGAAGATGCTGCACATTTATCTAATATTGAACAAGCAGCAGCATTTAACCGCACGGTCCGAGAGTTTATTGATTCCGTTGATAACACTCTATAAGAAGCATTATTTTTTACCAGCATCTCTTTGATGTTTAATTGCAGCACTCAATAGAAAGCCACCTTTATGACTGAACTATCTAGCACTCAACTTCAGGAGATCCGCACTAAAGTATTAGGAGCGGCCGCTAAAGTTCCAGGAGCCCTCATTGGTCTTGGTATTTTATTTATCGTTCTAGGCATGATCGGTATTTCTGGTCAGGTGTTCTTTTCCTTTTTATCCGTCAATATTTTAGGTGTCTTTCTATTTGCTGGCGGCATCTTGCAAGGTGTGCATGCGTTTCAGTCTTCGGGATGGAAGAGCGTGAGCGTGCAAATTGTTTTTGCCATTATTTATATTGTTGGCGCCATCTATATATGGGCGTTTCCGATTCCAGCACTTGAAGTCATTACCTTATGGATGGCTGCATTCTTCTTTGTAACGGGTGTATTGCGTTTAATCTCCGCATTCCAACACCGTCAGTTTGGTGAATGGATCTGGATGGCACTTTCAGCAGCGATCTCTATTTTGCTGGGTGTACTGATCATGAATGGTTTTCCAACAGCCAGCTTGTGGTTACCTGGATTATTGATTGCGATTGAATTACTCCTACAAGGTTGGTCTTTACTGTTCTTGGGCTTAGCTGCACGCTCATTAGCTAAATCGGTAACAAAGTAAGTAGGTTCATAAGTCAAATTTGGACAATCACCGTAAAGAGTATTTCTGATGTCAATGAAAAAAACTGACCTGTATAAAAATTTAGGCTTAGCGACAGCACAGCGGATGAAGAATGCCGCCAAGACTCCTAAATTAAGTGCAGCAGATAAAGCTAAAACCAAAAAAGAGCTAGCAGAGGCGAATCCTTTGCTAGCCTCTTTGATGGGTAAGGCTAAGCCAAAATCGAAGTGATGGCGAAGTGAAGTTTTGAAGCAATCTTCATCATCATTTCTAATTGATTTTCTAAAGGTCTTTGCAGCCCTTTTAATTATTCTTCACCATCTCTCGAGCTACGGGCAAATTGCAGAAGATGCTCGCACGGTATTGCCTGTCATCATGACTTGGCTATTTGAGTATGGGCGTTACGCAGTACAAATCTTTTTGGTGATGGCGGGCTATTTAGCGGCGCAGTCTTTAAGTCACTTTGCCAATGTCAAATTTAGCGCTCATGGTTTACTCAAAGTTATTCTGAATCGCTATTTACGCTTATTTTCTCCGTATGCTGCTGCATTGATCTTCACCATTGCTTGTGCTTATATCGCACGCCTCTGGGTAAACGATGAATATGTAGGTCAAGCAGAAACGCTTTCACAATTTTTAGCCCATCTCTTTTTTATTCAGGGGATCTTGGGCCTAGATTCCATCTCAGCGGGTGCTTGGTATATCGCGATTGATTGGCAGCTGTATTCCATATTGGCGATTTTGTTGATTTCTTTCCCAAGATATCAATCGGTGATTTGGGTTCTTAGTGTTTTAGCAGTGAGCTCCTTGCTGTTCTTTAATCGCTCAGGCGCTTACGAGGCTTACTTCATTTACTTCATTGGGGCATATGGATTAGGTGTCTTAGCCTATCTAGCAAAGTGCTTTGATAACCAAAATGTCAATCGTTTGGCAAAGCTCGCTTTATTTGTGATTGGCGCCATCATTGCAATTTCTTCTGTTCACCAAATATGGTTTAGAAACTTCTTAGCTTGGTTTGTGGCAATCGCATTATTATTTTGGGGAAATAGGCCTTACCCAGCAAGCGGAGTAGATTCCAATCGTTTAACAAAAGCCATTGCCTGGGGTAGTCAGCGCTCTTACAGTGCCTTCTTAATCCACTTTGCCTTTATCTTGCTAGCCAATACGCTTTACATCGCCACTAATCTGCATCTTCATGAAAGTGGTGCGCTGGCGATTGCTTTGATCTTGGGAGTGGTGGTTTGCAGCACTATTGCTGCAAATTACTTGTATCGTTGGGTTGAGCTACCAGCGATGAAGTTAAAGGTATAAGTTTAGATAAGGGCTTAGTAAGACTAAAGCCCCATATCCTTTAAGACACGAAAGATTTCACGATAAGCCTTGGGCGGCTTGTTCTGTTCTTTCTCGCGGCGGGCATTACGAATCAAGGTACGCATGTTCTGAATATCCATATCGGGGTATTGCTCAATCATTTTGGTAAATGTCTCATCATTGGCAATTAGCCTATCTCGATAGCTTTCTAAAAAATGCAGCTTGGCAGTTTCTGCTTTACTCACGCCCTGAATGGCATCAAGCCTTTTCTGAATCGCATCGAGCTCTTCTTCATCTAAAAAGCGCATCAGCTTACCAAGATATTGTTTATGGCGACGAATCGCTTCAAAACTTTTGATTTTGTTGGTTTCAGCGATTGCTATTTTGATGGCCTCATCCATCGGAATGGTTTTGAGGGCATCGCTACTAAGAGCAGCCAAGACCTCTGCCAATTTCTGGCGCTCTGTCATTTGGCGCTTTAGCTCAGATTTGCTAGGGCCATCATCAGGCTCCACCACCTTTGGCGTGCGATTCTTCTCATTTATATGCATACCCTCATTTTAGACGGGTATTGGGCTACCCGCTATTCCTTACTCAATTTTTGTTTGAGAAGTTTGAGATCTGTACTGGAAAATAATTGGCTACGCCCAATGATCGCTGATGGCTTTAATCTACCCGCTTGTACATAGCGCCTAAGGGTTGGGATGGAGATCTCTAGATATTCTGCCGCTTCGTCTGCAGAAAAAGCTTCATTCTTGAGATTCCCAAATACCTGCTCATGGCTATAGTCAGTTTCTTTAAATGCATTGATAGCAATTAAAGAAAAAAACTTAATGCGCTCTTTTGAGGACATTTGCTTAACTTGGGCAAACACGTCCTCAGCTGTTATGGAATGACTCATTTTTCAGGCCTCACTTCTGTCTTTAGATGATCGTAATGTTTCATATCAGGCGAATTACTTTTTTGAGTTGAGTATAAAAATTTTCATGGCTGCTAACTTGATAAAAATCAATCCAAACGATGTGTAACTGATTTGTCTCGTAACCAAATTGATAGGCTATTAAATACTCCTGCTGATTAAAGTGAAACTTATGTACAAATATATCCTTTAAATCCCCTGTTTTTTGTTTTCCAAGCCTGGGGTTCTGGCAGATCTTTGCAACTTCATCTTCAATCTTTAACTGCAGCGGTTTCTTAGACTTTTTTACAAACTGGGCAAATGGTTTTTTATAGCGAACTCTCATAATCTAATAATAGATCAGTATTGATCTTATAACAAATCAACAAAAATGACAATAAGTACCTGATTTTTTTATTGGTAAATAATAGGCAGTGCAAAAGACACCGCTATATCCAAGCCAAAGAACATGACCCCATCCAACACCTACGACTACATCATCATTGGGGCAGGTAGCGCAGGTTGTATGTTGGCTAAACGCTTGACAGAAAACCCCAATAAGAAGGTCTTGCTACTCGAGGCAGGTAAGCGGGATAACTATCTTTGGATTCACATTCCGGTGGGCTATCTTTATTGCATCGATAACCCTAGAGCAGATTGGCGTTTTAAGACGGTTGCTGAAAAAGGCCTAAATGGGCGCTCACTTTTATATCCCCGTGGCCGCGTATTGGGCGGATGCTCATCCATCAACGGCATGATTTACATGCGAGGCCAAGCAGGCGATTACCACTCTTGGGTGAATGCTACTGGAGATGAGGCGTGGTCTTGGGAAAATTCTTTGACCCGCTATAAGAAATTTGAGGACTACTATGGATCCGCTAATCAATGGCACGCTAAGGGTGGTGAGTGGACTGTTTCAAAGCAACGCTTGCGCTGGCCCATCATGGATAAGTTTAAAGAAGCCGCAGTAGAGGCGGGTATTCCGGCATCGGATGACTTTAATCGGGGCGATAACTTTGGTGTTGGCTATTTTGATGTTAATCAGCGTGCGGGTTGGAGATTAAATGCTTCCAAAGCATTCTTGAGGGATGCCGCGAAGCGCAGCAACTTAACGGTGATAACAGAGGCGGTAGTGAACAAACTCAAGATTGATCCTATTAGCAAGAATTGCCTAGGAGTGGAATACGCTAAAGATGGTGTCGCTAGTGAGGCTTTATGTGCTATTAATCAAGGCGGCGAAGTCTTATTAAGTGCTGGCGCTATTGGTAGCGTACAAATTTTGGAGCGCTCGGGCGTTGGGTCTGCAGCGCACCTTTGCTCCTTGGGAATTCCGGTGATAGCGGATCTGCCTGGCGTTGGTGAAAACTTACAAGACCATTTGCAATTGCGCATGGTTTATAAAGTCGATGGCATTAAGACTTTGAACACCACAGCCAACTCTTGGTTTGGCAAACTGAAGATTGGTCTAGAGTATCTTCTGAGACGTACGGGCCCAATGTCAATGGCTCCATCCCAATTGGGAGCCTTTGCTTATAGTTCGCCTTCACAAAAGAGTGCCAATGTGGAGTATCACGTGCAACCTTTATCGCTAGGTAAGTTTGGTGAGGATTTACATTCCTTTAATGCATTTACTGCAAGTATTTGTAATGTACGACCTACCTCTCGGGGCAGTATTCACATTAACTCACTTGATCCCGAAGCACCACCAGTGATTCATCCCAATTACTTATCTACTGAAGAAGATCGTAAAGTAGCTGCCGAGTCTTTGCGGCTCACGCGAAATATTGTTCAAAGCCCAGCGCTCAAGCCATACTCCCCCCAGGAATACAAACCAGGTAAGCAATTCCAAACCGAAGAAGAGTTGATTGAGGCTGCAGGCGATATAGGTACAACTATCTTTCATCCAGTGGGTACTTGTAAAATGGGTCGCGTTGACGATCCGATGGCAGTGCTCGATTCTGAACTGCGTGTAAGGGGTATTCATCACCTACGCGTAGTCGATGCCTCTGCTATGCCCTTTATTACTTCAGGTAATACCGCCGCTCCAACAATGATGATCGCTGAGCGTGTTGCGGAGTTACTTACTGGTGAATAACACCGTACACAAAAGCAGTCAACTACCGCTAAGTCACTTACTGTTAGCTTTAGCTATAGTGGCTGTATGGGGCACAAACTTTGTAGTGATTAAAGTTTCTCTTGAGAGTTTTCCACCATTCTTGTTTGCAGCCTTACGATATGTCTTTGCGCTATTGCCTGCAGTCTTTTTTGTCCCAAGACCTAAGGTACCTTGGAGCAATCTTTGTCTTTATGGAATTGCAATTGGGGTAGGGCTATTTGGTGTCCTGTTCTATGCCATCGACGGCCACATATCGCCGGGATTGGCCTCCTTAGTGATTCAGACGCAGGTATTTTTTACCATTGGCTTTGCAATGTTTTTCGCTAAAGAAAAATTGCGACTGTATCAGGTAGTTGCGGTTGCGATAGCGTTGGCGGGTTTGGGAATTATTGCAGTCCACACCGACGCTTCAACTACTGTTTTAGGTTTAGCCTTGGTGGTTTTGGCTGGCCTGTCATGGGGCATAGCCAATACTACGAGCCGCCGAGCTGGATCAATCAATATGCTTTCTTATGTAGTTTGGGCAAGTCTATTTTCTGTTCCGCCGTTACTTGTAATGTCTCTGATTTTTGAGGGCGGTTGGGAGTCTCTCACTACTTCCTTAGTCACTGCACCTCTTGGTGCTTGGCTTGGAGTTTTTTGGCAGTCTTGGGGTAACACCCTTTTTGGTTATGCAGCATGGGGTTGGCTATTATCAAAACATCCTGCTGCAGTAGTCGCACCTGCACCACTATTAGTTCCTATCTTTGGAATGGGCGCTTCTGCTTTCTTCTTAAGCGAACCTTTGCCATTTTGGAAAATGTTAGCAGCAGGATTAGTGATTGTTGGTCTATTTGTTAACTTGTTTTGGCCAAGTTTAGAAAAGTGGTTCAGTAAAAAATGAACTTTTATTTTTTTTGACCATAAAGTAAATTGATTCTCAATGCATGTAGTAAAAAAGTGGCGAAGAACACAAGCCCCACTACCCAATGCGTAATCACGACCTCATCTCGAATATTGGCCGGCCCGTAATATAGCAAGGCTCCACTAATTAATAGGGCACCCAAAAAGCTGAGCTGGCTAAAGCCGCTAAGCCATTTCTTTTTCGATTGAATTCCAGCCTTGAGATGAAAGGATAAGACTGAGCCTAGAGCTAGGGTTGCTAAGATTGCAAAGATTCCATGAGCGGCCAAGATATGGCGAGTGCCCAAGATTGAGCGTTGAATCTGAAATTCATGACCAAGTAAATAAAGGCTGCCACTAATTGAACAGGCTAGCATGCCACCAATCACAAATGATCTTTGCCAAGCAGGCATTTTTCCAAGGCGGCTCATACGGGAAGTCTGATGGCTTTTGCGCCGAAGTGATTCAGGCAGGGATGATCCATCTCTCCAGATAAGGCAAGCACTTTAGTAAGTGCATCTGCATAAACACATTCCTTTGCCAGAATGGAATAAGACTCGGAGAAGTTGAGATGTACTTCAGATGTATCTTGTGAAAATGGATTAATGATATGGCTTTGTAGCTGATCCCTCTTAGAAAAGTACAAGCTGCTGGTTGCGATGGCGCCATTTAGTAATGAGCCAATGTTGATTAACTCCGTAGGTTGGCTTGGGTTCCGAATATGAATGGACCTTGGAATACTGCCAAATACCCGAAGATCACCACCTGCATTAACGCACCCTGATTTCACACCATTTGATTGCAAGATCTCAACAGCTTTATCTACCGCAAAGCCCTTGGCAATGCCTCCCAGGTCTAAGCACAATGGCTTAGAAGAAATAATGATCTGTGGATCAATGAAGCGAATGTCTTCGATACCACTCATTTGATATATCGATAAATCCATATGGCAAGGAAGTAATCCTGCTGCCACTAAACGATGGCCAATGCCGCAATTGAATAAGCCATTTGATTGTTCGTAGATATCTTTAGCAATTTTGAGAACCTCTGCAGTCCAAGGGTTGAGTGCTACTGGTTCTAGGTGAACTATTTGATTGATAACATTGAGCTCGCTTTTAGGATCATGAAAGCTCATTAAGTCCTGTATCTGCTTTATTGCAGTAAAAGCATCATCAATGTCTTGATCACTATCATCTTGACCAATGGAGATCTCAACATAACTACCAAGCAGGGGCTTGCAACGAATCTTCATCTCGTTTTGAGCGCTAAATCGTATAAAACAGCTAGTCGCTTCACACCATCAGTAATGTGCTTACACGAAAGGGTGGCACCACCAATATTCTGAATGTCTTGATTGAGCTTGATGGGGTCTTTCGCAGTCTTGCCGACAAATTGTTTGCGCCAATCTACTTCAGCTACTTCATAGCCATAAGATTCAACATACTCAAGTATTTCAATGCCTAAGACACTGCCATGAGAGTTAAGTGCTACTGCATAGGTGATCATTTCGTGTTTACCGATCACTTCATCAATGATGAGCCAACTGCCATCAGCTGTTTTCCAAATACGATCCCCCCGAAAGGGGTACCGAATACTGGAAGCTGCCCTCATTTTTTCTTGCAACTCATCAGTAATAATGATCGGTGCTTTTGTGAGTGACTGACTAGGAAAAATAATTTTCTGAGCCTGCTCGATAGACACATATATTTTTGCTTGGGCAATGATGGGTGCACTCATCATTGCTAGCCCAAAGATTGCAAATGGGTTTGGTTTCCAGTTCATCTTATTGCTTTATGTATTTTTAGTTGAGTGGAAAGCCGACTTTGACAATAAATTCATTCACGGTATGGCTATCCCAGACTCGTGCATTGGAGCACTCAGCTTCGCCTCCACCCATACAATTACCACCAGCTAGTTGATAGCGCCAAGCGCCCGTGACCCACCAGTCTTTTGCTGCGTAGTGCATATTCGGACCAACAAAGGTTGCGCGTTGGACTTGATTGCGTAAGTTCAGCTCTGAATAGTCATTATGAAAACGGGCTTCAACGCCGGCTGACCACTTAGGGGCAAAGCGGTAGCTAGCGCCTACTAAAATATCGAGCATGGACTCAGGTACGTTTCCGTTCTCAATAAACTTCAAGCGTTCATTAGCAACTACAACATTGCTGGCAAGTATTAGGCGGTCATCAATGAAGTTCGATTGCAATAAGAGTCTGGCTTCAAGTTCATCTTTATTTCTTCCCCAGGTAGGTTCCAGATAGAAGCCAACACCAACAGGTGATGTCACTGGGTTAGTCAGTCTATAGATAGCCTCTAGTGAGCCACCCTCGATACCGCTTTTTCTATAGGGGGTGGCTGGATCATGCGAAGAGGGAACAGCATAACCTCCAGTGCATGTTGGCTCGTCCCCACAGGCTTCTGGGTTGGTGTAATTCTGACTTGCGTTGGTGTAATACGAGTTGATATAGCCAGCAATTTGCAAATCATTGGTTAAACCATATTCCAACTCAGATCTAGCGGTCCACGCCTCGTATGTTCCAGCGGCTTGTTGTTGGTTTAATTGAAGACGCTGCTCAAATTCCAATTTGCCCTTAGGTTGAAGATCAAGGGTATAGATCCAGCCAAATACTCCTTCACCAGCAAAGGCAAAAGAGAAATGCAGAGCGGTTGCAAGAATGAAGCTAAAGGTAAGTAATCTTTTGATGGTTAATTTCATAGTCATATTAGGTTGGTGGTTGAAAAAGTCTAAATAAGAACAGTTCTCAATATACTCTTAATGAGAATGATTCTCAACTAGAAAAATGACCATTACCTAATAAATGGCTTGATTTCTAGGACGAATTGGCTTTGCTTGTAAGATTTCTATTCAATGAATGCAGAAGTCTTAGAAAAACTCGTTTTAATGAAAATGCCTTTTGGCAAATATGCTGGGCGTGCATTGGCTGAGCTCCCAGGAAATTATTTAGCCTGGTTTGCACGGAAAGGTTTCCCTAAAGGGGAGTTGGGACAGTTGCTAGAGTTGATGCATACGCTAGATCACAACGGACTGCGTGGGCTCTTGGTGCCTATCTTGCAGGCGCATGGCTTAAAAGCGAAATTACTTTGAGTAAACGATGGCTGTTACGCGATTGCGTTCATAAGTAATGCCTGCAGAATCTGGCGGACTACTTTGCATCAGACTGGGGATGATTGGGCTTTGAGATTGAATCTGGCTAGCGATCTTCTCGCCTAACTCGCTATTACGATCATATTGAATCTGAACACTGGCTACTCGCCCCTCTTTAATGCTACTAAGGAGTTGATCAAGCTTGGCGTTTGAGTAATCATCAAAGAAGACGGGATACCATCCTCCTATAAAAGCCTTATTTGGCTTGGCTTCACTGACTGCTTGGGGCGCCTTTTTTGCTTCGTTATTAATTGGCAAATGAAAATCAATCCCTGTTTTATTCACTAGCTCTTGATAAGTCATGGGAGGAGACATGGCAGCTTCATTGGTATTTTCTATCCAATAAGCCCAAGCTAGATTCTTACTCGGGTCATAAACCAATTTATAAAGATGACTTGGAACGGTGACCTGACCTCGTCCAATACTGCCGCTATTTCCGGTTGAGCCCGTAAAGACATAAACATCACCAGCTGCTCTTTTGACGTACTGCCTGGTTGGCTCCTCCACATTCTTAGCCCAAATTCCCTGATTATTCTGTCTGGCCTGCGGCATCATATTAGCCAATGAAAAGGACTGAGCCATGGATCTTTCGTTGCTCATATCTCCTGCTGGGGCGTTATGGCCTCGGTCAAAGCCGCTGCCGCGGTAGTCCGAGAGCATTGCCCGCTCTGTATGCGGCAGCCTGGCTTCTTCGTAAAACTGGTTACTTCTACGGGGGTGGGGTGCAAGTAATTGCTCTCGACTCAGTTTCTCAACTGTATAGATAGGCTTCTTGTCAGTCGGGGAGTAATAGATGGCAAAGCTATCAAAACAAAGATCGCGTCCGATTTGCCCGGTAGAGGGAATTTGTTGCATAGGAAACAGGTCCTTGCATTCCTCAAATGCAGCATGAGCCCCCAAGGAGCTTCCAAGGGCCAGAAGGATGATGAGCTTGCGAAACAATTTCATAAGGTCTAAGTGTAGGGTGTAGAGCAAAAAGTCTGATTCATTTTTTACAAGGGCATAGTGCAGAAGCTAGCTCCAGAGCTAATGAGATATTAGGTTTACCAAGATCAAAAAATTACATTCAACCTTCTTTTTTCGTTCGAAGAGCTTTAATAATCATGGCCTGTACTGATTTTGACCAGCTACTACTGGTAGAAATAAAGACCATTTCAAATACTAGATATATGATTTTTGATGGGCATTTTTCGCTCCCGATTGTAAAAAAGTCAGAATTTGACCATTTTTTTACACTATGAAATTAGTGCTTATTAACTTTTATAAGCCATTGAATCTAATGGATTAATTATAAAAATTAGAGGACATATACGGGATCTCCCTTAATTCAAGATCAAAAAGTTATTGAATTACACTTCTTTATGCTTGACTTGATATAAGAACCTTTTTAGGATGACCCATGTTTTTTAGATATTGCGTTGCAGCATAAACCTTAAATAGCTTTACTAGGTTTGTAGCTTTCGCAAATAAATAGATGAGTAAATGTATAACCGACAATTTGAGTGAGATGCAGAAAGCCCAACCAGTAGCTCTGGCTAGTCAAGATCTGCTGGCATATGCCATGGCTCCAGTCTATCGAGTTATCAATGGCCTACTCGTTGTTACCGTGTTTATGGTGGTTGGTCTTTGGTTATCGGGAAATGGTACAAATGCCGGTCCTTTTGATTTGGCCCGCATTCTAGTTCCTGATGAGGCTCGTCATATCGTTTGGAGTAATGGTTTTGGCATGCTCGAAAAATACAAGGCCGAAAACGAAGCTAGCAATGAAGTCGCCAGTACTGAAATCGCTACGGTGATTTACGGCAACTCGAATTCCACTTCTATTGGTCTCAATCCTGCTAAACAACAGCCGGTAGCTCTGTTGATGCCTTCTGTGGCCCAATTACAGGTGAGATCCATTTCCCATTTGGCTGATCGTATTCCAAGCTCTAAGGTAGACCCACAAGCCTTGGATAGTAATTTGATGGGTTCGATTCAAAATCAGCGCGCAGTTGCCGATTTCTTTGAAAAGAAATATAGCCTTGATCGTTCTAAGATTGAAGAATACGTTTCTAACACTATTTTGATTGCAAAAGAGGTCAACATTGATCCAGTACTGCTTTTAGCAGTGATTTCAATTGAGTCAAACTTCAACCCAAATACAAAGAGTCATGCTGGCGCAGAGGGTTTAATGCAAGTCATGACTTCGGTGCACAAAGATAAATATGCTTTATATGGCGGTACCACTGAGGCAGTAAAGCCTGAGGTCAATATCCGTGTGGGAGCCTATATTCTCAAATATCTGATCGCTACAGCAGGCTCTTTACGTAACGGCTTAAAGTACTATGTAGGCGCAGCAAATGCTGAAGACGACGGTGGCTATACAGACAAAGTAATGGCAGAAAGAAATCGTCTCATTAACCTCTGTCAAACACTCCCTACTAACCGCTTGACACTCAATGGCAAGGGATTGCGTTCCTAATTCTCCTATTAGTCTTAGAGCATCAGTAGAAATAAAAAAGCCACCCTCGGGTGGCTTTTGATATTGCAGAGATTGAGTTTAGAGGCTATTAGTTAACGCCATGCAATTCAACATCAAAAACCAGAGTGGCATTTGGTGGAATCACGCCACCAGCACCCCTTGCCCCATAACCCATCTCCGAAGGAATGATTAAGGTACGCTTGCCACCAATCTTCATACCTGCTACTCCTTCATCCCAGCCCTTGATAACATTTCCAGCGCCCAGGGGAAAACTAAAGAGCTGCCCGCGATCCAGTGAGCTATCAAACTTCTGACCTTTATGATCTGCTGCTGTTTCGTCATACAGCCAGCCTGTGTAATGCACGTCAACGTGATTGCCAGCTGCTGCTTCTTTTCCATCTCCGAGGACGGTATCGATTTTTTTGAGTTCACTCATGATGTTTTCCTATTTCACATAAATTGACCAGCTAGTATATTCTGAGCTTTGTTGATCCACATAGCGGGCTTCATTTAACCCAAGCGCATGACAAATTACTGGCCAAATTCTGCACATCACACCCTCATAGTTGGTCCTGACCAACAGCTTTTGCTGACGGACGACTTTTTGCGTACCTATTTACAAAGGCCCGAGCTTCGCTTGGTCCCCGAGTCTTGCCCTATTGAGCTATCCCTCCACCAGCGACTTACAGATAATCCCCGGGCTGATATTACCGAGGATGAGATTGCCTCTATGGCTGACGAGGATATTCAAGAGAACTACCGAGTTTGGTTGCGCTATCGAGGACGACTATTAGCTGCTAGCTCTTTAGAGAGTTTTTACATGAGTCTTTTTAAGGGTGAGGGTGTTGATGTACCTCCCTTATTTGTGGCGCAACTTGCACAGATCTTTATCAGGCATATTTTGGGCGATCAGGCTGATCCTTTAGATGTTCGTATGAGTGAGTTATTTTTTAGAACCCAAAAAATTACTATTCTTGAGGACGCGATTGTGATGGGCGCGGATGATGAGACCGTTACAAGAAATGCACAAGCAGGTGATACCGGAAATATTATGGATTTACTAAAAGGTAAGTCTATGACAATGCGATCAGCTGACCTAGACGTATTACATGAAGAAAATGCCAGCGAGTATTGGGGGCGTAACGAAGACTTTGATTTCGCGGTGCAGCTCAATTTCGGACATGAACCCATTAATCGTTTTTGTCGTGTCTTGGAAAAATGGATAGAGCATTTTTTGGGGGCCAAGGTGCGGATAACGCCCATGCAGCAAATTAGCGACCCTAAATGGTCTTGGCATGTAGGTTTGGATGCAGCAGCCACCGAGATACTCAATAAGCTTTACAACAAAGACTTGATCGAGGCTGAAGAGCTAGCGAAAGTGATTTGCCTCTTTCGCCTGGATTTTGTAGATGAGGCAGTTGTTGCATCTGCACAGCTAGGGAAGCCGGTTTATATGGCGATTGCTATGAATGAAGAGCAGCAATTGAAACTCAAACCCCAAAATCTGTTATTTAATTTACCCCTAGCAAAAGTTTCTTAAGCCGTTTGTTTTTGCCGATGTTGTTTTGCTAACCATAGCAATGATGCCGCTGTTACAAATACAGGGATCAGGGATCCTAAGTTAAGAATGTTCCAGCCTTGAGAGGTAATCAGTGCCCCTGATCCAAATGAGGTAAATGCCATCGTTCCGAAAACAAAAAAGTTAATTGCTGCTTGGGCTTTATCTCGCTCATTTGGTTGATATGCAGTCATTGCCAATGAGGTTGAACCAGTAAATAAGAAATTCCAGCCAACTCCAAGCAAAAAAAGTGCAATAAAGAATTGATGGAGATCAGTGCCCGTTAATGCAATCGCGATGCAAATGAAATTCAGAACTACACCAATGCCCATGATTTTGAGGGCGCCAAAACGTTGAATCAGGGAGCCTGTAAAGAATCCTGGGGCAAACATACCAATGACGTGCCATTCTAGGACTAGGGCAGTATCCGAAAAAGGGAGCCCACAAATCTGCATTGCTAAAGGTGTGGCTGCCATTAAAAGATTCATGACGCCATAGCCCAGTGAAGCACCTATCACTGCAACCATAAAGACTGGCTGCTGCAGGATCATCTTGAGTGGCCGTCCATCTGAAAGCGCATGCGAGGTTTTGAATTCTTCTGGAAAGTGAATAAACTGCATCACTACGATTCCAATCACGGCAGCAATTGAGAGGGTGAGATAGGCGCCTAAAAAGGCGGTATCAAATAAATCGCGTGTCCATGAGGCTAAGTTGGGCCCAATGACTGCCCCAAGAATGCCGCCTGCTAAAACCCAAGAAACCGCTTTATCGCGCTGACTCGCTTCAGTGAGTTCAGCAGCGGCAAAGCGGTAAAGTTGTCCATTAGCGCTGTAGTAGCCTGCAATAAAGGTTCCTGCCACTAAGAGCCAAAAGTTGCTGGTAATCGCTGCATAGGCGCATAGAAGTGCTGAAAGCATCGCTACCAATAAACCCAGCTGAAAGGAAATCTTTCGACCAAAGTAATTCTGGGATTTAGCGACGATTGAGGTGGAGAAGGCTGCGCCAACAACATAACCCATGACAGGTAAGGTGGCCATCCATGCAAAGGGTGCGAGACTAAACCCAACTAAACCATTAATGGCAATAAAGGTGACGTTATTAGTCAGAAATAGACCCTGGCAAACAATGAGGAGCACCAAGTTTTTGTTAAGCAAAGGGTGCTTTCTGGTCATGTGTAGCAGTTTACGGTGAATTCCCTTAATTAGGGCAGCATTGGGAGTTTTGGGGCCCAAATCTAGCAGTTTTGCCAAGCCTGATGATTTAAAATAGAAGACTCCCCTCATTGCTAATGGGAACGCTACAAGCGCCTTGCAAAATGGGATGCGAGACTGGCTAGGCAAAAACCGGGCCTTGTAAATTTTCACTATTAAGGAAACGTTAATGGCTTCAGAGAAATCAAAGATTATTTACACCTTGACAGATGAGGCGCCACTCTTGGCGACTTGTGCATTCCTGCCAATTATCAGAACCTTTACAGCACCTGCCGGCGTTGAGATTGTGAAGAGCGATATTTCTGTTGCCGCCCGTATCTTGGCCGAGTTTCCTGATTTCTTGACTCAAGAGCAAAAGGTCCCTGATAACTTGGCTGAACTTGGCAAGATGACTTTAATGCCTGATACCAACATTATTAAGCTGCCCAATATCAGCGCTTCTGTACCCCAATTGCAGATAGCTATTAAAGAGTTGCAATCTAAGGGCTACAAAATCCCCAACTTCCCAGATGATCCTAAGACCGAGGAAGAAAAAGCCATTCGGGCGCGTTACTCTAAGTGTCTAGGTAGCGCTGTCAATCCAGTATTGCGCGAAGGTAATTCCGATCGCCGTGCGCCTAATGCAGTAAAACAATTTGCTCGCAAGCATCCTCACTCGATGGGTGAGTGGAGCCAAGCTTCTCGTACGCATGTGTCGCACATGCATGGCGGTGACTTCTACGCAGGCGAAAAGTCAATGACGATGACCAAAGACTGCGATGTGAAGATGGATTTGGTGACTAAAAGTGGTAAGACCATTGTCCTTAAACCTAAGGTCTCATTATTGGCTGGCGAGATTATCGACAGTATGTATATGAGTAAAAAAGCACTTTGTGAGTTCTACGAAAAAGAAATCGAAGATGCTTATAAGACTGGCATGATGTGGTCCTTGCACGTGAAGGCCACCATGATGAAGATCTCTCATCCGATCGTATTTGGTCACGCTGTAAAGATCTTTTACAAAGACGCTTTTGCTAAACATGCTAAATTATTTGAAGAGTTGGGCGTCAATGTCAATAATGGTATGAGCAGCCTTTATGAAAAGATCAAGACTCTGCCAGAATCTAAGCGTGAAGAAATCATTCAAGACATCCATGCTTGTCATGAACACCGTCCAGCACTGGCGATGGTGGATTCAGCTAAAGGAATCACCAACTTGTATTCCCCAAGTGATGTGATCGTTGACGCTTCTATGCCTGCAATGATTCGTGCCGGTGGCAAGATGTGGGGCGCTGATGGTCGCTTACATGACACTAAAGCAGTGATTCCAGAAAGTACTTTTGCTCGCATCTATCAGGAAATGATCAACTTCTGTAAGACGCATGGCAACTTCGATCCAACCACGATGGGTACTGTACCTAACGTTGGTTTGATGGCTCAACAGGCTGAAGAGTATGGCTCGCACGACAAGACTTTTGAAATCTCTGAGGCTGGCGTAGCCCGTATCGTGTCTGATGACGGTACTGTACTGCTCGAACAAAATGTTGAAGAGGGTGATATTTGGCGCATGTGTCAATTGAAAGATGCTCCAATTCGTGACTGGGTGAAGTTAGCCGTCAAACGTGCACGTCTTTCTAATACTCCAGCCGTATTTTGGTTAGATGAATATCGTCCGCATGAGTCTCAGTTGATTATGAAGGTCAATGATTGCCTGAAAGATTACGATCTGAAGGGTGTGGATATTCAGATCATGTCCCAGACGCGCGCAATGCGTTACACCTTAGAGCGCGTCATTCGTGGCAAGGACACGATCTCTGTCACTGGCAATATTTTGCGTGATTACCTCACCGATTTGTTCCCTATTATGGAATTAGGCACTAGCGCAAAGATGTTATCTATCGTGCCTTTGATGGCAGGCGGCGGTCTTTTTGAAACTGGTGCTGGCGGCTCTGCTCCAAAGCATGTTCAACAGCTAGTGGAAGAAAACCACTTGCGTTGGGATTCATTGGGCGAGTTCTTAGCCTTAGCGGTTTCTCTAGAGGATATTGGCGATAAGACAGGTAATCCTAAGGTGAAGATTTTGGCTCGTACTTTGGATGAGGCCACTGGTAAATTATTAGACAACAATCAGTCGCCCTCTCCACGTACTGGTGAGCTAGATAATCGTGGTAGCCAGTTTTACTTGGCTATGTATTGGGCTGAGGCATTAGCTGCACAGACTGAAGATAAAGAATTGCAAGCCTACTTTGCGCCTTTAGCTAAATCTCTCATCGAGAATGAGCAAAAGATTATTGCTGAATTCAAAGCAGTTCAAGGTAAGCCAGTAGATATTGGTGGTTATTTTGTGGCTGACCCTGAGAAGTGCAAAGTAGTGATGCGTCCTAGCGCCACCTTTAATGCAGCTCTGAAAGCGGCAGCTAGAGCGTAATTAAAGTAAATTTCAGTTTATTTGGTTGATAAAGGCAAACTTTCGGGTTTGCCTTTTTTCTTGAGAAAACAAAGGGTAGTGAATGACAAGCAATAAATTACTATCAGTAGCAAAATAAGGACATTACATTGATTGGGGGCACCATGCGTTTTATTGATAAGACCATTCTAGCTAGTGACATTACTCCTCAAGCTATCTTTGAAAATCGCCGCACTTTAATTAAGGCTGCAGCAGCTGGATCCTTTGGAGCCGCATTAGCCCCTTGGTTTTCAAGACAGGCTTTGGCAGCTAATCCCGAAAAGTTAAGTGCAACACTTAATTCAGCGTATTCCTCAAAAGATGAGCTCACTCCATACAAGTATGTGACGAGCTATAACAACTTTTATGAATTTGGTACGGATAAAGCTGATCCCGCTGAGTATGCTCACACCTTGCAAACTCGTCCATGGATTATTTCAATTGAAGGCTTAGTCAAAAAACCCCTTACCTTAGATCTTGATGCACTCTTAAAGCTAGCCCCAATGGAAGAGCGTATCTATCGTATGCGCTGCGTTGAAGGTTGGTCAATGGTAATTCCTTGGGATGGTTACTCTTTATCGAAGTTGATCAATAAAGTCGAGCCATTAGGTTCCGCCAAGTATGTAGAATTTATTTCTCTGGCCGATAAAAAACAAATGCCAGGACTTAAAAGCAACATCATTGAGTGGCCTTATCGCGAGGGCCTACGTATGGACGAGGCCATGAATCCATTGACATTGCTGACCTTTGGTTTATATGGTGAAGTTCTGCCAAAACAAAATGGCGCGCCCGTCAGAATTGTGGTGCCATGGAAGTATGGTTTTAAGAGTGCAAAGTCGATTGTCAAAATTCGCTTTACTGAAGAGATGCCCAAAACCAGTTGGAATATGTTTGATGCCCGTGAATATGGCTTTTACTCCAATGTCAATCCACAGGTCGATCATCCCCGTTGGAGTCAGGCTATGGAGCGTCGTATCGGCGATGCTAAAGGATCCTTTGCACCGAAGATCAAAACCCAAATGTTTAATGGCTACAGTGATCAGGTTGCCAGCATGTATGCCGGTATGGACTTAAAGAAATTTTATTAAGTATGTCTTCCAGGCTCTGGTAGTGGAACCATGACTGCTTGACCTGGGGTGCTGCAGCCTTGGTCGCAGCAACGTCCTGGCTGTTTATTCTTAGTAATGGCTCGCTCTTGATTGCTAGTAAGAACTCCACGGTCTAGTAATCTTTCTACTAACTCCACCTTATTCCCAATAGGATATTGGCGATAGATCTCTTTCTTCATTGCTGCTGGTGAGCCGCCGCCATGCAAGCTAATTACAGAGTACCAACCACCTTGATATGAGGCAGTGAGGTCTTCGATAAAGCGTGCTACTTCGATCCGTTTATCGTAGGGAACTGCTGGGTTAGCTCGGAGCACTTCAGCCAAAGTAGCAGCAGTCGCTGGATTGTGATCTTCATCTGGCCCAGGTAGGGCAACAATTAAGCCACCTGATACTTCATGAGCAAGACGATGCATGTCATAAATTTGAGTAGCTAGTAAAAGCTTACCAATGTTAGAAAATACGGGTTCAGGCATAAATGATTTGCTGTAAGGGTCTTGCGTGCCATAGACACTTGCAGCAACACCACAAGCATAAAACCCTTCAGTGATCTTGATGAGATCAACCATCGGGTCTCGTAAATTGGATTTGGTTTCTGGATCAAAACCATTGGCTTCACACATCAAAGCTCCAGCTCCAATTAAGAGGTCGCCAAAGCCAGCTCGTGCTGCAATACAGCTATGACGGTGATGGGTAGCGTAGCTATAAGTTAAAACACTAGAGTGCTCCCATTCACCTGCATAAAAAACCCGTTCCCAAGGTACAAAGACCTTATCAAAGATTACTACGCCAGTTGATTGGCCATATTTACTAGAAAAGAGAGGCTTACCATGCTCTACTTTTTCTCCTGGGCGCCCAGCGGGGCGGGCGACGATGGTAATACCTTTGGCATCCACCGGTACTGCGCAACAAATTGCAAACGCAGCATCTTCTTTACTCATATTGCGACCAGGCATCACTAAGAACTCATGCATATACGGCGCGCCAGTGACGATAGCTTTTGTTCCAGAAATCACCACCCCTTTAGCATCTTGAGAAACAATATGCACATAAGTATCTGGATTGGCTTGTTCATGCGGTCTTAAGGATCGATCACCTTTAGCATCTGTCATGGCAATGCCTAAAGCCAAATCATTTTTTTGCACATGAGCAAGATACTCTGCAAACTTAGCGCGATGATCATTGCTGCCGTGTGCATCATCTATCCGAGCTGATACTTGTCCAAGCGCATTTAAGGCATCGTGTGCAAGGTAACGCTGTGCACAACCGGTTTCTTGGCAGAGAACGCGAACAGCTTCTAATTTATTGAGGAGATCACCAGAGGACTCATTAATATGTAGCATCCTAGGAACTGTTTTGCCGTCAGAGCTCGCCAGCATCAAGGGTGCTAAAGCAGGGTCATGCGCCATGTCATAAGTGACACCCAAAGCTTGAACCCCAGGTCTTAAGAGTGCTTCGTCAGCTACAGATTCAATTAGGCGTCCATCAACATAAACCACCGGCTTTAATGCGCGCAATGATTCTTGATAGTCCTTGCTAGTCATCAAGTGGGAAGTGTTTTGACTCATCTTAGGTCCTTAGGGTTTGTTTAAATAGTAATGAACCAAATAATACACATAAATTGAACAGTGTTCAATTATTAAGATATATGTATAATTAATCAATGAATACAGCGACTTCCTCACCAAGAGATCTTCGTCAACAAGCCTTGGCTGATGCCAGACGCGAGCATATTTTGAGCGCAGCTAGAGCGGTGTTTATTGAGTTGGGCTTAGAGGCCGTCAGTATGCGAGAAATCGCTAAGCGGGCTGGATACACTGCGGGTGCCATCTATAGCTACTTTGCTAGCAAAGAAGAAATCTATGGCGCCTTGCTAGCTGAATCACTCGAGCGTTTAAATGAGTTTGTGCATCTAGCTGCAGGGGATATTACTGTTGATCAGAAGGATCAATCTGCTTTTGCAGAGCTTCGTAAAAGTGCTTTAGCTTTTTATGAGTTTTATCGAGACAATCCACGCGATTTGGACTTAGGTTTTTATCTCTTCCAAGGACTAAAGCCTAGAGGATTGACCAATGAGTGGGACTCAGAGTTGAATGCGCGCCTGAGGAATGCAATGCAGCACCAAGAGGCTGCTCTGATCAAGTTGGGTTGTAGTAAAAAAGATGTAGATACTGAATTAACTGCGATCTTTGCACATATTGTTGGCGTGCTATTGTTAAACCATACAGGCCGTATTAGGATGTTTGGTAAGGGTGCTGATGAACTCATCATCCACTACTTGGATAATTTAGCACTTCGCTTACCTAAGAAAAAATAATGAGCTCATGATGATTAACCAAGATACTAGTGCTTTAATACTGATTGATTATCAAACTCGCTTGATGCCAAGCATTAATGAAGGTGAGAGTGCGCTAGCTGGTGCAGTCTTTCTTGCTAGGGTTGCTCAAGCCCTAGAGATCCCCATTCTGGGAACCGAACAAAATCCGAATGGCTTAGGGCCTAATGATGAGCGCATCAAAGTCTTATGTGATCAGACTGTTGTGAAGCATTCGTTTAATGGAGCCGCAGATGGTTTGGCAAAATATATTAAGGACATTAATCCTTTAATAACTCAAGTGGTTTTGGCAGGTTGCGAAACGCATGTCTGTCTAATGCAAACAGCCTTAGGTTTGCAGACCGCGGGCTATCAAGTAGCCGTAGTGCCAGAAGCTTGTGGCAGTAGAGGGGTGCAAGATAAGCAGTTAGCCTTAGCCCGTATGCAACAAGAAAAAATATTGATGCTGAGCCCTGAAATGCTCGCCTTTGAGTGGCTTAAAACCTCGGAACATCCACAGTTTAAGAATATTCTGCAACTCATAAAAAATAGATAAGCTAAGCTACCATATTAAGAGAAATTTATTGAAAGAGGAAGTATGAAACATATCGTATTAGTAACTGGTGCTACCGCTGGATTCGGTGAAGCAACTGCAAGACGTTTTTTGGCTGAGGGCCATAAAGTTATCGCAGTGGGTAGAAGAAATGATCGCTTAGATGCGCTCAAAGCATCGCTACCTGCAGAGCAGCAGAAGAAACTGCATACGCTAGCACTAGACATCTGCGATAGCGCCAAGGTTGATTCTTTAGCATCATCCTTACCTGCAGAGTTTTCCAATGTGACTGTCCTTGTCAATAATGCTGGACTTGCATTAGGTTTGGAGCCTGCGCATCAGACGAATATTAACGATTGGGATCGAATGATAGATACCAATATTAAAGGGCTGATTCATATGACTAGAGCCTTTTTACCCGGCATGGTTGAGCGTAAATGCGGCCACGTGATTAATGTGGGATCTGTTGCAGGTCTTTATCCCTATCCTGGCAGCAATGTATACGGAGCAAGTAAAGCATTTGTGAAGCAATTTAGTTTGAATTTACGCGCTGACTTAACAGGCACTCGCTTGCGTGTGACATGTGTAGAGCCGGGCCTTAGTTCAGGTACTGAATACTCCAATGTTCGTTTCAAAGGTGATGATGCAAAGGCAGAGAAAGTATATGAAGGCGTACAGGCCCTCAGCGCTGACGATATTGCCGAGGCTATTTTTTGGTCTGCCAATTTACCTACCCACATGAATATCAATGCAGTCGAAATCATGCCCATAGCTCAATCGTTTACTGGTACTAGCATATATCGAGGAGAGCTTTAAGTAATTACAGTAGCGTAGTAGCTTATTTTTTCCATTGATAAAACTGAGGATAGACTCGCATCACCACTGGGCCATTAAAGTCCCAAGACTTACAGGTACCTAGGTATAGAGGTGGCTTGTTTTCATCTTTATCAAACAATGCGCCCGGAATAGATTGATAGGCTGCAGTAGCAATATTGTTTAGCAGCTCACGCAAGTGGGTGCAACCTAAAACTCCACCAATGTGGGTTTCAATGGTTTTGCGCCAACCTTTACCAATTTGAGTCCCTACTAGAGAATCCATTGGTGGGATCACCGCGGTGCATTCTGGATGAGGGTGGCTATTCATCACCACTTCAATGCCCTTGACGGTTAAATGATCGTCTACTGTTACGCGGACTAACATGTCATGAATGGGTTCACCAGGCTGCCAAGTTTTGGAACCCGTTGTAAATGAGTGTGCCTTGGTATCTAATAAATGACCTTCAATATCCCAAAGACCATCTTCTCTAGCGTAACCGTGATAAGTCACTTTTCGAGTATGGAGTGGGGTACGTGGTTTTGGTTCAGAAAGCATGTTCAATCATCAAGGTCATTTAGGTAATACCTAATGATAATGAATTGATGAAAAAGGGGTTGAAAGACCCAAACTAGCGATGGGTGAAGTCTAATCTCTGTAGTATTCTTTCCAGCATATGGCAAAACCTATTTCCTTAGAAAAAATTCTCTTTAGTCAGGGTTTTGGAACCCGGCGCTACTGTAGCGACTTGGTTTATGCGGGCTTAGTAAAACTCAAGGGCAAGGTAGCAGAGGATCCAGAGGAGAGGATTGCTACTGAAGGTTTAGTCTTAAATGTGGAAGGCAGGGATTGGGAGTATCACGAAAAAGCGTATCTCGCATTTAATAAGCCGCCAAACTATGAGTGCTCACATAAAACTACTCACCATCCTAGTGTCTATAGTTTGCTACCAGCACCCTTTGTTGAGAGAGGCTTGCAATGTGTTGGGCGTTTAGATTACGACACAACCGGTTTGTTATTGATTTCTGATGATGGACAATTTATTCATAAGATGACTACACCTAAGAAAAATATTGGCAAGGTTTACGAGATCACTACGCCAGACCCAATTACTCAAGCTCAGATAGATCATCTCTTAAAAGGTGTTATGTTGGAGGATGATCCTAAGCCATGTTATGCAACTGCCTGCAAGCAACTTACAGAAAATTTACTTGCGATGACAGTTGTTGAAGGGCGGTATCACCAAGTCAAACGTATGATGGCGGCAGTAGGTAATCATGTAGCAAAACTTCATCGAGTTGAGATTGGTGCTTATGTGATGCCAGTAGATTTAGCAGAAGGACAATGGCGCTGGTTATATCCAGATGATTTAAAGCAACTCTCAAAAGGTATATCTACATAAATGAATCATCCACTACTACCCGATCACTTTGACTTTAATAGTCTCCTACCTCTATGGCTGATAGATCAAAAGAGACAAAAAATGACTCGAAAATTTACTTTCACAAACTTTGAGCAAGCTTTTGAGTTCATGACCTTAGCTGCGCAGTATGCTCAAGAGATTGATCATCATCCAGATTGGTCAAACTCTTGGAATAAGGTAGAGGTAGAGCTAAGTACTCATTCTAGCAATGGGTTGACAGCACTAGATGCTCAGATGGCTCAAGCAATGGATCTTTTTGCTCTGCAGGTTCAAGCATCAAAAGCATCATGAGTGATTAATGCTCATCACCTTCATGATTTTCTTCATTCATACTCATCAAAATAGTGGCTAACAATCCATAAATGACCTCTGTGGAGATCATGCCATCTTCATCGAGCTCATCAATTAAATCGTTGAGGCGGTCCTCTGTGGGCTCATTAAGCAAGGTCATCGCGCATTCGCAGCCATAGTCAAAATCTTCATCATTTTGGGTTTGGTCGTTATCAGTCATATTTATCCTTAATTAGGCATTCAGGATAGCAAATTAAAGCACTATTCGATATAGCTTGACCCCCGGAATTGGCTCACTCGCTTGTGCAACTGCAAAAATTAAATAATGATTTATAGTCATCTGATAACAAAAGATAGGAGGCAGTATGCAGCTAGACGTTAATGGACAAATTCATAATATTGATGTTGAGCCGAATATGCCTTTGCTATGGGCTATTCGTGAGCAAGTAGGGCTTACTGGTACTAAATATGGTTGTGGTGTAGCGCAGTGTGGCGCTTGTGCTGTCTATCTCAATGGCGAGCTAATTCGTTCATGTTCCATACCTGTCTCTGCAGTTGGAAAGGCCAAAATTACGACTATCGAGGCACTTTCAAAAAATAATACTCATCCAGTGCAACTTGCCTGGATTGCTTTAGATGTTCCTCAGTGTGGGTATTGCCAATCTGGCCAAGTCATGGCTGCAGCGGCTTTGTTAAAGAAAAACCCAAAGCCAACGGATGCTGATATTGATCGTGCCATGTCTAATGTTTGTCGCTGCGGTACTTATCAGAAAATTCGTGATGGCATTCATGTGGCATCTGGGCAAAAGAAGTTAGTCGATGTTCTAGCGCAGTATGACGCTACTCCTGCAACACGCGGTTAAGGAGAAAGACATGACATTCAATAAGAAAAATAGTGCACTAGATAATGCTTCACGCCGTGATTTTATTATTAAAGGGACATTAGCTGGTGGTTTGGTCATCGGTATTGGTGCGGTACCTGAACTTGTGCTTGCGCAATCTGTGGCTCACCACGATCACAATTCACCTACGAAATATGGTGAGGCAGAAGTGAATGCCTGGGTCAGTATTGCGCCTGATGAAACTGTCTTTATCAGAATTGCACGTTCGGAGATGGGCCAAGGCACTCGTACTGGTTTGGCTCAACTGGTTACTGAAGAGCTCGAGTGCAATTGGAAAAACGTGAAAACGCAATCGGCAACTCCAGGGCATAGCTTGGCACGTAAACGGGTATGGGGTGAGCATGGTACGGGCGGTAGTCGTGGCATACGAATTTCTGAGGACTATGTTCGGCGTGGCGCTGCCGCTGCTCGCGTCATGCTGCTTGAAGCAGCTGCTACGCAGTGGAAAGTCCCAGTTAGCGAGCTCACGGTAGATAAGGGAGTCATCACTCATCTACCTACTGGACGTAAAACTACTTATGGTCAGGTTGCTGAATTAGCATCTACTTTGAATCCCCCTGATCCAAAATCTATTACCTTACGAAATCCTCGGGATTGGAAGGTTGCAGGCCAACCTTACGCTCGAATTGATACTGCGAATAAAGTAAACGGCACAAAAGTCTATGGCATTGATTTACAGTTGCCTGGCATGTTATGTGCTTCGGTAAAGTCTTGTCCTGTATTCGGTGGCAAGCTAGTAAGTTACGACGAAGCCAAAATTAAAAGTATGCGTGGCGTCAAGGGGGTTGTCAAAATCGATGACAGCACAGTCGCAGTAGTCGCAGATACCTGGTGGCATGCCAATACAGCCTTAAATGCCATGCCCATTGTTTGGGATGAGGGCAAAGGGGCTAGCACTTCACAAGCTGGTATCGATAAGATGTTGCGTGAAGGCCTAAATGAAAACGGCGATTTTTGGCAGCGCAAAGTCGGTGATGCGCCAAAAGTCATTAATAGCTCTGCCAAAAAGGTAGAAGCGGTTTATTACACGCCATTCCAAGCCCACGTCACTATGGAGCCTATGAATGCTACTGTTCAAATTAAAGGTGACCGCGCCATAGCCTGGGTTCCTACGCAAAATGGCGAAGGCTCTCATGCAGCTTTATCTGAGGCAACGGGCATACCTATTGGTAATTGCGAAGTCTTTAAATTAGATTCAGGTTGTGGCTTAGGTCGACGTGGCTCAACACAAGATTTCACAACCTTTGCAGCAAAAGTGGCGCAAAAGTATCCTGGTATTCCTGTTAAGGTAGTTTGGAGTCGTGAAGAAGATTTAACCCACGATTTTTATCATCCGATAGCACTGGCAAAAATGACAGCGGGCTTAGATGCTGCAGGTAATTGCACTGGTATGCATATCAAAGTTGCAGGGCAGTCAATTAATGCAACCCTTGCCCCACAAAATATTAAGAATGGTAAGGACGAGCGCCAACTCCAGGGTCTTTATGAGAATGGCCCTGACGCCCAGCTTGGCTATACCTTCCCCACTCTCTTAACTGAGTATGTGAT